>Ga0209129_1000221_pt1 | contig 64902 bp, 55 predicted proteins | sample AraplaMF_Col_mMS_FD_184257 | JGI IMG/M metagenome (GOLD analysis project Ga0209129, IMG submission 184257) | Arabidopsis root microbial communities from the University of North Carolina, USA - plate scrape MF_Col_mMS (SPAdes) (version 3) | ecosystem: Host-associated > Plants > Roots > Endosphere... | reverse complement strand
AAATCGGTGCTGCGCACTGCGCTCCCCTCCCGCGTGCCTGACTGCGGCCGGCTCGACTCGACTTGCTCGCCCGTTCCGGGACTCGCTCCCTGTCTCGGTTCGCCTCTGTCCGCCATCCATTGCGTCCAGACCTTGTCATTCACGCTTCGGTTCGCCGATTTCAGCGGGGGTCAACACCACCGCTGTAAGATGGACGCCCAATGAAAAACAGTCGCTGCTGGAATCGCGTAGGCCGGATAAGGCGCAGCCGCCATCCGGCAATATTACCGCTGATAAAATGCCGGATGGCGCGTTACACGCTTATCCGGCCTACGGGAACGGCGCTGGTTTGTATGCCGCCATCCGGCAATCGGTGCCGCGGTATTAATGCCCGGGAGCGGAGCCCCCTTAACTCACCAATGCCTGCCCATCTTTGCGGCTCTCGGTGGCGGCAACATACTGCCCCTCCGGCATCCGGTAAATCACCTGCGCGCCGCCGAAATTGTACCCCGCCTGCGGATCTTCAACGGTAATCTGATGCCCGCGATCGCGCAGCGCAGCGATCACATTGTGCGAGAAGGTCGACTCAACAATCACCTCCCGCCCGCGCACCACGCGCCAGCGCGGAGCGTCAATCGCCGCCTGCGGGTTCTGCCCGTGCTGCATAATGCGCAGCGCCATCTGCATATGCCCCTGCGCCTGCATCGGCCCGCCCATAACGCCAAAGGACATCAGCGGCTTACCGTCTGCCCCCATCGCAAAGCCGGGAATAATGGTGTGGAACGGGCGCTTACTGCCCGCCAGCGCATTCGGGTGCTTCGGATCGAGCACAAAGCCGCAGCCGCGGTTTTGCAGGCTAATTCCGGTCTCCGGCACCACCACGCCCGAGCCAAAGCCCATAAAGTTGGACTGAATAAACGACACCATCATGCCACTGGCATCAGCCGTTGAGAGATAGACCGTGCCGCTCTGCGTCGGCGAACCGTAGACAAAATCGGAGGCTTTATCAGGGTCGATCAGCGCTGCGCGGGTTTTCAGGTAGCTGTCGCTGAGCAGCAGGTCAGCGGCAAACTCGAGGTGATCTTCATCGGCGATATAGCGATCGAGATCCGCCAGCGCCAGCTTCATCGCCTCAATCGACAGATGCAGCGACTGCACCGAATCGGGATCGTAACGGCCAATATCGCACTGTTCGAGAATGCCGAGGGCAATCAGCGTCGCAATCCCCTGCCCGTTCGGCGGCAGCTCCTGCACCGATCCACCGGCAAAGTCGCGCGACAGCAGCGAGACCCAGTTGGCTTCATGATTCGCCAGATCCGCTTCGCTCAGGTGCGCGCCGTGCTGCTTTGCAAAGGCGGCGATCTTCTGCGCCAGCTCGCCGCGATAGAAGGCTTCACCATTGGTCTCGGCAATCAGCTCCAGCGTGCGCGCCTGCGCCGGGTTACGGAAGATCTCGCCGATTTTCGGCGCCCGACCTTCAGGGGCAAAACACTCGCTAAAGCCCGGCTGATCTTTCAGCTTGTCATAGCCGCGCTGCCAGAGATGGCCAATCAGCGGCGAGACGGGAAAACCGTTACGGGCATACTCAATTGCCGGTTGCGCAAGTGTGGTGAGCGGCAGCGTGCCGAAGCGCTCCGCCAGCGCCACCCAACCAGAGACCGCGCCGGGCACCGTCACCGCATCCCAGCCAATCTCCGGCACCGCGTCAAGACCGGCAAAGAGATCCGCATGCCAGCTGGCGGGCGAGCGGCCAGAGGCGTTCAACCCGTGCAGCTCTTTGCCATCCCAGACGATGGCAAAGGCATCGCTGCCGATGCCGCAGCCGGTCGGCTCTACCACTGTTAACGCCATCGCCGCGGCAATCGCCGCATCTACCGCGTTACCGCCCTGCTGCAACATACGCATTCCGGCCTGTGCCGCCAGCGGCTGCGACGTTGCCACCGCGTTTTGGCCAATCATCGGCGCGCGGCGTGAGGCGTAACCGACGCTAAAATCAATCGCTTTAGTCATGCAAACTCCTTAGTCGTGGCGCGGATCGAGCGCGTCGCGCAGCCCGTCGCCGAGTAAATTGAATCCCTGCACGGTGAGGAAGATCGCCACACCGGGAAAAATCGACATCCACGGCGCCTGCTCGAGGAACCCTTTTGCCGTGTTAAGCATGGCGCCCCAGGAGGGGTATGGCGGCTGCTGCCCGAGGCCGAGAAACGAGAGGCTCGCTTCGGTAATGATCGCCGAGGCGATGGCAAGCGTGGCCTGTACCAGAATCGGCGACATCACGTTGGGCAGCACATAGCGCACGATGATCCAGCGGTCCGGCAGGCCGATGGCGCGCGCGCCGTCGATATACTCTTCATTACGAATGGCGATCACCTGGCCGCGCGTCAGGCGGGCAAAGATCGGCATCGCCGAGAGGCCAATGGCGATCATCGCGTTGGTCAGGCTTGGGCCGAGAAACGCGCCGAGGGCAATCGCCATAATCAGAAACGGACAGGCGAGCAGCGCTTCGATAAAGCGCGAAATCACCCCATCCCACATCCCCTGAAAATACCCGGCCAGCAGGCCGAGCGGCACGCCAATCACCACAGCGATCACCACCGAGACACAGCCCGCCAGCAGCGAGGTGCGCGCGCCCCATACCATGCGCGAGAGGATGTCGCGCCCCAGCTCATCGGTGCCGAACCAGTGGAGCACCGAGGGGGCTTTACGCACCGCCAGAAAATCGGCTTTGACCGGATCAAACGGTGCGATCCACGGTGCCAGCAGCGCGATAAGTACAAAGATGCCGACAATCACCGCGCCAAGCACCGCGCTTTTATTGGCGAGAAATTTCTTCAGCACCCGGTTTTCATTGCGCGGCAGCGTAGCCGCCGCACCGACAGAGGTGAGTTCCGCCATTATTCGCTCCGCATTTTCGGGTTGATCAACACATACAGCACGTCGGCCAGCAGGTTGAGGGCGAGAAAACCGATCGCCACCACCAGCACCACGCCCTGCACCACCGCGTAGTCGCGGTTGAAGACGGAATCGACAATCATCTTGCCGAAGCCGGGAATGGTAAACACCTGCTCGGTGAGCACCGCGCCGCCGAGTAACTCGCCGAACAGCAGCGTTGTCAGGGTGATCACCGGCACCAGCGCGTTACGAAAGGCGTGCTTCATGATCACCGCTTTCGGCAGTAACCCTTTGGCACGCGCGGTGCGGATGTAATCGGCTTTCAGCACCGCAATCATCGACGCGCGGGTGTGGCGCATCAGCGTCGCTGCAAGGCCGGTGCCGAGCACCAGCGACGGCAGCAGCAGCGTGCGCAGGTTTTGCAGCGGATCCTCCGCAAAGGGCACAAAGCCGGAAGCGGGCAGCCACTGCAAATTGACCGAGAAGATAAGGATCAGCAAAATCCCCAGCCAGAAGTGCGGCACCGAAATCCCCGAGATGGCGACGAAGTTGGTGCCGTGATCGATCCAGCTGTTCTTATTCACCGCCGCAAGGATGCCCATGCTGATGCCGACCAGCAGGGCGATGATCATCGCCAGCAGCGACATCTCCAGCGTCACCGGCAGCTTGGCAGCAATCAGATGGGTCACCGGCTCCTGCGTACGTAAGGAGACGCCCAGATCCCCCTGCAACGCGCGGGTCAACCAGTGGAAATACTGCACCGGAATCGGTGCATCCAGGTTCAGCTCCGCGCGCAGATGAGCGATCACCGCCGGATCGCGCTCCTCGCCGAGCATGGCGGTGATCGGATCGCCGGGCAGCAGCTTCTGCAACCCGAACACCATCATGCTCACCAGCAGCAGGGTTGGCACCGCGAGCATCAGGCGTTTGCAAATCAGTTCCAGCATGGTCTCTCCTTACGGCTGACGGGTTATTTGGCGAAGCTCAGACCCGCCAGACGCACAATGCCGTCCGGGTAAGGGGTAAAGCCCTGCACTTTTTTGTTCAGCCCGAACAGGCGCGGCTCAAAGTAGAGGTAGGCAATCGGCATATCCGTTTGTAGCTGTTTCACCACTTTTTCATACAGCGCCTGGCGGGTGGCGGGATCGTTCTGCGTCCGCGCTTCGGTCAGCCATGTGTCGACCTGAGCGTTGCTGTAGCGGCCATCGTTGAGCGCGCCTTTGCTGTGCACAAAGCCAAAGATGCTGCCATCGGGGTCCGGGCGGCCGGACCAGCCGGAGAAGCTGAGCTGATAATCACCGCTCTGCTGTCTGTCGAGCAGGGTGGCAAACTCCGTCATTTGCAGGTTGATGTTGAAGCCCGCTTCGGCGGTCATCGCTTGCAGCACCTGGCCCACCTGCTGCGAAGTGGGGTTATTCGGCACCAGCAGCGAGACGGTCAGCGGCGTTTTCACCCCGGCGGCCTGCAACAACGCTTTTGCTTTCTCCACATCACGCGGCGCAACCGGCAGTTTGACGTGATACGGGCTGACCGGCGAGAAGGCCTGGTTTGCCGGGGTATAAAGCCCCTCGAATACCACCTGGTTGAGCGCCTCGCGGTCGATAGCCAGCGAGAAGGCTTCGCGCACGCGCGCATCTTTAAACGGATCGTTGGCTGGCACTTTGCCGTTATTGATATTAAACGTGATGCCCTGATAACCGAGGCCGGTCACCTTCGCCAGTTGCAGCTTGCTGTCGCCCTGCACGGTTTTCACGTCGCTGGCGGCAACACCTTCCGTCAGATCGAGATCGCCTGCGCGCAGGTTGGCCAGCCGCACGGAGGCATCCGGGATTGGCAGATAGACCACTTTGTCGAAGTGGTACGCGCCTTTGTTCCAGTAGTTATCGAAGCGGGTCAGCACAATGCGATCCTGCGCGACGCGGCTGTCGAATTTATAGGGGCCGGAGCAGACCGGGTGCGCGGCGAAATTGGCTTTCTTCGCCGCCTCTGGTGCCAGCATCGCGCCAGCGCGGTCGGTGAGCTGCATCAGCAGCGCGGAGTCCGGCGTTTTCAGGTGCAGAGCGATCTGCATCGGTCCGGTCACCTCAACGGATTCCACCGACGAGAGCTCGCTTTTACGCAGCGAGCCTGGCAGCGTCAGGGCGCGATCAAGGCTATATTTTGCCGCTGCGGCGTCAAACTTCTCGCCATCGTGGAAGGTGACTCCTTCGCGCAGGGTCATGGTCAGGGTTTTGCCATCTTCGCTCCATGTCCACGCCGTGGCGAGGCCTGGCACCACCTTCAGGTTGGCGTCGACATCCACCAGCCGGTCGCAGAGCGAGGCAAAGACAAAACGCCCGTAGTAGGTGCGTGCCAGATGCGGATCGAGCATATCGGGATCGGCGCCGAGGCCCACTTTCAGCACACTTTCAGCGTGGGTCGGCAGCGCCACGCCCAGCAACATAACGCTTCCCAGAACGGTCAACAGAGAATTTCGCACAATCATTATTGTTTCCTTTAACGGGACGAGTGAGAGGCTGCCTGTTCAAACAGCGCGCGGCGGCGCAGGAAGGCGGCGGAAGGTGGAGCAATCTGGATAACGCTGCGATCGCGGTTAATCTCCTGCCAGCGATGGCAGGCCACCTGGCGGTCGCCGTCGAGAAGCTGGTTAATCGGCTCAAGCTGGCGGCACTCATCGCTGACATAGGGGCAGCGGGTGTGAAAACGGCAGCCCTGCGGCGGATTGGCCGGGTTAGGCAGATCGCCCTGCAACAGCGGCGTTTGCCGCTCAAGGCCTGGCTGCGTTTGCGGCGCAGAGGCGATCAGCGCTTGGGTGTAGGGGTGCAGCGGTGCATCGAAAATCTCTTCGACCGTCGCCATCTCAACAATCTGCCCGAGATACATCACCGCCACGCGGTCGCTCATATGGCGGATCACCGCCAGACCGTGGGCGACGATAATCATCGTCAGGCCAAACTGCTGCTTGAGGTTCTCCAGCAGGTTAACCACCTGCGCCTGCACCGAGACATCGAGCGCCGACACCGGCTCATCGCCGAGCAGCAGTTTCGGCCCCGAGGCCAGCGCGCGGGCAATGCCGATACGCTGGCGCTGGCCGCCGGAGAACTCGTGGGGGTAACGGCGCGCCCAGGCGGCGGGCAGCCCGACGGTAGAGAGCAGTTCCGCTACGCGTAGCTGGCGATCGCTTTTGCCCATCTTCTGGTGCAGCCACAGCGGCTCGCCGACGATCTGCTCAACGGTCATGCGCGGGTTGAGGGAGGCAAAGGGGTCCTGAAAGATAATTTGCAGTTCGCGGCGCAGCTGGTTAACGCGCGCGCCGCTGGCATGGGTGATCGCCTCGCCCTGGTAATACACCTCGCCTTCGGAAGCGGCGAGCAGGCGCAGCAACAGGCGGCCGAGGGTCGATTTACCGGAGCCGGATTCGCCAACAATCGCCAGCGTTTCGCCGGGGTAAACCGTCAGCGAGACGCGATCGACGGCGGTGACATACCGTTTTGGTGCAAAGAGGCGCGACGGCCCGGCAAAGCGTTTGCTGAGATCGTGGGCTTCAAGAATCGGTGTGCTCATGCGGTTTCTCCCAGCGCGATATGCTGTTCAAGGGGCGCGCGGAAACAGGCCACCAGGTGACCATGCCCCTGCGGCTGTAAGGTCGGTTTTTCCTGATGGCAGCGCGTCTGCGCAAAGGGACAACGGGTGGCGAAGCGGCACCCTTTCGGCATCGCTTCCGGCAGCGGCACCGCGCCTGGAATGGTGGAGAGCGGGCCTTTGCGTGCGCCGAGGGAGGGAATCGAGCCCATCAGGCCGATGGTGTAAGGGTGCTGCGGATCGGCAAAAATCGCCTCGACGCTCCCCTGCTCCACCACCTGACCGGCGTACATCACCGCCACCTGCTGCGCCACCTCTGCCACCACGCCAAGATCGTGGGTGATCATCAACACTGCCGTGCCGGTCTCGGCCTTCAGGGTGTTGAGCAGAGCGAGGATCTGCGCCTGGATGGTGACATCCAGCGCGGTGGTCGGTTCGTCGGCAATCAGCAGCCGGGGATTATTAATCAGCGCCATGGCGATCATCACGCGCTGGCGCATACCGCCGGAGAGCTGGTGCGGATAGGCTTTGAGGCGCATCTCCGGGGCGGGGATCTGGACTTTTTCGAGAATTTGTAGCGCCGCTGCCATCGCCTCACTGCGCGAGACGTTCTGGTGGCGCATCACCGCTTCACTGAGCTGATCGCCTAACGTGAACGCCGGGTTGAGGGAGGTCATCGGCTCCTGAAAAATCATCGCCAGCGCGTTGCCGCGCAGGTCGGCATAGTCACGCGGGGCGAGCTGGCGCAGATCCTGGTCGCGAAAGTGCATCTCGCCGCTGACAATCTGCGCGCTGGTGGGCAGCAGCCCCATTAACGCCAGCGAAGTAATACTTTTCCCGCAGCCCGATTCGCCCACCAGCGCCAGCGTCTCACCGCGTTTTACGCTCAGAGAGATGCCATCTAATACGCTGACCGGCGATCCGGCAAACTGCACCTTCAGGTTGGTTATCCGCAGCACCGGCGCGGGATCGTGAAACGGGATCGTCGTCATGGCATATCGTCCTCAATGTGGATGGCCTGGATCAGGGCGTATTGCAGATCGAGCAGGTGTTCGCGCATCGCCATGGCGGCCGCGGCCGGCTTGCGATCGCGGATCGCCTGCATAATGCGGTGATGATGATCGTTGTAGCGGTCGACCTTCGCCGGGGTACGCGCCAGCTCGCGCAGGTGGTGCCAGGCGGGTTCGCGGCGCACGGCGTCGAGGGTGTCGAACAGGCCAAGCAGCAGGCGGTTGCCCGCCGCTTCGGCAATCGCCCGGTGAAAGGCGCTGTCCCACAGTTCATTAAGGTCCGGATCTTCGGCGCTGACGTTATCGATGCGCTCAAGCATGCGCTGCATCAGCGCCAGCTGCTCCGGGCTTGCCCGCAGTGCCGCCAGCCGCGCCAGGCCTGGCTCAATCTGTAAGCGCGACTCCATCACTTCCAGCATATTGGTCTGCTGAACCAGTCCTTGTAGCGCAACGGGCGAGGCAGGTGCGGTGGGGCCGGTAAAGGTCCCTTTGCCCTGCTTGCGCCAGATGCGCCCCTCCTCCTCCAGCACGTCGAGGGCGCGGCGGATCTCGCGCCGCCCGACGCCAAACATTTCAGCCAGCTCGCGCTCTGTCGGCAGAGGAGTCCCTGGTGTTGACTCATACTGGTGGATAAGGCCACGAAGCTGTTCAAGCGCTGTGCTGGAGTTCGCCAGATAGCGTGAGGGTTTTTCCATATTGGTTCATCCGCGTTTTGCGTTATCTTTTTATTTCATAACAGCAAGTTATGGTTTTTATGCTTGCTGCCACTCAGGGTTTATTAAGCAATTTGCGAACCAATAGATCATTGGTTCAGTTATATTTTTGAAATATTTGTTAATACATTGATTTAAAGATGTTTATTTTTTGCCAGCAGTGGCGGGAAAAGCAGCGCTTCAGAGGACGAAAAGCGGCGAATGCACAGTTTTTGTGCAACGTACGCACCAAAAAAGAGCAAAACGTTCACAAATGCACCATCCGATGGTGCGATGCGTGAAAGGGATGGGGGATTTGTACTGCCCGATGGCGCTGCGCTTATCGGGCCTACGGGTGCGGTACCTGAGAGAGGTGGGGGTTTGTACTGCCCGATGGCGCTGCGCTTATCGGGCCTACGGGTGCGGTGCCTGGGTGAGCCGGGTGTGCCAGGCCTGATAAGGCGCAGCCGCCATCAGGCAATGGCGGAAGGACGCGCAATAAGCTGACCAACTGCGAGGCTAAAGGCGCGCAGCGCCTGGGCGACATCACCCTCCGCCACGCTCTCCGCCGGATGGTGGCTGATGCCGCCCGCACAGCGCACAAAGAGCATCGCCGACGGCCAGCGCTCGGCAATGGCAATCGCGTCATGCCCGGCACCGCTCGGCAACAACAGCGTGCGCCCCTGCACTTCCCGCACCGCGTCGCTTAACTGCGCACGCAGGGCTTCATCGCAGGGCGTGGCGGCAATGGTATAAAAAATCTCATGGCTAAAACCCACGCCGCGCTGCGCCGCGATCACCCCGGCCTGATCCAGCAAGCGTTGCAGCAGCGCGTCGCGCGCCTCATCCTGCGGGCTGCGAATATCGAGCGTCAGGCTTACCGCGCCAGGGATGACATTCACCGCGCCAGGCTCGCACTGCAAGGTACCAACGGTGGCAACAATATCCGGTGCGAAGGCCTGGGTGGTCTGCTCAATAAACAGCAGCCATTCGGCAGCGGCGGCCAGCGCATCGCGGCGATGGCGCATCGGCACCGTCCCGGCATGGCCCGCTTCGCCAGTAAAGCGGGCATGCAGGCGGTGCGCGCCGTTAATCGCGCTCACCACGCCAAGGGCGAGATCCTCCTGCTCCAGCACCGGCCCCTGCTCAATATGCAACTCGAGGTAGGCCGAGAAATCCGCCACCGGACGCTGGGCGGCAAAAATCGCATCAGCGCTCAGCCCGGCAAGGGCTAACGCCTGCGCAACGCTTATCCCCTGCGCATCCTCGCAGGCGAGCCACGAGGCGGGCCAGCTGCCGGTCAGCCCGCGGCTGCCGAGCAGGGCGATGTTAAAGCGTGTCCCTTCTTCATCGGCAAAGCCGATAATCTCAATTGCCTGTGCCCCGCGCAGCCCGGCACGGTTCAGCGCATCCACCACTTCAATCGCCGCCAGCACACCGAGCATGCCGTCGTAACGCCCGGCGTTGCGCACCGTGTCGAGATGGGAGCCGAGCAGCAGCGCCTGCGCGCCCGGCTGCGCGGCCTCATAGCGCCCGCAGATATTGCCGACCGCATCCTGCCAGGTAGCCATGCCCGCCTGCTGCATCCACTGCGCAACCAGCGCGTTGGCCTGCAAATGCTCCGACGAGAGATAAACGCGGGTCAGCCCCTCTGTGCTTTCGCTTAATTGCGCCAGCGCGTCGCAGCGCGCCATTACCCGAGCGGCGGCGCAGGTGGCCTCCTCCTGATTCATCATGCGCGCGCTCCTTCATACACATCCCAGGCTGCCTGCATCGCCGCGCCCTGCACGGTACGAAAACCGAGGCGGTTGAGCACCGCTTCCAGCGCGGTGAGGGTTTGCAGGACGCAATCTTTGCGCGCGTTATAGCCCATGGTGCCAATGCGCCAGATCTTGCCCTGTAGCGGGCCGAAGGAGGTGCCAATCTCAATATGGAAATCGTTCAGCAGGCGCTGGCGCACCTCTTCACCGTGCACCTCAGGCGGGATCACCACCCCGAGCACGTTATTCATCTTGTGGCGGATGTCGCCAAACACGCCCAGCCCCATTCCCTGGATACCGGCGAGCAGCGCGCGGCCGTGCAGTTCGTGGCGGGCAATCAGGTTATCCATCCCCTCCTCCAGCATAATGCGCGCGCATTCGCGGGCGGCGAAGAGCATGCTGGTGGCTTCGGTGTGGTGGTTCAGGCGCTCCGGCCCCCAGTAATCCATTACCATGCCGAGATCGAAATAGTTGGAGTAGATCATCTCCTCGCTGCCATCTTCGTGGGCCTCGGTGCGGATCCCCTGCTCAACGCAGCGGCGAGCGCGGATCGCCGCCTCCATGCGCGGGCTTAAGGTGACCGGCGCGCTGCCGGACGGCCCGCCAAGACACTTCTGCAACCCGGCAGAGACCGCATCCAGCCCCCAGGCATCGCTCTCCAGCGCGTTGCCGCCGAGTGACGCCGTGGCATCGGTGTAGAACAGCACATCGTGGCGGCGGCAGATCTCGCCCAGTTGATCGAGGGGTTGCAGCATCGTTGTCGAGGTGTCGCCCTGCACCGTCAGCAGCAGGCGCGGCTTAACGCGCTTGATCGCCTCTTCAATCTGATCCGGGGTGAAGACTTCGCCCCACGGCACCTCGATGGTATGCACCTCAGCGCGGCAGCGGCGGGCGATTTCACAAAGCAGATGACCGAAGCGGCCAAACACCGGCACCAGCACGCGGTCGCCGGGGCGAATGGCGGAGACGAGGATCGCCTCAATACCGGCGCGCGAGGTGCCATCCACCAGCATCGTCCAGCGGTTTTCGGTGCGAAAGACGCCGCGATAGAGCGCCATCACCTCATTCATGTAGTCGGTCATCACCGGATCGTACTGGCCGATAAGCTGGCTCGCCATTGCGCGCAGCACGCGCGGATCGGCATTGATCGGCCCTGGCCCCATCAGCAGGCGTAGAGGCGGGTTGATTTGTGAACTGTGGGAGAGATCAAACATTGGCACGTCCTTCATCCGGTCAATGAAACAAAAGGTTCTTATTTGCTATTTCTGCAACTAATGTGCCATAGACGGAGGGGACGGGGCTGCGGGGTAAACCACAAAAACGGGGGCACAGCGTGCCCCGCGAGGTGTCATCAGCGTGGTGCGAAAGCACCAAAAAAGTGCATCAGCGCGGTTCGAGTTCGTCGAGATCCTGATAGAGCGCAGCGATAGTGTGAATGCGCTGGCGCCCTTCGCTAAGCGTGGTGTGCAGCAGCGCGTTAGCGAGGAGATTCACCAGGCTCATGGCGCTGCTGTAGCTGTCGAAGGCCGAGACGCTCTCCAGCGGCAGGCCGATATGCCAGCGGCTGACGGCTTTCAGCCCGCTGGCCTGCGCTTCACTCAGCACCAGCACCGGCACGCCGCGGCTTTGCAGCGTCTCCAGCAGCGGACGCACGCCGCGCGGACGGCGGCGAAACGCCACCATCACCACCATATCCTCCTCAGTGAGATCGACAATCTCCTCCGCCAGCGTCTGCCCAGGCTGTGGCATCACCGCCACCTGCCCGCGGCTTTGCAATAACTGCTGGCGCAGATGCAGCGCCACCGGCGCGCTGTTGCGAAAGCCAATAATCACCACCCGCCGGGCAGCACTCAGGGCCGCGATAATGGCGGCAAACTGCTCCGCATCGAGGCTGTTGATCCACTGGGTCAGGTTCGCCATCTCCTGCTTATAGTGGCGCGCCAGCAGCGTGTTGCCCTGCACCGCCTCGCGGCTTTCCGCCAGCGGCATCCCGCTCTGGCGCAGGGTGCGCAGCTCATCGCGCATCGCTTTGAAGTTGTCGTAACCGAGCCGGCGAAACAGGCGGCTGACGGTCGCTTTCGACACGCCGCTTAAGCGGGCAAGCTCCGCGCTGTTGTAGCTCACCAGGTCGTCGAAGTGATCGAGAATAAAGGCGGCCACCCGCTGCTCCTGCGGCGAGAGGTGGTCGTAACACGCGCGTAAGCGCATATCGAGCTGCTGCATAACGCCTCCTGCAACTTTTGTTTCAGCTAAAGCTGACACAGTGAAACGTATCGCGTCAATCTGGAACAGCTCTTGCTTAGCACTCTGCTATACCCGCAAAAAAGGAAGCGTGACGATGCAGAGTAATATGGCCCCCTCCGGTATGGCGGTAACGCCGCACCACCTTGCCAGCGAGTCGGCGCTCTCGGTGCTGCGCCACAGCGGTGACGCCATTGAAGCGATGGTCGCGGCGGCGGCAACCATTGCGGTGGTCTACCCGCATATGAACGGCATTGGCGGCGACGGCTTCTGGCTGATTGTGCCGCCGAACGGCGAACCGTTGGCGATCGATGCCAGCGGCGCGGCGGGCCAGCACGCGACCACCGCTTTTTATGACGGGCATGCGCATATTCCCCATCGCGGCCCGCTGGCGGCGTTAACCGTGCCCGGTACATTGAGCGGCTGGGAGGAGGCGCTGGCATTCTCCACCTCACTCGGCGGCGGGCAGCTTCCGCTTTCGCGCCTGCTGGCAGATGCCATTCGCTACGCCGCCGACGGTATTCCCGTCACCCAGTCGCAGGCCAGCGCCACCCAGGCGAAGTACGCTGAACTGGTCGATGTGCCCGGTTTTGCCGACACCTTCTTACCAGAGGGCAGTGCGCCTTTGGCGGGGAGCCGCTTTTGCCAGCCGAAACTGGCGCGCACCTTAACCCGGCTTGCCACTGAGGGGCTGAGTAGTTTTTATCGCGGCCCGCTGGCAACGATTATCGCCGCTGAAATGGCGGCCTTAGGCCTGCCGGTGACCGCGCAGGATCTCGCCGCTCATCGCGCCCAGCGCCGCGTGCCGCTGCGGCTCGCGCACAGCCAGGGCGAGGTGTTCAACATGACGCCGCCCACTCAGGGGCTGGTGTCGCTGGCGATCCTCGGCATTACCGATCACCTGGCGATGGAACAGGCCAGCGAAGTGCAGACCATCCACCGAATTGTCGAAGCGACCAAAAAAGCCTTTGGCCTGCGCGACCGCTATATCACCGATCCGCGCCATGTCACCCTGCCGGTGCAGAGCCTGCTGGAGCAGGCACCGCTGGAACAGCTCGCCGCCAGCATCGATGAGCAGCGCGCCGCCCCCTGGGGCCCAGGCAAAGGGCCGGGGGATACGGTGTGGATGGGCGTGGTGGATAAAAACGGGCTGGCGGTGTCGTTTATCCAGAGTATCTATCACGAGTTTGGCAGCGGCGTAGTGCTGCCGGAGAGCGGCGTGCTGCTGCAAAACCGCGGTGCGGCCTTCAGCCTCGACCCGGAACATCTGCTGGCGCTGATGCCGGGCAAACAGCCGTTCCACACCTTAAACCCGGCGGCGGCGCGGCTTAATGATGGCCGCACCATGGTCTACGGCACGATGGGCGGCGACGGGCAGCCGCAGACCCAGGCGGCGATCTTTACCCGCCATGTGTTGCAAGGGATGGGATTGCAGGAGGCGGTCTGCGCCCCGCGCTGGCTGCTCGGGCGCACCTGGGGGCAGACCTCCGACAGCCTGAAGCTGGAGAACCGTTTTAGCGAAGAGACGGCGCAGGCACTGCGCGCTATGGGGCATGAGGTGGAGTGGCTGCCCGGCTTAAGCGAAGCGACCGGCCATGCCGGTGCGATTGTGCGCCATGCCAACGGCATGCTGGAGGGGGCGTTTGATCCGCGCAGCAACGGCAGCGCGGCGGGTTTCTAAGGAGCGATGATGAATAACGACACAACAGACTGGCTGGCGTGGATCCGGCTGATGGAGCAGATACTTGACGTACCGCTTGATGACGCGCGCCGCGCGGAGCTTGAGGTGCAGCTGGCGCGCATCGCGGCGATGGCGCAACCGTTAATGCAGTTTCCCCTGCCCCCTCGTCAGGAAGGGGCGGGAGAGTACCGCTTATGAATCTGTCGATTGAGGATATTCAGCGCGGACTGCGCGAGAAATGGTTCAGCGCGCACGAACTGGCGCAGCAGACGTTATCGCGCATCGATCAACTTAACCCCGGCATTAATGCCTTTACTGAAGTCACCGCTCCGCGCCTGCTTGCCGAGGCGGCGCAGATTGATCGCCGGATCGCCGGGGGTGAAACGCTGCCGCCGCTGGCGGGGGTGCCGTTTGCGGTGAAAAACCTGTTTGATATTGCAGGCGTGACGACACTGGCTGGTGCGGAGTTGTTTAGCAACGATCCGCCCGCCGCGCAGGATGCCTTTGCCCTGCGCCAGCTCCATCGCGCCGGGGCACTGCTGGCCGGCGCGCTCAATATGGACGCTTATGCCTATGGTTTCACCACCGAGAACAGTCACTATGGCGCGACGCGCAACCCGCGCGATCGCACCCGAGTGGCGGGCGGCTCCTCCGGTGGCTCGGCGGCAGCGGTCGCGGCGGGGATGGTCAGTTTCGCTCTCGGCACCGACACCAACGGCTCGATCCGCGTGCCCGCTTCTCTCTGCGGTGTGAATGGCCTGAAACCGACCTTCGGACGTTTGTCGCGCAGCGGCAGCCACCCTTTTGTGCCGAGCCTCGATCATATCGGCCCGCTGGCGCGCACCGTCGACGATCTGGCGCGGGTTTATGACGCCATGCAGGGCCACGATCCGGACGATCGCGCGCAGGCGGATCGCCCGCTCGAGCGAGCGCTTACGCAGATTACCCGCGACGATCCGCTGCGCTGTGCGGTGCTGGAGGGGTTCTTCACCACCTGGTGCGATAACAATGCCCGCGATGCCTTAAGCCAGGTGGCACGCGCGCTGGCAGCGGATCGCGCTATTACGCTGCCGCAGGCGGAGCTGGCGCGTTCGGCAGCGTTTGTGCTGACCGCTGCCGAAGGGGGAAATGCGTACCTGCCTGCCCTGCGCACGGCGGCGGATAAGTTTGAGCCGAACTCGCGCGAGCGCCTGCTGGCGGGGGCGATGACGCCGTCGGCGTGGTATACGCAGGCGCAGCGCTTCCGGGCCTGGTTTCGTGATGAGACGCTGGCGCTGTTTAAGGATGTCGATCTGCTGCTCGCTCCCGCCACGCCGTGCAGCGCCACGCAGATCGGGGATGCGACAATGCGCATTAACGGCTGCGACTTGCCGGTTAAAGCGAGCATGGGGATGCTGACGCAGCCGATTTCGTTTCTCGGCCTGCCGGTGGTGACCGTGGCACTGAAGAGTGAGCGCGGGCTGCCGATTGGCGTGCAGATTATTGGCGCGCCGTGGCAGGAGGCGCGCTGTTTACAGGCAGCATGGCGGCTGGAGCAGGCCGGGCTTCTTTATCCGCAGGAGGGGGCATGAATCGGGACAATATTGACCGCCCGCTGATCCTCAATGAGGTGACAGCGGCGTTTTATCGCTATGAGCAGGCGTTAATCAGTAATGATGTGGCGGTGCTGGATGAGCTGTTCTGGGATGACGGGCGCACGGTGCGCTACGGGGCGACGGAGAACCTTTACGGCATGGCGGCAATCCGCGATTTTCGCCAGGCGCGACCGTCAGCCGGATTAGAGCGGGTGTTACGTAATACCACCATCACCACCTTCGGCGATGAGATGGCGGTGGCGAGCACCGAGTTTACCCGCGAAAACAACGAGCGCATCGGCCGCCAGATGCAGACATGGGTGAAGTTCCCGTTCGGATGGCGGATTGTCGCCGCCCATGTGAGTGTGATGCAGTAAGAGTGTTACAAAACCGCAGCCATCATCGTAGGCCGGATAAGCGACAGCGCCATCCGGCAATGTGATGCCGTAAGCCGGTGCGGTCTGTTTTCCGGATGGCGGCTTTGCCTTATCCGGCCTACAACACCGGGCTCTTCATCGTAGGCCGGATAAGCGTTAGCGCCATCCGGCAGTGTGATGCAGTAAGCCGGTGCGGTTTGTTTGCCGGATGGCGGCTGCGCCTTATCCGGCCTACAACACCGGGCTCTTCATCGTACGCCGGATAAGCGTTAGCGCCATCCGGCAGTAGTGTGATGCCGTAAGCCGGTGCGGTCTGTTTTCCGGATGGCGGCTTTGCCTTATCCGGCCTACAACACCGGCAAAATCGCGGTGGCCATCCGGCAACGGCTGAAGAGTTACCCTTCGTGCAGCCCGCATTCGCGTTTCAGGCCGAAGAAGCGCGTCTCCTCTTCTGCCATGCCCGGCTCCCATTTGCGGGTGGTGTGGGTGTCGCCGACTGACAGATAGCCCTGATCCCACAGCGGATGGTACTTAAGCCCCTGCTTTTGCAGATACTGGTACACCGTGCGGTTATCCCAGTCGATGATCGGCAGCACTTTGAACACGCCGCGCTGAATGCCCAGCACCGGCAGCGCCGCACGGCTACCCGACTGCTCGCGGCGCAGCCCGGCGAACCAGGTTTGCGCATTGAGATCAGCCAGCGCCCGGTTCATCGGCTCGACTTTGTTGATCTGGTTGTACTTCTCAATCCCTTCCACGCCCTGCTCCCACAGCTTGCCGTAGCGCGCTTCCTGCCAGGCCGGGCTCTGCTCTGCGCGATAGACCTTAAGGTTTAAGTTGAGCTTCTCTGTCAGCTCATCAATAAACTGGTAGGTCTCCGGGAAGAGATAGCCGGTGTCGGTCAGGATCACCGGGATATTCGGGCAGACCTGGTTGACCAGGTGCAGGCTGACCGCCGCCTGAATGCCGAAGCTGGATGAGAGCACATACTCACCCGGCAGGTTTTCCAGCGCCCACGCCACGCGCGCTTCGGCGGTGAAGGTTTCAAGCTGGGCGTTGGTGTCGGCCAGCTGCTGGTCGCGTTCCTCTTTCGCCAGCGCGTTGAGCGCGTTCAGATCGAGTATGGACATAGGTTCCTCACAGTGTTGTTGCCGGGTGGCGTGTTCAGTGCCGGATGGCGGCTTCGCCTTATCCGGCCTGCAACGCTTATTCCCAAAAATCGCGCGCCGGATCTAATACCGGGCGGATAATGCCGCTGCGCACGGTGAAATCGCCGAAGCCTTCACCCGCTTCGCGCTCCTGCGCCCAGCGACCGACGAGGGTGTCGATCTCGCCAAGGATCTCCGGCTCGGTAATGTTTTCACGGTACATGCGCGGAATACGCGTGCCGCTGCGGTTGCCGCCCAGATGCAGGTTGTAGCGACCCGGTGCTTTACCCACCAGGCCAATCTCCGCCAGCATCGCGCGGCCGCAGCCGTTCGGGCAGCCGGTGACGCGCAGCACGATATGCTCGTCGCCGACGCCATGTTTCACCATCAGCTCTTCCACTTTGTCGACAAAGGATGGCAGGAAACGCTCCGCTTCCGCCATCGCCAGCGGGCAGGTCGGGAAGGAGACGCAGGCCATCGAGTTTTCACGCTGCGGCGTTACCGCATCCATCAGACCGTGGCTGCGCGCCAGCTGCTCGATCGCCGCTTTCTGGCTCTCCGGCACGCTGGCAATGATCAGATTCTGGTTGGCAGTGATGCGGAACTCGCCCTTGTGGATCTTCGCGATCTCCAGCAGGCCAGTTTTCAGCGGACGTCCCGGATAATCCAGGATGCGGCCGTTTTCAATAAACAGCGTCAGGTGCCAATTGTTATCGATCCCTTTAACCCAGCCGATACGATCGCCGCGCCCGGTAAACTCATACGGGCGGATCGGCTCAAACTTGATCCCCGCGCGGCGTTCCACTTCTGCTTTGAAGGTCTCAACGCCGACACGCTCAAGGGTGTATTTGGTTTTGGCGTTTTTACGATCGGTACGGTTACCCCAGTCGCGCTGGGTAGTGACCACCGCTTCCGCCACTGCCAGTGTATGCTCCAGCGGCAGATAGCCAAACTCGCTCGCCGTGCGGGCGTAGGTTTTCTTGTTGCCGTGCTCAATAGAGAGCCCGCCGCCGACCAGCAGGTTAAAGCCGACCAGCTTGCCGTTCTCGGCAATCGCCACAAAGTTCATGTCGTTAGCGTGCAGATCGATATCGTTCTGCGGCGGGATCACCACCGTGGTTTTGAACTTACGCGGCAGATAGGTCTGGCCGAGGATCGGCTCTTCATCGGTAGTGGCGACCTTCTCCTGATCGAGCCAGATCTCCGCATAGGCGCGGGTACGCGGCAGCAGATGCTCGGAGATCTTCTTCGCCCACTCGTACGCTTCGGCGTGCAGTTGCGATTCGAACGGGTTCGAGGTGCAGAGCACGTTACGGTTCATGTCGTTGGCGGTCGCCAGCGCATCCAGCCCGACGGAGTGCAGCATCTGGTGCACCGGCTTCACGTTCTTCTTCAGAATGCCGTGAAACTGGAAGGTCTGGCGGTTAGTCAGACGGATGCTGCCGTAAATGGTGTTGTCATGGGCGAACTTATCGATCGCCTGCCACTGTTTAGTGGTGATGACACCGCCCGGCAGACGGCAGCGCAGCAGCATTGCGTGGCGCGGTTCGAGTTTTTGCTCGGCGCGCTCGGCGCGAATGTCGCGGTCATCCTGCTGGTACATGCCGTGAAAACGGATCAGCAGGAAGTTGTCGCCGGTGAAGCCACCGGTCAGACCATTATTTAAATCTTCGGCGATGGTGCCGCGCAGATAGTTACTCTCAAGCTTCATGCGCTCGGCATCGGCCAGTTTGCCTTCGACCACCAGAGGGCCGGGATGTTTTTCGCTCATTAGTAGACATCTCGCTGATAACGGCGCTCAACGCGCAGCTCACTTAAAAATTCATCCGCCGCTTCGGTATCCATGCCACCGAACTCGGCAATCACGTCCAGTAAAGCCTGCTCAACGTCTTTCGCCATACGATTGGCGTCGCCGCAGACATAAATGTGGGCACCCTCATTGATCCAGCGCCACAGCTCTGCGCCCTGTTCGCGCAGTTTGTCTTGTACGTATATTTTCTCTTTTTGATCCCGCGACCAGGCGAGATCGATACGGCTCAGCACGCCCTCCTTCACATAGCGCTGCCACTCCACCTGGTAGAGGAAATCCTCGGTAAAGTGCGGGTTGCCAAAGAAGAGCCAGTTTTTGCCCGGTGCTTCATCGGCGGCGCGCTGCTGCATAAAGGCGCGGAACGGCGCGATGCCGGTGCCAGGACCAATCATAATGACCGGCGTTTCCGGGTTGGCCGGCAGGCGGAAGTGCTCGTTATGCTCGATAAAGACGCGTACTTCGCCCTCCTCTTCCACGCGATCGGCGAGGAAGCTTGACGCACCGCCAGCACGCGGACGGCCTTCAATCTCGTAACGCACCACGCCAACGGTGACGTGCACTTCGCTCTCCACTTCTGCCTGCGCAGAGGCAATGGAGTAGAGGCGCGGCGTCAGCGGGCGCAGCAGGCCAATCAGCGCGTCGGCATCCAGCTGCGCCGGGGAGAAGCGCACCATATCAACAATAGGCGTAGTGGCGGCGTAGTGCTGCAACTTCGCTTTATCACCCACCAGCGGCAGCAGCGATTCGCTGCGTGTCAGGGTGGCGTAGTTCTCAACGATATTGGCGGTGTTAACGGTCAGCTCGAAATGCCACTGTAAAGCTTCAGCCAGCGGCAGGGTTTTGCCGTCTACCATTACCGGCTCGTCGCCCTTCAGCCACAGCAGCTCCACCAGCTCTTGCACCAGCGCCGGATCGTTCTGGTACCAGACACCGAGCGCGTCGCCAGGCTGGTAGCGCAGGCCAGAGTCGCCAAGATCGATTTCGATATGGCGGACATCTTTTTCCGAGTTACGCCCGGTGATTTTTTGATTAACGGAGAGCGTCGCGGCAAGCGGCGCTTCTTTAGTGTAGGGGCTGGAGGTGACTTCATTCACCGCGCCGCTGGTGCTGGCTGCGGTCTGCGCAGGCGTAGCGGCCGGGGCGCGGGCTTTCAGCACCTCGACCACGCGCGCGCGCCACTCGGCGGCGGCGGCCTGGTACTCAACATCGGCATCGACACGATCGAGCAGACGCTCGGCGCCCAGCTCTGCCAGCTTGCTGTCGAAATCTTTCCCCGCCTGGCAGAAGAACTCATAGGAGCTGTCGCCAAGGCCAAACACCGCAAAGGCGGTATCGGTAAATTTCGGCGCTTTTTTCGAAAAGAGGAATTTATGCAGTGCTACCGCTTCTTCCGGCGCATCCCCCTCGCCCTGCGTCGAGGCGACAATTACCAGCAGCTTCTCGTTGGCAATCTGTTTGAATTTGTAGTCGCCCGCGTTGACCAGGTTGACACTCAGTTTCGCCGCCAGCAGATCGTCGCGCAGCGCTTCAGCGACGCGGCGCGCATTGCCGGTCTGCGAGGCGGAGATCAGGGTAATCGATGGGGTTTCGGCAACGGGTGCAGCGGTGGCAACGGCCGCCGCGCCGGGCTGCTGATTGAGCACGCCCCAGAAATAGCCGGAAACCCAGGCAAGCTGGGTGGGAGTCAAATCGGTGGTGGCCGCCTGGAGGCGCGCCAGTTGCTCCGGGTTTAACGGGAGCAACGCGGAAGATGGGGCCTGGGTTGTCATGCGTCGTTATGTTCCAGTAGCAAAGCTGTTTTTATGTTTTGAAAAACAGAAGAGAAAGTAAGGTTAACGGCGGGGATAATAACAATTAAAGAAAGGTTGGAAATAATAAATAACCAAAAGGACTAACCTGTTTTAGCTATCATCCTTAACAGTAAAACAGGTTGAATAAGTGACTGAATTTTAGCGATAAATCGACTGCTTCGTTAAGCGCGTGCAGCGGTAATCGTTTTTAGCGGTTTTAGTTAATGCTAAAAAAGGTCATTTCCGCTACCATTCGGCGGTTTTTGTAGCCTGAGAGTGCATTATGTCGACCACCTTGTTTAAAGATTTCACCTTCGAAGCCGCGCACCACCTGCCCCACGTTCCTGAGGGACATAAGTGCGGTCGCCTGCATGGCCACTCCTTTATGGTGCGCCTGGAGATCACCGGCGAGGTGGACCCTTATACCGGCTGGATTATGGATTTCGCCGAGCTGAAAGCGGCGTTTAAACCGCTCTACGACAGACTGGATCACTACTATCTGAATGAGATCCCGGGGCTGGAAAACCCGACCAGCGAAGTGCTGGCGAAATGGATTTGGGATCAGATGAAGCCGGTTGTGCCGCTGCTGAGCGCGGTAATGGTGAAAGAGACCTGTACCGCCGGATGCGTCTACCGCGGCTGATCCTCTGCTAAAACAACAAACCCGCCGCTGGCGGGTTTGTTTTTTCAGGCGATGTTGAGATATTTGTGCGTCTGCATCGACAGCCGCCAGTTGCGCGCAATGCAGGTTTCAATGCACAGACGCGTGGCGTCCTCTTTCTGGCTGATCGGCTGCAGGGCAATAACCCGCTGCTTCTGATCGTGCAGTTGCGCCAGCAGTTCATCCAGCGCTTCGATATCGCGCATGCGCCCGACCGGGTGCTTGATCTCATCGGCCCGCTCCAGCGCCTGCTGTAACACATCATACCCGCCGCGCATATTCACCTTCGGCGAAACCGTCACCCAGGTGGAGTGGGAGGTACGTACTTCGTGGGTGCCGCTGGTTTCGATCTGGCAGCTAAAGCCGTGCTTCTCAAGCAGCGCGGTGAGCGGGATAAGATCGTGAATGCAGGGTTCGCCGCCGGTGATCACCACGTGGCGCGCCGTCCAGCCCTGGCGCTCAATAATGGCGAGCAGATCTTCGCTGCTGGCCGCGCCCCACTTGTCGCTCTCTTTGGTCTTGCCAAGAATGCTGTAGAGCGACACCTCCCGATCCGCGAGCTTATCCCAGGTGTGTTTGGTGTCGCACCAGGCGCAACCAACCGGGCATCCCTGTAAACGAACAAAAATGGCGGGAACGCCGGTGAAGTAACCCTCGCCTTGCAGGGTCTGGAACATCTCGTTAATCGGGTACTGCATGCTGGCTCTTTATCGAAGTGAAAAAAGGGATTATTGCAGATAACCCGCCGCCGATCATGTGCCATTTGCGCTTTGCCGTAACATCTCCGGCGGGTAGTACGCCATTTATGGCGAATTGTCAGCGGTGAAAGAGTGCCGCTATGATGTGGCGAATCTCCCCCAGCCCTGCAAGGAAGTTGCTTTATGGCACGCGTAGTCACCTTATTGCTGCTGTTCGTGAGCATGACGTTTCAGGCCCACGCGCTCCCGGTTCCGTCGATGCGCGGCTTCGTCAACGATCCGCACGCCCTGTTTGCTACCGAGGATAAGTTGTCGCTTATTAGCGAGGTTGCGGAGATTAACAGGCGAACCGGCGCGCAGGTCGCCGTGCTGGTGCTGCCCTCCCTTGAGGGAGAGAACCTCGAAACGTTTGCCACACAAACCTTTAATGAGTGGCGGCTGGGCAATGCGCAGCGCAATGACGGCGTGTTGATCCTTGTGGCATGGCAGGATCGCCGGGTGCGCGTTGAAGTCGGGCGCGGTCTTGAAACCACCATCAGCGATGCGCTGGCAAGCCAGGTGATCAAAGAGCAGATGCTGCCCTACTTCAGGGAGGGGGATCTGCTCTCCGGCTTACAGCACGGGCTGAAAGGGATTGATGCGCTGCTGAGCGGGCAACCGCTGCCGTCGCCCGCCTCCGCTTCATGGGCATGGGTGCGCGGAAAGCTGGTTAACTTCTCTTACTGGCAAGGGTTGCCCTTTCTCGCCGTCGGCCTCTTTTTACTGGTCCTCAAGCGCAAAAAGAGAACGGTGCGGGTACTCTTTTTTGGCTCTCTGTTGCTGACCCCGGCACTCGCCATCACCTCTGAGTTTGTCTCCTGGGTGATGCCTTTTGTCTGGCTCAGCTTCTCCATCCCTTTTATCAGCATCTTTTCGGGATTGCTCTTCCTGTGGCTCTACCCGCAGCGCTTGCTGGCTGAAGGCGGGGGTACGATGCGCGATGACAGTGCGACCTGGACCTCGACCTCCACCAGCCATCTTCACCACCATTCGGGCGGTGATAGCGGCAGCCACAGCAGCAGTGATAGCTCAAGCTCCGGCGACGGCGGCTCCAGCGACGGCGGCGGCTCGTCAGACAGCTGGTGATCTTATTGCGTCGGTAAAGCGGCGCGTAATCTGCTGCGGGCGGGTAATGGCCCCGCCCACTACCACCGCATGGGCACCGAGCGCCAGGCAGCGCGCCGCGCGCTCGGGGGTGTCAACATTCCCTTCGGCAATGACCGGAATGGCAACGGCTGCGAGCACTCCTTTGAGCAGGGCAAAATCGCTCTCCGGCAGCGTATGGCCTTTTGTCTGCGCCGTATAACCGTAGAGCGTGGTGCCGACGCAGTCGAAACCAAGCTGCTCTGCTATCACTGCCTCTTCAACGCTTGCGATATCCGCCATCAATAACAGTGCGGGCCAGCGGGCACGGATCCCGGCGACAAGCTGTTCAAGGGTCTCTCCACCGGGGCGCGGGCGCTGGGTGGCATCGAGCGCAATCATCTCTGGCGCGGCGGCCACTAACTCTTCCACTTCGCGCAGCGTGGGCGTAATAAACACCTCGCTGTCGGGGTAGTCGCGCTTGATAAGACCAATCACCGGCAGTGCGACCTGCTGTTTGATAGCTTCAATATCCGCCACGCTGTTAGCCCGAATTCCCGATGCTCCACCCTCGGCGGCCGCCAGCGCCATCCTCGCCATAATAAAGGGGCTGTGCAGTGGCTCATTTTCCAGCGCCTGGCACGAAACGACCAGCTTGCCTTTTATTTGCCCTAACATCGTCGGCCTCCCTCTGACTGTTTAATGTTATCTCTATTATTGTCGTTAAAAGCGAAAGTGCCTGCCCGCGATGAGCGCATGCGAATCGTCTAATATGGTTTTAAAAAGGGGAAAAAGGATGTAAGCAGAGATTATTTATTTTACATATGGCAATAATTCACGCTTTTATTTCACATGCATGACAGATAATTAATAATAAATAAAATCATCAACATAGATAATTTATTAATCTTATCTGGATTTTTTCCCCGGCTTCGCTGTCCTATAAAAATCCCCCGCGACACTTTCCTTAAATTAAGCTTAATTTTCGCCTTTTCACGCCGCGTGTTTATTTATCTGGCGTTTACTTTTCTGCTCCTACAATCCGCCCATTCAACCATAATGGGATAGCACGCATGACCACACTATTAATAACGGGCGCAACGGGTTTTCTGGGCGGAGCAGTAGTAGAAAAAATCCTGCAGCGTAATGAAAAGGTCAATTTATTACTGCTGGTGCGCGCCGCCGATCGCGAAAACGGGCTGGCGCGCATTGTCACGAATATGCGCAAATTTAATCTCAGCGAGGCGCAGCTTGCCGCCCTCACCGCCGGGCAGATCCTCTGCGGTGATTTGGGCGAGCCGGAGAGCTTTCTCGACGATCCGCGCCTTGAACAGGTCACCCATGTAGTCAACTGCGCGGCAGTGGCCTCATTTGGCAGCAATCCGCTGATCTGGAAAGTGAACGTGGAAGGTACCCTCGCCTTCGCGCGCCGGATGGCGCAGGTAACGGGTTTGCAGCGCTTCCTGCATGTTGGCACGGCGATGTCCTGTACTCCGGAGCCGGATTCGCTGGTGGCGGAGAGCGCAGAGTTCCGTGAAAACGCGGAGCACCTTGTGGCGTATACCCACTCCAAATCGACCATTGAACAGCTGATGCGCCAGCACTGCCCGCAACTGCCGCTGGTTATCGCCCGTCCCTCTATTGTGGTTGGACACACGTGCCACGGTTGCCAGCCGTCGACCAGTATTTTCTGGGTCTTCAGTATGGGGCTGATGCTGCAAAAATTTATGTGCTCGCTGGAGGATCGCGTGGATGTGATCCCGGTCGATTACTGTGCTGATGCCCTGCTGATGCTGCTGGAAAAAGAGATGGCGCATGGGGAAGTGGTGCATATCTCTGCCGGGGAGGAGAACAGCGTGCGCTTTGCGGATATCGACAGCGCGATGGCGCAGGCGCTGGAGAAAGCCCCGATTGCCGATAACTACGCGCAGGTGAGCTATGAGACGCTGGTGAAGATGCGCCGCGAGCTGAAGGATATCTTCGGGCCGTGCAATGAGCGGCTAATGCTGAAAGCGATGCGGTTATATGGTGCCTTCGCCACGCTCAACGTGCGTTTCAGTAATGATAAGCTGCTGAGCCTCGGCATGCCGAAGCCGCCGCGCTTTACTGACTATATCGCCCGCTGTGTGCAGACGACGCGCGGTTTGACTATTCCGCAGCAGATGGAAGTCGATTTTAAGTAAAAAAAATGCCAGTCATTCGACTGGCATTTCTCTAAGACAAACGCGCAGGGATTATGCCTGGCCTTTGATCTCTTTACGACCGTTGTACGGTGCTTTTTCACCCAGCGCTTCTTCGATACGAATCAGCTGGTTGTATTTAGCAACGCGGTCAGAACGGCTCATGGAACCGGTTTTGATCTGGCCAGCCGCAGTACCTACCGCCAGGTCAGCGATGGTTGCGTCTTCAGTTTCGCCAGAGCGGTGAGAGATAACGGCAGTGTAGCCCGCATCTTTCGCCATCTTGATTGCAGCCAGAGTTTCGGTCAGAGAACCGATCTGGTTGAATTTGATCAGGATGGAGTTAGCGATACCTTTGTCGATACCTTCTTTCAGGATCTTGGTGTTGGTTACGAACAGGTCGTCGCCCACCAGCTGGATTTTGTCGCCCAGCACTTTGGTCTGGTATGCAAAGCCGTCCCAGTCAGATTCGTCCAGGCCATCTTCGATGGAGACGATCGGGTACTGTTTGGTCAGCTCTTCCAGGAAGTGAGTGAACTCTTCAGAAGAGAAGGCTTTGTTGCCTTCGCCAGCCAGCACATATTTGCCGTCTTTGTAGAATTCAGATGCTGCGCAGTCCATCGCCAGAGTGATGTCTTTGCCCAGTTCGTAGCCTGCTGCTTTTACCGCTTCAGCGATAACAGCCAGCGCTTCGGCGTTGGAACCCAGGTTCGGCGCATAGCCACCTTCGTCACCCACAGCGGTGTTCATGCCTTTAGACTTCAGCACTTTCGCCAGGTGATGGAACACTTCAGAACCCATGCGGATCGCTTCTTTAACGCTGGAGGCGCCAACCGGCTGGATCATGAATTCCTGGATGTCGACGTTGTTGTCAGCGTGCTCGCCGCCGTTGATGATGTTCATCATCGGAACCGGCATGGAGTATTTGCCCGGGGTGCCGTTCAGTTCAGCGATGTGCTCGTACAGCGGCTGGCCTTTAGAGGCAGCAGCAGCTTTCGCAGCAGCCAGGGAGACCGCGAGGATGGCGTTGGCGCCGAAGTTAGATTTGTTCTCAGTACCGTCCAGATCGATCATGATCTTATCGATGCCAGCCTGGTCTTTGGCATCTTTGCCAAGCAGCGCCTGAGCAATCGGGCCGTTAACTGCGCCAACTGCTTTGGTTACGCCTTTACCCAGGAAACGGGATTTGTCGCCATCGCGCAGTTCCAGCGCTTCGCGGGAACCAGTGGAAGCACCTGACGGAGCGGCAGCCAGACCAACGAAACCACCTTCCAGGTGAACTTCTGCTTCAACAGTCGGGTTACCACGGGAGTCGATGATTTCACGACCGATGACTTTAACGATTTTGGACATTAGGTTTTCCTCAGTACAAGTTAAACTAAAACTCCAGACAACAATGCACCCGTCGGGGTGCACTGTCTTTGTATATTTTACTTCGCCTGGCGCTTTTGATACTCGCTGGCGGCTTTCACAAAGCCGGCAAACAGCGGATGTCCGTCACGCGGCGTAGAAGTAAACTCCGGGTGGAACTGGCAAGCAACAAACCACGGATGGTTCGGCACTTCGATGATCTCGACCAACTGATCATCCCCGGAACGGCCCGCAACGCGCAGGCCCGCAGCTTCAATCTGTTTCAACAGCATATTGTTGACTTCGTAGCGATGGCGATGGCGCTCAACAATCGTTTCTGAGCCATACAGCTGGCGAACCAGGCTCTCATCGCTAAGCTGGCACTGCTGCGCGCCAAGGCGCATGGTGCCGCCGAGATCGCTCTTCTCAGAACGCTGCTCAACGTTGCCCTCTTCGTCACGCCACTCGGTGATCAGCGCCACAACCGGGTACTTACAGTCTGGCACAAATTCCGTGGAGTTGGCGTTCTCCATCCCGACAACGTGGCGCGCATACTCAATCAACGCAACCTGCATACCCAGGCAGATGCCGAGGTAAGGAATATTGTTTTCACGCGCAAAACGCGCGGTGGCGATCTTGCCTTCTACGCCGCGGTAGCCGAAGCCGCCCGGGATCAGAATGGCATCGAGGCCTTTTAGGATCTCAACGCCGCGCGTCTCAACATCCTGCGAATCAATCAGCTTGATGTTGACGGTTACGCGGTTTTTCAGACCACCATGTTTCAGCGCTTCAATCACCGATTTATAGGCATCCGGCAGCTCAATGTACTTGCCGACCATACCAATCGTGACTTCACCTGACGGATTCGCTTCCTGGTAGATCACCTGCTCCCATTCGGCGAGATTCGCTTCCGGGCAGTCTAAGCTGAATCGTTTACAAATATAATCGTCCAGCCCCTGAGATTTCAACAGGCCCGGGATTTTATAAATGGAATCGACATCTTTCAGAGAAATCACTGCTTTTTCTGGAACGTTACAGAACAAAGCAATTTTGGCTCTTTCGTTGGCCGGAACGGCGCGATCGGAGCGGCAAATCAGGATATCTGGCTGAATACCGATGGAGAGCAGCTCTTTCACAGAGTGCTGAGTCGGCTTGGTTTTCACTTCACCGGAAGCGGCCATGTATGGCACCAGCGTCAGATGCATGTAGAGAGTGCGCTCGCGGCCCACTTCTACCGCCATCTGGCGGATCGCTTCGAGGAATGGCAGGGATTCGATATCACCCACGGTACCGCCGATCTCAACCAGCGCAACGTCGTGGCCTTCGCCGCCGGCAATAATGCGCTCTTTGATGGCGTTGGTGATATGGGGGATAACCTGCACGGTCGCACCGAGATAGTCGCCGCGGCGCTCTTTACGCAGCACCTCGGAGTAGATACGGCCGGTGGTGAAGTTGTTGCGACGGGTCATCTTGGTGCGGATGAAACGCTCGTAGTGACCCAAATCAAGATCGGTTTCTGCGCCATCTTCGGTAACGAACACTTCACCATGCTGGATAGGGCTCATTGTGCCCGGATCGACGTTGATGTACGGATCCAGTTTCATCATGGTGACCTTGAGGCCACGGGCTTCAAGAATAGCTGCCAGGGAGGCTGCGGCAATGCCTTTACCCAGAGAGGATACGACCCCGCCGGTCACAAAAATATAGTTCGTTGTCATGCTGAACCTGAGAAGTTAGGTTTAAAAGACGGTGGAATAACCAGGACGGGAAAGCAGTATACCGGATGATGAGTTGCGCCACAAACTTTCATTCCCCCTCCCCTTCTCTCTTCAGGCCGCATTAGCGTTAGCTCTCTTGGCTGACGCCGCTTGTACAACAATTCTGAACGTTTACTGATTCGTGCTGTTGCCGCCCGGAATCCCTATGGATAAGCCGAAGCGGCGTTAGCGGAAACGTTTCAACAAACGTAATGAGTGTGAAAATAGCCCCTTTCCAGCAAATGTTTTTGACGCAAATCAAGCGCTTGCTATTTAAAAAATCACACAAATCAGGCTTGTTACCACAAATGCCTTAAAGATCATGTTCCTGGCGCTTTACCTGCTGCCAGATAGTTTCCATTGTTTCCAGATCTACGCCGGTCATTTCCAGGCCGCGCTCCTGAACCAGCCGTTCAACTTCGCGAAAGCGGCGCTCAAATTTGAGGTTCGCTTTTTGCAGCGCCACTTCCGCTTTAACGCCCAGATGACGAGAGAGATTAACAGTGGCAAAGAGCAGATCGCCCATCTCCTCTTCGACGCGCGCCTGGTCGACAACCGCCTGTTTGGCTTCGTCCATCACTTCGTCGATCTCTTCATACACTTTGTCGAGCACCGGGCCGATGGTGGTCCAGTCAAAGCCAACGGTTGAGCAGCGCTTCTGGATTTTGTGGGCGCGCATCAGCGCCGGCAGGCTATGGGGAATATCATCCAGCGCCGAGTGCTGCGCTTTCTCTGCACGCTCGGCGGTTTTGATCTGCTCCCAGCGCTCAAGCACTTCCGCGCTGTTGCCCGCCTGCGCGTCGCCAAAGATATGCGGATGGCGGCGCTCCAGCTTGTCGCTGATGGCAGCACAAATATCGTTGAAATCAAAACGCCCCTCTTCCTGCGCCATCTGCGCGTAGAAGACCACCTGGAAGAGCAGATCGCCTAGCTCGCCGCGCAGATCGTCGAAGTCTTCGCGCGAAATGGCGTCCAGCACTTCGTAAGTTTCTTCCAGCGTGTAGGGCGCGATGGTGGCGTAAGTCTGCTCTTTGTCCCACGGGCAGCCGGTTTGCGGGTCGCGCAGCCGTTGCATGATCCCGAGCAGACGATCGATTTGTGTCATGAAAAATCCTTGCTAAAAAGCGATCCTCCCAAGGAGATGGGAGGATCGGGTGAAGAGACGCTCAGCCGCCGTGCAGGCGACGTGCGTCGATAACGTCAGGCACCTGATTCAGTTTGCTAAGCACGCGGCCCAGCACCTGCAGGTTGTAGATTTCGATATTCATATCGATAGTCGCCAGCTGCTCGCGGGTGTCGCTGCGGCTGGCAACGCCCAGCACGTTGACCTTTTCGTTGGCGAGAATGGTGGTGATATCACGCAGCAGCCCGCTGCGATCGTTCGCCGTGACGCGCACCACCAGCGAGTAGCCCGCCGAGTAGCTTTCGCCCCAGACGGCATCCACGATGCGCTCCGGCGCGACATTGCGCAGCTCTTCCAGCTGATCGCAGTCGGCGCGGTGAATCGAGATGCCGCGCCCTTGGGTGATAAAGCCGACGATTTCGTCGCCAGGGATCGGCTGGCAGCAGCGCGCGATGTGGTGCATCAGGTTGCCAACCCCTTCCACCACCACGCGCCCGTTGTCTTTGCTGCGGTTCTGCGGTGCGTAGGTCTTCTGCTGCAACTGCTTGAGCGCAGCGGCATCCTGCTCCTCGGCACTCGGCTTGTTGAACTGCGCCTGCAGGAAGTTGACCATCTGGTTGAGACGAATGTCGCCGCCACCAATCGCCGCCAGCAGCTCGTCCAGCTCGTTGAAGTTATAGCGCGGCAGCAGGTGCTTCTCCGCCTCTTTCAGGCTGATGCCGAGGTGCGCCAGCTCATCGTCGAGGATCTGGCGACCGGCAAGAATGTTCTTGTCGCGATCCTGCTTGCGGAACCAGGCGTGGATCTTCGAGCGCCCGCGGCTGGTGGTGACATAGCCGAGGTTCGGGTTGAGCCAGTCGCGGCTCGGGTTCGGCTGTTTCTGGGTGATGATCTCAATCTGATCGCCCATCTGCAGCTGATAGGTGAAGGGCACGATGCGGCCGCTGATTTTCGCGCCGATGCAGCGGTGACCCACATCGCTGTGAATATGGTAAGCGAAGTCCAGCGGCGTGGAGCCAGCGGGCAGATCCACCACATCCCCTTTTGGCGTAAAGACGTAGACCCGGTCATCGAAGACCTGGCTGCGCACTTCGTCGAGCATCTCGCCGGAGTCCGCCATCTCTTCCTGCCAGGCAATCAGCTTACGCAGCCAGGCAATGCGATCTTCATGGGCGGAACGCGCGCCGGTCGCCGTCGCGGTGCCCTCTTTGTACTTCCAGTGCGCGGCAACGCCCAGCTCAGCATCTTCGTGCATCTGGCGGGTACGGATCTGAATCTCAACGGTTTTACCGCCCGGCCCGAGCACCACCGTATGGATGGACTGGTAACCGTTCGGTTTCGGGTTGGCGACATAGTCGTCGAACTCATCCGGCAGGTGGCGATAGTGGGTATGCACAATCCCCAGCGCGGCGTAGCAATCCTGCAACCGTTCAGCGACGATGCGCACGGCGCGGACATCAAACAGCTCGTCGAAAGCGAGGTGCTTTTTCTGCATCTTGCGCCAGATGCTGTAGATATGTTTCGGGCGGCCATAGACTTCGGCTTTGACGCCTTCGGTCTTCATCTCGGCGCGCAGGTGGCCAACAAACTCATCAATGTAGTGTTCGCGATCGATACGGCGCTCATGCAGCAGTTTGGCGATGCGCTTGTACTCTTCCGGGTGCAGGTAGCGGAAGCAGTAATCCTCCAGCTCCCACTTCAGTTGCCCGATGCCTAAGCGGTTCGCCAGTGGCGCATAGATGTTGGTACACTCTTTCGCCGCCAGCACGCGCTCATCTTCCGGCGCATCTTTCACTTCGCGCAGATGGGCGATACGTTCAGCAAGCTTGATGACCACACAGCGGAAATCATCCACCATCGCCAGCAGCATGCGGCGGACGTTATCCACCTGTTCGGAGGAGACGGAATCGGTATGGGTCGCTTTTAACTGGCGGATGGCGGCCATGTCGCGCACGCCGTGGATCAGCTCAACCACCGCCGCGCCGACATTTTCGCGCAGCACCTCTTCGCTGACCACTTCCGCATCGGCGAGCGGGAAGAGCAGCGCAGCGCGCAGCGTGTCGGTGTCCATACTCAGCATCGAGAGGATCTCCACCATCTCGATACCGCGTGAAAGCAGGATCTCCGCCTGCGGATGCCCTTGAGTTTGACGCAGACAATAAGCCCAGGTTTCGGTTAAGCGTTCACACGACGGCTGACTGGTAATGCCCAGACTGGCGATCCATTTGGCCGGATCGAATTCACCCGCTTTGTTCAAATGCGCACTGCGTACCGCAACCATTGTCCTCTCCTTTCAGGGACCGGGCCTGCCGAATTCGGCAAGCCGAAATTAATCATTTGTGTTTCACAAACAACACCATCGATTCCAGGTGACCAGTGTGCGGGAACATGTCCAGCATCGCCAGCCGCTCAATCTGGTATCCCGCACTCAGCAGCGCTTCACTGTCGCGTGCAAGCGTAGCGGGATTACAGGAGACGTAGACCACCCGGCCCGGCGACAATTTTATAATATGCTGCATCACACCTGCCGCCCCCGCGCGCGCAGGGTCGAGTAAAACTTTGTCAAACCCACGGCTCGCCCACGGCTGTTTTGTAACATCTTCCTCCAGATTTTCGTGAAAGAATGTCACATTGTGCAAACCATTCTGTTGCGCGTTCTCCTGCCCTTTCGCCACCAGCTCGGCAACGCCCTCCACGCCAACCACTTCCGCCGCGCGTTTCGCCAGCGGCAGCGTGAAATTTCCCATCCCACAAAAGAGATCGAGAATGCGGTCCTGCGGCTGCACAGCGAGCCACTCCAGCGCACGGGCGACCATCTGCTGATTTACGCCATCATTGACCTGGATAAAATCCCGCGGGCTGAAGTGTAAGGGTAGCCCGTCAGAAGCGTAGCAGGGAGTCTGACCAGTGATCTGCTCAACAATATCGCTTTGCGGCGCGAGATAAAGCGCCAGATGATGGGAATGCGAAAAGCGTTCCAGTTTTGCTCTGTCGGCGGCGTTTAACGGTGCGGTGTGACGCAGCACCATCAGCGGGCCATTATCCGCCTCGACCAGTTCGACATGCCCCAGCTGGCGAGCGCCGCTTAATTCCGCCAGGCAGTCGCGCAGCGGCGTAAGCAGTGCTTCAAGACGGGGCACCAGCACCGGGCATTGTGTGACATTGACGATATCGCTGTCGCCCGCTTTGCGAAAACCCATCTCCAGACGCTGCGCTTTCGGCTGCCAGCTCAGGCTTAAGCGCGCGCGGCGGCGATATCCCCACGGCTCACCGGCGATCACATCGTCGACCTCCTGCTTCATCAGGCGTGCCAGCGCGGCGCGTTTGCTGCGCTGTTGCAGTTCAATGCTGGCATGCTGTTGCTGACAGCCGCCGCAGACGCCAAAGTGCGGGCAGCGCGGCGCTACGCGCTCCGGGCTGTCGCTCAGGCGGCGGCTCACTTCGCCGCGGGCAAACTGGCGTTTATCCTCTTTAAGGATAATCTCCGCCGTCTCTGCGGGTAACAAACCGGGAATAAACAGCGCTTTACCATTATGACGCGCCACCCCCTGCCCAAACGGGTCAAGGTCGTTTACTGTTACGGTTATTTTTTGACGAGTCGTCACTCGTCGTTTTGCAGAGTAGAATTGCGCCATTGCGGTGAAAAATCTCAATTACTGATCAATGGCCCCATTCTCCCATAACGGAATTCCATGACCAACTACAGCTTGCGCGCACGCATGATGATTCTGATTCTGGCGCCCACCGTACTTATCGGTGTGCTGCTCAGCGTCTTTTTTGTCGTCCATCGCTATAACGATTTGCAGCGTCAACTGGAAGACGCCGGTGCCAGCATTATTGAGCCGCTGGCGGTCTCCAGCGAATACAGCATGACGTTGCAGGATAAAGACGCCATCGGCCAGCTGATTAGCGTCCTGCACCGCCGCCACTCCGATATCGTGCGGGCCATCTCGATCTACGACAATAAGAACGCGCTCTTCGTCTCGTCGAACCTGCAACTGGAGGGCGACTCCCTCAAGCTGCCCGCCCATCAGCCCTTCCCGCGCAAGCTGAGTGTCACCCGGCGCGGCGATGTGATGATCCTGCGCACGCCGATCCTTACCGAAGGGTTTGCGCCCGCCAACTCCTCGCTGCCGGCAGATAAGATCACCGGCAATCTGCTCGGCTATGTGGCGCTGGAACTGGATCTCAAATCGGTGCGTTTGCAGCAGTACAAAGAGATCTTTATCTCCAGCCTGATGATCCTCTTCTGTATCGGCATCGCGCTCATTTTTGGCTGGCGGCTAATGCGCGATGTCACCAGCCCAATACGCAATATGGTCAACACCGTCGATCGCATCCGTCGCGGCCAGCTCGATAGCCGCGTCGAAGGCTTTATGCTCGGCGAGCTGGATATGTTGAAAAACGGCATTAACTCGATGGCGATGTCGCTGGCGGCCTATCACGAAGAGATGCAGCACAATATCGACCAGTCCACCTCCGATCTGCGCGAAACGCTGGAGCAGATGGAGATCCAGAACGTTGAACTGGATCTGGCGAAAAAGCGCGCCCAGGAAGCGGCGCGCATCAAATCCGAGTTTCTCGCCAATATGTCCCACGAGCTGCGGACGCCGCTTAATGGCGTGATTGGTTTTACCCGCCTGACGCTGAAATCGGAGCTGAATCCTACCCAGCGTGACCATCTGCTGACCATTGAGCGCTCAGCCAATAACCTGCTGGCGATCATCAATGACGTGCTCGACTTCTCCAAGCTGGAAGCGGGCAAGCTGATTCTGGAGAGTATCCCCTTCCCGCTGCGCAGCACGCTGGATGAGGTGGTGACGCTGCTGGCGCACTCGGCCCACGATAAGGGGCTGGAGCTGACGCTGAGTATCAAAAACGATGTGCCGGATAACGTCATCGGCGATCCGCTGCGCCTGCAGCAGGTGATCACCAATCTGGTCGGTAATGCGATCAAGTTTACGGAAAACGGCAATATCGACGTGGTGGTGGAGAAGCGCGCCATCAGCAATAACAAAGTGCAGGTGGAGATGCAGATCCGCGATACCGGCATCGGCATTCCCGAACGCGATCAGTCGCGGCTCTTCCAGGCGTTTCGTCAGGCGGACGCCAGTATTTCGCGTCGCCACGGCGGCACCGGGCTGGGGCTGGTGATCACCCAGCGGCTGGTCAATGAGATGGGCGGCGATATCTCTTTCCACAGCCAGCCCAATCGCGGTTCGACTTTCTGGTTCCATATCAATCTCGATCTTAACCCGAATGCTATCAGCGAGATGCAGCCGACCCGCTGTCTGGTCGGCAAGCGTCTGGCCTACGTGGAGCCAAATGCGACGGCGGCGCAGTGTACGCTTGATGTGCTGAGCGAAACGCCGCTGGAGGTGATTTACAGCCCGTCGTTTTCCGCGCTGCCGCAGGCACACTACGACATGCTGTTGATGGCGATCCCGGTGACCGTGCGCGAGCCGCTAAGTATGCAGCATGACCGCCTGGCGCGTGCCGCGGCGATGACCGACTACCTGCTGCTGGCGCTGCCCTGCCACGCGCAGGTTGACGCCGAATCGCTTAAACAGGATGGCGCGGCGGCCTGTCTGCTTAAACCGCTCACCTCGACGCGCCTGCTGCCTGCGTTAACGGAATATTGCCGCATCACGCGTCTGGCGGAGCTGCCCGCGCCCGACGAGACCAAACTGCCGATGTCGGTGATGGCGGTGGATGATAACCCCGCCAACCTGAAGCTGATTGGCGCGCTGCTTGAGGATCAGGTTCAGCAGGTGGAGCTGTGCGAGAGCGGCCAGCAGGCTCTTGAGCGGGCGAAGCAGATGCAGTTCGATCTGGTGCTGATGGATATTCAGATGCCGGAGATGGACGGGATTCGCGCCTGCGAATTGATTCGCCAGCTGCCGCACCAGCAGCAGACGCCGGTGGTCGCCGTTACCGCCCATGCAATGGCCGGGCAGAAAGAGAAGCTGCTCAGCGCCGGGATGAATGACTACCTGGCGAAGCCGATTGAGGAGGAGAAGCTGCGGAACTTGCTGCTGCGCTATAAGCCCGGCCACAGCGTTGGCCCATGGTTGACGCCGCTGGAGCCGGAAGCAGAACAGACGCCGCCGGTTATTACCGTGGATGATGAAACGACGCTCGACTGGCAGTTAGCGCTGCGTCAGGCGGCGGGGAAATCAGATTTGGCGCGCGATATGCTGCATATGCTGGTCGAGTTCCTGCCGGAGATCCGCAATATGGTTGAAGAGCAGCTGGTCGGCGAAGCGCCCAGCGGGCTGGCGGAAGGGATCCATAAATTGCACGGCAGCTGCGGCTATAGCGGCGTACCGCGCCTGAAAAAGCTCTGCCATTTGCTTGAGCACCAGTTGCGCAGCGGCGTGGCCGCCGAAGATCTGGAGCCGGAGCTTCTCGAATTGCTCGACGAGATGGATAACGTAGCGCGCGAAGCGCACCGGTTGATTGGTTAAGCAGCGTTCATTGCCGGATGGCGCGTAAACGCTTATCCGGCCTACGCGGTTTCAGCGGCTTCGTGAACGTAGGCCGGATAAGGCGCAGTCGCCATCCGGCACAACCATCCCACAGGCATATCGCACCCGTGGGCCGGATAAGGCGCAGCCGCCATCCGACAAAACCACCCCACAGGCATATCGCACCCGTAGGCCGGATAAGGCGCAGCAGCCATCCGGCACAACCATCCCACAGGCATATCGCACCCGTAGGCCGGATAAGGTGCAGCCGCCATCCGGCAAAACCATCCCACAGGCATATCGCACCCGTAGGCCGGATAAGGCGCAGCCGCCATCCGGCATAACCACCCCACAGGCATATCGCACCCGTAGGCCGGATAAGGCGCAGCCGCCATCCGGCACAACCATCCCACAGGCATATCGCACCCGTAGGCCGGATAAGGCGCAGCCGCCATCCGGCACAACCAACCATCAGGCATTCGGCACGCCTTACTGCAACCCCTGCCCCGCTTTTAATACCGCCGCCACGTTGCGGGCGGTGAGGCGCACATTCTCCCCGGCGTTGGCTAATGCCTCGTCGAGGGAACAGATGCTGTAAATCACGCTGAACACCGCGTCGATGCCGTGCTCGTGCACCACGCCGACATCGGCGGTCAAACTGCCGGCAATGCCGATTACTGGAATATCATACCGTTTGGCGACCTTCGCCACGCCGACCGGCACTTTACCGTGCACGGTCTGGCTGTCGATTCGCCCTTCACCGGTGATCACCAGATCCGCATCGGCCACGTGCTTATCCAGCGCCAGCGCATCGGTCACAATCTCAATCCCCTGGCGCAGCTCGGCTCCGCAAAAAGCGTACAACGCCGCGCCCATGCCACCCGCCGCGCCGCCGCCGGAGAGTGTTAACACATCGCAATCGAGATCGCGGGCAATAATCTGCGCGTAGTGCGCCAGCGCGTTATCCAGCCGCGCGATCATCTCTGGCGTCGCGCCTTTTTGCGGGCCAAACACCGCCGAGGCCCCCTCTTTACCGGTAAGCGGATTGGTAACATCGCAGGCGACATCAATCCGGCACTGCGCCAGGCGACAATCCAGCTCGCCAATATCGATGCGTGCCAGGCGCTCCAGCGCTGCGCCGCCTGCGGCGATCTGCTCCCCCTGCTCATCAAGAAGCTTTGCGCCCAGCGCCTGCACCATGCCTGCGCCGCCATCGTTGGTCGCGCTGCCGCCGATGCCGATAATGATCTGTTTTACGCCCGCATCCAGCGCATGGCGGATCAGCTCCCCGGTCCCCCATGAGGTGGTGATTAACGGATCGCGCTTCGCCGTGGGTACGCGCTCCAGCCCGCTTGCCGCCGCCATTTCGATAAACGCCGATTGCTCATCGCCGGAGAGGCCATAAAAGGCGTCGGCCTCCTCGCCGAGCGGCCCTTTAACCGTCACCTTCACCACCCGCCCCTGGGTGGCGGCGACCATCGCTTCTACCGTCCCTTCCCCGCCGTCCGCCACCGGGATTTTCACGTACTCAGCGTTGGGGTACACCTCGCTAAACCCCGCTTCAATGGCGGTCGCCACCTCCAGGGCCGTTAAACTCTCTTTGTAGGAGTCCGGTGCGATGACAATTTTCATAAGCCGTCCTTACGCATATTCACCACGGTAAGCATACACCTTGCGGGCAGCGGGAAATGCCAGCCCCCGCAAGGAGTGGCAATTTCATTAACGCACCATGCAGGGACGCTTGTTATCAAATTTCCAGTCGGGGATCAGGTACTGCATGCCCATCGCATCGTCGCGCGCGCCGAGCCCATGCTTTTGGTACAACTCGTTAGCCTTCATCACCTGATCCATATCCAGCTCAACGCCAAGACCCGGTGTGGTTGGTACCTGCACCATCCCGCCTTTGATTTCAAACGGCGTTTTAGTCAGGCGCTGGTTGCCCTCCTGCCAGATCCAGTGGGTGTCGATGGCGGTGATCTTGCCCGGCGCAGCGGCGGCGACATGGGTGAACATCGCCAGTGAAATATCGAAGTGGTTATTGGAGTGCGAACCCCAGGTGAGGCCAAACTCATGGCACATCTGCGCCACGCGCACCGAGCCCTGCATGGTCCAGAAGTGCGGGTCGGCCAGCGGAATATCCACCGATTGCAGCGACAGGGTATGGCCCATCTGCCGCCAGTCGGTGGCGATCATATTGGTGGCGGTCGGCAGACCGGTGGCGCGGCGGAACTCCGCCATCACTTCACGCCCGGAGAAGCCCTGCTCCGCCCCGCACGGATCTTCAGCGTAGGCGAGCACGCCTTTCAGCTGCTTGCCGATGGCGATCGCCTCATCGAGCGACCACGCGCCGTTCGGATCGAGGGTCACGCGCGCCTGCGGGAAACGTTTTGCCAGCGCGGAAATAGCTTCTGCCTCTTCCATCCCGGCCAGCACGCCGCCCTTCAGTTTGAAGTCGTTAAAGCCATATTTCTCATAAGCCGCTTCTGCCAGGCGCACCACGCGATCCGGCGTCATCGCCTCTTCATGGCGAATGCGATACCAGTCGCACGCATCATCCGGCTGGCTCTGGTAAGGTAGGGGCGTCTTTTTGGCATCGCCGACAAAGAAGAGGTAACCGAGCATCTCCACTTCGCTGCGCTGCTGGCCTTCGCCGAGCAGGGAGGCGACGTTCACGCCAAGGTGTTGACCGAGCAGATCGAGCATCGCCGCTTCGATACCGGTGACCACATGAATGGTGGTGCGCAGATCGAAGGTCTGCAGCCCGCGCCCGCTGGCATCGCGGTCGGCAAAGGTGTTGCGCACGCTGTTGAGCACATTTTTGTACTCGCCCAGCGTCTTACCGACCACCAGCGCAGCGGCCTCCTCCAGCGTCTGGCGGATCTTCTCCCCGCCGGGGATTTCGCCGACCCCGGTATGACCGGCGTTATCTTTAATGATCACGATATTGCGGGTGAAGAAAGGCGCGTGCGCCCCGCTCAGGTTCATCAACATGCTGTCATGACCGGCAACGGGAATAACCTGCATCGATGCCACAACGGGCGTGGAACTGTAAGTACTCATAATGGTGTCCTTTTGCTCTTTTAGTGCCGTCCAAAAACGGGGCGTTTTTTATCAAACGTCCAGCCAGGAATGAGGTACTGCATCGGGCCTGCGTCATTGCGCGCGCCGCCCGGCAAGGTTTTATAGAGTGCGTGCGCTTTCTCAATTTGCGCCCAGTCCAGCTCAACGCCAAGACCCGGCGCGTCCGGTACGGCGATTTTTCCCTCGCGGATCTGCAAAGGTTCTTTCGTCAGGCGCGCGTCGCCCTCCTGCCAGATCCAGTGGGTATCAATCGCCGTTGGCGTGCCTGGCGCAGCGGCGGCGACATGGGTAAACATCGCCAGCGAGATATCGAAATGGTTGTTGGAGTGGCAGCCCCAGGTTAAGCCCCAGTCGTCGCACAACTGCGCGACGCGCACCGCGCCGGAGAGGGTCCAGAAGTGCGGATCGGCGAGCGGAATATCGACCGCGTTGAGCATTACCGCGTGGCCCATCTCCCGCCAGTTGGTGGCGATCATATTGGTGGCGACCGGCAGACCGGTGGCGCGGCGAAACTCCGCCATCACTTCACGCCCGGAGAAACCCTGCTCCGCGCCGCAGGGATCTTCCGCGTAGGTCAGCACATCGTTCAGCCCTTTACAGAGGCGAATAGCTTCGTCCAGCAGCCACGCGCCGTTAGGATCGACGGTGATGCGCGCATCAGGGAAGCGCTTTTTCAGCGCGCGCACGGTATCGATCTCCTGCTCGCCCGGCAGCACGCCGCCCTTCAGTTTGAAATCTTTAAAGCCGTAACGATCCTGCGACGCTTCGGCAAGGCGCACCACCGCTTCGCTGCTCATCGCCTCCTGATGGCGCAGCCGGTACCACTCGTGGCTGCCCGGCGTCGCATCCAGATAGGGCAAATCGGTTTTCGTGCGATCGCCGACATAGAAGAGGTAGCCGAGCACGGTAACGGCATCGCGCTGTTTGCCCGGCCCCAGCAGTTCGCACACCGGGACATTCAGGGTTTTGCCGAGCTGATCGAGCAGCGCCGCCTCCAGCGCCGCGACGGCGTTAACGCGCAGTTCAAAGGTCCACGCGCCGTTACCGAAGGTGTCGAAATCCGCCGCCTGGTTGCCTTTGTGCACTCGCTGCACCACTTTGTTCAGCCGGGCGATCTCTTGTCCCACCACCATTGGCGTGGCATCGACCAGTGTTTGATAGATCACCTCTCCACCCGGCGCTTCACCTACGCCGGTCTGCCCGGCGCTGTCCGTCAGCACCACGATATTGCGGGTGAAGTAAGCGTTATGCGCGCCGCCGATATTCATCAGCATGCTGTCGTGCCCGGCAACCGGGATCACCTTCATGTCGGTGATGACGGGCGTGGCTTGTGTATTCATCATTCGCGTCCTGTTACGGGTTTAAGTTCGATGCGTTTGATATTACCCACCAGCACCAGGTAACTGAGCACCGCCACCAGCGCATGAACGCCAACGTAGATCAGCGCGCCGTTAAACGAGCCGGTGGTGCCGACGATGTAGCCAATCGCAATCGGCGTGACGATGCCGGAGATATTGCCGAACATATTAAACAGGCCGCCGCTCAGGCCGCTGATCTCTTTCGGCGCAGTATCCGCCATCACCGCCCAGCCGAGCGCACCGATCCCTTTGCCGAAGAAGGCCAGCGCCATAAAGGCGATAATCAGGGTTTCCGAATCGGTGTAGTTACAGAACACCATACTCATGGAGAGCAGCATGCCCAGCACGATCGGCGTTTTACGCGCCACGTTCAGCGATCCGTAGCGGCGCATTAACCAGTCGGAGATCACCCCGCCAAGCACGCCGCCGACAAAGCCGCAGATCGCCGGGATCGAGGCGACAAAGCCCGCTTTCAGGATCGACATGCCGCGCGCCTGCACCAGATAGACCGGGAACCAGGTGATAAAGAAGTAGGTTAAGGCGTTAATGCAGTACTGCCCGAGATAAACGCCGATCATCATGCGCGAGGCGAGCAGCTGTTTGACCTGGCCCCACTTCTGCGCAAAGGGCACTTTCTGCTGGTGGTTCTTCTGATCCATGTTGATCAGCGCCCCGCCCTCGGCGATGTACTCCAGCTCCTTTTTGTTGACGCCCGGATGCTGGTTCGGCTCGTGGATCATTTTCAGCCACAGGAAGCTGATGAAGATCCCAAGCCCGCCCATAAAGAAGAAGACGTGCGACCAGCCCACTTCATGGGTCAGCCAGCCCATGATTGGCGCGAAGATCACCGTGGCGAAGTACTGCGCCGAGTTGAAGATGGCGACGGCCGTGCCGCGCTCCTGCGCCGGGAACCAGGCGGCAACGATGCGGCTGTTGCCCGGAAACGAGGGGGCTTCTGCCAGGCCGACCATAAAGCGCAGCGTAAAGAGCGCGATGATGATGCCAAAGCCGCTGAAGAGATCGACGAACCCTTGCAGCAGGGTAAAGAGCGACCAGGTGAAGATGGACCAGAAGTAGACGCGTTTCGAGCCGAAGCGGTCAAGCAGCCAGCCGCCCGGGATCTGGCCAATGACATAGGCCCAGGAGAAGGCGGAGAAGACATAGCCCATACCGACAGGATCAAGGCCGATAGCCTTAGACATTTCCGAGCCAGCAATCGATAGCGTAGCGCGATCGCCGTAGTTGAAGGATGTGACGATAAATAGCATCACCACGATCCAGTAGCGGGCGTTGGTGCGCTTTTCAGCGCCGCTCGCCGCCTGGCTTAATGCACTCATGGTTGTACTCCCGAAGCATAGATGTTCTTTTCAACATGCATCCTGTACGGCGCAACCTGTAGGGGAAGACAGAACGCTGTCGCTCTTTTTATGCCGCGGCCCGACGCGTTTTCACTCCACGACGGGCGGCTTTATTAACTGGCTCAAGGAGTATAAAAAGCGGCCTGGTAACTCTCACCGTGCATCAACACAACATTCGGCGACAGCTCAGCGCGGGTTTGGGGCATTAGCCCAGGGCGATGGGGGGTATTTCACGAAAATTGAAACAGACGATAAACGACGGGGTAAAAGCGCGGGTCAGGTGCGAAGAGTGTGAATGGCGTCGCTTGACGGTTAATAAAAAGAGGCTAACCCTCCCGGCAGGCGGGAGGGAAACGGGCTTATTTCAGCAGGCTTGCCCACTGCTCAACCCACGGGTTGGAGACGCTTTCTGGCTCCGGATCTTCGCTGGCATCAATCAGCAGCACTTCGCCGATGCGCTGCGCGCCCTGCTCCTGCAACAGCGCATCAAATTTTTTCCCGCCGCCGCAGAAGTGGCTGTAGGTGCTGTCGCCCAGTGCAATCACACCGTAGCGCAGTTCGGGCTGATAGCCGACGGTGTCGCGCAGGTAGTGAAATAGCGGCGCGATGCTGTCCGGCAGATCGCCCTGGCCGGTAGTAGAGGTGACCACCAGCGCATAGTTGCCTTTGTTGCTCTCCCACTGCGCCGCTTCGGGATCTTCATACACCTTTGCCGTGTGGCCCTGGGCTTCCAAAATCCCCTGCGCTTCTTCCGCTACCAGCAGCGAATTGCCGTACATCGTGCCGACAAAAATGCCTATATTCGCCATGCTTATCACTCCTTGCGTGATTCCAGATTGCCCTCATCCTGACCGCTGAGGCCGCTAAACTCAACCCTTTCATTCTCAGGGAGAAGGCCGCACCAGCCGAACTGATCCAGCGCCTGCATCCATACCGCATCGAAGCCGGCGCGCAGGGTTAGCGCCTCGCCGGTAAACGGGTGCGTAAGGCTTAACTGGCTGGCGTGCAGCATCAGGCGGTTGAGGCCGAAATGCGCCGCCGCGCTGCGGTTTTGCCGCAGATCGCCATGCTTGCTGTCACCAATAATCGGGTGGCGCAGATGGGAGAGATGGCGGCGAAGCTGGTGTTTGCGTCCGGTTTTCGGCTCCAGCTCAACCAGCCCATAGCGCGTAGAGGGAAACTTACTAATCGCTACCGGTAATTCGGTCGTCGCAAGACCGCGATAGTGGGTTACGGCAGGCTGCGGATCTTTGTCGGTGCGGGCGAATTTATCCGCCACTTTGTCCAGCTCCTCGACCAATGGATAGTCGAGCAATGCCTCCTCCATCAGCCAGCCGCGCACAATCGCGTGGTAGCGCTTCTGCATCTGGTGCTGTTCAAACTGCTGGGATAAACGCCGCCCCGCTTCGCTGGAGAGCCCCATCAGCAGGACGCCGGAAGTCGGCCTGTCGAGACGATGGGCGGTAAAGACATGCTGCCCAATCTGGTCGCGCACGGTCTGCATCACCACCACTTTTTCATCGCGGTCGAGCCAGCTGCGGTGCACCAGCCAGCCGGAGGGTTTGTTGACGGCGACCAGCCACTCATCCTGGTAGATTATCTCCAGCATCAGTGGTTTTCGTCGCTAAACAGCGCGTCAAGCTGCTGGAGATGAACCAGCATCGCATCGCGGGAGGGGTGCGTCGCCTCAAGGGCCATTTCATAATAGGGCGCGATAGCAAACGCCTGCGGCAGCGCCTGCTTGCTGTCGAGCAGCGCATGCATACGAGGGATCAGCACCCACTGCAGCCACTCAAAGGGTGCAAGTGTGTCCATGCAGAAGGGTTGCGTGCTTTCAAAGGCGCTCAGCGCCGGGGCAGTGGTTTGCCAGAGATCGTGCTCGCGCAGCTGCGCTTCAATCAACTGAAGCTGCTGGCGCACGCGTTGATGTTGAGTCATAAAAGCCCCCGTTTAATCAGACTGGCGCGCAGCATAGCAAAGAGCGGGAGAAATAAAAAAAGGGAGCACTGTAAAAACAGTGCTCCCGGTTCGTTTCGCAGCTATCCGGCTACCCGTGTGCTCCCTGCTCATCCATGAAAACTTTTCCTGCGGTCTCCTGACCCGTTCATCCTTAAACAACGCATCATGCTCACACCACCCCGATGTGACCTGGCCTTATCCTTAAAGCGTGTCCTGGATCCTCCTGATCTACCGTCCATCCTGACCGGCTCTCATTCTCCGTCCTGGAGGTGTCCTTTAACGCACTCCGGCGATATCCTCTCACTTCGTCCTGAAGTCTGTCCGTGAAGCACCTTCCCGGTGTGTCCAGAAACAACATCATCCTGATGTACGTCTCTTAGTCAGACTCCGTGTCGACAGGAGATAGAATTACGTATTCCGGCCGGTCTTACAAGGAGACTTAACGACAAAGCTATGCCGTAATCGGGCATTAACCCCAGGGATTATCGTATTAACATCATGATTTATAATTGTTTAAATAAAGATAACTCACGTGAGTTATAGAATACGAACAGCCGATCTCCTACAGGCTTTGTAAGAGATCTCTCACACGGGATGTAGGCTAAGGGCTTACACGACGGGTTGTAGCTGAGTGAGGAAATCGGGCAGATCGCTGGCCAGACGCGTGCGTTTGCGCGTACCGAGCGTCTCCTGCATCACCTCACCGCTCAGGTTACACACCGAGATGACGTCCAGCTCGCTCTCAAGCGTGGCAATAAAAAGTGTAGGCGATAATTTGAGCCTTTTCTGCGTCACCAGGTGCCCAATCAGATTTTCCTGTACCCGGACAAAATCCGCTTCGCTCCAGGTTTGCAGCAGCGTCAGGCTGATATCCCCCAGCCGCGCGCCCATATCACCGGCAAACTGCGTGGTATAGAACGCATGGATCGGCGGTTGTACCACAATCTCCATCGCCTGTTCAACGGGGTGGACGTTCTGCTGCGCCGTAAAGGGCTGCGGCTGCCAGAAAACGGCATCTTCGGTAGAGGAGATAATGCAGGGCGAAGGGACACCATACAGATCTTCACTCTGCGGCCAACTGCCGTGCGCAGCGTGCCACGCATCGCAATAACGTTCCGTAAAGGCTTTCAGCGCCTGAGCCGTCTCTTTTTCCACCGATTTCTCTCTTTACTTAAGCCAGGATAAACTTGCGCCATAGTTTACCTGCAAAATGGCGATGAAACATGTCTTCTTATGATAACCACCAGGCGCTTTCGGGCCTGACGCTGGGCAAAACCACCGACTACCGCGACACCTATGACGCCAGCCTGCTGCAAGGCGTGCCGCGTTCCCTCAACCGCGATCCCCTTGGGCTGAAGGCTGATAACCTCCCCTTTCACGGCGCGGATATCTGGACGCTGTATGAGCTCTCCTGGCTCAATGCCAACGGGCTGCCGCAGGTCGCGGTCGGCCAGGTGGAACTGGATTACGCCAGCCTCAATCTGGTGGAGTCTAAAAGTTTTAAACTCTATCTCAACAGCTTTAACCAGACCCGTTTCGCCAGTTGGGATGAAGTACGCAGCACCTTGCAACGCGATCTCAGCGCCTGCGCGCAGGGTGCGGTAAGCGTCACGCTCTACCGCGTCGATGAGCTGGAAGGCCAGCCGGTTGCCCACTTTGCTGGCCTCTGCATCGACGATCAGGATATCGCTATTGATAACTATGAGTTTGATGCTGCGCTGTTGACCGACGCCGCGCATGGCGAAGTGGTGGAAGAGACACTGGTTAGCCATCTGCTGAAATCCAACTGTCTGATTACCCACCAGCCGGACTGGGGCTCGGTGCAGATCCAGTATCGCGGGGCGCAAATCGACCGGGAAAAACTGCTGCGCTATCTGGTCTCGTTCCGCCATCATAATGAGTTTCACGAGCAGTGCGTTGAGCGCATCTTTACGGATATTCAGCGCTTCTGCCAGCCGGAATCCCTCAGCGTATACGCGCGCTACACCCGACGCGGCGGCCTCGATATCAACCCGTGGCGCAGCAATACAGACTTCGTTCCGGCAACCGGGCGGCTGGCGCGCCAGTAAAACATGCGTTGGCAGGTTGTTAAACGTCATAAGCCAGGGCTATTGTAATCAGCAGGGAAGATAAAATTTTCGTCCCGTAAGGAGTTCACTTGATTACACATATTAGCCCGCTTGGCTCGATGGATATGTTGTCGCAGCTGGAAGTCGATATGCTTAAACGCACGGCCAGCAGCGACCTGTATCAACTGTTTCGCAACTGTTCGCTCGCTGTACTGAACTCAGGGAGCCAGACCGACAGCAGCAAAGAGCTGCTCTCCCGTAACGAAAGTTTTGATATCAACGTCTTGCGCCGTGAACGCGGCGTCAAGCTGGAGTTGATTAACCCACCGGAAGAGGCGTTTGTCGACGGGCGTCTGATCCGCGCGCTACAGGCCAACCTGTTTGCCGTGCTGCGCGATATCCTGTTTGTGAACGGCCAGATCCATAACGCCAGTCGTTTTCAGCATCTTGATGTGGAGAGTTCGACCCATATCACCAACCTGGTCTTCTCAATTCTGCGTAACGCCCGTGCCCTGCACGTCGGCGAAGCGCCGAGCATGGTGGTCTGCTGGGGCGGTCACTCAATCAACGAAACCGAGTACCTCTATGCACGCCGCGTCGGCACCCAGCTTGGCCTGCGTGAGCTGAATATCTGTACCGGCTGCGGGCCGGGAGCAATGGAAGCGCCGATGAAGGGCGCAGCGGTCGGCCACGCGCAGCAGCGTTATAAAGAGGGGCGTTTTATCGGCATGACCGAACCATCGATCATCGCCGCAGAGCCGCCTAACCCGCTGGTTAACGAGCTGATTATCATGCCGGACATTGAAAAGCGTCTGGAAGCGTTTGTACGTATCGCCCACGGCATCATTATCTTCCCGGGCGGCGTCGGCACGGCGGAAGAGCTGCTCTACCTGCTGGGTATTCTGATGAACCCGGCGAACAAAAACCAGGTGCTGCCGCTGATCCTCACCGGGCCGAAAGAGAGCGCCGACTACTTCCGCGTGCTGGATGAGTTTATCGTCAACACGCTGGGCGAAGCCGCGCGCCGTCACTACACCATCATCATCAACGATGCGGCCGAAGTGGCGCGCCAGATGAAAAAGGCGATGCCGCAGGTGAAAGAGAATCGTCGCGAAACCGGCGATGCCTACAGCTTCAACTGGTCGATTCGCATTGCGCCGGATCTGCAGGTGCCGTTCGAGCCGACCCATGAAAATATGGCCAACCTGAAGCTCTACCCGGATCAGCCTGTCGAAGTGCTGGCGGCGGATCTGCGTCGCGCCTTCTCCGGCATTGTGGCGGGTAACGTTAAAGAGCACGGCATTCGTGCGATTGAAACGTTTGGCCCTTACAAAATTCATGGTGACAGCGACATGATGCGCCGGATGGATGATCTGCTGCAGGGCTTTGTCGCCCAGCACCGTATGAAACTCCCCGGATCGGCCTATATCCCCTGCTACGAAATCTGCGCCTGATAACCCCTTTTTACCGGGCGGCCATAAGCCGCCCTTATACCTTCCCGCCTTTCGCGCGGCAATTCCCCTACCCTGCACAAGGTAATGATCCACTCCAGTTGGCTTAAAAGTCGATAAATCACTGCTAATGGGATGATCTACAGCGCTTTTATCGTCTTTCGCCGCTGTGAGTTTGATCGCATATCTGGCGGGTGATAGCCTTCGCGCCCATAAATCTCAGATGATTTTAGATAAGCAGACAGATGGTCTAAATATGCCCACTTAAGAAGTGGATTATTGCAATTGCGATCCTGATCACTGATAGAGTCATAACATACATGTATCTTTCCGCCGCAAATAATTGCGGTAAGAAATTATAAAAATAGCCGCAATCAACCGGATAAAATATTACCGCTGACGTGGATGGCAAACGATTTGTCTAAATGGCAGCTTTTTGATTTTCCCAGGAGATTTACCAATGGAAACGACTCAAACCAGTAATCTGGCTTCAACCGTAACGCGGAGCGCATGGCGTAAGACCGACACCATGTGGATGCTAGGCCTCTACGGTACCGCGATTGGCGCTGGCGTACTGTTCCTGCCCATCAACGCTGGCGTAGGCGGACTGATTCCGCTGATCATCATGGCGATCCTTGCCTTCCCAATGACCTACTTCGCACACCGCGGCCTGACCCGTTTTGTGCTTTCCGGTAAAAATCCCGGCGAAGATATCACCGAAGTGGTGGAAGAACATTTTGGTATCGGCGCGGGTAAACTGATTACCCTGCTCTACTTCTTCGCCATCTACCCGATTCTGCTGGTCTATAGCGTGGCGATCACCAACACCGTCGACAGCTTTATGACCCACCAGTTGGGCATGACGCCGCCGCCGCGCGCCATTCTCTCCCTGATTCTGATCGTCGGTATGATGACCATCGTGCGCTTCGGCGAGCAGATGATCGTCAAAGCGATGAGCATCCTGGTCTTCCCGTTTGTTATCGCCCTGATGCTGCTCGCGGTCTACCTGATCCCGCAGTGGAACGGCGCGGTGCTGGAAACCCTCTCCTTCAACAGCGCGTCTGCTACCGGTAATGGCCTGTGGATGACCCTGTGGCTGGCGATCCCGGTGATGGTCTTCTCCTTTAACCACTCACCGATCATCTCCTCCTTCGCCGTGGCGAAACGTGAAGAGTACGGCGCAGAAGCAGAACGTAAATGCTCACGCATTCTGGCATTCGCCCACATCATGATGGTGCTGACGGTAATGTTCTTCGTCTTCAGCTGCGTGCTGAGCCTGGCACCGGCCGATCTGGCTTCGGCGAAAGAGCAGAACATCTCGATTCTCTCCTACCTGGCTAACCACTTTAATGCGCCAGTCATCGCCTGGATGGCACCGATCATCGCGATGATCGCCATCACCAAATCCTTCCTCGGCCACTACCTCGGCGCGCGTGAAGGTTTCAACGGTATGGTGATTAAATCTCTGCGCGGCAAAGGCAAAACCATCGAAATCAACAAGCTGAACCGCATTACCGCGCTGTTTATGCTGCTGACCACCTGGGCTGTTGCGACCTGGAACCCGAGCATCCTCGGCATGATTGAAACGCTGGGCGGCCCGATTATCGCCATGATCCTCTTCCTGATGCCGATGTATGCGATTGCCCGTGTTCCGGCGATGCGTAAATACAGCGGTCACATCAGCAACGTCTTCATTGTGATTATGGGTCTTATCGCTATCTCCGCGATTTTCTACTCCCTGTTCAGCTAATCTCTGCGCGCCGTCCAGCCGGGCGGCGCGATCCCTCTTTGTCATGGATAACGCGTTATGATCAGCGTATTCGATATTTTTAAGATCGGTATCGGTCCCTCCAGCTCGCACACCGTCGGCCCAATGAAAGCCGGCAAACAGTTCACCGATGATTTGATTGCCCGCGGCCTGCTGCGCGACGTCACCCGCGTGGTGGTCGACGTTTACGGTTCGCTCTCCCTGACCGGCAAAGGCCACCATACGGATATCGCCATTATTATGGGGCTGGCCGGCAACCTGCCAGATAGCGTTGATATTGATGCGATCCCGGGCTTTATTCAGGATGTGAATACGCACGGCCGCCTGCTGCTGGCGAACGGCGAGCACGAAGTGGAGTTCCCGGTCGATCGCTGCATGAATTTCCATGCCGATAACCTCTCGCTGCATGAGAACGGCATGCGCATCACCGCGCTGGCGGGCGAAACGGTGCTCTACAGCCAGACCTACTACTCGATTGGCGGCGGCTTTATTGTCGACGAAGCGCACTTCGGCCAGACCACCAGCGCGCCGGTTGAGGTGCCATACCCCTATAAAAACGCAGCCGATTTGCAGCGTCACTGCCAGGAGAGCGGGCTTTCCCTCTCCGGCCTGATGATGAAAAACGAGCTGGCGCTGCACAGCAAAGAGGAGCTGGAGCAGCACCTGACGCGTGTCTGGGAGGTGATGCACGGCGGCATTGAGCGTGGCATCAACACCGAAGGCGTGTTGCCGGGACGGCTGCGCGTGCCGCGTCGTGCCGCCGCGCTGCGCCGCATGCTGGTCAGCAGTGATAAAACCACCACCGATCCGATGGCGGTTGTCGACTGGATCAATATGTTCGCGCTGGCGGTCAATGAAGAGAACGCTGCCGGTGGCCGCGTGGTGACCGCACCTACCAACGGTGCCTGCGGCATTGTCCCGGCGGTGCTGGCCTATTACGACAAGTTTATCCGTGAAGTGAACGCTAACTCGCTGGCACGCTATCTGCTGGTCGCCAGCGCCATCGGCTCACTCTATAAGATGAACGCCTCCATCTCCGGCGCGGAAGTGGGCTGCCAGGGCGAAGTGGGTGTCGCCTGCTCGATGGCAGCTGCCGGTCTGGCTGAACTGCTCGGTGCCAGCCCGGCGCAGGTGTGCATTGCGGCGGAAATCGGTATGGAGCACAACCTCGGTCTGACCTGCGATCCCGTCGCCGGCCAGGTACAGGTGCCCTGTATTGAGCGTAACGCCATTGCCTCGGTTAAGGCTGTTAATGCCGCGCGTATGGCGCTGCGCCGCACCAGCGAGCCGCGCGTCTGCCTCGATAAAGTGATCGAGACGATGTACGAAACCGGCAAAGATATGAACGCCAAGTACCGCGAAACCTCCCGCGGCGGGCTGGCGATGAAGGTCGTTACCTGCGATTAACCTGCCTGACAGATGCCTCGTTTTGCGAGGCATCTTCCTGAATAGTCACCGTTTCATAGCCTCATAAAGCGGGCAATGTTACCCTTAGCGCTCGCTTACAAGGAGGGTATCCGTGGCTCATCTGCTTATTGTCGACGCACTCAATCTTATCCGCCGTATTCATGCGGTGCAGGGTTCACCCTGCGCGGAGACCTGCCTGCACGCGCTCGAGCAACTGATTGTGCACAGCCAGCCGACCCACGCGGTGGCGGTGTTCGATGATGAAGCCCGCAATCAGGGCTGGCGCCACCAGCTGCTGCCGGACTATAAAGCAGGCCGCCCGCCCATGCCGGAGCCGCTGCATCAGGAGATGCCCGCCCTGCGCGCGGCATTTGAGCAGCGCGGCATTCGCTGCTGGGCGACGCCGGGCAATGAAGCCGACGATCTCGCCGCCACGCTGGCGGTAAAAATGGCGCAGGCGGGACAAGAGGCGACGATTGTTTCGACGGACAAAGGCTACTGCCAGCTGCTCTCGCCCACCATCCGCATCCGCGACTATTTCCAGAAACGCTGGCTGGATGCACCGTTTATTGACCAGGAGTATGGCGTCACGCCGCAGCAGCTGCCGGATTACTGGGGGCTGGCGGGCATCAGCAGTTCAAAAGTGCCTGGCGTCGCCGGGATCGGGCCGAAAAGCGCCACTCAACTGCTCAGCTCTTTTCCCACGCTGGAAGCGCTGTATGACAATCTTGCCGAGGTGCCTGAGAAGTGGCGACAGAAGCTGGAAGCGCACCGCGAAATGGCCTTTATCTGCCGGGATGTGGCGCGTCTGCAAACGGATCTACAGCTTGATGGCAACCTGCAGCAACTGCGCCTGACGCGCTAACCCTCGCCCGCGCACTGGCGGGCAGCGGGCCGGTTACGCTTGATAGGGGTGATGTTTCAGCCAGTGCTCGGCGATCTCCTGGCGGCGGCAGATCCACACCTTGTCGTGGCTTTGCACGTAATCAAGAAAACGCTGCAGGGCGCGAAACCGCCCCGGTCGCCCCAGCAGACGGCAGTGCATGCCGATCGACATCATCTTCGGTGCCGTTTCGCCCTCGGCATAGAGCACATCGAAACTGTCTTTCAGGTAGGTGTAAAACTGCTCGGCGGTGTTAAACCCCTGGGCGGTGGCAAAGCGCATGTCGTTGGCATCCAGCGTGTAGGGCACAATCAGATGCGGTTTTTCGCCGACGGTAGTCCAGAAGGGCAGATCGTCGCCGTAGTAGTCGCTGTCATAGAGAAAATCGCCCTGCTCTACCACCAGCGCGCGGGTATTGGGGCTGTCGCGCCCGGTATACCAGCCGAGCGGGCGTTTGCCGAACAGCGTTTGCAGGATCTCAATCGCCTGCTGCATATGCTGGCGCTCGGTCTGGATATCGAGATCCTGGTAGTGGATCCAGCGCCAGCCGTGGCTCACCACGTCATAATCCGCCGCCTTGATCGCCTCGACAATCGCCGGGTTGCGCGCCAGCGCCATCGCTACGCCAAACACCGTTAACGGCAGGCCGCGCTGCTGAAACTCCTGATGGATGCGCCAGAAACCGGCGCGCGAACCGTACTCATAGAGGGAGTCCATCGACATATGGCGCGCCGGGTAGCTGGCCGCGCCGATGATGTCGGAGAGAAACTGCTCCGAGCCGCTGTCGCCGTGCAGAACGTGGTTCTCGCCGCCCTCTTCAAAATTAAGCACAAACTGCACGGCAATGCGCGCGCCGCCCGGCCACTGTGCGTGCGGCGGCTTGCCGGCGTAGCCCGCCATATCGCGCGGGTAGTCGGCAGTAAAGTGCCAGAAGGGAGTCTCGGTTGCTGCTTGCATGCTGATTCGACCTCTTAACCGGGGCCGCCTTCAGCTGAGCATATCGAAGCATCCTGAAAGCGGCTTTTTATTGGGATACGCGAGATCGCCATATTTACTGGTGCCAAAACCGAGGGCGAGCAAGGACTCAACCATTTTGACCGCCGCCGTTACGCCGTCGATCACCGGGATGCCCAACTCCTGCGTCAGTTCACTGGCAAGATTCGCCATACCGCCGCACCCCAGCACAATCGCCCCGCTTCCATCCTCACGTTTGGCTTGTATACAACGCTCGCGTACCTTTTGCTGAGCAAGACCCGTGCCATCTTCCAAAGCCAGCACCGGTAAATCGATGGCGTGCAGCGCGGCGCAGTGATGTTCAAAGCCATACTGGCGCAGTAAATGGCGGGCGATGATCACCGTGCGCGGCAGCGTGGTGACAATCGAGAAGCGCGTCGCCACCAGCGTCGCCATATGCATCGCCGCTTCGGCAATGCCGATAACCGGGCCGCTCGCCAGTTCCCGCGCCGCCAGCAATCCCGGGTCGCCAAAGCAGGCGATCACGTGCCCCTGCGCGCCCTGCGCTTTGCCCTGCTTTACCTGCTCCAGCACGCCGATAGCGGCAATTGCTTCATCGAAATGGCCCTCAATCGATTCCACGCCCTGCGTCGGGCAGCTGGCGAGGATAGTTGTGCCCGGCGAGGCGATGCGGCGCGCGGCGCTGGCTATGGTTTCGGTCATCTCCGGGCTGGTGTTGGGGTTGATGACTTGTATACAAAATGTGCTCATTGCGGCTCTCCTCGGGTGCCAAACAGGCGGGTAAAATCGGGCAGCGTTTCGCCGCTGCGCTCAAAGCGCAGGCTGGAAACAATGTGGTCGAAGTGGTGCGCCATGGCATGCTCAAGGCCCGCCAGGTCTTTGTTACGTAAGAGTTCGATTAACGCATCGTGATCGTGACAGCGGCAGCCCTGCTGCCACGGCGCGCCCCAGGCGGCAATCACCAGCGATGAGCGCTGCGTCAGAGTGGTGATAATGTCGGTCACCACCGTATTGCCCGATATCGCCTGTAATTGAATATGGAAAGCCGCCGAGTGGCGAATGGCCGCCGCGCCGTCATGCTGCTGGTGCGCCGCTTCCTCCTCGGCAATGATCGCCTCCAGCGCCGCCAGATGCGGCGGTTGCAGATGTGCCAGCACCTGCGGCAGGTTGGCACACTCGATCATTTTGCGCGTGGCGAAGATCTCTTTTGACTCGTCGATGCCAGGATTAGCGACAAATGCACCGCGCCTGGGCGCGATGGTGATCATTTGCACCGTTGCAAGGCGTGTGAGCACTTTACGAATGCCAGTGCGGCTAACGCCAAATACTTCCGCCAGCGCCTCTTCAGGCAACTTACTGCCCGGCGGCAACTGGTGCTCAACAATGGCCGTTAACAGCGATTGCCAGATGAAATGCTCTCTCTCTTCCCGATCCGCAGGCGCCTGTAGCCCGGTGTAATGATTCATAACCTGATTCCTGTGTGACGCAGCATTGCCTTTTTTGTATACGGTTTTTATCTGCCTTGTATACAAAAAATCCAAACCTGGCCTGGTTAATGCAATAGCCGATAGCAGACCTATGAACGCTATCGCTATTTAAAGGAGCAGATTCCATGCCAAACCCTGAACCGCAGTACGATGCTCGTTATAGCCCAAGATTGACCAATGAGGACCTTGCCCCGACTCGCCAGCAGAACTGGACCTGGTACAACATCTTCTCGTTCTGGATGTCCGATGTGCACAGCATGGGCGGCTATGTGGTTGCCGCCAGCTTCTTTGCCTTAGGGCTCGCCAGCTGGCAGGTGCTGCTCTGCCTGTTGGTGGGGATCTGTATTGTGCAGCTCTGTGCAAACCTGGTGGCGAAGCCGAGCCAGATGACCGGCGTGCCCTATGCGGTGATTTGCCGTCAGGCATTTGGCGTGTTCGGCGCCAATATTCCGGCGGTGATCCGCGGGCTTATCGCCTTCGCCTGGTACGGGATTCAAACCTATCTCGCCGCCAACGCCCTGATGCTGGTGGCGCTGAAATTCTGGCCTTCGCTGGGCGCGCTGACAAGCAGCCACTTTCTGGGGCTGTCGGCGCTGGGCTGGATCTGCTTCGGCATTATGTGGGCGCTGCAGGCACTGGTGTTCTGGCACGGAATGAACGCGATCAAACGCTTTATTGATGTCGCCGGACCGGCGGTGTATGTAGTGATGATGGCGCTGGCGGGCTGGATCCTCTACCAGACCGGGTTTGACGGCATCTCCTTTACCCTTGCCAGCAAGGCGCTGACGCCGGGTGAGCAAGCGTGGCAGATGATCACCGCCACGGCGCTGGTGGTATCCTACTTCTCCGGCCCGCTGCTCAACTTTGGTGACTTCTCCCGCTACGGCAAAAGCATGCAGGCGATCCGCCGCGGCAACCGTTGGGGACTGCCCTTTAACTTCCTGCTCTTCTCGATTGTGACGGTGGTGATTGTCTCGGGAACGCAATCGCTGTTTGGCAAAATGATCACCGACCCGATTGAAACAGTCAGCCACGTGGGCAGCGATCTGGCGATGGCAATTGGCCTGCTGACCATGATTACTGCGACTATCGGCATTAATATCGTGGCGAACTTCGTCTCACCGGCGTTTGATTTCTCTAACTGCGCGCCGCAGAAGATCAGCTTCCGTACCGGGGGAATGATTGCGGCGGTCGGCTCGGTGCTGCTGACGCCGTGGAACCTGTTCCAGTCGCCGGAGTTAATCCACTACACACTGGATGTGCTCGGTGCCTGTATCGGCCCGCTGTTCGGCATTCTGCTGGCGGACTTCTACCTGATTAAACGCGGCCAGGTGTTTGTCGACGATCTCTTTACCGTCTCCCCGAACGGGCGTTACTGGTACAAAAACGGCTTTAACCCCAAAGCGATTGCCGCGCTGCTGCCGTCGGTGATGGTGGGCCTGGTAATCAGCTTTATTCCGGCGCTGCATGAAGTGGCAAACTTCAGCTGGTTTATCGGCGTCTTTCTCGGTGCAGGTTGCTACTGCTGGCTGGCGCGTCATGAGCGCGCGGGCGTGGAGAGCGGATTTATCGCGCAGCGCGCGGTGGTGAAGGAGTAGAAACGACGAAGGCCTGAATCATTGCTGATTCAGGCCTTCTGAATAGTGGCGGAACGGACGGGACTCGAACCCGCGACCCCCTGCGTGACAGGCAGGTATTCTAACCGACTGAACTACCGCTCCGCGTTGTGTTCCTGTTAGGGAACGAGGCGCATATTACGTATTGCGCCTGGTGCCGTCAACGCTTTTTCTCTTGTTTTGAATCGTTTGCTGCAAAAATCGCCCACGGGCTGATTTTTCACGGTTAATAAATGAATTTAGCCGCGCCAGAGGCAACTTCCGCCCTTTTTCTGTACTAAATCGAGGCGCGATTCATGGGCCATCAGCTCTTCATCACTGGCTAAAACAACGCGCAGTTTGTTTGCCTGGCGCACAACGCGCTGGATCCCCGCTTCGCCTGACTGATTCTGGTTCTCGCCCTCCATCGAAAACTTTATCGATGTCTGGCCGCCGGTCATCATCAGATAGACGTCGGCAAGGATTTGGGAGTCGAGAAGTGCGCCGTGCAGCGTTCGCTTGCTGTTATCTATTTCGTAACGCGAGCAGAGCGCATCAAGGCTGTTACGCTTGCCCGGGAACATCCTGCGCGCCAGCGCCAGGCTGTCGGTAATTTTGCAGAAGGTTTCGGTTTTCGGAATTCCACGGTTCAGCTTGCTGAACTCATAATCCATAAAGCCGATATCAAACGAGGCATTATGGATCACCAGCTCGGCGCCGCGGATATAGTCGATAAACTCATCAGCAATATCGCCGAAAGTCGGTTTATCCAGCAGGAACTCATCGGCGATGCCGTGAACGCCAAACGCTTCCGGGTCCACCAGCCGATCGGGCTTCAGGTAGACGTGATAGTTATTGCCGGTCAGGCGGCGGTTTATCACCTCAACCGCACCGATCTCAATGATCTTATGCCCTTCGTAGTGCGCACCGATTTGGTTCATACCGGTGGTTTCGGTATCGAGGACGATCTGTCGTGTAATTGCAGTGCTCATAGCGGCCATTTATGTCAGACTTGTCGTTTTCAACTCAGGAAGTCTACCAGAGATGCTCAAACAGGTAGAAATTTTCACCGACGGATCGTGCCTCGGCAATCCGGGACCGGGTGGATATGGTGCCATTTTACGTTATCGCGGACATGAGCGGACCTTCAGCGAAGGTTACCGTTTAACCACCAACAATCGCATGGAGCTAATGGCGGCGATTGTCTCCCTTGAAGCGCTAAAAGAGCACTGCGAAGTGGTGCTCAGCACCGACAGCCAGTATGTGCGCCAGGGCATTACCCAGTGGATCCACAACTGGAAAAAACGCGGCTGGAAAACGGCGGATAAGAAGCCGGTTAAAAATGTCGACCTGTGGAAGCGGCTCGATGCAGCGCTCAGCCAGCATCAAATCCGCTGGGAGTGGGTGAAAGGCCACGCCGGGCATCCGGAAAACGAACGCTGCGATGAGCTGGCGCGCGCGGCGGCGATGAATCCCACCCAGGAAGATGTCGGTTACCAGCCGGAAACGCTGGCTTAAGATTGCCGTGTCGCGCCAACGGCCTGCGGCACGCGCGCCCGTGAGCGGCTCTGCTTTAACGGGTTGATGGTCAGCGGAATGGTGCGTTTACGGGCCACGATCAGCTGCATACAGCCCAACGCCGGCAGATGCGCGCTCAGCAGCTTTCCGCCCTGCTTAGTCCAGGGCAACACGCGAAAGCGGCTATAATGAAGCACTTCAAAATTGAGCAGCGCGAGCCAGTCAAACTGGCGCGTGAGGGTGAACATTCGGCTTTTGACCGCCGGCGAGCGGCGCGCAAACGGCACCGCTTTGCAGGCGCCTAACAGGCTGATGGGGTTAAACCCGCTCATCACCAGCCAGCCGTCGTCAATCAGCACACGATCGACCTCCTGCAGCAGCCGGTGAGGATCGGGGCACCAGGGTAGCGTATGGGCCAGCAGGCAGGCATCGACGGACTTTTCCGCAAACGGCAAATAGAGCGGATCCGCGCGCACCTGCGCCGGTTCGCCTGCCAGCGAGACATTGACCTGGTGGGAGATCGCGCAGCTTTCAAGGTTGATTTCCGCGCTGAGGTTGCCAATCTTAAGCAGGTGAAAACCATACATTTTCGCCAGCCACGGCTTGAGCTCCTCCTCCAGCGCCTGACGGTAATAAACACCTTTTGGGAGCGCCCCCCAGTTTACGGGCGCGACGAATTTTTGGGGAGTCCTTGCCGGCTTCATTACAACCTTCCGCTACGCTTTGAGAGGTAATTTATGAATCTTAACAGTATTCCCGCGTTTCAGGACAACTACATCTGGGTGTTAAGCGAGGATGACGGGCGTTGCCTGATTGTCGATCCGGGCGAAGCCGCCCCGGTGCTGCGTGCCATTGAAGAGCACCAGTGGCAACCCGAAGCTATTCTACTGACGCATCATCATAACGATCATGTCGGCGGTGTGCAGGCACTGCGCGACGCTTTCCCTGATGTAGTGGTTTATGGGCCAGCGGAGACACAACATAAGGGCACCACTCAGGTTGTGGCCGAAGGCGATACGGTCACCGTTTTAGGCCAGGATTTCTCGGTCTTCGCCACCCCAGGTCACACTTTAGGACATATCTGTTTCTTCAGTTTTCCTTACCTTTTTTGCGGCGATACGCTCTTCTCTGGCGGCTGTGGAAGATTATTTGAAGGGACGGCAACGCAGATGTATCAATCCTTCTGTAAAATTAACGCCCTTCCCGATGACACGGTGATTTGTTGCGCACATGAATACACTTTAGGGAATATGAAGTTTGCTGTCAGCGTGCTGCCTGAAGATGCAGAGGTTCAGGAATACTATAAGAAAGTGAGTGAGTTACGTGCTAAAAACGAAAAGACACTCCCTGTAATTCTGAAAAATGAGCGGAAAATAAATTTATTTTTACGCACGGAAGATGCTGATTTAATTGAAGTAATAAATCAAGAAAGCCTATTGCAACATCCAGAGGAGCGTTTCGCCTGGTTACGGGCAAAGAAAGATGCTTTCTGACATTGCGGGTTGCCTTTTGAAAACATCGCCGTTATCATCGCTCGTCTTTTAAGCAACTACTATTGACACACACATGAAGGCAAAAGCGATATTACTCGCCTCTGTCCTGCTCGTGGGGTGCCAGGCGTCGCAGCGCGACGGTTCGGTACAACAGCACGCACAGAGCCTTTCTGCAGCTGGTCAAGGGGAAGCTGGGAAGTTCACAAGTCAGGCACGCTGGATGGACGACGGAACACTCGCCGACCAAACGGATAGCAACTTGTGGGCCTCCATAAGCGACGAGCTAAAGATGGGAATTCCGGAAAACAGCCGGATTCGCGAACAGAAACTGAAGTATTTAAACAATAAGAGCTATCTCCACGATGTAACTTTACGGGCAGAGCCGTATATGTACTGGATAGCTGGGCAAGTTAAAAAACGTAACATGCCCATGGAACTGGTACTACTACCCATAGTGGAGAGCGCTTTTAACCCGCACGCAACGTCTGGTGCCAATGCCGCAGGCATTTGGCAAATCATTCCGAGCACAGGGCGAAATTATGGTTTAAAACAGACACGCAGCTACGATGCGCGTCGTGACATTGTGGCCTCTACCACGGCCGCGCTCGACATGATGCAGCGTCTTAACCGTATGTTTGACGGCGACTGGTTACTGACCGTTGCCGCCTATAACAGCGGTGAAGGCCGCGTGCTGAAGGCAATTAAAGCGAACAAAGCGCAGGGGAAACCTACCGATTTTTGGTCGCTGTCATTGCCTTATGAAACAAAGATTTATGTGCCTAAGATGCTGGCGTTGAGCGATCTTCTCAAAAACAGCAAACGCTATGGCATTAATCTGCCGACGCCGGACGAAAGCCGTGCGCTGGCGCGCGTCAGGCTGAGTAGCCCGGTAGAAGTGAGTCAGCTGGCTGAAATGGCGGGAATTTCCGTCAACAAACTGAAGGCGTTTAACGCAGGCGTTAAAGGTTCGACGTTGGGTTCAGCTGGTCCACAGTACGTGATGGTGCCGAAGAAACATGCAGATCAGCTGCGTGAGTCGCTGGCATCCGGCGAAATCGCCGCCGTACAGCCGACGCTGGTTGCGGATAACACCCCGCTCTCCAGCAAGAGCTACAAGGTTCGCTCAGGCGATACGATCTCAGGCATCGCTTCACGCCTCGGCGTAAGCGCGAAGGATCTGAAGCAGTGGAATAATCTGCGCGGCGCGAACCTGAAGGTGGGTCAAAACCTGACGGTTGGTGCAGGCAGCAGCGCACAACGTCTTGCCAGCAACAGCGATAGCATTACCTATCGCGTGCGCAAAGGTGATTCGTTGTCGAGTATCGCGAAACGTCACGGCGTGAACATCAAAGATGTGATGCGCTGGAACACCGATACCTCCAATCTGCGGCCGGGCGATCAAATCACGCTCTTCGTGAAGAACAGCGCGACGCCAGACTCCTGACCTGAAGCAATAAAAAAAGCACCGTTTCCCCACGGTGCTTTTTTTTATCTTTTTTTCGCCCTACTTGCCGGAAGGGAGCGGGCTGAACTCTACCAGCAGCGGATTGTGATCCGATGCGCGGGTCACCAGCACCGACGCCTCATCAACATTTAAGCCACGATAGAAGACAAAATCGAGTGGTCGGCCAAAGGCTCGACTGCGATTGTCATCGGTGAATCGTACCTGCCGCAGCGCCATTTCGCGCGCAAAACGGTAGAGGGCATTCATGCGCGGGCGGCTCCAGGCGTTAAAATCGCCGGCCATAATCACCGGGCCATCATGACGGCCAATCTGATCGCCAATCGGCAGCAACTGCTTGCTGTAGACATCGACACCGAGACTGAAGTTGACCGCATGCACATTCACCACCATCAGATTACGGCTGTCCGGCAGCGGGTAGACCGTCACCAGGGCTGACTTTGCCAGCCGCAGAATCGGCTCACGCTCGCGCAGAGGGCAGCAATAGACCGGATGGGCAGAAGAGAGCGTCATCACGCCTGAGGGGTGCTGAGGCAGCACAAAGGCGGGAACCTGATCGGCAGCAAGATAGTTGCTGGTTGCGAAACTCACCAGTTCGGGCGTCGTCTGCGCTTCCTGCAACAGAACCAGGTGCGCATCTTTGCCGAAACTTTGCAGCACCGAGAGCCACTCCGCCCGCTGCTGCTTGAAGATGTTCCATACCAGTACGCGGATCTTTTCATCCTGGCTGAGAGGAACCCCGGCAGGTAAAGCCTGACCAATACTGGCGAACGATCCCGGCGGTAAAATGCGCTCCGCAGGTTGTCCGGCAACATATCGCATAGCGTAAGTATTTTTCGCCACTTCGGCTTTGAACCTCTTTGATTTCCGCGCCCGAAAAAGGGGCGTCACTCAGTTATAGGGATTGTAGACCATAGTTTCAACGAATAATCACCAGAAAAGCGCCAGCTTGTATAGGTGCCATTGACCTTTAGGCCGCGCGATGGCGTTGCGACACGCGGCGTGGTTAAATACACGCGCATGAATAATCTCGTTGAAATGTTGCTACAGAGGCAATAATGAAAACCACCTCGGAAGAACTCGCCATTTTTGTCGCGGTCGTGGAGAGCGGCAGTTTCAGCCGTGCCGCTGAACGTCTTGTTCAGGCAAACTCTGCCATTAGCCGGGCGGTGAAGAAGCTGGAGAATAAGCTCGGCGTTAACCTGCTTAATCGCACCACTCGCCAGCTTAGCCTCACTGAAGAGGGCGAGCGCTATTTCCGTCGCGTACAAACGGTGCTGCAGGAGATGGCGGCGGCGGAAAACGAGGTGATGGAGAATAAATCGGTGCCGCGCGGCACGCTGCGTATCGATGCCGCCACGCCGGTAGTGCTGCATTTTTTAATGCCGCTGATTAAGCCGTTTCGTGAACGTTACCCGGAGATCAGCCTGTCGCTGGTCTCGAGCGAAACCTTTATCAACCTGATTGAACGTAAAGTGGATGTCGCTATTCGCGTCGGCAAGCTGACTGATTCCAGCCTGCGCGCGCGTCCGCTCTTTAAGAGCTACCGCAAAATTATCGCTTCGCCCGAATACCTTGCCCGTTACGGTACGCCTAAAACGGTCGAGGATTTGCAAAACCATGTCTGCCTCGGATTTACCGAGCCGGTATCGCTGAATACCTGGCCGGTGGCGGCAGCGGATGGTCAACTGCTGGAGGTGACGCCCACGCTCGCCTCTAATAGCGGTGAAACCCTTAAACATCTCTGTCTGAGCGGCAACGGTATCGCCAGCCTGTCGGATTATATGATTGATAAAGAGCTGGCGAGCGGCGAGCTGGTTGCGTTGATGTCAGACAAACTGCTGCCGGTAGAGATGCCCTTCAGCGCCGTCTACTACAGCGATCGGGCGGTGAGTACGCGTATCCGCGCCTTTATCGACTTCGTCAGCGAGCATGTGCCGCAGACGGGCAGATAAGCGAAAACGGGAGCCAGGCTCCCGTCACGTTGCTGATTAATCCCACTCCGGCGCAAGCCCTTCCGGGCTGACCAGCCGGTCGTTGCAATCCAGCGCGGCGATAGCGGCTCTGTCATCCGCATCCAGTTTCAGCGTCTTTGCTTGCAGGTTGCTCGCCAGGTTCTCGCGTTTGGTTGAGGATGGGATCACCGCGTACCCCTCCCCCATTGCCCATGCCAGGATCACCTGCGCTGGCGTTGCGCTGTGCTTCTGCGCGATGCGGGCAATCGTGGCATCTTTCAGTGCCTTACCATACGCCAGCGTCATATAGGAGGTGATGTGGATCCCGTGCTCTTTTGCCCACTGCGCCACTTTTCGGTTCTGCAGATAGGGTGAAAGCTCAATCTGGTTAGTGGCAATATTTTCCGCCCCGACTGCTGCAATCGCCTGCTCCATTAACTCAATCGTGAAGTTGGAGACGCCGATCTGGCGCGTTAGCCCCTGCGCTTTGGCGTTCATCAACTGCTGCATCGACTCGGCAACCGGCACCGCTGCGCCCGGCGATGGCCAGTGAATCAGTGTCAAATCAACGTAGTCGGTGCCTAACTTCTTCAGGCTCTCTTGCAGGCTTGAGATCAGTTGGCCTTCACCCAGGTTTTCAGTCCAGATTTTAGTAGTGATAAACAGCGATTCCCGCGCGACGCCACTCTGCGCCAGCGCTTCGCCAATGGCGGCTTCATTGCCATAGATCTGTGCGGTATCAATCACGCGATAACCCAGTTCAAGGGCGTTTTTCACCGAGGCGATAACCGCTTCATCGGTTAAACGGAAGGTCCCCAGACCAAATGCAGGGATAGACATATCAATTCCTCTCTCATTATTTCTTAACAGATGGCGTGATTATGGTGAGTTGGGCTCGGGGGAAAAAGAGGCAGTAAAGCAGAGGATATTTGCCGCAGGGGCAATAGTGCTAAAAGTAGTGACTTGCATATTGAAAGTCACTATGTCACTTTGGTGTGGCATGTTTACTACAGCAGATACCACCATGAAAAATGAAGCACTTTACCAGGCTCCCTGCCCTATTGCCCGCAGTCTGGGACGCATTGGTGATAGCTGGAGCATGATTATCCTGCGCGACGCCTTCGCAGGCTTTACCCGTTTTGATGAGTTCCAGAAAAACGCCAATATTGCGCCGAACATTCTCTCCCGGCGCCTGAAGGAGCTGGTTGAAGAGGGGTTGCTTGAAAAGGTGAGCTACAGCACAACCCCGCCGCGCTATGAATATCACCTCACGCCGTTAGGCTATGATTTTCGTCCAGTCATCATTGCGCTGGCGCAGTGGGGAAACCGCCATTTCTCACCTGAAGGCCCACAGATGATGCTGGTTGAGCGGGAAACCGCGCGCCCGGTTGAAGCGATCCTCGTCGATAAGGCCACCGGCGAAGCCATAACCCCTGAAAAATACGCCATGGTGCCAGGCCCGGCAGCGTCGCCGGTTCTCCACTATCGTCATCAATATTTGCAACGTAAGCAGGCCGGAGAGACGTCGCTGAAATATGCGCCACAATTACAGATGAATAAGGAGGAGTGAATATGAGCATTTCGCAAAAGCGCGTCGTTATAACCGGTATGGGCATCGTCAGCCCGCTGGGCTGTGGCCTTTCCCACGTCTGGTCATCATTGGTTGCGGGCAAATCGGGTATTTCCCGCCTTGACGACGAAATGGTCGACGATATTGCCTGCAAAGTGGCAGGCCAGGTCCCTTCGATTGAAGAGGATCCGCATCACGGTTTCGATCCCTTAAGCACGATCCCGGCGAAAGAACGTAAAAAGATGGATCGTTTTATTGAGTTCGCACTGGTGGCAGCGAAAGAAGCGCTGACGCAGGCGAACTGGTTCCCTCAGGAGGAGGCGCAGCGCGATCGAACCGCAACGGTTATTGCCACCGGGATCGGTGGCTTCAGTGAGATCACCAACGCGGTGCGCACCACCGATTCACGCGGGCCTCGCAAACTCTCCCCGTTTACCGTTCCCTCTTTCCTTGCCAACCTCGCAGCCGGCCATGTCTCGATTAACTATGGTTTTCGCGGCCCGATCGGCGCGCCCGTTTCGGCATGTGCGGCCGGCGCGCAGGCCATTGGTGATGCCGCGCGGTTGATACGCAGCGGCGAGGCAGATATCGCCCTATGCGGCGGCAGTGAAGCGGCGATCCATCGGGTAAGCCTTGCCGGATTTGCAGCTGCACGGGCGCTTTCGAGCGGTTTTAACGATCAACCGACAACTGCTTCACGCCCATTTGATCGCGATCGTGATGGATTTGTGATGGGTGAAGGTGCCGGGCTGCTGGTGATTGAATCGCTCGAACATGCGCTGGCACGCGGCGCGACGCCGCTGGCGGAACTGGTGGGTTATGGCACCCGCGCAGATGCGCATCATCTCACTGCCGGCCCGGAAGATGGTAACGGTGCCGCACGGGCGATGGAAGCCGCGATCCGTCAGGCGGGAATTTCAGCCTCCGATATCCAGCACATTAACGCTCATGCGACGTCTACTCCGGTTGGTGATAAGGGCGAACTGGCAGCGATAAAGCGTGTGTTTGGTGCGAACAGTACGGTAGCGATTACATCGACTAAGTCAGCGACCGGGCATCTTTTGGGTGCCGCGGGCGGTATTGAAGCTATCTTCACGGTTCAGGCGTTGCGTGAACAGATCGCACCACCGACGCTGAATTTACATCATCCTGATGAGAAGGCCGATGGGTTAAATCTGGTGGCGCTTGCCGCACGACCGCTTGAGATTCGCTACGCGATGTCGAATGGGTTTGGCTTCGGCGGGGTGAATGCCAGTTTGCTGTTAAAGCGCTGGGAAGAGTAAATAACAGGGCCGTTTGGCCCTTTTTTCACAAATTGCAGACGAAAAAAAACCGTATCTCGTGAGAGATACGGTTCTTAAAATAAGTGGCGGAACGGACGGGACTCGAACCCGCGACCCCCTGCGTGACAGGCAGGTATTCTAACCGACTGAACTACCGCTCCACCGAATTTTTCCACAACCACCGGTTTGTTGCCCCGGTTTACTGCTTAATTTGATGCCTGGCAGTTCCCTACTCTCGCATGGGGAGACCCCACACTACCATCGGCGCTACGGCGTTTCACTTCTGAGTTCGGCATGGGGTCAGGTGGGACCACCGCGCTAGTGCCGCCAGGCAAA
>Ga0209129_1000204_pt1 | contig 69584 bp, 45 predicted proteins | sample AraplaMF_Col_mMS_FD_184257 | JGI IMG/M metagenome (GOLD analysis project Ga0209129, IMG submission 184257) | Arabidopsis root microbial communities from the University of North Carolina, USA - plate scrape MF_Col_mMS (SPAdes) (version 3) | ecosystem: Host-associated > Plants > Roots > Endosphere... | reverse complement strand
CGACAACGTCAGCATCACCGTGAAGCTGATCGCTCCGATCGCCATGGAAGAAGGCCTGCGCTTCGCCATCCGCGAAGGCGGCCGCACCGTGGGCTCGGGCGTCGTGGCGAAGATCCTCGACCTGTAAGGCGAGCGCGAAGAGTACCGGAGGGGTATAGCTCAATTGGCAGAGCGTCGGTCTCCAAAACCGAAGGTTGTAGGTTCGATTCCTACTGCCCCTGCCACTTAGGTGGCACTCCGAAAAGCCCGTCGCGTCCCGACGGGCTTCGGCGTCTCAAGAGACGCATTGAATTGAAGGCCTTCGGGTCACAGGAAATCAGCCGAACATGGCCACTTCTCAAATCGAAACCGTGAGCACCGGCGCCGACAAGGCCAAACTGGCCGCGGCGGTGGTGTTGGCAGTGGGCGCCATCGTGGCGTTCTATCTGCTGGCGCGCCAGGGCTCGCTGGTGCAATGGGCTGCGCTGTTGGTCGGTCTGGCCGCGGCGGTGGCTGCCTTCGGCAGTTCGGAGAATGGTCGCCAGCTGTGGGCGTTCGGCCGCGATTCGTGGCGCGAGGTCAGGAAGGTCGTCTGGCCGACCCGCAAGGAAGCGATGCAGATGACGGCTTATGTGTTTGCCTTCGTGGCGATCATGTCCGTCTTCCTCTGGCTCACCGACAAGACGCTCGAATGGGTGTTTTTCGACCTCATTCTGGGCTGGAGAAAATAAATGAGCGCTGATCCAGTGAACGCAGTTGAAACCACGCCGGGCACGCCAGAGGAAGAAAACACTTCCGTGCTGGCTCCTGCCGCCAACCCCGATCTGCGTTGGTACGTGGTGCATGCCTATTCGGGCATGGAAAAGGCCGTCGAGCGCAACATCACCGAGCGCATCAATCGCGCCGGCATGCAGGACAAGTTCGGCCGGATCCTGGTTCCGACCGAAGAAGTGGTCGAGATCAAGAACGGCCAGAAGCGCACGACCGAGCGTCGTTTCTTCCCGGGCTACGTGCTGGTCGAAATGATCATGGACGACGAGAGCTGGCACCTGGTGAAGCACACCAACAAGGTGACGGGCTTTGTGGGCGGCGCCAAGAACCGTCCGGCCCCGATCTCGCAGAAAGAGGTCGAGGACATCGTCAGCCAGATGCAGCAGGGCACCGAGAAGCCGCGCCACAAGGTCGAATTCACCGTGGGTGAGTTCGTGCGCGTCAAGGAAGGCCCGTTCACCGACTTCAACGGCACTGTCGAGGAAGTCAACTACGAAAAGAGCAAGGTCAGCGTGTCGGTCATGATCTTCGGTCGCGCGACGCCTGTGGAGCTCGAATTCAGCCAGGTCGAGAAGACCTGAGCCCCGGACCGCGAGGTCCGAACCATTCCCGGCTGCGCGTTGTCCGACTCGGCGCGCGGCCTTGATCGAAGAGTCGTTTAACCCCGGGGAGCCTCGGCCGCAAGCCAAGGCGATATCACCCGCAAGGAGCAAAAAGCATGGCGAAGAAAATCGTCGGCTTCATCAAGCTGCAAGTGCCAGCTGGTAAGGCCAACCCGTCCCCGCCGATCGGTCCCGCACTCGGTCAGCGTGGTCTGAACATCATGGAATTCTGCAAGGCGTTCAACGCGCAGACGCAGAGCTACGAGCCGGGTCTGGCGCTGCCGGTGGTCATCACCGCGTTCGCCGACAAGAGCTTCACCTTCATCATCAAGTCGCCGCCGGCCGGCGTGCTGATCAAGAAGGCGATCAAGCTCGAAAAGGGTTCCGCACGTCCGCACACCGACAAGGTCGGCAAGATCACGCGCGCCCAGCTCGAAGAGATCGCAAAGACCAAGATGAAGGACCTGACCGCTGCCGACATGGACGCCGCGGTTCGCACCATCGCCGGTACGGCCCGCTCGATGGGCGTGAATGTGGAGGGCGTGTAAATGTCCAAGATCACCAAGAAGCAGAAGTCGCTCGAAGGCAAGGTCGACAGCACCAAGCTGTACCCGCTGGCCGACGCGATCAACATCGTCAAGGAAGCTGCAACCGCCAAGTTCGACGAATCGATCGACGTGGCTGTCCAGCTCGGCATCGACGCGAAGAAGTCGGACCAGGTCGTGCGTGGCGCCGTCGTGCTGCCCAACGGCACCGGCAAGACCAAGCGCGTCGCCGTGTTCGCCCAAGGCGCCAAGGCTGAGGAAGCCAAGGCCGCCGGCGCCGACATCGTCGGCATGGACGACCTGGCTGCCATGGTCAAGGCTGGCGACATGCCCTTCGACGTCGTGATCGCTGCCCCTGACGCCATGCGCGTCGTCGGTACGCTCGGTCAGATCCTCGGCCCGCGCGGCCTGATGCCCAACCCCAAGGTCGGCACCGTGACCCCGGACGTCGCCACGGCGGTGAAGAACGCCAAGGCTGGCCAGGTTCAGTTCCGCGTCGACAAGGCCGGCATCGTGCACGGCACGATCGGCCGTCGCTCGTTCGACAACGACAAGCTGCAAGGCAACCTCGCCGCGCTGATCGACGCTCTGGTCAAGGCCAAGCCGGCGACCAGCAAGGGCGTGTACCTGCGCAAGGTGGCTGTTTCGTCGACCATGGGTCTGGGTGTCCGCGTGGACACGCAAACCATCTCGGCGAGCTAAAGAGATTTGCTCCACCTCGCAAGGGTGGGGCGGATGTGGTGGGTCGCGGCGGCTTCGGTTGCCGCGGGCCATCCAAGACCGCTGGTGTGCAGGGTGCTGCACTTAAACGCCGGACCTCCCCGTCCGGTATCCAGCGCAGATGGCGATCCCGCTGCAAGGAATCGAGGAATTCGTTTTTTGTTCCTGACAGTTGGTCGCTGCATGAAGCGCGATCCCAGGCTCCGGCCGAAGATCGCATTAAAAGGAGTAGACCTTGAGTCTGAATCGCAGTGAGAAAGAAGCGGTCATCAGTGATGTGACCAGCCTCGCCGCAAAAGCTCAAACGCTCGTGATGGCGGAATACCGTGGCATCACGGTGGCCGATATGACCAAACTGCGCAACGAAGCGCGCAGCAAGGGTGTGACCCTGAGTGTTCTGAAGAACACCCTGGCACGCCGTGCTGTCGCCGGTAGCGCGTTCGAGGTCGTCGGCGACCAGATGACCGGTCCGCTGATCTACGGCTTCTCCGAAGACGCTGTGGCCGCCGCCAAGGTGGTGGCCGATTTCGCGAAGACCAACGACAAGCTGGTCATTCGCGGCGGCGCCTTCGGTGGCAAGGCCCTGGACGTCGACGGCGTGAAGCAACTGGCCAACATCCCTTCGAAGGAAGTGCTGCTGGCGCAACTGCTGGGCTTGATGCAATCCCCGATCTCTCGTACCGCCCGCGTGCTCGCGGCGCTGGCCGAGAAGCGTGGTGGTGGCGAAGCTGCACCCGCCGAGGCACCGGCAGAAGCACAGGCAGCTTGAGCTGCTTGCGTTTGAAACATTCAACCCAATTGTTAGGAAACAAAAATGGCATTCGATAAAGACGCATTTCTGACCGCGCTCGACAGCATGACGGTCCTGGAACTCAACGACCTGGTCAAGGCCATCGAAGAGAAGTTCGGCGTGAGCGCCGCTGCAATGGCCGCTCCGGCCGCTGGTGGTGGCGGTGCCGCTGCTGCTGCAGTCGAAGAGAAGACCGAATTCAACGTCGTGCTGGTCGATGCCGGCGCGAACAAGGTTTCGGCGATCAAGGCAGTGCGCGAAATCACCGGCCTGGGCCTCAAGGAAGCCAAGGACCTGGTGGAAGCCGCTCCCAAGGCTGTCAAGGAAGGCCTGTCGAAGGCTGACGCTGAAGCCGCCAAGAAGAAGCTGGAAGACGCCGGCGCCAAGGTGGAACTGAAGTAATTCAGACCCCCTGGAGGGCTGGAGGTGCCTGAAAAGGCCCTCCAGCCTTTGCCGCTTTCAGAGCGCACTCAAAAGCCCAGGCGAGCCGGGTTTTTGAGTGTCTTCTGACCCCGACTGCAGAAGACCCCTTGGTTCGGGCGATGTGCAACGCATCGCTGTCCGCCAACGGCTGGTAGTGGCCAGCCGCCAAGCAGTGGTGCCCCGGCACTGCTGACAAGTCGCTGAAGATCTCAAGCACCGGAGCTCTCATGGCCCAATCGTCCGCGTACAGTTACACCGAACGCAAGCGCATCCGAAAAAGTTTCGGCAATCGCGACAGCGTCGTCGAAATCCCCTACCTGCTGCAGATGCAGAAAGACGCGTACACCGCGTTCCTGCAAGCCGGCGTTCCCCCGAAACAACGTACCGTCGAAGGCCTGCAGGCTGCGTTCGACGCTGCCTTCCCGATCGTCTCGCACAACGGTTTCGTCGAGATGAAGTTCCTCGAGTACAACCTGGCGAAGCCGGCGTTCGACGTGCGCGAATGCCAGACCCGCGGCCTGACCTTCGCGTCGGCCGTGCGCGCCAAGGTGCAGCTCATCATCTATGACCGCGAGTCGTCGACCTCGCAGTCGAAGGTGGTCAAGGAAGTGAAGGAACAAGAGGTCTACATGGGCGAAGTGCCGCTCATGACGGACAAGGGTTCGTTCATCATCAACGGCACCGAACGCGTGATCGTGTCGCAGCTGCACCGCTCGCCGGGCGTGTTCTTCGAGCACGACAAGGGCAAGACGCACAGCTCGGGCAAGCTGCTGTTCTCCGCTCGCGTGATTCCCTACCGCGGCTCGTGGCTGGACTTCGAGTTCGACCCGAAGGACATGCTGTACTTCCGCGTGGACCGTCGCCGCAAGATGCCGGTCACGATTCTGCTGAAGGCCATCGGCCTGAACCCGGAATCGATCCTCGCGAACTTCTTCGTGAACGACAACTTCCGCCTGATGGACAGCGGCGCGCAGATGGAGTTTGTTCCCGAGCGCCTGCGCGGCGAAGTCGCGCGCTTCGACATCACCGACAAGTCGGGCAAGGTCGTGGTCGCCAAGGACAAGCGCGTCACCGCGCGCCACACGCGTGAGCTCGAGCAGAGCGGCACCACGCACATCAGCGTGCCGGAAGACTTCCTGATCGGCCGCGTGATCGCCCGCAACATCGTCGACGCCGACTCCGGCGAGATCCTGGCCAAGGCCAACGACGAGCTGACCGAAGCGCTGCTGAAGAAGCTGCGCACGGCAGGCGTGCAGGACGTGCAGGTCATCTACACGAACGAACTCGACCAGGGTGCGTACATCTCGCAGACCCTGCGCATCGACGAAACGGTGGACGAATTCGCCGCACGCGTGGCCATCTACCGCATGATGCGCCCCGGCGAGCCGCCGACGGAAGACGCGGTGCAGGCCCTGTTCCAGCGCCTGTTCTACAACCCGGACACGTACGACCTGTCGCGCGTCGGCCGCATGAAGTTCAACGCCAAGGTCGGCCGCGACGAATCGACCGGCCCGATGGTGCTGACCAACGAGGACATCCTGGCCGTGGTCAAGATCCTCGTGGACCTGCGCAACGGCAACGGCGAAGTCGACGACATCGACCACCTGGGCAACCGCCGCGTGCGTTGCGTCGGCGAACTGGCCGAGAACCAGTACCGCACCGGCCTGGCACGTATCGAGAAGGCGGTGAAGGAGCGTCTGGGCCAGGCGGAGCAAGAGCCGCTGATGCCGCACGACCTGATCAACAGCAAGCCGATCTCGGCCGCGCTGAAGGAATTCTTCGGCGCCTCGCAGCTGTCGCAGTTCATGGACCAGACGAACCCGCTGTCCGAAATCACCCACAAGCGCCGCGTGTCGGCCCTTGGCCCGGGCGGTCTGACGCGCGAACGTGCAGGCTTCGAAGTGCGCGACGTGCACGTGACCCACTACGGCCGCGTGTGCCCGATCGAAACGCCTGAAGGCCCGAACATCGGCCTGATCAACTCGCTGGCCCTGTACGCCCGCCTGAACGAATACGGCTTCATCGAGACGCCGTACCGTCGCGTGGTGGACAGCAAGGTCACCAACGAGATCGACTACCTGTCGGCCATCGAGGAAGGCAAGTACGTCATCGCCCAGGCCAACGCGGCCCTGGACAAGGACGGCGTGCTGACCGGCGACCTGGTCTCCGCGCGTGAAGCCGGCGAATCGATCCTGGTCGGTGCCGAGCGCATCCAGTACATGGACGTGTCGCCCGCGCAGATCGTGTCGGTGGCCGCATCGCTCGTGCCGTTCCTGGAGCACGACGACGCGAACCGCGCGCTGATGGGCGCCAACATGCAGCGCCAGGCCGTGCCGGTGCTGCGTCCCGAGAAGCCGATGGTCGGTACCGGCATCGAGCGCGTCTCCGCGGTCGACTCGGGCACCGTGGTCACGGCCACCCGCGGCGGTATCGTCGACTACGTCGATGCGACCCGTGTCGTGGTGCGCGTGAACGACGCCGAAGCGGCTGCCGGTGAAGTCGGTGTGGACATCTACAACCTGATCAAGTATCAGCGTTCGAACCAGAACACCAACATCCACCAGCGCCCCATCGTCAAGCGCGGCGACAAGATCGCCAAGGGCGACGTGGTGGCCGACGGCGCATCGACCGACCTCGGCGAACTGGCCCTCGGCCAGAACATGCTGATCGCGTTCATGCCGTGGAACGGCTACAACTTCGAAGACTCGATCCTGATCTCGGAACGCGTCGTCGCCGAAGACCGCTACACCTCGATCCACATCGAGGAACTGGTGGTGATGGCCCGCGACACGAAGCTGGGCGCCGAAGAAATCACGCGCGACATCCCGAACCTGGCCGAGCAGCAGCTCAACCGCCTCGACGAGTCCGGCATCATCTATGTCGGCGCCGAAGTGCAGCCGGGCGACACGCTGGTGGGCAAGGTCACGCCGAAGGGCGAGACCACGCTGACGCCTGAAGAGAAGCTGCTTCGCGCCATCTTCGGCGAGAAGGCTTCCGACGTGAAGGACACCTCGCTGCGCGTGGACCAGGGCTCGCAAGGCACCGTGATCGACGTGCAGGTGTTCACCCGCGAAGGCATCCAGCGCGACAAGCGCGCCCAGCAGATCATCGACGACGAACTCAAGCGCTTCCGCCTCGACCTGAACGACCAGCTTCGCATCGTCGAAGCCGACGCGTTCGACCGTATCGAGAAGCTGCTGACCGGCAAGGTCGCCAACGGCGGTCCGAACAAGCTGGCCAAGGGCACCAAGCTCGACAAGGCCTACCTGTCGTCGGTCGAGAAGTTCCACTGGTTCGACATCCGCCCGGCGGAAGACGAAGTGGCGACGCAGCTCGAGTCGATCAAGAACTCGCTGGAGCAGACGCGCCACAGCTTCGACCTCGCATTCGAAGAAAAGCGCAAGAAGCTCACGCAGGGCGACGAGCTGCCCGCGGGCGTGCTCAAGATGGTCAAGGTCTACCTGGCCGTCAAGCGCCGCCTGCAGCCCGGCGACAAGATGGCCGGCCGCCACGGCAACAAGGGTGTGGTGTCGAAGATCGTTCCGGTCGAGGACATGCCCCACATGGCCGACGGCACGCCGTGCGACATCTGCCTGAACCCGCTGGGCGTGCCCTCGCGGATGAACGTGGGCCAGGTTCTCGAAGTGCACCTGGGCTGGGCCGGCAAGGGCGTGGGCCAGCGCATCGGCGACCTGCTGCAGCAGGAGGCCAAGGTGGCCGAGCTGCGCAAGTTCATGGAGCAGCTGTACAACGGCTCGGGCCGCAAGGAAGACATCGCCTCGCTGAGCGACACCGAGCTGCTCGAGATGGCCGGCAACCTGCAGAACGGCGCGACCTTCGCGACGCCGGTGTTCGACGGTGCCTCGGAAGAGGAAATCCGCGGCATGCTGAAGCTGGCCTATCCGGACGACATCGCCAAGGCCAAGGGCCTGACCGAGAGCCGCACGCAGGCCTACCTGTTCGACGGCCGCACCGGCGACCAGTTCGAGCGTCCCGTCACCGTCGGCTACATGCACTTCCTGAAGCTGCATCACCTGGTGGACGACAAGATGCACGCCCGCTCGACCGGCCCGTACTCGCTGGTCACGCAGCAGCCCCTGGGCGGCAAGGCGCAGTTCGGCGGCCAGCGTTTCGGGGAAATGGAAGTGTGGGCGCTCGAAGCCTACGGCGCTTCCTACGTCCTGCAGGAAATGCTGACCGTGAAGTCCGACGACGTGCAAGGCCGTACCAAGGTGTACGAGAGCATCGTCAAGGGCGAGCACTCGATCGAAGCCGGCATGCCGGAATCGTTCAACGTGCTGGTCAAGGAAATCCGTTCGCTGGGTCTCGACATCGAGCTCGAGCGTTCCTAATTTGAAAAGGGAAAGAGTCTTATGAAATCGCTACTCGACCTGTTCAAGCAATTCACGCCCGATGAGCATTTCGATGCCATCAAGATCGGCATGGCTTCGCCCGAGAAGATCCGTTCGTGGTCCTTCGGCGAGGTGAAGAAGCCCGAGACGATCAACTACCGCACGTTCAAGCCCGAGCGCGACGGCCTCTTCTGCGCGAAGATCTTCGGCCCCATCAAGGACTACGAGTGCCTGTGCGGCAAGTACAAGCGCCTGAAGCACCGCGGCGTGATCTGCGAGAAGTGCGGCGTCGAAGTCACGCAGACCAAGGTTCGCCGCGAGCGCATGGGTCACATCGACCTGGCCGCGCCCTGCGCGCATATCTGGTTCCTGAAGTCGCTGCCGTCGCGCCTGGGCCTCGTGCTCGACATGACGCTGCGCGACATCGAGCGCGTGCTGTACTTCGAAGCCTACGTGATCACCGACCCCGGCATGACCCCGCTGAAGAAGTTCGGCATCATGTCCGAGGACGACTACGACGCGAAGCGCAAGGAATACGGTGACGAGTTCGTCGCCAAGATGGGCGCCGAAGGCATCAAGGACCTGCTGGAAGGCATCGAGCTCGACAGCGAGATCGAACGCCTGCGCGGCGACCTGACCGGCTCCGAAGTCAAGGTCAAGAAGAACTCCAAGCGCCTGAAGGTGCTGGAGGCCTTCCGAAAGTCGGGCATCAAGCCCGAGTGGATGGTGCTCGACGTGCTGCCCGTGCTGCCGCCGGACCTGCGTCCGCTGGTGCCGCTGGACGGCGGCCGCTTCGCGACCTCCGACCTGAACGACCTGTACCGCCGCGTCATCAACCGCAACTCGCGCCTGCGCCGCCTGCTGGAGCTGAAGGCTCCGGAAATCATCGCGCGCAACGAGAAGCGGATGCTGCAGGAAGCCGTCGACTCGCTGCTGGACAACGGCCGCCGCGGCAAGGCCATGACGGGCGCCAACAAGCGCGCGCTGAAGTCGCTGGCCGACATGATCAAGGGCAAGAGCGGCCGCTTCCGCCAGAATCTGCTGGGCAAGCGCGTCGACTACTCGGGCCGTTCGGTCATCGTGGTGGGCCCGACGCTCAAGCTGCACCAGTGCGGCCTGCCGAAGCTGATGGCACTCGAGCTGTTCAAGCCCTTCATCTTCTCGCGCCTCGAAGCCATGGGCATCGCGACCACGATCAAGGCTGCCAAGAAGGAAGTCGAATCGGGCACGCCGGTGGTCTGGGACATCCTGGAAGAGGTCATCAAGGAGCACCCGGTCATGCTGAACCGCGCTCCTACGCTGCACCGTCTGGGCATCCAGGCCTTCGAGCCGATCCTGATCGAAGGCAAGGCGATCCAGCTGCACCCGCTGGTTTGCGCGGCTTTCAACGCCGACTTCGACGGCGACCAGATGGCCGTTCACGTGCCGCTGTCGGTGGAAGCGCAGATGGAAGCCCGCACGCTGATGCTGGCCTCCAACAACGTGCTGTTCCCGGCTTCGGGCGAACCGTCGATCGTTCCTTCGCAGGACGTGGTGCTGGGTCTGTACTACACGACCCGCGACCGCATCAACGGCAAGGGCGAGGGCCTGATCTTCTCCGACATCGGTGAAGTGCAGCGCGCGCTCGACGCCAACGAAGTCGAGCTCACCGCCAAGGTGGCAGTGCGCATCACGGAGTACACCAAGAACAAGGAAACCGGCGAATTCACGCCGTCGACCTCGCTCGTGGACACCACCGTGGGCCGCGCGCTGCTGTCCGAGATCCTGCCGAAGGGCCTGCCGTTCTCGAACATCAACAAGGCGCTGAAGAAGAAGGAAATCTCCAAGCTCATCAACGTCTCGTTCCGCAAGTGCGGCCTGAAGGAGACCGTGGTCTTCGCCGACAAGCTGCTGCAGAACGGCTTCCGCCTCGCGACCAAGGCCGGTATCTCGATCGCCATCGACGACATGCTGGTGCCCGCTGAAAAGCACGGCATCATCGAGCGCTCCGCCAAGGAAGTGAAGGAGATCGAGCAGCAGTACGTCTCGGGTCTCGTGACCTCCGGCGAGCGCTACAACAAGGTGGTGGACATCTGGGGCAAGGCCGGCGACGAAGTGTCGAAGGTCATGATGGCCAAGCTGTCGAAGCAGAAGGTCATCGACCGCAACGGCAAGGAAGTCGAGCAGGAGTCCTTCAACTCGATCTACATGATGGCCGACTCGGGCGCCCGCGGTTCCGCGGCCCAGATCCGCCAGGTGGCCGGCATGCGCGGCCTGATGGCCAAGCCTGACGGCTCGATCATCGAGACGCCCATTACCGCGAACTTCCGCGAAGGCCTGAACGTGCTGGAGTACTTCATCTCCACCCACGGTGCCCGTAAGGGTCTGGCCGACACGGCGCTGAAGACGGCGAACTCGGGCTACCTGACCCGTCGTCTGGTCGACGTGACGCAAGACCTGGTCGTGACCGAGCAGGACTGCGGCACGCACGGCGGCTACCTGATGCGCGCCATCGTCGAAGGCGGTGAAGTGATCGAATCGCTGCGCGACCGTATCCTCGGCCGCACCGCAGCCGACGACGTGCTGCACCCGGAAAACCGCTCGGTGCTGCTGAAGGCCGGCGAGATGTTCGACGAGGACACCATCGAGGCTCTCGAGGCGCAAGGCGTCGACGAGGTCAAGGTGCGTACCGCGCTGACCTGCGAAACCCGCTTCGGCATCTGCGCGACCTGCTACGGCCGCGACCTGGGCCGCGGCGGCCTGATCAACATCGGCGAAGCCGTCGGTGTGATCGCCGCCCAGTCCATCGGCGAACCCGGCACGCAGCTGACGATGCGTACCTTCCACATCGGTGGTGCCGCTTCGCGCGCTGCCATCGCCTCGAGCGTGGAAGCCAAGTCGAACGGCTCGATCGGCTTCAACGCCACGATGCGCTACGTGACCAACAGCAAGGGCGAGCTGGTCGTGATTTCGCGTTCGGGCGAAATCGTCATCCACGACGAGCACGGCCGCGAGCGCGAGCGCCACAAGGTGCCGTACGGCGCCACCCTGACGGTCAAGGCCGACCAGCAGATCAAGGCTGGCCACGTCCTGGCCAACTGGGACCCGCTGACCCGCCCGATCATCACGGAATTCGCCGGCAAGACGCAGTTCGAGAACGTCGAGGAAGGCCTCACGGTCGCCAAGCAGGTGGACGAAGTGACCGGCCTGTCGACCCTGGTCGTGATCGACCCGAAGCGCCGCGGCGCTGCCAAGGTGGTTCGCCCGCAGGTGAAGCTCATCGACGCCTCGGGCGCCGAAGTGAAGATCCCGGGCACCGACCACTCGGTGACGATCGGCTTCCCGATCGGCGCGCTGGTGCAGGTGCGTGACGGCCAGGACGTGGGCCCCGGCGAAGTGCTGGCGCGCATTCCGGTCGAAGGCCAGAAGACCCGCGACATCACCGGCGGTCTGCCGCGCGTTGCCGAGCTGTTCGAAGCCCGTTCGCCGAAGGACAAGGGCATGCTGGCCGAAATGACCGGTACCGTGTCGTTCGGCAAGGAAACGAAGGGCAAGATCCGCCTGCAGATCACCGATCCGGAAGGCACGGTCTGGGAAGACCTCGTGCCGAAGGAAAAGAACATCCTGGTGCACGAAGGCCAGGTGGTGAACAAGGGCGAATCCGTGGTCGACGGCCCGGCGGACCCGCAGGACATCCTGCGCCTGCTGGGCTCCGAAGAGCTGGCGCGCTACATCGTGGACGAAGTGCAGGACGTGTACCGCCTGCAGGGCGTGAAGATCAACGACAAGCACATCGAGGTGATCGTTCGCCAGATGCTGCGCCGCGTCGTGGTCGACAACGCCGGCGACACGAGCTACATCTCCGGCGAACAGGTCGAACGCAGCGAAATGCTCAACACCAACGACGCCCTGCGCGCCGAAGGCAAGATCCCCGCGACGTTCACCAACCTGCTGCTGGGTATCACGAAGGCATCGCTGTCGACGGACTCGTTCATCTCGGCCGCTTCGTTCCAGGAAACGACGCGCGTGCTGACCGAGGCCGCGATCATGGGCAAGCGCGACGAACTGCGCGGCCTGAAGGAAAACGTCATCGTCGGCCGCCTGATTCCCGCGGGCACCGGCATGGCGTACCACCAGGCACGCAAGGTCAAGGACGCCATGGACGAGGCCGAGCGCCGCGCCATCGCCGAATCGGAAGCTGCCGAGCTGGCAGGTTCCGGCGAAGCCGAGGCGGCTGCCAGCACGACGGAAGCCAGCGAAGGCGCTGCGACCGAATAACTGGTTAGCATCACCGGCCATGACCGGTACATCACGCCCCCCGACCGCCCCCGGTTGGGGGGCGTTTTTCTTTGTGTTCCCATGAGGTGTAGTCGTCGATGAGTCTGTTGCCCGAATCGATGGCCGGCTGGATCGTGATCGCGATCCTGCTGTTCTGGTTTGTCGGTGCCTACAACCGGCTGGTGCGCCTGCGCGCGGCCGTGCTGCAGGCTTACGGCCAGCTCGATGCGGCGCTGGGTAAGCAGCTGGACTTCGTGCAGGCCAGCATCGCGGCGGGGCCGCAGCCCGAGGCTGCGCCCACGGGCGAGCTGCTGTCCTCGGTCGCGCCGCTGCAGGCGGCAACCGCGCAGCTCGCCACCCTGCTGGGAGCGACCCGGCTGCGTCCGCTCGACGTCGGCGGCATGGCCGCGCTGGCCACCGCGCTGCAGGTCTGGATCGGCGCCTGGCAGCGCCAGCATCCCGACCAGGTGACGGTGTTCGATGCCGACGGCACGCTGTCGCGGCCCGTGCCGCTGCAGCCCGGCACCACGACAGCCGCGTTTTCCGTGACTGGCGCCCCCGAGCCGATCGGCTGGCCGGAGCCCTCCGCGGCGGCCGAGATCGCGCGCAGCCAGTTCAACCAGGCGGTGGCGCAGTACAACGCCGCGATCGCGCAGTTTCCGGCGGTGCTGGTGGCATGGGCCGTGCGTCTGCGTCCGGCCGCGCCGCTGCTCTGAAGAGAGCCTGCGGCGCGCTTCGACCTGCGTATCTCTCCGTTTCTTCTTCTTTCCATGCGTGAAGTCCGGCTTTTGGCCGGCCCGTTACCATCGCCCCCAACTTGTCAGAACTACCTTCCGATCCTTCCCGCAGCGGCCGTGGCGATGCGCCGCCGCTGCAACAACCTCCGCTCTGGCGCCAGCTGCAGCTGACTGCGGCGGCGCTGGCGTCGATCCGGGCCGGCACCTCGGGTTCGGTGGCCTTCGAGGCCGTCGAGCCCGCGCTGCGGCCCGGCGTGCAGGCGCTCGGCTTCCAGGTGCTGCGCTGGCTCGGCCGCGCCGAAGCCCTGCGCCGGCACTTGGCCAAGCGCACGCCGCCGCCCCTGCCCGATGCACTGCTGTGCACCGCGCTGGCGCTTGCCTGGGACGCCGCGCACGCGCCCTACGAGCCTTTCACGCTGGTCGACCAGGCCGTCGAGGCCGCCAAGCGCAACCCGGCCACGCGGGCCCAGGCCAGTTTCATCAACGCCTGCCTGCGGCGCTTCCTGCGGGAGCGCGACGAGCTCGTGGCTGCCACCGACACCGAACCCGTCGCGCAATGGAACCATCCGCGCTGGTGGATCGAGCGCCTGAAGCGCGACCATCCGCGCGAGTGGCAGCGCGTGCTGGCCGCCGACAACGCGCAGGCGCCGATGACGCTGCGGGTCAATGCGCTGAAGACGACGGCCGCCTCTTATCTCGCCGAGCTGGAGGCCGTCGGCCTGGACGCCACGCGCGTGGGGCCCAGCGGCCTGCAGCTCGCGCGTGCCCGCCCCGTGCAGCAACTGCCCGGTTTTGCCGATGGCGCCTGTTCGGTGCAGGACGCCGCCGCACAGATGGCCGCGCCGCTGCTACTCGAAGGCCTGCTGCCAACGGCGAAGTCCGGCGAGACGGCCACGCCGCTGCGCGTGCTCGACGCCTGCGCCGCCCCCGGCGGCAAGACCGCCCATCTGCTCGAAATGGCGGGCCCCGGCGCCATCGACGTCACCGCGCTGGAAGTCGATGCCGCGCGCAGCCGCCGCATCGACGAAACCCTGGCCCGCCTCGGGCTCCAGGCCAAGGTGCTCGTCGCCGATGCGGCTCGGCCGGACCAGTGGTGGGACGGCACGCCCTTCGACGCCATCCTGCTCGACGCGCCGTGCACCGCCTCGGGCATCGTGCGGCGCCATCCCGACGTGCGCTGGCTGCGCCGCGAAAGCGACACCGCCCAGCTCGCCGCCCAGCAGGCCGCGCTCCTGGCGGCCCTGTGGCCGCTCGTGCGGCCCGGCGGGCGGCTTCTCTACTGCACTTGCTCCGTGTTCCGCGAAGAGGGTTCGCAACAAATTGATGCGTTTCTTGTACACAACACCAACGCACGATTGCTGCCGTCGCCGGGCCATTTGCTGCCCCAAAGCGGATCGAATGCCCGCGGCGTCCCGGACAATGCCTCTGGTGACCACGACGGCTTCTTCTACGCCCTGCTTGAAAAGCGTCCGCGTTGAGCGACGGCGCGGGCTGCTCCTGTCGCTGCCCGTCCTGCTCTGGATCTGGGCGATGTGGATGGCCTTCCTGCCGGCTCCAGTGGCCGCGCAGGGCCGCAACGGGGCGTCGATCACGCAGATGCGCCTGGAGCAGTCCGACGACGGCATCTACTTCAGCGCCGCGGTGCAGTTCGAGCTGCCGTCGCTGGTCGAGGAGGTGCTCGACAAGGGCATCGCCATCTATTTCGTGGCCGAGGCCGAGCTCTTCCAGGAGCGCTGGTACTGGACCGACCGCAAGGTCGCGCAGGTCACGCGCCACATGCGGCTGGCCTACCAGCCGCTCACGCGGCGCTGGCGGCTCAACGTGTCGGCGGCGCCGATGACCGGTGCGGCCGGCCTGGGCATCTCGCTGAACCAGAACTTCGACACCCTGGCCGACGCGCTCGACGCCATCAAGCGCGTCGGCCGCCTGCACATGGGCGACGTGGCCGAGATCGGCGACGACCCGCAGCACCAGGTCACCTTCCGGTTCAGGCTCGACACCTCGCAGCTGCCGCGCCCCTTCCAGATCGGCGTGGTCGGCCAGGCCGACTGGAACATCGCCGTCGAGCGCACCGCGCGGCTCACGGTGGAGAAGCAGAAGTGAGCACTGCGGCGCGCAGCGGCACGCCGGCCTCGCAGGCCGCGAGCCGCGCGCGGGCCCGGCGCTGGGCCATCGGCGTCGGCGCCGCGCTGGTCACGGCCATCGGCCTGGTACTGATGTTCTTGCTGGCACAGGCCACCAACAACCGCGCGCTGTACGAGCGCTACTACGTGCGCCTGTTCGGCATCAACGTCGTGGTGGCGGTGCTGCTGGTGCTGGTGATCGGCTGGGTGGCCTTTCGCCTGCTGCGGCGACTGCGGCAGGGCAAGTTCGGCAGCCGGCTGCTCATCAAGCTCGCGGCGATCTTCGCGCTGGTGGGGGTGGTGCCGGGGGCGCTGGTCTACGTGGTGTCATACCAGTTCGTCGCGCGCTCCATCGAGAGCTGGTTCGACGTCAAGGTGGAAGGCGCGCTCGACGCCGGCCTGAACCTCGGGCGCGCCACGCTCGATTCGCTGTCCGACGACCTCGCCGTGAAGACGCGCAGCGCCAGCGCGCAGCTGGCGCAGGTGCCCGACGCCAGCGCGGGCCTGGCGCTCGAGCGCATCCGCGACCAGCTCGAAGCCAGCGACGTCATTCTCTGGACCGGCAGCGGCCAGCTGGTGGCCAGCGCCGGAACCTCGCGGTTCCAGCTCAACCCCGAGCGTCCGACGTCGCAGCAGTTCCGCCAGGTGCGACCCGAGCGCGCCGTCGCGCATGTCGAGGGGCTGGACGAAACCACCGCGGCGGGCGCCACGCCGCCGGCCGCCAGCGTGCGCGCGCTCGCCATGGTGCAAAGGCCGGGCTTCGATTTCGATACCGCGCCGCGCTATCTGCAGGTCACGCGGCCACTGCCGCCCGCGGTGGTCGCCAACGCGCTGGCGGTGCAGGAGGCCAACCGCGAATACCAGGAGCGCGCGATCGCGCGCGAGGGGCTGCGCCGCATGTACATCGGCACGCTCACGCTGAGCCTGTTCCTCGCCGTGTTCGGCGCGGTGCTGCTGGCGGTGCTCTTCGGCAACCAGCTCGCGCGGCCGCTGCTCGTGCTGGCCGACGGCGTGCGGCAGGTGGCGGCCGGCGACCTGCGGCCCACCGCCGTGCTGCAGGGCAAGGACGAGCTGGGCGGCCTTACGCGCTCCTTCGCCGTCATGACACAACAGCTGGCCGATGCGCGCGGCGCGGTCGAGAAGACCATGGGCCAGCTCGATGCGGCGCGCGCCAACCTGCAGACCATCCTCGACAACCTGACCTCGGGCGTGATCGTGCTCGATGCCAAGGGCACGGTGCTGTCCACAAACCCGGGCGCGACCCGCGTGCTGCGCGCGCCGCTTGCGGCCTACGAAGGCCGGCCGCTCATCGAGGTGCCCGGGCTGGCCGAGTTCGGTGCCAAGGTGCAGCAGCAGTTCGAAGACTTCCTCGTCGAGCGCATGCAGCACGGCCTCGACCACTGGCAGCACGCCTTCGAGCTGCATGCCTCCGGCGCCGACCTGCCGCAGCAGGACGGCGCCATCAACATCGTCGCGCGCGGCGCCGAGCTGCCCGGCGCCGCCCGGCTGCTGGTGTTCGACGATATCTCCGAGATCGTCTCGGCCCAGCGCGCGCAGGCCTGGGGCGAAGTGGCGCGACGGCTCGCGCACGAGATCAAGAACCCGCTCACGCCGATCCAGCTCTCGGCCGAGCGGCTCGAGATGAAGCTCTCCGGCAAGGTGCAGCCGCCGGAGCAGGCCGTGCTCGTGAAGTCGGTGAAGACCATCGTCGACCAGGTCGATGCGATGAAGCGGCTGGTGAACGAATTCCGCGACTACGCGCGCCTGCCCGCGGCCGACCTGAAGCCGGTGGACCTGAACGCCCTTCTGACCGACGTGCTCCAGCTCTACAGCGCGGAGAACCTGCCGATCACGCTGCGCTCCGAGCTCGACGAGCGCTGCCCGCCCGTCCGGGGCGATGCGCAGCAGATCCGGCAGGTCATACACAACCTGTTGCAAAACGCGCAGGACGCGGCAGAGGCCGCCGCCAGCGGCACAGGCAAGGTCGGCGAGGTCATCATCCGCACGCGGCTCGGCGACTCCGGCCAGCGCGTGCGCCTGACCGTGCAGGACAGCGGACCGGGCTTCGCCGAGAACATCCTCAAGCGCGCATTCGAGCCCTACGTCACCACGAAAACAAAAGGTACCGGTTTGGGCCTGGCGGTCGTCAAGAAGATCGCCGACGAGCACGGCGCGCGCATCGAGCTTTCCAACCGCGTCGTCGATGGGGCTGTAGCGGGGGCACAAGTCTCGCTATCATTCGCGCTGGCAGGCGAGCCGCAGGCAGCGGTCGCTCACACCGAAGATTCGTCGAAGTCTTCCGCCGCCTGAGTCGCACGAACGAACGAATGTCCGTCGCACAGGCGATGGATCGGCCAGCGACTCGACAAACATTGCAGACACCAGCGCACACAACAAGCATCACTCATGGCAAACATTCTCGTGGTCGATGACGAGCTGGGCATCCGGGACCTGCTCTTCGAAATTCTCAATGACGAAGGCCACAACGTGGAGCTCGCGGAAAACGCCGCCGAAGCTCGCGCTGCACGCCAGCGCGCACGGCCCGATCTCGTGCTGCTCGACATCTGGATGCCCGACACCGACGGCGTCACGCTTCTCAAGGAATGGTCGACCTCGGGCCTCCTGAGCATGCCCGTCATCATGATGAGCGGCCACGCCACCATCGACACCGCGGTCGACGCCACGCGCATCGGCGCGTTCGCCTTCCTCGAAAAGCCCATCACCATGCAGAAGCTGCTCAAGGCGGTGGAGCAGGGCCTGGCCCGCGAGAGCGCGCGCCGTGCCGCAGCGGGCGTGGTGCCCACGCCGGTCACCGGCAGCCAGTCGGCCGCCATCACGACCACGGGCGACAGCCTGCTGATGGCGTCGCTGGCCTCCGTGCCCGTGGCCGATGCCGGCCCGCAATCGACCCAGAGCTTCGACCTCGACCGCCCGCTGCGCGACGCGCGCGACGGTTTCGAGAAGGCGTACTTCGAGTTCCACCTCGCGATGGAGAACGGCTCGATGACCCGCGTCGCCGAGAAAACCGGCCTCGAGCGCACCCATCTCTACAGAAAACTCAAACAACTTGGCGTTGACCTTTCCAGAGGGCGTAGAAGCGCTGTATAATTTGAGGCTGCACACAGCAACGGCCCGGTAGCTCAGTTGGTAGAGCAGCGGATTGAAAATCCGCGTGTCGGTGGTTCGATTCCGCCCCAGGCCACCATCTTTCTTTCTCGGTAGATCCCAAGACAGCTCAAAGTCCTTGTGCATCAAGGACTTAGCCTGAAAAAGGCGGCTCAAGCGGCATCACCGGATCTCACAAAGTCCCGTTCTTGCGCGTACCCCACGGTGTACCCCAGACTGCTTTTCAACCGCAGTCGATTTTGGGTACACCATGGGACAGCTCAACGAGCTTCAGATCAAGGCGGCAGCGCCGCGCGACAGGGAATACTTGCTGGCGGACGGCGATGGTCTTTACCTTCGCGTACGGCCGACAGGCAAGGCGTGGGTTTATCGCTACAAGCGGCACGGCAAGGAGGCCAAGCTCAGCATCGGGCACTACCCGGCGGTGACGCTCGCCACGGCACGCAGGAAGGCGCGTGCCGAAGCCGAGAAGCGCGCCGATGGCGTCGATCCCCGGGAGGCGCGGCGCGTCGAGGTCGAGCGCGATCGCGTCGCGCGCCTCAATACCTTCGAGCTCACCGCCCGCGCATGGCATGCGCAGGCGCGGAAGGACCGCGAATGGTCGGCCGGCTATGCCGAAAAAGTGATGCGCCACCTGGAGCTGCACGTCTTTCCCTGGATCGGTGCGCTGGCCATGGAGGCCATCTTGCCGACCGAGGTGGTCCGGTGCCTGCACCGTATCAAGGAGCGCGGCAATCTGGAGACGGCGCAGCGCGTGCGCGAAGCGGTGCAGCATGTGTTCCAGTACGCCGTCGATGTGGGCGCACTGGATCCGGCTCGGAACTTCGTGAACGGACGCACGGGTGGCCTGCCGCCACCTCGCACTCGCCACTATGCCGCTATCACGGACCCGCAGAAGCTTGGCCAGTTGCTTCGTGACATGCGTGCCTACAACGGCAATGTCATCACGCGCGCGGCCCTGCAGCTCTCACCCTTGCTCTTCCAGCGGCCCGGTCAGTTGCGGTTGGCGCACTGGGAGGATGTGGATCTCGATCAAGCGCTGTGGCGTTGTCCGCCCGAGAAGATGAAGCTGCGGGAGTGGAAGAAGCGCGACGTACGCACGCCGGCTCACCTCGTGCCGTTGCCGACGCAGGCGGTCAAGATCCTGCGCGATATCCACCCTCTGACTGGTCCCAGCGGGCCGATCTTCCGTAGCATGGCGAAGCGTTCGGAGAAAACGCGCTACATGAGTGACAACACTATCAACAGTGCGCTGCGCACGCTGGGCTATGACACGAAGGAGCAAATCACAGGCCACGGGTTCCGCGCCACAGCCCGGACCCTGATTCGTGAACTGTTGGGATGCGATCGGGAGGTGATCGAGCGGCATTTGGCGCATGGCTCCGATGAGGAGCTGGGCAGCGCCTATGACCGCGCCACTTTCCTGAATCAGCGGCGCAAGATGATCCAGTTGTGGGCGGATCTGCTCGATGATCTGACTGCAGACAAGGCGTTGGCGCTGCCTTCTTGCACAGAGTTCGCGACGGCAAGGGAGAGCGAGATGAGCGTGATAGAGGTTGGCTCTCTGACCAGTGCATCGCCCATCTTGATGCCTGATTCAAAGGCCGTGGTGACACGTCGCAGTGGCACGCACCCCGCGGGATCTCAATCGGAGGGCGCCGCGTCGTGAGTAAAGCGCCTCTTCTTCCAAAGCAAGCGCTGCAAGCTGCCGCCCGAATATGCCAAGTATCCCGAGCTACATCGCCGAGCTTCTTGATGCTGCAGGGCTGACGGTATGGCAAGCAACTGATCGAGCGACTTTCTCATTGAACCTGAATTCGGTCGAGGGTTCGGCTCTTCAGAACCTGCGGCAGATGCGCTCGTTCTTCCTTGATGGCCGATTCGCCAGACAGCGTCTGGCAAATCTCTCGGCTGCTGATGCCAGAAAATGTCTCCGCACGCAGGCGCCGAATGTGCTCAGAGGGGACCGAATATTCGGCCAGACGCCGCATGAATACTCAGTTTTTTATGCAGATCCATTCAAGATACCGACATAAATACCGGTAAATCTGCCTGTCTTGACTGACGTGTCGGATTTGCCGCCGTGAAGGATCGGCGATTCCTTGATCAACGGACTTTTAATCTGTTGGTCACTGGTTCGAATCCAGTACGTCCTACCACCACCATTGAATCGGCCGAAACTCAGCATCTATGCGGGTCCCGGCCGTTTTTATTTGGTGACGGGGATATAGGCGCGGTGTCTGTCCAGTCCGTTTTTTCGCGGGTTTGGCACAAAAATGGCACACCGAAACTTCGGCTTCATGTCTCGGAAAGGCAAGGAGCAATGGCAAGTTTTGACAAACGCGGCGAGTTCTGGCGCGCCCAGATCCGGCGCAACGGTTACCCACTCCAGTCGAGGACGTTTGACACCAAGCCCGAAACGCAGGCGTGGGCGCGGTCCATCGAGTCCGACATGGATCGCGGCACCTACCGAGACAACCGAGAGGCCGAAAACACGACGCTGGCCGAAGCGCTTGATCGGTACGGCCGTGAGTTCAGCAGCCGAAAACACACCCCGACCGGGATTTGCAGCGTATCAAGCGCTGGCAGCAGTACCCGCTCGCGCAGCGCTACATGGCTACGCTGCGCGGGACAGACTTTGCGGCCTATCGTGATGCCAGGCGTCAGCAGGGCAGGGCCGAAAACACTATCCGCGTGGAGCTCCAACTCGCGAGCCATTTGTTCGAAATGGCCCGAAAGGAGTGGGGTTGGACGGTCTGCCGAACCCGCTGAAGAACATCCGGAAACCCTCCGGCACCAAGGCTCGCGATCGCCGCCTGCACCCCGGCGAACGCGAACGCGAGCGCTTGGCGGCGGCGTTGGCCGAGTCCGATAACTCCTGGGCTGCACCGGCATTCGAACTCGCCATCGAGACTACGTTGCGCTAGGGCATGCTCTTCGAACTGCGCTGGTCGTGAATCGACTTGGGCAAGCGTGTGGTCACGATCCCGCGCTCGTACCACCAGCGGGCCAACAAAGGTGTCCCCACGAAATACCGCTCTCGTCGAAGGCCGTAACCGTCCTGCAGGCCATGCCGCGCAGCATCGACGGTAGGGTGTTTGGGTGTACAGCCAATGCTGCCTTAATGATCTGGAAACGGGTGCTGAAGCGTCTGGCCATCGACGATTTGCGATGGCACGATTTGCGTCATGAAGGGGTTTCGCGCCTCTTCGAAAAAGGAATGAGCGCCATCGAGGCGTCAAGTATCAGCGGCCACAAGAGCTTCGTCATGCTCAAGAGGTACACCCATTTGCGGGCCGCCGATCTGTTGGCGTAGATCGGCTGATTTTCGCGGGTTTGGTAGCAGCCCTTGGCAGCCACATTCACTACCGACCGCCCGCAGCCGGCCGGTTCATCTCCCCGGCTTCCTCCCCCTCCTTTTGAGGCCTGCGAGGCGGTCACTCGAAAGGAGCTACCGAATGAAGATGACTCAATTGATCAGCGTGCTGGCTCTAGTTACTTTTGCGGCCGGCGCGCAAGCCCAAATCGTGTACGAAGTTGCCAATTCGACCGGAGGCCAGCAGGTCGCCGGGGTAGGCATCGACCTGGCCGCGATTACGGTGGCATCAATGATGCCCGCGGACGAGCTCAGAACGCGCAGGGTACGGCCGAGTGGGCGGGCCAGACTGCCCAGAGCGCGAGTCAAGGTGCAGCGACCGCTCAAGGCACAGCGAGCTACGCAGTCGGCCGTGCGGCCGATGCCCGCGCTCGCGCCGATTACACAGCCCAGTACAACTGGGGTTACACGAGGGCGGCCGCGATTTCCGCCTGCATGGCAACCGGCGCTTCTCCGGCTTACCGTGCCGTCGTGAATGATTCCACGTTTACCCCGCCCTGACGTCAGGAGGGCTACGACAAAAAAGGCGCCTTCGGGCGCTTTTCTTTTTTCTGCTTGGGCCCGGGCCACCAGAGGAGGTAGTGCGGCTAGGCGAACTGGCGTCAGTGAATGCGCGCTCTCTAACGCCCTTCGATCAGAGCCTGTCTTTTTATATCTGATGCAGCGATCTTTGATCGCGAGCGAATAGAGCCAAATTCCTCGAAGCATGCGAAGATAACGGCTTTGATTTTCACAAAACCGCAGGCATCCCTCATGAAAGAATACGCCATCACCCATAGGTCAGACTATGCGGTAATGAGAATTGATAATCGGCATTTCTTGGAGGCCTTGACTAGGTGGAATTATTTTCCTAATCAAAAGGCGTCGGCAATGGAACTCCCGCCCAACATATCCACACGACGATTTACGCCGGAGGTTGCCCGGAAGCTGATTGAGTCTATAAAAGTCAGTGATGAACGTAAGCCACTTGGTTTTGATTTGGTGGAGTATCGTGCAACTCGATATAACAATGTTTCGCGCATATTGGGATTGATTCATCCGCTGGCATTCGCAAGAATTTTCGAGGTCTTTGAGGCTAATCACGAAAATCTTACAACTGCGATGAAAGACGAAAATAGTGCGATTCAGGTGGAAGCGCACAATGATGGTCGGATGCTCATTATGAACTATGAGGATCATGAAACCAAAGCAATGGTGGCTATTGACCAAAGTTTTGGTAAAAAATTTCGAGCCCATACTGATGTTGCCAATTGCTTTGCATCTGTTTACACGCACTCGCTGGAATGGGCCATACAGGGATTCGAGATAGCCAAATCAAACTTGGCTATTAAAAAAGGCCCTCGCCATTGGAGTGCCCATATTGATCAGGCTTTGCGATGGGCCAAGCGCAACGAAACCTCAGGATTGCCGGTTGGTCCTGCGTCCTCAAGTATTGCGGTTGAGGTCATACTATCCGCTGTGGATCAGAAGCTGCGCGACCGATTTTCGTTTGTTCGTTACGTTGACGACTACACGGCGCTCTGCGAATCGCACGAGAGTGCGCAAGAATTTATTCTTGCTCTTGGCAAGGAATTGAGTTTATATCGGCTTAATTTGAATCTGGCCAAAACCTCGATTGTCGAACTTCCGGAACCTCTACAGGAGAAATGGGTTTCAGATTTGATGAATGCAGCACCTCCAGCGCTGCGTGATGATGGACAGCTCGCATTCATGGATACCAGCGATGCGCTACAATTTTTAGATCACGCGGTGCGACTAAATAATGAAACTCCTGATGGCAGCATCGTAAAATTTGCCATAGCAGCGATATCTAGAAGATTAAAAGATCGAGCTGCTGCTGACGTTTTTAAATATGTTCTGAATTTGTCTTGGCACTATCCAATTCTCCTGCCTTACCTAGAGCAAATAGACGCTCGATCCGAGTATTACGACCGGGAAATCCTGGTCGAAAGGCTGAATAAAATCATTGCGGTCAATGTTGCGCATCGCAGATCTGATGGAATTTGCTGGGCGCTTTACTACCTGGATAGATTGAAATCTAATCCGTCAGAGGACTCAATCGTTGGAGTAATTTCTTCAGGGGATAGCGTCGCAATCACCATGCTCTGCACCTTTGAGGTTGCTGTCGAGCGGGTGACGGAGTACGCAAAAAATTTGATCGATAACACCTCTCTCTACGTTAAAGATCAAAACTGGCTTCTGCTGTACCGGCTATATCTTATGGGGAAAATTAATGACCCTTACGAGGATGAAAAAACATTTGAAATATTGAGAGAATATGAAGTTGATTTCTTTTGTCAAGCTGGAAAGAATAGTCGGGCAGAAGATTATTGCGAATACATTTCAAATCCGTTTATTCCTCAAGAGGAGATGCAGAATTTCGACCAATGGATGACAGGCGCCTAGCTCCTCTATCTATTCTTCGAGCTCGGCACTAATTACATCTAGCGCAGACGCCTTCGAGCTGGCAATCGAAACGTCCCTGCGACAGGGGGCTTTTCGCGTTGCGCTGGGAGTGTGTGGATCTACCAACCAGGGTGTGCCGGACGTCATCCTCTCGAGTCGTCGAGATCCTGAGACCGCTGCCGCAAAGCAGCGACGGCCGTGTGCTGGCAGCGGCACGGAATGCAGTCCTCATGACTTGGCGCAATGCCCGAAGCGGTTGAGCACAGAGGACCTTCGATGACTCGGCTTGAGGCACGAGGCAGCGAGAGGGCGTGCCAAGGACGATTCAACGGGTTTCGACAATGGATTTCGCGGCGTTCACAGGCGGCGTCGATCCGAAGATGTCCGGCGGTACATGAACCTCGCTGCCGTAGTACTTGCCTTCCGACAGTTACCCCTGCCCAAACCATGGGGCCGGTCGTGAGTGAAGAGAGTTTTTGAGAAAGTGCCAAGGGTTTTTTGAGTACGGAACTCTTGCCTCTCCTCGATTTTCAGGCGACTGTTCACGTCGCGATGCGAACAGCCCGACCGCTATACTCGAAACTCCCAAAGAGGCGAAACACATGCCGAGAGCCGATCTCATCGTCAACCTCGTGCGCGCTGGCGCGCAAGGCGATCAGAAGATGTTCCGGTCGACTGTGGAAGCCATCGCGGCAGAGGAGCGTGCCAAGCGCCATACCCTGCTAGCTGACAGGTTGGAGGAAAATTTGCGTGCGGTCGCCGTGCCGCCCAAAAGCCCGGAGGTCGTTCGCAGTTTCGATGGCGGCCATGGAGGGTTGCTATACGAGATCCAGCCCCGCCGGATGCTCGAATCCATTTTGTTGGCCGACGAAGTGAAGGCCGCCACGCGCGAACTGGTGGAAGAGCAGCAGCGCACGGACTTGCTCCGGTCCTATGGCCTCGAGCCGCGTCACAGGATCTTGCTGTCGGGCCCCCCGGGCAACGGCAAGACAACCTTGGCCGAAGCCATTGCCTCCGAATTGATGATTCCGCTCTTTGTAGTGCGCTACGAGGCAGTGGTGGGCAGTTTCTTGGGCGAAACAAGCGGCCGATTGAAACGGCTTTTCGACTTCGCACGCACACACCATTGCGTTCTCTTCTTCGACGAATTCGACACGTTGGGTAAGGAGCGCGGAGACACCCACGAGACTGGCGAGATCAAGCGCGTTGTCAGCTCGTTGCTTTTGCAGATCGACGGACTGCCCAGCCATGTCGTTGTGGTGACTGCGACGAATCACGCCGAATTGCTTGATCGTGCGGTCTGGCGGCGCTTTCAACTGCGTCTTACCCTACCCGCACCAACATTGGCGCAGCGTACGCAATGGTTCGAGCGTTTCCAGCACCGACTCGATGTGCCACTGGGCATGACACCGAAGACGCTTGCGACGCGCCTGAACGTCACTAGCTTTTCCGACCTCGAGCAGTTCTGCGAGGACGTGCATAGGCGGTACGTCCTGGCGTTACCCTCTGGCGACATCAAGACGATCATTGCGGATCGGATAGTTCAGTGGAAACTGCGCGCATCCATTGACGACTCGCCCGGGCGGTAAGGTTTGCCGGGCGAGAACCGAGGGCAGTTGCCCCTCCTGATTTTCCCGCAGCCTTCGCCTGTGGAGCGGCAAGCTGGCTCCAAGATGCTTCCCACGCTTCATGTCCCAGGACATGCGCGCCAGGTCGAGCGACTGGCACCACGATTTCAGTCACTGCAAGCCGCTTTTGATGCTCGTCGTCTGGAGTTGCAGGCAAGCGCGCAAAACAGCGACCCAGACCTCGTTGTCGTCTTCGTAACCGTAGGGGCCGTTAACGACTTCATCTCTTCGGCGGAACGCATCCCAGGTCTGGAATGGCTGGCGGCGATGATCGAGGCGCAAGTCGAGCCAGACCAGGATTTCTTTTCCACTCAAGACGCAGACAAGGTGCTCAGTGGGAAGCTGTTTCTGATGGGCAGCAACCGGCAGGCACTCGAGGAAGTCGTGCGATTGTGGGAGCTCTACCGATCTGCGCCGACCGGCGACCTCGGCAAGGGGCTCAGTGCTTGGAAAGGGTTGTTCCTCCATCTAAAGGAGGTGCGGTTCTGGGGGCCACAAGACCGGCTCGGAGATGAGCTACGCCAAGCGTGGCGCTTCCGTTTGGAGACCGGCGCAGCGTCACTAAAGTTCGAGATCGAGGCATGGTGCTTCTCGTCTCCAGCTAAGAACACCGCCTCCTCCACTGAAGTACGTGCACTGGTCGGTGAACTTGGAGGACGGGTCCTAGACGAGCGGCTAATCCTCGACATTGCGTACCATGGGTTCTTGGTTGAAGTGCCCGCGCAGGGAGTCCATCTGCTACTGGGCGCGGCGGCGCCGCCGTTGCTCCGATCTGAGCGGGTAATGTTCATGCGCCCGAGGGGACAGGCCTCGGCACGCGCCGGCGACGGAGCCGCGCGCTTGCCCGACTTGGCGGTGCCCCAGCAGCGGGTCTCCGGTGCTCCGGTCGTCGCCATGTTGGACGGACTTCCGCTGGCCAACCATGCTCGCCTGCAGGGGAGGCTGATCGTTGACGATCCCGACCAATGGGCGGAGGCCTATCCGGCCGCCGAGCGCGTCCACGGCACGGCGATGGCATCGTTGATCGCCTGGGGCGAACTCGACGGGGCCGGAGCCCCGCTGAGCGCGCCTATTTATGTGCGCCCCATCCTGCGACCCGATCCCAACAGCAATCCGCGAGAGGAATGCACACCGGACGATCGCCTGTTGGTGGATCTCGTGCACGTAGCCGTGCGTCGTATCTTTGAAGGGGCCCCAGGTGTTCCGCCGGCGGCCCCGACGGTACGCGTCATCAATCTGTCCGTGGGCGACAGGTACCGCCCGTTCGCGGGCGATCTGTCCCCATGGGCCCGTCTCCTGGATTGGCTGTCATACAAGTACAAGGTGCTTTTCGTCGTTAGCAGTGGCAACCGGGCCGACGATCTCGTCCTCAACGTGGCCCGCGAATCGCTGCAGAATCTGACTCGCGAAGCGCAGGCGTCTGCGTCGATGCTGGCGCTCGTGCAGCAGGACATGCACCGCCGCCTGCTGGCGCCGGCGGAGTCCGTCAATGCGCTTACAGTGGGCGCCTCCTACAGCGACGGATCGACCTTCGCGACAGTCCCAGGACGCTATGCCTTGTTCCCGGAGTACGGCGTTGCGCCGTACTCCTGCATTGGGCCCGGATTTCGGCGGGCGATAAAACCCGAGATTCTGTTGCCTGGTGGACGCGCCCTCTACCGCGAGCGTCCTGTTTCACCGCCGGCCGAAACTCATCTCAGTGGCGTCTGGCACACGCCTCAACCACCAGGGCAGCGTGTCGCCGTGCCCATGGATGCTGCGGGGGACACGATCTATACGCGCGGAACCAGTAATGCGGCGGCGCTGGCCACGCGCTGGGCAGCGCAGACATTTGGTGTGCTGGAAGCGCTACGCGCCGGCAACTCAAACGGACTCCCGAGCCGTTACGACGCCGTGATGATCAAGGCCCTGTTAGCTCACGGGGCGAGTCTTGGGAACATCGAAGACCAGGTGCTAGCCGCGCGACCGGATGTGATCCACTGGCATGCGCAGCGCCGTCTCGTGAGCCGTTATGCCGGTTACGGAGTAGCCGACGTTGATCGAGCACTAACCTGCACAGAGCAACGCGCGACCATGCTAGGCGTCGGCGAACTGCGCAATGAGAAGGCATGGGAGTTCCGCGTCCCTGTTCCTGAGGCCCTCAATGCGACCCTCGTTAAGCGAAGGCTCACCGTCACATTGTCGTGGTTCACCCCCCCGAATGCGCGGCACTCCAAGTACCGTGCTGCACGACTGTGGGTTGACCTGCCCGACGACCCTTTGCGCTTAACGCGCCTCGAAGGTGAAGCTCGCCAGCTTCAGCTCGGGACCTTGCAGCACGAAACCTTCGAGGGTGAGGGCGCGGTGCCAGTGATTCCTGGGCAAAATCTAGTGATTCGGGTGAACTGCCTTGCCGATGCCGGCCGGCTCGACAATCCCGTCGAATTCGCACTTTGCGTTTCGCTAGAAGTCGCCGAGGGAGTTGCACTGCCAATCTATGAGCAAGTGCGGGCCCGAATCACTCCTCGTGTCGCAGTCGGCGTTGAGGCATCGCGCTGAGAAGCGAGTCGATTGACGCTCAACCTGCGCGCCTCGGGCGCCGTCGCCTCAATTCTCCCTTTCAATTTTCGCGCTTGGCCGACATCGAAGCGACGAGCGCGCTTGGCTGCAGGTGGACTGAATCGAGAGGTCGACCAGCTACTTCAGGGCCTTGTTGATCTTCTCGATCAAAACTTTGAACTGATCGCGTTCGACATCTGTCAGATCGGCGCTGGTATGGTCCCGCGACCATCGGACGTATGCCTTGGCCAGCTTGTACTTCGAAAAGTCGCTGTCAGCGGATTCGAGCAGATCAATGATGGGACGGTTTGGTTGAGCTTGAGCCGCAACTGAGACATCGATAGACAGCGCGTCTTTGGCGATCTTGATAAGAGTGTCGCGCAACAAGTCTTCAATCTCCGGCATTGCGACGGTGCCGGAATACGCGTCCTTTGTCCGCAGAATTCCACGATTGCCCAGTGTGTGGACCAACGTATCCTGACGGGCCGCTTGGTCGCCGGCAGCATCCGAATCCAAAAGGGCCACTACCTTGAAGTTTTGCGCATACAAAATGGTGGCGTAGTACACAACCTTTCCAGCGCTGGCGGCCGGTATCAAAGCGATTTTTTCATTCAACTGAGCTAGCTTTGCCTCACGCAGCAAAGCCGCGGTCGCTTCGACGTACCAGTAGTCAGTTAGCCCCTCCAACACCAGATTTCGCTCCTGAGTAAACAGGCTCTGCGCCAGATCGTAGCCGAGCGCTTCTTGCAGTGGCAGGAGTGCCGCTGGATCTCCCGAGGCGACGGTGGTGTGAACCTTCGTGCCGGCTTTACGATCGGTCATTTCGACAACTCTGACCAAGTCCAGTTCGTCGGGGCCGACCAAGAATGGAGAGTGAGTGGTGTAGATGGTTTGATTGCCTTCGGACAGGCGGCTGATGGTCGAACGAAACTCCCTTTGCTTCAGCCCATGAAGGGAAAGACCGGGTTCGTCAAGCAGCAGGATCGCATTCTTGTGTTTGCCCGCAGCCTCCGCGAAGAACACAACGAAGAACGAAACAAGCCATTGGAAACCTTCAGATCGCTGATGCAATTCGATCTGTGCACCAAGTTCGTCCTCCACCACCACCTTGACGTACTGACCGTCCGCCTGAATGCGAAGGTTGTCTGCTTCCGCACGTCCTTCGCGCGGACGCCATACGGATCGGATTTCGTTGGTCAACTGCACGCTGGCCGCATTAAGCTGATAGCTGCGCATGTCCAGCTGATCGCGGTAAGCTTGCAGGGCAACGGGATTGTTTGCCGGAGGTGCTGCAGCCTTTCCCAAGTCGGATAGTTGCTGCGCGGTGAAGCCCAGCAGCTTGAGCAAACAGACGTTTCCGTAGTCGTACTGGTCGTCATCCAATACGTTGCTTGCCAAGCGCTGGGCCAAGTGATCCAACTGGATCAGCGGTTTGACCCGAAAGTAGTTGTTGAACAAGACAAAGACTGGGATCCGACTTTCCAATGCCTTCAACGCTGTGGCATGGTCGAGGTGGGCCGTGGCACTCAGGGAGAGGCCGTCGAGACGCTTTTCTTCGATCTCGTTGCTTTCATCGACCAGCACGAGTGCCGTATCCAGCCAGCCCTTGAGGGCAACAGCTCGCTGTCCTTCGATGATGGTGGTCGGCATCCAACCGTTCGTAATCGCTGCCAGGCCGGCACTCGGAGTCGGGCCGCCCGGGGTCGCAGCTTCAGCGCGAGGGTCGATATGGGCGCAAAGACGAGCTAGGTCTTTGGAGATGGCTGAATAAGTGGGCAAAGCAGGAGCGTCGCGTAAGGCGTGCCAACCGGTGTTATCCAGCCTTCTTCCAAATGCGTACCGCACATCGCGCATCGATTCGGGAACGGCGGCGCGATCTCCATCGTCAAGTTCGAATTCCACTTGAACGACCGTAACGCTTTTGGGATCAACCCGCTGAGTGGTGATGTCGTTGTACTTGGAACGCGGGTAATCACGCAACGCGTCAAAGTTTGCGGCCTCCGGAGGCGGGTTGATTTGTTGTAGAGCCTGAAGAACTGCCGTTTTCCCCGCCTCATTGGGGCCGACCATGATGGTTTTGGCTTTCTCTATCTCAAACCAACCGGTGTCGATGATGCCCCGATAGTTGGTGACCCTTGCTTTTTGCAACCGCATCGCCTCACTCCTCCATGAGTCCCGCCAGGGACTCCTCCAGCATACCGCAGGGCTTTCACCGTGGCGCGCCTAAGTTGCGAGGGTGCCTCTTCAGTGCCTTTTTCCGTCGGGCCGCTCAGTTGCCGGTCCTGAACATGAAGGACTTCGAGAACTCACCCGTCAAGTTCGATGTGATCGCAGGGTTAGTGCCTGTACTGATTGGGTCACCGTTGTTGAAGTCGGCCATGGTGGTGTTCGTCCCCGCAACCGTTGCGGTGTATTCCGTGTTCGGCTCTAGCGGCTGATCCGGCAGGATGATCGCGCGGCTCGGGTCAACCAGGAAGTTGGCGTCGTTTGCCTTCAGCATCGGCGCGCGCAGGGTGACCGGTGAGCCATCCGACTTCTTCACCATCGCGGCCGAACTGATCGTGAGCAGTTGTCCGACTCTCACTGCTACGACGATCGGCTGGCCAACCGGGCTGGTCGACAGATCGCGGCCTGGAACTGGGTTCGGCTGCTCGTTCTTGAGCTGGTAGGCCGTTCCCGTGGTGCCGTCGCAGGGGTAGGTCAATACGTCGGCGGCGTGGGCCTTCTGGGAGAACTGGCCCAGCGCAATCCCGGTGGCGATCTGCGTGATTGCGCGCGGGCCGAAGTTGGCTGTGGTGCCGACCAAGTCGGAGCTCATGATTGAAAACCCCACGTCGATCTGTGGCGACAGCAAGTCGAGAGCGTGATACGGCGCACTCAGGAGACTTCGAACTGCCGCAACGCCGCGCCCCTGCGGGGCGAATTCCGTAGGGCCAAGCACGTTGGCCTTCGCGCCTGTGGTGTCGGCGAAGTCATCCAGGATCAGCCCTTGTCCGTAACCTGCGGCATTGGCGTGGTCGGTAGGCGTCACCCCGGTGAAGGCAGCCTTCGAAGCGTCCTGGAAATGGCCAGCGACGTTATTCACCAGCAAGTAGCGGCCGTGGCCCACGGCGGCGGCATCCAGGTGAACGTTCTGGGCCAGCAAACCGAAGCCGCAACGATTGCGCTCGTCGTTCAGCAGGTTGAAGGCGGCCAGCTCCTCGGAGCCCACAGCATAGGTCGGCGCCGGCACCGACGTGACGATGGTCGACGCGGTTTCACCTGCAGCGGGATCATCCGTGCCCGGCTGAGACGGCGGCGGGGCAACGGGCGGCCGGACTGGCGGATTCGTCGGAGTGCCGGTGTCCGGTCAGGCGGCGGGGCGATGCCGATCAGCGGAATGCCACCACCACCGCCGCCACCTCCTTCACCACCGCAGGCGGAAAGAGTGATGACTGCAGCCATCGCAATAGCACTCTTGATCTGCAGCGGCCTGCCCAGCCGAAGCGTGCGCTGTCTCGGCTGCGGCACCGCCCTGCGGCCACTTTATGTGCCCGGGGGGCGGACTAGAAGAGGGTCTCCATAAACCATCATCGCAAGGGAAAACTGCGGTTCGCCCTCGCGCCTGGCAGCCATGCGCTTGTTCGCCTCGTGGCATGCGTCCATGGCCGTGTCGCCCTGTTCCCAATGCGCCAAAAAGCCTTCGAGCCAAGGGCCGGCAGCGAGCGATTCCAGCGGCCAGGGGGATGCGATAACGGTGCGGCAGCCCTGCTCCAGCAGCATCTTCGGCAGGCCGATCGTAGTGCTGGCGCTGGGATGGCGATCCATGCGCCCGCCGCTGCATACGAAGAGGATTACCAACTCGACCCGGGCCAGCGCCTGGGCGAGGGCCAGAGGGGATTCCTTCAGCGCACCTTCGTCCACAATCCGCCGGAAGTACCTGTCCCCTCGCGCCAGCTGTCCATGGGCCGTCACGATCGCCATCTGTGCACCCTCAAGGCCTTGTGGTAGGTTGCGGGAAGTGTCCAACGTGATGCGATAGGAATCCAGGTGCGGCTCTAGCATTCCTCTGACGACGCTCATCGCATCGAACTCTGTCGGGTCACCTGCATCGGAGAGCCATGCCACGCGGCGCTCACCCCTTGTTCGGGGCCTCTGGCGGGTGGCCTCGAGCCAAGTTAGAGACGGCACCATGCCGATTGCCGTGTCGTAACCTATCAGGTCGCCGTCGGGCCGCAGCACCAAGTTGAAGGCGAGCTGCGCAACCTCCGGCTCGGCCACGACCAGGACGCGGTTACCCTGCGGCAGAGGAATGCTGAAGGGGCGCATCGACTCATAGAACTCGCCGTCCCCGACACTCCGCAACCGCGATCCATTGCCGTCGACGGCCACGCGCTCCCGGGGGTTGATCAGTCCGTACTTGAACGGGTAGGTCTGCGACCAAGCCCGCAGCCGATCCTGCGCGGTAGTTGAGACTATCGGAGGCCTTTGGACTTCCGCCCCACCGGGCTCCACGATGGTGGCGACCAATTCGCCCACGCTGTCGTGCGCGAGCATTAGCACGGAGACTTTGTGCTCCCGAGCGAGCGATTGGGCAAAGCGGATCGGGCGTTCCAGCGTCAACGGAGCGGGCGGGGCCTCAAGGGTCAACCCGCGGTCGGCCAGCAACTCGATCGCAAGGCAGGCGTCCTGCACCGTCACTTCCGGATCGGAAGGCGCCAGAAGCCGAGGGGCAACCAAGTTGGCGGCGACAGCATCGGTGGGTGCATCCGATGCGTATCGAGATGGCGCGGTGCGGTTGTGCAGGTCTACCAGCTCGGCCGCCGTAGGCCGCTTGGCGGACAGCGCCTGCAGCGTGAGAGCGGCTTCGGGCCCGATGGCCGTCAGCGCCTGCTGCTTCGCCGCAGCCGCTTCTACGGTCAGTTGACCGCCCGCACGCTCGTACAACCCCAGTGCCTGCACGAAGAGGTAGGCCACCACGGACAACTCGTCCTCCAGTCGAACGGCGTCGAGGAACACACGTTGGCAGTTCTCTTGGAACGCCAGAAGGGCGTCCACTTCGATACCCGGACCTTTGTTCATCTGGAGCGTCAGGCCTACGACCTCCAGCCGGTGCCGCATAGTGGCTGTCATTCCAAGCTTGCCGAGGAGCTTGCTGCATTTTTCCAGCAGCACCTCGGCGGCGTCGTGAAGACCTAAGTCACGGAGAATCCGCAGGTGGGTGTAGGTTTCTTGGTACAGATCGGTCGCGGGCAACTGCGCGCGGGTGGCCCCAGCGCACGCCAGAGCCAGAAGAGCACTAGTAGCATCGTGCGACCGCTGATAAATGTCGGCGTAGGCGCTCCAGGCGAGACGCCGCCGGCCGGGCTGGTCGCCGGCGATCTCAAGGATGAGTTCGGCCAGGTCCCGTGCGCGTTGGTGGTTGTTCATCAGGGAAAACTTCGCCGAAACAACGCGCAAGGCCTGAAGGTCGTCGTAGGTGGTCGGCACATGGCGCGCCAGCTGCGCCAAGGTGTGCGCCTGGGAGCTCAAGGTATCGAGCTCGTCCGCTTGGTCGTACCCCACGACGCCGAATTCAATCAAGCTCCGGATAGACCGCGCCAATCCACCTGCGTTCGCGCCCACCACATCGGCAGGAAGCGGCACACGCGGGTCGATCATCACCTGCTGCACCTCCCACTCGCTCCAGCGCTGCTGGAACTTCTGAAGCTCCTCTTCAGTGGCTAGGTCAATGCCGGGTTCTTCCGCCACAGGCTCGAGCATGTTGTCCGCGAACTCGGCGGCCACTGCAGCGATGAGAGCCAAGCCCTCGGGGCCCGCAACCTCGACAGACAGGGTCCTGCGGAGCATGGCCCGGATTTGTTTGTCACCTGGGTGTTGGCCCAGGTGCTGGATGAGCAACTTCAGCGGCTCCACATAAACCCCGAGCTGCTCGCGAGTGACCGCTTCCACCAGTAATAGCTCGCGCATGGTGCGCACGGTGAGCTCGGCGGCATCAGGAGCAAAGCGAGTACCTGGAATCAGCAGTTCGGCGAGGCCCCAGGCGGCCTGCGGATCCCCGGACACCTCCGCGTGTGTCGCGGCGCACATGACAGCGAGCTCATGGTGCTGCGGCCATTGGGTCCGCACCTCCTTTAGCAGCGCCTGGTAGTCGATGTCGGTCTCCGGTGCGAGTCTGTCCACGAGCAGTGCGTGGAATTCCGTGAAACCAGTCCGGGCGATAGGGTTGGCCCGCAGCTCGTCCGCATCCTGTCTGCAGACCTGGAGCAGGCGGATCTCGCAGTCGTACTGCAGGCCTAGGTTCGCGGGGAAGAGGCTCTTGAATCGCGTCCAGACCCGCTCCACCAAGTCCGCGTCGCGCATCTCCGTGGCCATTTGCAAGCAGGCCAACAGCGCCTCCTCCTGCGACACTTCGCCGAGGGCGACCTCGATCAGGCGCTTGGCCGTTGGTAGATCATCGCCTTGATGACAGATCGCCGCCAAGCGCGAGGCCGCGCTGGCCGGGACCGTGGTTTGCTGCAGCAGTTCCCGGATCAGCTTCGCGGCGGCTTCGCTGTCGCCGGAGTGGTGGGCGATCTGGATGCGCGTCTGTAGCTTCATCAAAGCGGGGACAGCCTCCGCATCCAACTGGTCGAGCGCCTCTGCCGCGCGGCCTGTCTTGGCCAAAGCCACCATTTTCTGGAGGCGCGGAAGAAAGGGCTCTTCATCGGCGATGCGAAAACTGGCCATGTTCAGGTTCTCGACTTCCGCGATCAGATCGATGTTCGCGGGCTTGACGGGAGGATCGGCCGGGCAGGTCAGGAACAAGAAGCATGACTTCTGCCTGGCCAGGTCAATTAACTGCTGCGCTGTAGCGACCGTCGTACGCACCCAGATGTCTTCTTCTAGTTTGGATGCCGCGCCGGTGTCTCTCGCCGCGGAAGCGTCGGGATTGCTGTACAGGCTCACGTCCGGGACAAAGACAAACTGCTCGGCAGGCGCCTTGCCGAATGCATCTATCAGGCTGCGGGACTCCAGGTTGCTGCACCGGACGAAGGTGAACTTTGCCCTCAGCGCCCTTTTTTTGGCGGAGTCCATCTGCTCTTCCGGATCCAGCGGCAGCCCTTGCAGGAGCAGTTCGAAGGTGACATCCGCGTCGTGGACCCACACCGCAGGCGGCGGGGCGATGAAAGTGGTGCCGCGGTAGACCAGCCTCGAGGTCTCCGGATGGCGCAGCATGAAAGCGGCAGCCCAACAGCGTGCGAGCATTTGTGCCTGGGGAGCGTGCGGGATGAGCAGAGCGTTTCCTGGTAGCGGAAGGTTCCGCTCATTGAACAGCTCGGACAGCTTGAAATTCTCAAAGCTTTCGGCGTTTTCGGGCATGGCCTCGGTCCCTTTTTCGTTGTTGTGATTTCGAAAGTCCGTCTCGATAGCCGAGCACGAATGCATGGAGCTTTTGACGAGATAGTGCTACCGGTGGGCCCGAAGCAACGCTGGCCCAGAGAAACCGGCCTTGATGCAGTCGACGAGTTCACAGCCGGATTCCAATGCCGTCATGCAAGAGGACCTGCGTGCGGTTGGCTCGCTGGTTAGCGAAGAGGTAGGCGTGATGGGGTTTCGCGGCGCCGAAGACCTGCATCACACGCGATAACGCTGCATCGGTGCCAGCACGCATGTAGACCGAACATGGGCATCGGACCTAGATCGGTACGTGATCGGCCCCGGTGCCATGCGGTCGATCTTGTGCTTTGTATTTCGAAGGCTGTGTATGGCACTGTCTGTCCCGTAGTTCGGCCGAAGCATTCGTGAGGAGCCTACCAAGGCATTGACGGAGTTCGCTACTCTCTCAGGAAGAGTGAACCTCTATTTGTCCGGATTGGGCGCGGCCCGGCTAACGCTTGAACGCGCGCAAGCACCGCTTCAGTTTCTCCAACGTCAACATGTGCCCAGATTGGGGTCGCGCCCACGAGAAACCGTGGAGAAACTACTTGCTGAATTAACGTGGCATCCCTGATGAGCAATGCAAGTTTTTGATTCGCGCGAACTGGTGGACGTGTCGCGCCGTTCAATCGCTTCAGCCGACTCGTCGCCTCACCAGCATGTGCGCCGGGTCAGGGGAGCCTCACCAGGCCAGCGTCAGCTAGCGCTCGCAACATCACGGCAGCGCCGCACTGCTTGGACACCGCCTCCGGGTCGTAAACCCGGTCCCTGACAAACTTGCCTTTCGTGTACTGATTCGAAAAGCTCCACAGGTAGGGTGAGTTGATCTTTTTTGCGTAGTAGCCAAAGCCGTTAAATGCTTCCCACCTGAACAGCGCCGTGGCGACACTCCAGTCGCTCAACCCCGCCAATTTTTCGTAGGTGATTGCATCCACGGCGCTTGATTCCCAATCGTTCGGAGGATTCCAGACGGCAGGACGGTTTGCCGGCACCTGTACAGTCCGCGCCGAAAGTGGGTCACCGTTGTGAAGGTGGGTCTTGAAGCTGAACGAGCCCTCGAGCGCATGAACCACGCCAATGAACCACCAGGGCGCGCCAGTGCGCGCCGCCACGGCTTCGTAGCGCGGCCGGTACTGGACCAACCGACTCACGTACCAAGCGACCTCGCTTCTGCGCTCTGGCCGCACGCTGCATGTCGCGTACAGCGCTTCATATTTTGGCTTGAGCACCTCAAAGGGCAACGCGGCCTCCAGCTCGTAGTCCAGGTCCGCAAAAGCGACGCTCCGCGTATCCGCAATTGCCTCGATGGTCCCAATAACTGGATCAGTCGCGTAGATCAGACTGGCGTCCGCCTCGAAGCTGGCAGCATCAAAAGGCTCGGTCTGTAGCGAAACAGCCACGGCCTGCGGTTCAACGGCGGATTCGAAGCCATCGACAACCGCCTGCTGTTCCAACTTCCATCGCGGGCCAAACCGATAGACCGCGTAGTACAAGACCTTTGCCTTGGGCACGCTGACGCCGCTGCAGAGCATGCCTTCATAGAACACCTTGTGTACGTCCTCCCAGGGCTGCGTTCTTGTGACACAGTAGTGGTCATGGACGATGGATGCATAGCGGTAGAGTCCCTCGAACGGCCCGCCGATCATGGACCAGAACACCTGAGGGATTGATGCACCATCCACCACAATTTCGGACGGCACAGGCCAAGAGCGACCGTCCTCCTGTACGTACCCGAACGGCTTCTTCAAACGCATGTTACGGCCATCTTCCAGCCACTCGGTCAGCGGCGGCGCATTCTCGTAGCGTCCGTGGCCCAAGGCTGCTTCGAGGCCGTCGAGTTCAAGCCCGGAAGGCCAAGCCAATGCGGTTGGCCGCAGTATTTCCACCAAGTCGTTGCGCCGTGAAATTGGCTTGATTCTGACTTCGGCGTGCTGCTTCTTCGCGATCTCGACTGTCGTGGTCTTGCGTCCGCCGCCACCTGCCTCCAGCATGTTGCCATCGCCCCATGCCAAGGCGATATGCGTGACCGCTTCGTCGCTACCAAAAAACACGATGTCGCCCGTACTCTCCTGACCGGGCTGTACCACGGTGCTACGTTGGCGTTTGAAGAAGCGATAGAGGCCATCGGCGGTTTGGTCGCCTGGTGGATCCAGGTTTAACTGTGCCAATGCCCATTGCGCAAAGCCGGAACAATCGTAGGCCTGTGGGCCCGACGCCCCCCAGATGTAGGGTTTGCCTAACTCGCGCTCGCAACTGCTACGCCATTCGTCGCTGGTCATCATTTCGCCCATCCTCTGTATTGCTTTTTAAGCGTGCAGGTTAGTTGGCAACTGGCGGAATGGCAATCGAGGCAACTCCCCTGAATATGGGAGAACGCAGGATGGCGCCACGGCGATGGGGTTCTTATGATCCGCATGCCCATCAGCATGTGGGCACGAGGAGGACGATGAACAATACAGAAAATCGTCAGGACGCCCGCGTCCTGGCGTGGCGTAAGCGTTTCGGCGTGCAGACGAGCACAAACGAGAACGGTGGCCACTTTGAGTTGGAGTCGGCCGATGGCGCCGCCGAGGCGCCCGAGGAGCGCATCCGCTGTGCTCGAGAGGAAATGAAGCGGATCGTGATGGAGCGGTTTGGCGGGGACGCGGCCTTGTTGGCTGCTGTCCAAGACATCGTGCTCACAAGCCAGGACGCCGTGAAAGTGCTTCAAGACGGGCAGCGCGAACCGGCTGTGCAGGAGTACAGTTCGCTCGAGGCGATAGTCGCTTTCGACGGAACGCGGCCTTCGTTCCTCGTCCGCGAAGGGAAGATTGATCTCGAGTCTTCCTTCAGCACCAGCCAATGGAAGACAGCACTCAGTCCGCGCCTGCTTCAACTTGAGGCGTTTGCCGCCTGTGTCGGCCGCGTGGAGATTGGCCAGGCGGGCATCGGCACCGCATTTCTAGTGGCGCCCACGCTGGCCATCACCAATCGGCACGTCGCGCAAGCGATTGCGCAGTTTGGCCCGGAAGGGATCGACATTCATCCTAACGTCTTCCTGGACTTTGGTCGCGAGCACCAGGGCCGAGAGAGCTATGACCGGCGGGTCATCACGGGAGTGGCCTTTGCGGGGACACGTGTGGTCGAGCCGCCCATCGAGCACACCAAGCTGGACTTGGCGCTGCTGCGGGTTGAACCGTCTTCCTGCAGTGACGTATCGGCTCGGCTCCGCAAACTGGAGCTTCACTTGAACCTGGTGGAAATTGAGCCCAGTTGGACGGTCGCCGCTGTGGGCTATCCCGGTGACTGGCGAAGGTATGTCCCGCCAGCGCTCAGGACGCAGCACGAGGAAGTGATAACTCGGCTGCTGGACGGCGATTCAGGCTGCAAACGGATTGCGCCCGGCCTTAGCTCTGGCATGCTGCCCGGCGTTGGCAGCACCGCCACGCACGACGCCACCACCATCAACGGTAACTCTGGCTCGCCACTGGCGATCCTCAGTGGCGCAGCGCCGCTGCGCGCGGCCGGACTGCACTATGGCGGCCAATGGCAGGGAGAGCGCGCGAACTGGGCACACCTGCTGTCCGCTTGCGGCGGAATGCCGGTGACGGGGGGCTTGGATTTGCGCTCGGCCTTGGCGCAGCAAGAGGTGGTGCTGTGAACGACGTGGCCGTTCAGGCCGCGACGGAGAGCGCATTCACTGCAGTGGCGGGCCAGATCTCCGGCGACCTTCCGAGCATCGTTGCGGTGTGGGAAGAATTCCGCAGCAGACATGACGACCTGCTCCGCGCCGAACTGAGCAGCAGCCGGGAGCAGTTCCTGAATGACTCGCTTAGACAGGCGCACGACAGCGGCCGATTGTTTCCGCTGCTGCAGCGCTTGCGGGACGCCAACCTAACCCTGCCCGGTCTTGACGCGGCCGCCAACCCATTGCTCGGTGCGCGCAACCGCCTTCAGTCCTATGTCAATGGCGCATGGGCGTCACAGGATGCGCTGGTCAGCGGGCGCCGCATGATCCAAGCTTGCGACCATGTCTGCCATATCTCGGTGAAAGGATCGCACAGCGGTACAGGCGTGCTGATTCGCCCAAACTTGGTGGTGACAGCCGCCCATGTCGTAGAAAGCTTGGTCAATGCGGAGAAAAAGCAAAAGCCGGGCAGCGTTGGCAAACTCAAGATTAGTTTCTTCGACGCTGATGACCTAAAAGACGATGGTTCCGTGACAGCCGCCCAGCCCGCTCTGGCGACGTTGCATGAGGATTGGCTTGTCTTCTACAGCCCACCGGCGCCAGTGGACGGAAGGCAGAACATTGACGATGTCACCGGAATCTCTGCCAGCGCGGGCCCTTGGGACTTTGCGCTCATCCGGCTGGCCGCGCCACCGCGAGCAGGACTGCGCGGCTATCAACTGTGCCCGGACGACCCCCCCGATGTGACATTCGGCATGCATGTCCTTCATCACCCAGCCACTCCGGGTGGAGCGCCGGAACGACTCCTGTGGTCGATCGGCGACATGAAAAGGGCATTGGGTATTGGAGAAAAACCTGTGCGTTGGCTGCACGACGCCAATACCGACAAAGGGTCATCGGGCGCGCCGTGCTTTGACAACACCTGGCGGCTCGTCGCCATTCATCAAGCGGGATCAGACAGTGTTCAAACGCTCAACCAGAGCAATCGCGCAGTCCCTGTCTACGGTTGGGCGAAGGACGTCGATACCTTGGCTCAACAGAGGGACGTCACGCCCTATCTTTCGTTTGTCACTGATGAAACCCGTGTCGGCACGCCAGTGTTCGGCCGCCGGTTGCTACAGTCGCGCGCCTGGTCCGCCATGACTTCGCGTCTGCTGCTCGCTCCAGAGCAGAGGGTATTCCTCGTCCTTGGGGAACCTGGCACCGGCAAGTCCTTCACTACCGCCATCCTCGCGACGCTGGCACATGAAGCGGGTTGTACGCTGGTCAGTCTTGATGTCCGAAATGCAGGCAATGTTTCGCCACTTGCCTTTGCACAAATGATCGTTGGGGTCACCGGTGCAGCACGCGTCGAGGAGCCTGGTGGGCTAGCGGGTTTGACTACGGAACTGCGCGACGTGCGAAATGAGATCGTGCCGCGGCTTGGACAATCTCTGGAGAAACTCGCTCAGGAACGTCCGTTCTGGCTGGTGCTCGATGGCTTGGACATTTGCGACACCGCGGCTCAAGGGGTCGCACAGGTGATCGATGGCATGGCGGCGACATTGGCGCAATTCCCGCATCTCCACATCGTCTTGATTGGATGGAAAAGTCCGGTGAGGACGGATTTCGCGGAGGTCTTGCCAGATCAACCGTCAAGCAGCGACATAGTCGATCACCTTTTGCTGACGGTCGCACCGCCCGGCATGGAAGTGCCGGCGGCCACACGAACCGTGCTGGAACAGATGGTCTTGGGCACTCTCAACCAACATCCTCTTGATAAACCGTACGCACGCGCGATTGCAGCCGCCAACGCCACTCGCGACGTTGTCCGAGCGCTTTTTGTGACCCTATTGTCCGTGCAGGGCGCGGCAGGAGAAGCAGGGTGAAACTCGAAGACTTTTCGCCGGAGGTGCGCAAGGCAGGTGAGCTGCTGCTCGAGGCATGGAAGCAGCGATCCCCTCACGAGATGGAGAGCTTCGCCCAGTCCCTCGACGGAAACTCGAGCGGGGCAGGACCAATGCAGGCGGACTCGATCGCCCGCGCAGAGCGTATCGCTGCCGTGTCGGGTAGCCTAAACCCTGCGTCGCTTCTTTCTGCGGACGAACCAGTCAGCGTTGGCAGCGTGGTTCTGGACCAACTCGCGTCCAGCTTCGACCGTGCATGGAAATCGGATGCGTGGTCTTGGACCCTAAAAACAGAGCGGCGCGCCGCGGTTCTGAGTTCGCTCTCTCCGACACAGCTGACTGATGTTCTGGAGCAAGCAAAAGCCGCCCCCACGGACGATGCGGGTGACGTGCTCAGACGCCTGCTTTCCGACGAGTCGGACTGCGACGCCAGCGTGCCTCTGAACCCACGTCTACTGGCTTACGAATGGGCAGCGACCGTGAACTCGTCGTTGCAGCCGGTCGTCGACACATTGCGCCTCGAGACGATACGGCGCACGGCACTGAAGGCTTTCGATAACCTTCTGCAGAACGGTTTCGTAGGTCGCAAGACCGAACTCAAAAAGCTATGCAGCTTTGTAGAGAAGTTCGAATCTGGGTCCGACATTCCTGTCTTGCCAATCAGCGGTATTGGCGGATCGGGCAAGTCCACGCTGCTCGCACACCTCTTGCGTCCGCTACTGAAGACATCGTTCGATGATCCCGTTGCACCGATGATCGTCAGCATGGATTTCGACCGGCGCTGCCTGTTGGCTGGCGGCGAGCTAGAACTCTCCTTCGAACTGAGCCGTCAATTGAGCATGTTTTATCCGCAACTCACTGTGCCGCTCGCACGGCTGCGCGAGGAGGTTAGCCGACAAAGAGCTCAACGAGGGGAACTGAAGAAAGACGGCTACGACTCAGAACAGGAGTCCCTGTCCCGGCACGGCAACGAATTTGACTATGACGCGGCGCCGCACATGCGCGGAGCGAAACTGAACCAACGCCTCTTGGTGATTGCTCTGGACACCTTCGAGGAATGGCAGCGCGGCCAAGGCCAGCATCGCGCACGGGACTCGACAGCGGCGCGAGTGCTGCACTGGCTCTCCACGGTTCAGCGCGAATGGGGACTTCGACTCAAAGTCATTATCAGCGGCCGCGCGCCGCTCGCCCGGGTGGGCGGGTATGCCGTGGCAGCCGGTCCGATCAACCTGAAGGCACTCCGACACGTCGAGTCGGTGGCGTTGCTAGAGAGCCTTGGCGTGCCCCCGGATGCCGCCCGACCCATCGCTGCCTTTGCGGGCGGCATGCCGCTCGCGCTCAAGTTGGCGGCTCGCTACTACCTCAAGTTGCCCCAGAAGCGCCGTGACTCGTTCGTGAACGAAACCAGCTCGGAGTTGTCCGGCATCAGCGTCGAGTTGCGGCAGGGCGTGCTCTACCGGCGTTTTCTCGACCACATTGCCGACCCGCTCGCACGTCAGGTAGCACACCCGGGTTTGGCGTTGCGGCGGGTCTCGCCGTTGCTGATCCGCGATGTGCTGGCACATCCGTGCGGCCTGGACAAGATCGAAGACCACGCGGCGCAGGAGTTGTTCAACTTGCTGGCAGACGAAGTCTGGTTGGTGGAGGAACAGGGTTCCGATCTGGTCCACCGACCCGAGCTGCGCTCGATCATGCTTCGTGCGATGCGCACGGATCCTTTGCAGGCGCCAAGGGTGCGCGAAGTGCACGCGGCCGCTGTGCAGTGGTATTCGAGCCGCAAAAATCCAACCGAGCAGGAGCGAGCCGAATCGCTTTACCATCGCTTGATCCTTACCGAGCGGCCAGAGGAGTTCGATAGCGCAGTGGCGGGCATCAACCCATCCATTCTTAAGAACGTCGCACAGTCGGCCGCGGATCTTCCCGACCCCATTCGGGTACAGCTGCTGGACCGTGTGGGAGGACGCATCACCCTAGCCGACGCAGCGCTGCTGCCGCAGGAGCGGCGGTTAGCCTGGGCATCACAGCAGGCCGATGAACTTGTGCGTTCCGGAGAGCCGCAACGCGCTCTGAACCTCTGGAAGCGCTTTTGCAAAGGGTATACGCCCGGGCCGTGGTTTGCCGCAGCCACATTTCAGGCCCAGAGGTGGGAAGACGACGTGACGGTGGCGCGGGTGGAGTACGGAAACGAGCCGCTGCGGTATGCGTACCTCATGAGTTCCGTTCAACCCCCGCATGTGCAGATTGCATTGCGTGAGCACTTGGACCAAAAACTAATGGCGCGGATGCGTCGCATCGGCAGTGTGTCACGCGACATCGCGCTACTCGAAGACTGCTACTTTGCAGCTGTCTTGGGCAGCACCTCGCCGATCCCACCGCCCTCGACGGACCTTGTGGCGAAATGGATTGAAGGCTCCCAATTGGATGCCACTCGTTTTCTCAGATTGAGGGTCTTACTGCCTCAAGCAGTCCATGCGCGCCGAGGGAGGGTGCTACGGCGCCTGCTAGCCAGCGGTTTCCGGCCCACCTCTGAATTTCTTGAAGAGATCCTGCGACGCTTGGACGCGCAAAGGCTGCCCGGCATCGCTACGCGAAGTCTCTGGAGTGACCTGGCCGCGGCGTTGGACAACGGATTGAAAAGTGCGCAGGCGCTCGGCAAGTGGTCCGACATGTTTGCCGAGTGTGTGGGGCGAGACTTGGAAGAGGCAGGGCCGGGGCAAGGTGACGCACTGCTGGACGGCTTCTCCAGCGACGATCCCGAATGGCGCATACCGATCCGCACGGCACTTGCTGATTGCAGCAATTCACGCGACAGGACGCAGCAGCTTGCATATTCTCTTCAAAGCGCTCTCGGACGCTGGACTCCGGTTGACTTGCGCTCCACCTCACTCGAGTCCGAGTGCACACGCAATCCGCGCGCTGCCTGGAAGCGGGCTGTGGAATACGTGGATCGCTGCGGCGCACTGCCGCAATTCATGGAAGCGCTGGTGGATACCGGCGATGAGCGACTGAAATTGGTACGCGACGCCTATCTGCAATGGCACGAACTGCGCACGCGATTCGACACAGGCCGGCTAAGTGGAGTGCGCCAGACGGTTCGTGTCGGCGGCGTCTTGGCATCACCTTGAGAGGTGACCGAATGCGGCAGCGTTCAAGCGGCGGGACGCGAATGAACGTTACTCGCGCACCGCCAATGGGCATTGCTCAGTGTACGGGCTGCCGCGCGCGGTTCGGTGGCCATGCCGGCGCCGGCCAGAGACAGGGGCCGACGAAGCGCACGTGCCCAAAGAAAACCGCCGGCTGCATTCCGAGCGCCTGCACGATGCGCAAAAGCAGGGCGATGGATGGATTGCCACGTCCGTGTTAGATGTCACTCAACCGGCCACGCGCCATGCCGAAGCGATCGGCCGGCGCCTGCTGCGCGGTGCAATGTCCTCTGTGCCATTGAGGGTGCCCCGGCAGCCGACGAGATGGCCGCACTTGCTGCGCGACGAAGGAAAGACCCCACCGTCGGCGGGGACCTCCTGGCCCTGGTCTTCATGCAGGCGCCGATGGACCTCGAGGCGGTGCAGGAGCAGCTCGCGCAACGGCGGGCTGATCGGGCGAACGAATGACTTGTGGTCCTTGCTGGTCGAGGCCGGCATCACCATCCGATCGTTGTCGAAATCGATGTGCGAAAAGCGCAATGCAGTCCCCTGACCGCGGCGTGGGGCCATGAGGACCAGGTAGCGCGCAAAGTCGGCCGACGTGCGGTGCTGTTCCGGGCGATCTTTCGACATCCCCAATTCCTTGAGCCGCCGGTAGACGGCACGAACTCGCGTCAGGTGGACGAGGCGGGTAGCATCATGGTCTGACGCCATGGAGACGAAGGCAGAGTACCGCCGGCAAGAAAAAATGGCGAGCCCTTTAGTCAGCGCCCCAGGCGCCGGATCAACTGCCCGTCTTAAACATGAAGCTCGCGCGGAAGTTGCCTCTATATCCTCAAGGGCAGCCTGGCGGACCAGGTTCATCTGGAACCCATTGACTATCGAGCGTCGTTCCGACGTTTAATTGGGTGATCTGCAATAGCTGAGAAGCCTTGCCCCTTTTGCGCCCTGCCTGCTGAGCGTGTCATGGGGGCAGAACGCCAACGCGCTCTGGATTTGTGACGGCCTTCCGGCTCGCCCCGGCATAGTCTGGTAATCCCAAGCGTCGCACCCTCAGGTCCGAAACTCTTATTTGGTGCTGCGAGTCTTGCCTCTGGGCAACGAGTTTGGAGAGAACGCCGACAGCCCAAGACTCGCGATTTCTCCAGCCACCAGTTCTTGGAGTTTGCTGATTTCTTCGGGCGACGGCGAACTTGCGTAGGCGAGCGTGAGTACAGTCAGCGGGTGCAGACCCAGAACCCGAACCAACGCATCGATCTTCGTGAGCGTGGGGACATTCACGCCTCTCTCAAGAATGCTGACATAAGTCCGAGATGAGACTGTGTCGAAGGCCTCCTGCGGGATGCCTACTGCGACCCGCGCAGTCCGAAAGGCACGCGGAAAATTGGGTGGCGGAACAGGAGCAGCGCGGCGACTTGGCACCGCCCGATTGCCACATATAGAATGGCATAGAGCTACAAAGTATATGACGAGTTATTGCGTGTCGCACTCGTCATCAAATCCTTTGTGCCAGGTGCTAACTGACCATTCTCATGTGCGAGATTCAAGATGGCCCATAGAGAGCTTGCTTCGCCGCTGCCAACAGCTCGCCCATTGCGCCTGCCGGTCTCGGTGACGCGTGTCCGGCCGCGGCAACCCGCACTTGCCGTGCGCAGCCTGTCTGCGGCGCGGATTGGCGCGCAGGTGAGGGCGCTGCGCATGGCGGCTGATGTGTCTGCCGGTTCGCTGGCGCGGGCCTCGGCGATTTCTGCCTCGATGCTTTCGCGCATCGAGCGCGGTCTGGTCTCGCCTTCGGTGGAGACCTTGGAGCGGCTTGCGCAGGGCCTGCATGTGCCCATGTCGCGGTTCTTTGGGGACCAGACGCGGCGCACGGACTTCTGCCACGTGCGGGCGGGCCAGGGCGTTGTGGTGGATCGCGTCGGCGCCGTGGCGGACTACCGCTACGAGCTGCTGGGGCACCTGCTGTCAGGCAACCTGTTCGTCGAGCCCTACCTGGTCACGCTGCTGCCTGGTGCCGATCCCTACGTGACCTTCCAGCACCCGGGCCTTAAGTTCCTGTACTTCCTGTCGGGGGAGGTCCGCTACCGCTACGGTGGCAAGGTCGCGGAGGTGAGGGCAGGGGACTCGCTGCTGTTCGATTCCACTGCGCTGCACGGGATCGAGGCGATCCAGGCCCAGCCGGTCTCGTATCTCTCGGTAGTGTTCACGCTGCGCGAGTGAGGTTGGACGAAGGGCCTGGTCCCGACCGATGCTCTCTTGCGTTGTCTGAAGAGCCTGCGGCCTCGATGCTTGTGCGCGACTTACCTCCGGAGCCTTCGGCGACGTAGTCTCATGGTCTGACGCACAAGCCAATGGAGAACATCAAGCGTCAGCCGTTCCGACTCGGCGAAGTTCGGCATGCCGAACTTCTGAAGGGCTCGCGTCCGGCGTTCGCGGTAGTGAAGGAATCTGCGGCAGGCGTGGCATCGCCGTCGTTGATAGGCTTGTTTCTCTTGCTAAGGTCGGAGCGGGAAATGCGTCGGCCTGATCGGCCCGGATGGGCGGCTGAGCCTCGCGCTGGCGCGAGAGGAGCGCGGCAGCGCAGCTAACGAGCGTCGAGCACCAGCATCGAGTGCACAGTCCTTGCGCAGTGTTGAGGGTGGGATGACTGGCGTCAGCCTGCTCGCCGAGATGGTCAACGAGCGATCCAGCCCAACGGCCCGATTGCGCTTGGATCAAACGCGTTGCGGGCAACCGTTAATGCGCAGGGCGGGTTTGTGGTTCCCATGGGACCGCGCGGCCTATTTGCTGCGCAGTAAATACTGCAGGAATACCGAACATTCGCTACACAGTGGGGTGACCACAAGTGTCGGTTGTCTTTTTTTGGGAGTGGGTCAGTGAAGGCCATCCGGCTTCGCTGGAGCATCCATGAATTCGACTGTTTCTTCTTCGAGGGCGCGGATCGCCTCTGCAAGCGCTTGATGGTCGGATTCAAAGTGATCGTCCCAAACATGGGATGCCTTCTGTGCATCTACCACTTCGAGAATCCATTTCCCTTCACCGTCCTCGTAGATCTCAACCTGCACCGTCACGCCGTGACGGGTGAGGCGCTGGCTCAACACGGAATGCGCAAATGTTGGCTCGTCGTCAGCGGGCGGCATAGTCATGGTCGTTTCGCATGGAAAGGCAAAGTCTACTGGTCTGCTTCAACCAGCAGTTCACTCATCGTAGCGCTCGCCGGTGTGGTAGCACTGGGAGTGTGTCGGCTTTATACATGATGGTCGCCGCCAATACTCTGTGAGCGCCGTCTGGGTGGCGCCAGCGTTGAAATTGAGTGTCGACAACCACCGGTAGTAGGCCAGGCTCCACGAGGTCTTGCCGGGGTAGCGAATGTCGTGGCGGAGCAAGAAGCCTTTGAGTTGATGCCGGGCCTGCATTCGGCTGTTGACGGCGTCTTCGCGCTCGCGACAGATCCCGGATCGCCTCGTCGTCCGGGTCGGGTATCCAGACGGCGCTCAGTTGCCCAGCGCGAGCACTCGGCCAGTTGCAGGCAGTCGCGCCCATCGGTCTTGATCCGCACGCCAGGTCGCTTCGGGATCTGAGAGGGTGCAATGATCTCGCAGACATAGCCCTTAGCCTTCAAGGCGTGTGTAGTTCGATCCGGTCGGGCCAGCTTCGTACGCGAGGCGGAGTTGCTCTGCGCTGCCAATCCTGGCCAGCGCCTTCAGCAGCTTGTTCACGTCGTGCGTCACCTTGCCGATCAGCCGCGCGGGGCTTCTGCCGGCGCGTCTCGTCCTCCTCCAAGCACGCAGAGCGTCCGACACGAGCGCCCTCGGGTTTTCTGGCTCTTTCGAGGAACAAGAACACCTCGAAGGGCGAACCCTTCAGTGCATTCCCAGTGTTCGACATGCCGAACACCCAAAGGCCTCGAAGATCGAATGGTTGCGTCGCCCATCAAGCCTCCTGCCGGCATTCATTCGAACCGCCGCCTTCCAGGACGACAGCCGCAGAGCGCATCGGGTGAAGCTTGAAACGGGAGTGCTTCAGGAATCGGTGGTCGCAACGCTTGTATCTCCATCCGTGTGTCGCTGCCTCGTCGCCGGGTCACCGCGCCCTGGGGCAGTATCTATTCCCACGTGCCCCGCCTTCGAGTTCGGCATGCCGAACAATGAATGAATGTGTGCGTGGGCGCATGCACTGCGCAGCATCGAGCATGAGGGAGGGGAGGGGGCTAAGAGATGCGTGGATACAAGGGGCAATGTCCTTGTGCGGCTGTGAGGGCAGGATAGACTGCCGTCAGACATTGTTAACAGCGATGGCGTCGCGATGACCAAGACCTCTCGATCGAGCGTGATTGGGACCCGGGTGTCAGCCGAAACCCGGACACGGTTTGCTGCGCTCGCGGCACGTCATCAACTCACTGAGGCCGGCCTGCTCGCCAAGCTCGTCGACGAAGTTCTGCGCACCAATGCGCCCTCGGCCACGGTGTCGTCCTCCACACATGCCCCGCGCGCTTCGGACACCGGCCGTCTTTCCGAAGATCGCATCACCCTGCGGCTTCGCGCGGGCGATCGTGCCCTGATTGCTGAACGGGCCGGGTTGCGGGGCATGAAGCCGGGCAGCTACCTGGCCATGCTGATCCACAACCATGTGCATGGACCCGTGGTGCTTCCGCCGAACCAACTCACCCAGGTCAAGGCGACCTGCGCACAACTGGCCGCGCTCGGACGACAGTTCCGGATGTTCGGTTTGCCGAACACCTTCACACCGCCGCGGGCCTCCGAGATCATCGATGCACTTGCGCTTGCTCGAAGGGAGATCGAGCAGGCGCGCCGGGCGACGGCCGCCATCGTGCAGCGCAATCTGATCAGCTGGGAGATCCGCGGCCGCGAGGTGGACCATGCCTGAGCAGACGCTGCGGCTCGCACGCGGCGGTCGCCGATCCGCCGATGGCGCACGCGACATGACGCTGGACATCGTGAGCTATGGCCGGCGTGGACCCGGTGGCACGCTGCGCTTCGGGTCCGGCGAGATCGCGCAGATCCAACGCACGGTGGGACGCACGCCAGAGGTGTTGGTGAAGGTCTCCGGCGGTGGGCGCGACACCGGTGGCGTCGAGGCGCACCTGCGCTACATCAGCCGGCACGGCAAGGTCCCCCTCGAGACCGATGAGGGCCCTGCCATGCAGGGCCGCGGGGCGCCCAGGGAGATCGTCACCGACTGGCAATTGGACCTGTGCAGCAGCCAGTACAGACCCAAGCCGGCCCCAGGCCAGAAGGACAGCCGCGCGAAGCTCGCCCACAACATCGTGCTGTCGATGCCGCCGGGTACCCCGCCGGAAAAGGTGCTCGCAGCGGCACGCGTGTTTGCGCGGGAGAACTTCGCGTTGCAGTACCGCTACGTCATGGTGCTGCACACCGACCAGCCACATCCGCATGTGCATCTCGTGGTCAAGTGCGAGCACGAGTTCGAGCCTGGCAAGCGTCTGTACATCCGCAAGGAGACGTTGCGCCGATGGCGCGAACAGTTCGCCGCGCTGATGCGGGAGCAGGGTGTCGCGGCCAATGCAACGCCTCGGCAGGTGCGTGGCCAGATCCGCAAGCCGCTGAAGGACGCGATTCATCACCGGCTGCGCGCGCTTCGGGCGTTCGGACGGCTGGCACCAGATGAGCGGGCAGGTCGGCGGCCGCCGAAGACTTCGAGTTTCATGCGAGCCAAGCTCGGGGCTGTGCTGCGGACCCTACAGACAAGGCGAGACACCCTGGATGCCGGCAGAGATGAGATGCAGCGCACGCGGCAGGAGGTGGCGGCGGACTGGCAGGCGACCGCCGATACGCTGAGAAGGCAGGGGCAGGCCGAATTGGCCGAACGCGTGGAGCGCTTCGTCCGTCGCATGCCTGCCGTGCAGACCGACGAGCAGCGCATGGCGGAGCGCTGGAAGGATGCGGAGCGAAATCGAGCGCAGGAGCGTACTGATGCCAAGTCATCTGGAGCACCGGCTCGGTGAGCCAGTAACTTGCGCAACGGCCGACGGAGTTTTTTGCCGGGCCGTACTCATCGCGTCTGGCAAACATCACCGGTCTCGCCGAAGGCGTCCTCGGGGGACCATTTGCCATCTGAGCGTGTTGGTCACTGATGCCGAAGGGTAGGGGTTGCCCCCTGTGAAAGTTGCCAGTTGTCGGACGTCGTGAGTCGTCGCATGCTCGGCGCACATCCACGCGGGAGGCGAGCCTTGAGAGGCGCTGGATGCGGTCGCAATGCCGATCGAGTCTCGTCTGGAGTGCTGCTCAGGTTTCGGCGCCAGTGCTGCTGCTGTCCGGATTCTCAAGTCAGAGATTCGCCCGTCGGTACTCACGTCGCTGCTTCAGGGCTCGAATCAACTTCAAGGAGTTGTCATGCATTTTCAGCCCCATTCCGGTCACCGCCGTGTTGACCTTTCGAGCGTGGCAGGGCCCGAGTTCTTTCGCATGCACGATGTGATACGCATCACCGCGTTGAGCCGCGCGACCTTGTATCGCAGGATTGCGGAAGGCAAGTTTCCAGCTCCTGTGCACTTGGGTGGGCGCGCCTGCGGATGGCCGCGTGCCGCGCTGCAGCGCTGGGTAGATGATCCGGAGGGATACTCGGACGGACGCCCACGTGCCGGCTGACCTCAATATCGGGGCCTGACATGCGCCCGCATTTAGAAGACTGCTACCGGGCAGTCGGAAATCCAGTAGCTATGACCGGGCCAGACTGGTAGCTGACCGCCGACGGCGGCCTCCTGAGCGTCCGCGGCCTCTGTAAGCTGACCTTCACGAGCACCGGCTTGAGACTAGTGGCTGAGTCGAGCTCGAAGCGTTGCTGCAGTCGTACACCGTGTAGCGCAGGATCGCTCGGGTGCCTGCGCTGAGGGTTGCGGCCATGGCTGAGCCCCGTAATCCTTATGCCCCACCACTGGGCATCCACTGAAGCGCCAACACACAGTTGTCTAATCCTCGGTTTGTGACGCAGAATGCAACAAACCGTACACCGAGGAGGCATAGATGGCGAGCAAAACTGGGGCATCGGGCGAGTTGCATTGAATCGCATGCCGCCACCCCAGCACCCCACCTCGCATTCCTCCATCCTGGCCCGCGTTAACTGGCGCGCGGTGGGTGCGCGTGCGGCCAAGGAGCTGAGCAACCGCGAGGTCCACGCTCCGGTGGTGTCGACCTACCGGTGGTGGGCCCGGCGCCCTCACAGCGTCATGGGCGCGCTGCTGGACGCTGCCGTGGCTCAGTACGGGCCCGAACTCGTCGTCTCCGACCCCTTCAGTGGAGGCGGGACGGTAACGTTCGAGGCTGCCAGGCGCGGCCTCAGGATCTACGCGCAGGACCTCTACCCGTGGCCGGCCCGCGGCCTCGCCGCGGCGCTTGGCGCCTGTGACGCTGCTGAGCTACAGGCCGCCGCTGACCAAGTGCTCGCGGTCTTGGCACCGCATCGCGAGGCCTATCGCACCGCCGCCGGCGCCGAGCTGTCCCACGTGCTTCGCGTCCGCCGCTCCAGCTGCGCGCATTGCACAGGCAAGGTGTTCGAGTTCCCTCACGGCCTAGTGTCGGTCACCAGCCGCAGTCTCAACGACCGCGGTGCCTTCTTTGGCTGCCGCTCCTGCGGGCACTTGACCCGTCGCACGCGAGGCATCAAAAGCTTCACGTGCGGCGGTTGTGACGCCCGCTGGTCGGTGAACCAAGAAGCTGCGGGATGCCCGCACTGCAGTCAGGACGCTTTGCGCCCGGAGGGCTGGCAGGCCGTTCTCGTCCAAGAACTCGGAGTCGTCCATGGCCAGCTGCGCGCCGTCCTGAGGCCCGTTGCTGAAGGAGACCCCGTCGCGCTCGACTCCGACGCGACGCCGCCCGAAGCGCTGGCGGCCAAGATCCCGACGGGCAAGGAGACCAAGCGGCTCCTCGACAACGGATTCGCGGCATGGGACGACCTGTATTCAAGCCGACAGCTTGAAGTTCTAGCCGCCGGCCTGAAGGCTGTTGCGCTGCTGCAATTCGCACCTGAAATCAAGGACCGACTGGCCTTCTCATTGCTCGGCGCCGCGGAGATGCCAGCCTTCCTCAGCCGATGGGACCGCTTTAACCTCAAGCCGTTCGAGGGGATGGCGAACCACCGGTACACGCAGACGACATTCGCAGTTGAGTCAAACCTGCTGTCGCCCGTCGGACGAGGGACGATTCCGCGACGGCTGGAAGCGGCCACCCAAGCCCTGCAGTGGTTCATCGATTCGAGGCAGCGCCCGCCCAGGGTGGCCACCACGGTGCCAGGACGTCGCGGGCGAAAGAAGACTGACTGGGACGTTCTCGTCACCACTGGCAGCAGCGTCAAACAAGCGCTTCAGACGAGCTCCGTGAACGTGGTGGTGACCGACCCACCCTACTTCGACGACGTTCAGTACGGCGAGCTCGCCAGGCTCTTCCACGTTTGGTTAAAGGTTTACGACCCGAGTGTTGTCGTTGACGAGAGCGCAGAGGCGGTCCCGAACAGCACTCGCGGAACGTCGACAGCGGACTACGAGGCGACGATTGCGGCATGCCTAGCCGAAAGCCGGCGGACGCTGAAGGCGAATGGCAGGCTCATCCTGACCTTCCACAACAAGAAAGTGGTGGCTTGGCGCGCGCTGGCAGGAGCTATCGCGACCGCCGGCTTGAAAGTGACCGCGCTCGCTGCCGTGCTGGCGGAGAACCAAGGCGACCACTGCAAGCGCAGCGTCAACGCCATGCTGCACGACCTAGTCATCGAATGCGCGCCTGCAAACACGCCTCGGCTTCCAGCACTGTCACTTGAGTTCATTCCGAAGTCGGCAGCTGAGAAGAACCTTGCCGCCATGGGCCTGGCCCTGGCCGACTGCGTTGCGGCTCGCAACTCAGCACACCTTGGTGCAGAGTATCGCGCTCACCTCGAACGCCTTGGCGTTCGGAAACGCCTCATCAACTGACGATGTGGGACAGCGCCCTCCAATCCTCCACCCAGCTCGTTACACACGCGCTGCTGCACAAGACTGTTCTTCCCTCGGACGCGCTCGCTTTTGAGAAGGTCAGCGGGGCGGTGGCCGTTCGGGCTGCACTGAGATTGCTGGCTGGTGAGCAAAGCCTCCTGTTCGCAGTGCCGGAGGCAACCGCGTCGACGGCTCGTCATATCGTGGCTTCGCTCCTCATCGGAGACCACGCGCACGCGAATGCGCAAGGCCAAGTGCCCCAGGTCGAAGAAAGGCATTTGCTGAGAGGCGACATCGTCTTGGTGACGCAAGCCGTCTCGAACGCCAACGCTCGTCTAGATGCGCTGCACATTGGACGGGGCCAGCGGCTTGCGGATCTGTGGGAAGTAGCCACGCTTAGCCGGTACACCGCTGCGAAGTCCACCAAGCCACGGGTGTTCCTGGCCAACCCGGGCTGGCTCGAGAAGACCATGAACGGGCGACGTTTCGGCGCGGTGGTCATCGACGCCTCACATCCGAGCACGTTCGCTCAGCTGTCCCAGCTCATGAGGGCAGCTTCGGGATGTACGAAGCTGCGCATTGGAGTCTCGCCCCCACCAGCTGAAGATGTTCTGACCGCATGCGGTTACCCGTCAAAGGTCCAGCTCTGGCTATGGGACTCGCAGGCAAAGAACGACGCTGAGACCGCAGTCGAGGCGCGTGACCCGCAGCCGCGCGCAAACGGCGACCGGCACCTGTGGGTATGCGATTCCGACGCCGAGGCGGCTCAGGCGCTCGCAGAGGCCTACAAGTGGCTCACCGCTGCGGCGCGCGCGACCGAAGGGCGACCGTACCCTGGGCTTCGGCAGTGCTGGGGCCTCTACAACCGCCTGCGGCAGGTCGCCGTTCCACTCGTGCAGCTCGAGCAGGTTGCGGCCACCACATGGGCGGGCAATCTGCGGGAGCGCATTGCCGAGCTCGAAGGCGTCAGTGGCCACGGAAGCGTTGCCTGGGACACCACGTGGCCGCAGCTCATCGCTTCTATCAAGGCCGCATACGAAACGTTCCTGCGCCGCAAGGAGACTGCCAAGTTCTGGGGTATCGCAACCCATCTGCAGGCCTTCCTTCCGTCAGCCACGCCGCAGCTACGAATTGTGGTCGGCTCGGTGGCAGAGGTTACGCTACTGGCGCCGGCGCTGGAGCTGGTCGTGGATGGGCTCTCCGACGCGCTTGTATCTGGACGAGTCGAGTTCGTCACGGGCAGCAAAGAGGCCAAGCTGGTGGCTGAGGGGGACGTATGCCCGACGCTGCTCCTGGCGCCGCGGACCAACGGCTATCGCTACTTGGACGTGTTTCCGTCCGCGAGAGTCGATGAGTTGCTCTACCCTCATGAGGTTGCCGCCGAACAGGGCAATCAATCGCGGCTTCACCGGGCCTGGGCACCACGTGCAGAAGACGACGCTCGCGTACGGTTCCTCGCGCCCTTCGGGTTCAAGCCCTTGAACTCTTCTTCTGCGTGCCCTGCAGCAAGACCGCCGGCAGTTGTTGTTCGCAGTTCAAGCGGGCATGCCGTGTCCCTGATCACCCAAGCGGACGTCTCCAGCGAAATCGACATCGATGCTCTAGCTGGCACTTCCGGCGCTGACTTGTTCGACGGCCACGAGCCGACGGTGTACCTGTCTGCAGGAGGCGCGGGCGCTCTGACGGAGGTTCACTTCACCAACGGTGAGAGGCGGCAGTTTTATGGAAGCCAGAAGCTGGACGTCTTCTTCTCGGAGACGTCGAACATCCAGCGGCACCACGCGGCCGCTGTGCGGCCGGGGTGGCAGGTCATCACGTTCGTCGACGGGCAGTACGACGGCTTGTTTCAGCGGCTGGCCGACGTCGTTAACTCAAGACTCCCTCCCGGCGAGCGTGTTGCGCTGGAACTCTGGCGCCAGGCCAAAGAACACATGTCCGCGCGATTCCCGAACAAGAGTGAGCTGTACAACAAGCTGGTCTCAAAGGGTCTAACGTCCAGCTATGGCACGTTCATCAGCTGGGTCAGCGACGGGGAAGAAGACGTCATCGCGCCGCAGCAATTCAGTGAGTTCAAGGTGCTGGCGTCCGAAATTGAGACCTACGCCAACTCAAAGGTAATGCTGGACAGCGCCTTCAAAGCCGTGCAGCACGAACGCGGCCGAAATCGCAAGCTCGGTCGAACCCTTCGAACCTTCCTTCGAGCTGCGATTTCCGGCGACGGCTACGAGGAAGCGCTCGCAGGCGCTCGCACGATTGACGCCGGCGTCGGCGACGTGTTCGCAGCGGTCGAGGTTCTCGAAGTTCAGTCTGTTCGCGAAGTGACGAGGAGCTCGTGATGGCAGAGAAGAAGGCCTACGTCCCGACCTACGCTGACGAGCTGGCCCTGTCGCACCATTTTGTCCGTGTGCTTGAGCACAAGCTCGCCGGCCGGGACAGTACGCGCCGCATTAACACCCATCCGCTGGACTGGTGCCACCTCGGCGTCATCGGCCCGATGAAGCTGCCACAGGCGGGCCCGGTGCAGCTGGACGCCGAGGCCCTCGAAGCCGAAACAGCCGAGAACGGTGCCGATGCGAAGGGTCCGGGTGGCACTGCCCAGCCCAAAGCCAAGCCGGGAGTGGCGCCGGGAAAGGCACTAGCTGCAGGCGCCGGCGTGGCTACCGCCGACGCCGGTGTCAAGGACGACGACAACGCAGGCAGCACCGGAAGGCCGGATCGGGGAGACGACCGCGAAGGGGCGCGGCGGCCTCCGTCGGCGATCGGGTTCGAGATGCTGGTCCAGCCGGATCCGGACGGCACGGTCGAGCTCAACCTCGACGTCCAGTTCTGCATCTTCACCAAGCACTTGCCGACGTTTGCAGAGCAGACTGGCGTGCTCGACGACGGCGCATCCGTAGGCGCACCGCTGGCGGAAGTCGTGCAGCGCTGGCCTCTCGCCGTACAGGACATCAAGGTGCGGCTGCCGGCGTCGGGCGGTATCTTCACCGACCACGGCGCCGTGCAAGCCGTGCTTGACCAGCAGATTGACCAGACGCTCGCGCGGGAAGACACGGAGCGGCACTTCCCCGGCACTCGGCCTAAGCTTGAAAAGGCTGACCTGGACTCGGCGGGCGCGTTCGACGCGTTTCTTGCGTCGCGGGTGCGGGTGCTTCCGCCACAGGACCGTCCGGCATTGTGCGGGGCTCTGGAAGTGCGCGCTACGCCTCGACCTGATGGCAAGGTACGCATCGGCTGCTACTTCAAGAACGAGACGCTGGAGACGCCGCCCCTGACCCGCGGCAAGGGGATGCTGGATGCCTTCAAGGTACTGAGCGACGTCCGGCTCCAGGCAACCCTGAACCAGGGGGAGCTGCATCCCATCGAAATACTGCCGGTGCCACAGGACTACCAGTACGACCGCAGGGTCTGGGCCGTCGGGCACAACACCAGCGTCGTCGTGGACCGGGAAGCGGACACGGTGAGAAGTGCCGCCCTTGCGGTGTTCGAGCAGCCTCGCATCATGACTCGGGACGTCGTGCCGACGAGGTTCGCCGACCTCGCCAAGGTGCCGTTCCAGACACTCGACGCCATCTATGCGGCGATGTGCAGCTACCGCGATGATTGGCACACACGCGTGCTCGAAAGCAACGCGCTCAACCTGGACCCCGCCGCCCTGGCCGAGTGTCAGCACGACTACACCGGGTTCGTCGACGAGATTCGCCGCTTCGCCTGCGGTGTGGCTGCGCTGAAGGCCGACCCCCGGTTGCTGAGCGCGTTCCAGGCGAGTAACCGCGTGTTCGCGAGGCTTGCCAAGGGCTACGACAGCTGGCGGCTGTTCCAGGTTGTCTACATCGTGACGCTGCTGCCGTCGTTGGCCATTCGCGAGAACCTGACCAAGGGCCAGTACCCCGACGGCGAGGCGCGCGAGTGGGCCAACGCGCTGGACTGGGGCGACGTGCTGTGGTTCCGGACCGGTGGCGGCAAGACTGAGGCCTACCTCGGCCTATCCTGCTGCGCGATGCTGTACGACCGGCTACGCAACAAGCGCTTCGGCATGACGGCCTGGCTGCGGTTCCCCCTACGCATGCTCAGCATTCAGCAGCTGCAACGCGCGATGCGCGTTGTCTGGGAGGCGGAGGTCGAGCGCAAGCGCCTGCTGGGCGACGAGGCGACCAACTCGGCGCCATTCAGGCTCGGCTACTTCGTCGGAAGCACTACGACGCCCAACCGCATCAGCGCCCAGTACCTGAGCAACTTTAACGAGGAAGACCTGGAACGCGTGCGGGCTGTGCCCGACTGCCCTGCCTGCGAAGGGCAGGGCTCGGTTCGAGCCGAGGTCGACGTCGCGGGGGTTCGCCTGCGCCACGTGTGCCAGACCTGCAAGGCGGAGTTGCCCCTGGATGTTACGGACGACGAGGTCTACAGAAACTTGCCGACCCTGGTTGTCGGGACGATTGACAAGATGGCTTCGGTGGGCCTGCAGCCGAAGTTCGGGCTGCTGTGGGGCGGGGTCAAGTGGAAGTGCCCGCAGCATGGCTACGGCTTCGGGGACCACTGCACCGTCTGGGGCTGCACGGTCGACAGGAAGCAGCGGCGTACGGTCAAGCCCTACGACGCGGCACCGTCGTTGCACATCCAGGACGAACTGCACCTGTTGCAGGAAGAGCTCGGCGCGTTCGCCGGCCACTACGAGACGCTCATCCGTCACTGCGAGAGGACCGTCGGCGGCCTGCCTTCGAAGGTCATCGCGGCCACCGCGACCATCGAAGGCTTCGAGAACCAGGTTCGCCACCTGTACGGCGTCAAGGACGCACGCCGGTTCCCGGGCCGGGGCTATGACCGGATGAACAACTTCTACGCGGAACCCGACAGGGACACCGAGGGGCAGCCCAAGACGGCGCGCATCTTTGTCGCATTCAAGAGCCCGTCCCTATCGCCGGCGGACGCCTCGGCATTCTGCACCCAGATTCTGCAGACTGAAATCGGGCTCCTGTTCAGCAGGCCGCAGGACGTGCTGGCCTTCGTGCAGGACGCCCGCGAGCCGGAGGATGTGCCGGTCCTGCTGCGGCACTACTCGACGACGCTGAACTACGTGAGCAGCCTGGCCAAGGGCTCTCGCGTGCGCCAGACGCTGGAAGAGGTGGCCGCCAAGGTCCGCCCGGGCCAGCGGGAACTGAACGGCGAGTACCTGTCAAGCCGCTCTTCCAGCGCGGAGGTGGCGCACACCGTGCACCGGGTCGAGACCCCGCCAGAGTGGACCGACCCGAGCTTCCTGGACGTCATCGTCGCCACGAACATGATTAGCCACGGGGTTGACCTCGAGCGCGTCAACCTCATGACGATGGACGGCGTGCCCGAGGCCACCGCCGAGTACATCCAGGCCTCCAGCCGCAGCGGCCGTCGCCACGTTGGGCTGGTCGTTGTCGTGCTGAGCAATTACTCCCTGCGGGCCAACAGCATTTACCACCGGTTCATCGAGTACCACCAGCACCTGGACCGCATGGTCACGCCCGTGCCCGTCAACCGGTTTGCCAAGTACGCCGCGCAGCGCACGCTGCCTGGCGTGTTCCTGGGCTTGGTGTATGGCGTGCATGCGGCGCTGAGGAACAGTTCCAAGCTGAACCTCCGCGCCGAGGTGGCGGCGCTGCTGGCCGACCCGAACGCGAACTTCCTGGCCGAGGTGAAGCAAGCGTACTGCCTGCACGACGGCGTCTACGACGAGCGGCTGGAAAAGGCCCTTGGCGAGGTCCTGGCCCACCAGCTCGACATCGTCCGCATGTCCATCACCAACAGGAACGACCAGTACGCCAGTGCGGCGGTGAGGCCCAAGCCGATGATGAGCCTTCGGGACGTCGAGGCCGGCGTCCCATTCTTCCCGGAACCGATGGATGGCCGGCTGTTGACCTTCGTGCACAAGAGCAAGGACTGAAAAACCATGGCCAGCAAGGAGTTCACCCGCGGGGCGACCCAGATTCTGTTCCGGCACCTGCCCGAGGCCATCTTTGAGCACGACGACTACGGGCTGTGCAAGGTCACTCAGGTGGCGCTGCGTGAGGTCGAGGTCAACAAGGACGCGCTGTTTGACGCGGTAGCAGATGCGCTGGCGATGTGGCCGCCGGCCTTCGCGACCAAATACCCCGACCCGCGGGACCCAGCCCAGAGGGGCCACTACACGGTCGGCGCGCCGCGTGAGGTGCGCTTCACGCCCTACCCCCAGGTCTTTCGGTGCCGCACGTGCTCACGCGCTGGGCAGTTCACCCAGCTCATCAAGCGCGGTGCTTCGGTAACGGGGCGCTGTGTCTGCGGCGGGCGCCTGAACCAGCTGCGATATGTCCAGGCCCACAACTGCGGGCGGATGGAGGAAATCTTCGTTCCTCCGCAGGCCTGCGCCCACCACCCGAACGACCTGGCGTTCTACGACCCCGGCCGGGTCAAGCAGGCCCGCTGGTACTGCGCGATGTGCCGGGCCGACCTGCAGGCGCTGCGAATGACGCCCTGCAAGTGCGCCTACAACCAGTCGTTGCCACCTGGGCGCCAGCCGGAGAAATTTCTGCGAGTCGTGCCGACGGCCGACCCCTCGCTGTACGTCCCGCACCCGGTGGCCTTCATTAACTTCCCCGAGGACGCCCAGGGTCGGCTGCGAGCCGCACCGGACGCCCTGCAGCTGATGCTGGCGCGCACGTGGGACATGATGACCGACAAGGTGCATGACGTCGTGCAGGAGCGCGCCAACCGCGTCAAGCCGGAAGACGCCGACACGATGGCGCAGATGGTCGAGGCTCTGCGCAAAGTCGACCCGACCAACAAGCTGGTCCAGGACTACGACGCCAAGAAGAAGCAGCCCAAGGGGCAGGCCGAGGTCGACAGAGTCAACCAGCTGCTGGCGGCGGCCAAGGCGCAGGTGGAGCCGCCTCGGCGATGGCTCGTCGAGCACACCACACTGCTGGACCGCACTGACCTGAGCACGCCCGCCGACGTGGCAGCGATGCTGCGGCGGGCCGGCGACGAGGCGGGCGCTGCGGACATCGAGCAGGGCCAGCGCAACGCGGAGGAACTGCTGGGCATCGCCAACATCCGAGTTATCAACGACTTCCCCCTGGCCCTATGCGCCTACGGCTACACGCGCACGACGCGAGACCCGCAGCGCACCGTCATCAACCCATTTCCGATGGATGACCGCGGCCAGCTGCCCATCTATGCCCTGGCCAACGAGACCGAAGCGTTGTGGTTCCAGCTTGACCCGTTGCGCGTGTTCCGCTGGTTGCTCGACAACGGGCTGGCGGGCGGCAGTCCACCGAGCACCAGGGAGGAGGCTTGGGCGCGGCTATACGCCGAAGTGCCGGGCCTGCGTCAGGCTGCTCACGAGCCGATGCATGGCCAAACCGAAGCGGTCGCGGTGCGCACCCTGCTGCACACGCTGAGCCACCTGTTCTTGAGGCGCATCGAGTGGAGTGGGTTCGCGCCGTCGAGCGTGGGCGAGTACCTCATCCCGGCGTCGCTGTCGTTCATCCTGTACGCCAACCGGTATGCAGAAACTAAGATTGGCGGGCTCACGACGCTGTTCGAACAGCGGCTGAACACATGGCTGTGGGACGCCGTCCAGTCCGGACACGAATGTGTCTACGACCCCCTGTGCAGCGACGACGGCGGCAGTTGCGCCGGCTGCACGCACCGCGAGCACAACTGCGTTAGCTTCAACCGCGAGCTCTCGCGCGCGACCGTCTATGGCGGCCCGACGCCGCAGCAAAGTGCCTTCGAGGGTCACGCGCTGCCACGCGGCTACTGGCATGACGCCTGGAAGGCGGCGCCTGAGGCGTGATGACCACTACAACCATTTCTGAACGCATAAGGCGACCTGACGGCGTTCAACGACTCGGTCAGGCGCTATGGATGAGGGTGGGCGAGCGGCTGAGCTCACCTGAAGAGCTCTTCTGGGCTACCTCGCTACTCGGCCCTGGTGGGGAGCGACTCTTATGGGATGCGCTACTGGAGTCGCTCTGTCTTGGGCCGGAGGGGAAGCTACTCGCGCGCCCACTCGCTGACTTCCTCTGCGCTGTGTGGGATGAGCAGTTGGAGGCTGCCGTGGCGTTGATGTGGACGCTACCTGAGTTGCTCGCCGTACCAGGTGTGGACGCAACGGGCTATGCAAAGGGCGTTCGCGCGCTCATCAGAGGCGCAAGCGAGCGACTCACTCTACTTGCGCCTTACCTCGAAGTTGAGGGCATGGGCCAGCTTCAGGGGGAGCTGCTTGCTGCGCTGGCCAGAGGCCTCTCCGTGGTGCTGGTGACCCAGGACGCCAACTCACTGGGGTCGTGGGCGTCCGATGCGGTGGAACCGCTGCGCCGAGAGGCGCGAGGGCTGTCCGGCTCTCTGCGCGTCTACACAACACTGGCCACTGCGCCTGTCTTGCTGCACTCGAAGCTCGTCGTGGCGGATGGCGCGTCGGCCGTCCTCGGCTCGGCGAATCTGACTGGCAATGCGTTGCTTCGAAACCTTGAGACGGGCGTTGTCGTTGGTGCTCGTCAGGCAGTTGAGATTGAGCGAGTCATACACGCGGCAATCGAGCTCGGACTTGTGCGCCTTGTGTTTGAGACCGCTGCGGGCGAGCAGGGGTGGGACTAACGCCGTCCGCATCGCAAATAAGTCGGAAGCCCTATGGGCCCTCTAGATCCGCAATGGGTCTGTGGCCGAAGCCCGCGCGGCGGGGCCGCACACACCCCTGGGTTCAGCCCCTTGGCCCCCGGCGAATGACGGCAAGGTGACCGACAGCGTGAGTTCGCAGCGCGGCGCAGTGTGACTGCTTCCGCTGCGAAGCGGGCATAGCTATCGTTGAGGGGATGACGCGCAGAACGCAGCGCCGACGCGGCTTGAGGGATATCCGGTTGTAGCCTGAAGCCCAGTTCCCTGTCGCCGAATCGCGCGATCATCTAAAGAAGTTCTGTGGAACGTGCGACGCGAGATTTGCATTCCACGGGTCTTAGATGGTCTGGTGTACCCCAAGGCGTACCCGGAGAACAGAAGCAGAGAGCGAAAACGCCCGCTCGCGCGGGTCGCGCAAGCTTTTTCGATCCAGCCCCAGCTAGATCGCGCCAGGCGCCGCAAACTCTGCTCCCCATGTCCTGCCGACCGCGGTCCGCTGGAACGATCTTTGCGTGATGAAGTTGCCGTACATTTGTGGCACAAGAGGGATTTCGCAAAGTGAGTATGAGTCGAATGAAGGATGAGACCGTGACTATCCGCACGACCGCGGACATCAAGCAACTGCTGAAACTGGCGGCGGCGAGAGAGCACCGCTCCCTGGCTTCCACCATTGAAATGCTCGTGCGGGCCTATGCGCAGGAGCATCAGCTGGTGGCTCGATCCAACGGGCTCGGCACCACTGGCGACCAAGCTCAGGGTGCTGGCTCCGATCGATGAACGGCGAATTCGCAAGCAGACGAGCTGTCGGTCCGCGTGCCGATTGATGCTTCGAGACCTTTTCGAGGGTCTGCGATCAGTCTTGCGAGCGGGTCAGCTTCACGTGCTCGCGCTGTCCTCGCGAGGATTCGCGTCGCTCGATGCACCTCGGTATTTGCGCAAAGCCCCGATCAATTGGGGGCGGAGTTCAGGCGCGAGAGTGCCGTCAACCACGTTGACGTGATTTCCCGGGCACGCAAGCCCGGCGTTGTTCCGCCGCAGTCATCGATCACCAGGACGCGCAGGAGTCTTCCGGAATACAAGATGGTGGTCACCGCGTTGACTTCGCAAAGCGGGGCGCTTGCGCCTGCCTCCGAGACCTTGGCGGAACGGTTCACAAGGAACGAAAAGCTGTCGAGCTTCGTCGGGACATCGAAGAATCCCGACAACTGCTGCCGGTAGTTCTCGCGCCGGAGGTCACCCCCACGTGCGGCAATGCTCGCGTCCTGTGCTTGCAGCTCTTTTTGCGCGTCGCTGGATTTCGCTCGAAGATCACCCAATCTGGCGTGGGTCGCCCGGCGCAGTTGCTGGAACTCCTGCGCAGTGAACGGGCCGCTCGGATGAGGCGGATCCACGCTCACGGTCAGGTACGGGTAAAGGTCGGCGACCTTTCCCTCTCGAATCAGGACCAACTTGTCCGCTGGCACAAAGCAAGTGACGAAGTTCGAACTCTTGGGCGCCAGGGAGGCCGCGCGCTCGGCGAGGGGTCGAATTTCCTCGCACGCTGCCGGGAAGGCTGCGAGCACGGGCAGCCGCACGGTCTGTGAACCCCCCAACGATTTCTCGACAAATGCGGGATCCGCGGCGACCGCGGTGTTGAGCGAGATCGCAAGCGCTGCGCTCAAGATGAACTTGAGCAATGGCATTGGCTGGAGGAGGGGGCTGGACACGGGCATGACGAAATGTAGATGGCGCGGAGCGGTTCGCCAAGGTGACAGGCGCCGCCGACGGAAGGCGTTTCCCACCGTGCGGGCCATCGGTGAGTTGTTGATCAATGGCCAGTGCCGTTGCGCTCCTTGCGCAGGAACAGGCGCGAGATCGTCTGCGCCGTCTGCTCGCGCGAGGCGGCATCGCCCGCGTGCAGCTCGGCCATGGCGCCGTGCATCATCTTCTGGGTGAGGCCGCGCGACATGGCCTCGAGCACCGCGTCGACCGATTCGCCCTTGGCCAGCAGCTTGCGCGCACGCGCCATCTCGGCGGCGCGCCACTCGTCGGCCTGCGCGTTGAGCTGCTGGATCAGCGGCACCGTGCCGCGCTGGCCCAGCCAGTGCATGAAGTTCTGCACGCCGGCATCGATGATCACCTCGGCCTGCGCCACGGCGGCCTGGCGGTTGGCCTGGCCCTGCTGCACCACCTGGGCGAGGTCGTCGACGGTGTAGAGATAGATGTCTTCCAGCGCCTTCACCTCGGGCTCGATGTCGCGCGGCACGGCCAGGTCGACCATGAACATCGGGCGGTGCTTGCGGGCCTTGAGCGCACGCTCCACGGCGCCCAGGCCGATGATCGGCAGCGTGCTCGCGGTGCAGCTCACGACGATGTCGAACTCGGCCAGCCGCGAGGGCAGGTCGGCCAGCCGCATCGCCTCGCCACCGAAGCGCGAGGCCAGCTTCTCGCCGCGCTCGAGCGTGCGGTTGGCGATGGCGATCGACTTGGGCTCCTTGGCAGCGAAGTGTGTGGCCGCAAGGTCGATCATCTCGCCCGCGCCGACGAACAGCACGCGGGTCTTGCGCAGGTCTTCGAAGAGCTGGCCGGCCAGCCGCACCGCGGCGGCGGCCATGCTGATGGAGTGGGCGCCGATCTCGGTGGCGGTGCGCACTTCCTTGGCCACTGCGAAGGAGCGCTGGAACAGCTGGTTCAGCGTGCTGCCAAGGGCGCCGGCCGTCTCGGCGGCGCGCACGGCGTCCTTCATCTGGCCGAGGATCTGGGCTTCGCCCAGCACCATCGAGTCGAGCCCGCTGGCCACGCGGAAGGCGTGGCGGGCGGCGTCGCCGTCGTGCAGGGTGTAGGCGTGCGAGCGCAGCAGGGCGGGGGCGACGCCGCCGCTCTGGGCCAGCCAGCCGAAGGTGTGGTCGAGCGCGGCGTGCTCCGAGGCGCAGTAGATCTCGGTACGGTTGCAGGTGGAGATGATCGCGGCCTCGACCTGGGGATGGCGGCCGGAGGCGAAGGAACTGCGCAGGCTCTGGAGCGTGGGGGCGATCTGGTCGAGCGCGAACGCGAAACGACCGCGCAGATCGAGCGGCGCGGTCGTGTGGTTCAAGCCAAGGGCCCAGACGGTCATGGATGTGACTGTGCAAATCGGCAACGCAGGGCGCTGCGCCCCGTGCACAGCCTGTTGCGAATCAAAGTCCCTCGCACCCGATGGTGGGTGACTATATGTAGCGAAAACCCGGGTGTCCACTTGGCCGGTAGCCAAAGAGCCCGTTCATGCTACCTGCAGGAAGTCGGCCGTAGGGGGCCTCCATCAGGTAGATCGGCATGCCGATCAAGGGCCTGCAAGCCTTGATTCGGAGCGAGGCTGCGCCAAAAGAGGGCGCCGAAGGCTGCCGCCCTACGTTTGCTTGGGCACGGCTCTTCATAGACATTGCCGTTCCGCAATACGAAATCGACAGCGTTTGAGCGACGACTGCCAGTGGATTGGCTGGGATTGGGTTTGTAGTTTCAGCACAACGGAACGGACCTTCGCCCCGGTTTTCGGGCGAATTGTTTTGCCCTACCGCAGCGGCTCTGGTGCAATAGCATCAACTTCCCAAAAGGAGGTTGGCCCGGGGTCCGGTGGGAGCACAGAAGTGCCAGTCACGGTGAGCCCTTCGCACCGGAGCCCTATGTTTAACCTTGGAGAAACTTGCAATGAAAAAATCTCTGGTTGCTCTGGCTGCGCTGGCTGTCGCTGGTGTTGCCTCGGCTCAGTCGTCCGTGACGCTGTTTGGTGTGGTCGACGCGTCGATCAGCGGCTACTCGAGCACTGCCCGCGACAACCGCGCGACCGTGTTCCCCAACGCTTTCGGTATCCCCGTCTACCTGAACCAAGGTTCTGTCAAGACCAGCCGTCGTGAACTGGGTAACTCGGGTTACAACTCGAGCCGCATCGGTTTCCGTGGCACGGAAGACCTGGGCGGTGGCCTGGCCGCGAGCTTCTGGCTCGAAGCCCCCATCAGCAACGACGACGGCCAAACCGGTATCTCGACGTTCGCTCGTCGTTCGACCGTGAGCCTGTCGGGCGGTTTCGGTGAAATCCGTCTGGGCCGTGACTACACCCCGACGTTCTGGAACGACACCGTGTTCGACCCGTTCGGCACCAACGGCGTTGGTACCAACCTGATCAACACGGCCAACAGCGGCTTCGGCTCTTTCCTCGGTACGGCTCCTACGCCCGTTCCTGGCGTGCCGAATGTGAGCACGAGCAACTATGTTCGCGCCAGCAACACGATCGGCTACTTCCTGCCGCCGAACCTGGGTGGCTTCTATGGCCAGTTCCAGTACGGCTTCGCCGAGAAGACCAAGTACAGCTCGGGCATCTTCACGCCTGACGTTGCGAACAACTCGCGCCAAGGCCGTTACATCGGCGGCCGCTTCGGCTACGCAAACGGTCCTCTGGACGTTGCACTGGCTTACGGCAGCAGCACGATTGGCGACCAGTATTACCTGGGCACGACCACCAAGGTCAACACCCTGAACCTGGGCGCTTCGTATGACTTCGGTCCCGTGAAGCTGTTCGGTGAACTGTCGAAGGCCAAGAACAAGATCGACTACGAAGTGACCCCGCTGGCTGGCGGCCGTCCCGACATCGATCTGACCGGCTACCTGCTCGGCGTGACCGTGCCGGTCGGTGCTGGCCTGATTCGCGCTTCGTACTCGCACGTCAAGTACGACACGAACCAGCCCACCAACCCGTTCGTCGTGAACCCGGGTGACCCGAAGGCCAACAAGCTGGCTCTGGGCTACGTGCACAACCTGTCGAAGCGCACGGCTCTGTACGCAACGATCGCACGCGTCAGCAACAAGAACGGTGCTGGCCTGACCGTTGGTGGCCCGTCGTTCTACAACGCAGGTGGCGTCTTCACCCCGAAGAGCTCCACCGGCTACGACTTCGGTATCCGTCACGCTTTCTAATCTGACGCTGGCGCAAGCCAGCTTCGGTTAAAAAGTCAAAAGCCACTCGGCGCAAGCCGAGTGGCTTTTTTTCTTTCCCAGGGGGTTCGGGAAGGGCTAACAAACCTGTTTTGCATCCTTCATGAATAGGAAGTGGGATGGCTGTAGCGATTTGCAGCTTGACCTCGAATGATGATTACCCGGTTGCTGTCCATAAATCCGCAGTGCTTCTTGCCTCTTGAAAACGCGGCCACCAAGGCATGATCTAAGGCTTAGGCGCGAGAGCTACCGCTTTCCTGGTAGGAGACTGTCGACGGGAATCCGTTGGGACGCGGCGGGTGAGACAGTTGAAGTAAGGCACACTTGGTGCGGTTGGCGTAGAGCAGTCGGCTGACGGTGCGCGGGTTGTCGGCGTACAAGCATCCGACTGCAATCGGCGCTCTGTCCCCAAATCACTCTCAGTCCCTCACCACAGAATGCAAGACGGCGAAGCGACAACGCAGAACAAGGTGGATCTGCTTGATCTGAACGACCTTCGGATCTTTACCTATGTGGCGGTCCTCTACAGTTTTTCCGCCGCCGCGGACGAACTGGGCATCAGCAAATCAAGCGTCAGCCGCAGCATCGTGCGTTTGGAGACGTTGATGAGAACGCCACTGCTCAATCGGACCACCCGCAAGGTCAAGCTCACCCGCGCCGGGAATGTGCTCAAGGATCGAGGCGTCGACATCATGAAGCGCATCGGCGAGTCCATCGGCTACGTCGGCGATCTGGGCCTAACGCCACAGGGGCAACTGACGATCTGCATCGCAGCGGATGCAGGCCTGGAGGAGCAGGTGCAGCAATGGGTGCTACCGCGCTTCCTCGAGCGGTATGAAGGAGTCAATGTCGTTCTCCGCTCCACAACGCAGAAAGCCGAGCTTCGCTCGGAAAACGTGGATGTCGCCATTTCGAGCGGTCCTACCCATCCGCCGGGGTCCTCAAGGTTTATCTCTCTGGCGCGTTGGCTTTGCGCATCCCCTGCCTATCTGAAACGTCGCGGGGGTGTCCAGTCGCTCGACGACCTGGGTATGCACGACATCATCGCCACGAATGATCGCGAGACCCACTTCGCCCCCGGGCTGGGTAACTTGTTCGAGCTCGAGGTCTTCAAGGACGTGCGTCCGAGGCTCAACATCGACAACTTGAGCGGCGCGCGTCACCTTTCCATCCAGGGGCTGGGCATTGTCTGCCTTCCTGAGCACATGTGCCGAGACCAGGTTCGCCAGGGGGAATTGGTGCGCCTGCTCGAGGACTTAGAAATTCGTTCCCTGGATCTGAATGTCTTCTATCCGAGCAAGCGAAGCGCAGCGCCTGTGGTCAGGGCTTTCACCGAACTGCTCAGGGCGAGCTTGAGTTCCGCCGCCGCGTCTATTGGGGGAGAAGATCAAATCCCCGATGCGCAGGCTTCATCGAACGTCGACGCAGCAGACTCGCTTCACGACACATCGGCCCCGTCCCCGCTTTTGTCCTCACTGCACGAGGAACCTCCTTCCGCGTGAGGTTCCACAGCAGAAGCCGAGCCTGTCCGCGATACGGCGATTCTCGTGCCGCAGCACAGCATCCGGCTAGGAAGCGTTTTGCAATGCCCTCTCCAGTTTCGAGGTCAGAACCTTGCCGATCTCGGACATTGGCTCCGGGTCGGTCATCGCACCATGGTGGCATGCAACTTCGTAGACATTGACCTGGCCTGTCACATAGGGGAGCCAGACCTCGGGGGATGGAAGGCGGGGCGTTTCGGTCGCGACGAACAGCATGAGATTGCCCGTGATCTTTTCAGGCTTGTAGTCCTTGAGAAGCGACACGTTGTGTCTGGTCACTTCGTGCATTCTTTGGATGTGGTTCGTGCTGAGGCTCGAAAGAATCGATTTTTCTGCATTGAAGGTGATTCCTTCTCGGATTCTGTCTCGGTGGAGGTAGGCCGTTTTCCGCTCCACAGGAAAGTCGAGCCGTTCGATATCGGGTTGCTGGATTGGCGGCTTGAAAACGTTCGCACGCAGCGGATAGGTATCGAGCAGAACGAGTTGGTTGTCTAGCCCGCTTTGCGCGGAGGCAAGGCGGGATATCTCAAGGGCTACATACCCACCGAACGACCAGCCGAGCAGGTTGTAAGGACCTGAAGGCTGGATCTTTCGGATCTCCTCCAGGTAGTCTGCAGCCATCGCCTCGATCGAGTTCGGCATGAGCGTGAGGTCGGTATACCCTCGGGCTTGCAGGCCGTAGACCGGACGGTTGCTGCCAAGATGTTTGATGAGCGATCCGTAGCCCCAACTCAATCCGCCGCCTGGATGGATGCAAAACAGCGGCGCGGCATCGCCCGTGGCTCGGATCGGGATCAGTGTCTCGAATGAGTCGTTCTGAGCCTTTGCGTCAATCCGCTCGCTGAGCTGAGCGACGGTGGGAGCTTCGAAGAGCGTGCGGATGGCCAGCTCCACGCCGAGGGCGGAGCGAGCGCGGCTGATGAGCTTGGTGGCCAGCAGGGAGTGGCCGCCGAGGTCGAAGAAGTTGTCGTCGATGCCGACGTGGGGCAGGTGGAGGATCTCTGCGAAGAGGGTGGCGAGGATCTCCTCCTGGGGGGTGCGAGGCGCGCGGATGCTGTGGGGCGTGAAGTCC
>Ga0209129_1000203_pt1 | contig 70739 bp, 68 predicted proteins | sample AraplaMF_Col_mMS_FD_184257 | JGI IMG/M metagenome (GOLD analysis project Ga0209129, IMG submission 184257) | Arabidopsis root microbial communities from the University of North Carolina, USA - plate scrape MF_Col_mMS (SPAdes) (version 3) | ecosystem: Host-associated > Plants > Roots > Endosphere... | reverse complement strand
CCGGTCGTCCAGGTCGGCATGGTCTGGCGCAAGGGATCGAGCCTGCCGCAAGCCGCTCGTGACTTCGTCGGCATTGCCGAAAGCATGCGGTCCGGCCGGGTCCGCTCCTGATATCGGAATTTCCGATAATGTTTTTCTGATAAATGAATTTGCGAAAGCGGATTTTTCATCGCAACTTTTCAACCGGGAACAGAATGCCGCAACAAGCGGCTCAAACCGGGAGACAGACGATGACGAATCTCTTGAAATCCTGCACGGCCGCACTCGCGTGCCTGAGCTTCGCAACGCAGGTGATTGCCGCCGAACCGCTGAAGGAACTGGGCAAGGGCGAAGGTGCGGTCAGCATCGTCGCATGGGCCGGCTATATCGAGCGCGGCGAAACCGACAAGAATTACGACTGGGTGACCGGCTTCGAAAAGGACACCGGCTGCAAGGTCACCGTCAAGACAGCCGCCACCTCCGACGAAATGGTCTCGCTGATGAACGAAGGCGGCTTCGACCTTGTCACCGCTTCCGGCGACGCTTCGCTCCGCCTCATTGCCGGCAAGCGTGTCCAGCCGATCAATACCGATCTGATCCCCAGCTTCAAAAATGTCGATGAGCGCCTGCAGAAGGGCCCGTGGTACACGGTCGGCGACGTGCATTACGGCGTGCCCTATCTCTGGGGGCCGAACGTCCTGATGTACAACACCGACGCCTTCAAGGATAAGGCGCCGACCAGCTGGAAGGTCGTTTTCGAGGAAGAAACCCTGCCGGACGGCAAGTCCAACAAGGGCCGCGTCCAGGCCTATGACGGCGCGATCTATATCGCCGATGCGGCCATGTATCTGATGGCCCACAAGCCGGACCTCGGCATCAAGGACCCCTACGAGCTGAACGAAGAGCAGTACAAGGCCGCCCTCGACCTGCTGCGCGGCCAGCGCAAGCTCGTCTCCCGCTACTGGCACGACGCTATGATCCAGATCGACGACTTCAAGAACGAAGGCGTCGTCGCCTCCGGCTCCTGGCCGTTCCAGGTCAACCTGATGCAGGCAGACAAGCAGAAGATCGCCTCCACTTTCCCGGAAGAAGGCGTCACCGGCTGGGCTGACACGACCATGCTGCATGCCGACGCCGAGCATCCGAACTGCGCCTATATGTGGATGGAGCATTCGCTGTCCGCCAAGGTCCAGGGCGACGCCGCCGCCTGGTTCGGCGCCGTTCCCTCAGTCCCGGCCGCCTGCAAGGGCAACGAGCTGATGACAGATACGGGTTGCGCCACCAACGGCTTCGATCACTTCGACAAGATCAAGTTCTGGAAAACCCCGGTCGCCAAGTGCACGACGCAGAGCGAATGCGTGCCGTACCATCGCTGGGTTTCCGACTATGTCGGCGTGATCGGCGGGCGGTAAAGCGCCCTCCCCAACCCCTCCCCACAAGGGGGAGGGGCTCGCAAGCAGCACCGCCTCGCTCCAATCTCAGCGTCTGCGTTCTCTGAAAGGGACAAGGCGGGGTTAAGCCCCTCCCCCTTGTGGGGAGGGGTTTGGGGCGGGGTCTGAACACCACAATTGAAATCCAAGACTAATGCTAAGACCGGAGCCCACCCATGACACCCGCCGTCCGTTTCCAGCAGGTCTCGCGTCATTTCGGCCAGGTTCGCGCCGTTGACGGCGTCGATCTCGAGATCGCGCCCGGCGAATTCTTTGCCATGCTCGGCCCGTCCGGTTCCGGCAAGACCACATGCCTGCGCCTGATCGCCGGCTTCGAACAGCCGACCGGCGGCCATATCCAGATTTTCGGCGAGAAGGCCGAAGGCGTTCCGCCTTATCGGCGCAACGTCAACACCGTCTTCCAGGACTACGCGCTCTTCCCGCATCTCAACATTCTCGACAACGTCGCTTACGGCCTGATGGTCAAGGGAACAGGTAAGGCCGAGCGCCTGCGCGAAGCGGAGAAGGCACTCGAATTGGTCAAGTTGCCGGGCTATGGCAGCCGCCGCCCGGGCCAGCTTTCGGGCGGCCAGCGGCAGCGCGTCGCGCTCGCCCGCGCTCTCGTCAACAAGCCGAAGGTGCTGCTCCTCGACGAACCGCTTGGCGCGCTCGATCTGAAGCTGCGCGAGCAGATGCAGGAAGAACTGAAGAGCCTGCAGCGTGCCCTCGGCATCACCTTCATCTTCGTCACCCACGATCAGGGCGAGGCCCTGTCGATGGCTGACCGCGTCGCCGTCTTCAACAACGGCGGCATCGTTCAGGAAGGCACGCCGCACGATATCTACCGCCGCCCGAAGACCCGCTTCGTCGCCGATTTCGTCGGCTCCTCGAATGTCATAACCCCGGAGTTCATGGCTTCGCTCGGCGGCGAAAAGCGCTGGGCCAGCCTGCGCCCCGAAGCGATCCGTCTCGGCGACGGCGCCGAGGCCCGTGTCGAGAATGCCAGCTTCCTCGGTGCCGCGACGCGCCTGACCGTCGATATCCGCGGCACACGCCTGCATGTCATGCTGCCCGCCGGCGCAGATGTGCCCGATGTCGGCTCCAGCGTGCGTCTCGGCTGGCAGCCGGGCGACATCCACTACATGGATGATGCCGCATGAGCGCCATTGCGATGACAGGCAAGGACACATCGATCCTGCCGGGACGCGGCGGCTTCTTCGGCCGTCTCTCGGACGCCTTCTGGCGCCATCCGAAACTGTTGCTCCTCCTGATGCTGACCCCGCCGCTGCTCTGGCTCGGCATCATCTATATCGGCTCGCTGATTGCGCTGCTGCTGCAGAGCTTCTTCGCGATCGACGATTTCTCAGGAATGATCAGCTACGAGTTCACGCTGTCGACCTATGCGCAGCTGCTGAACCCGACCAATTTCGACATCATTATCAGGACCATTCTGATGGCGGCGCTGGTCACGCTGGCCTCCGCCGTCATCGCCTTCCCGATCGCCTATTATGCGGCGCGCTATGCCAAGGGAAAGTGGAAGGTGCTCTTCTATCTCGGCATCATGCTGCCGCTCTGGTCGAGCTATCTCGTGAAGATCTACGCCTGGAAGCTGATCCTCGCCAAGGAGGGCATCCTTACCTGGTTCTTCGACAAGCTCTACCTGTCCTGGCTGCTCGACGGCATCCTGAACCTGCCGGTGGTCGGCGGCAATTCGCTCTCCGTCAGCTACCTCGGCACCTTCATCGTCTTCGTCTATATCTGGCTGCCCTACATGATCCTGCCGACGCAGGCGGCTCTCGAACGCGTTCCCGGCAACCTGATCGAGGCATCGTCGGATCTCGGCGCCACCCCGCGCCAGACTTTCCGCACGGTGCTCTTTCCCCTGGCGCTGCCCGGCATCGTCGCAGGCTCGATCTTCACCTTCTCGCTGACGCTCGGCGATTACATCATCCCGCAGATCATCGGTTCGTCGCGACTCTTCATCGGTCAGGCCGTCTATACCCAGCAGGGCACGGCCGGCAACGTGCCGCTCGCCGCCGCCTTCTCGGTCGTTCCGATCGTCATCATGGCCGTCTATCTCTGGCTTGCCAAACGCATGGGGGCCTTCGATGCGCTCTGACCGCGGACAGAAATCCCCGCTTCTCCTGAAGATTGCCGCCGGTGCCGGATTGCTCTTCCTGCATCTGCCGATCCTGCTGATCTTCGTCTATGCCTTCACAACGGAAGAGAAGAGCTACCAGTGGCCGCCGCCGGGGTTGACGCTGCGGTGGTTCGCCATTGCCTGGAACCGCCCAGACGTCTGGAACGCACTCGGCCTCTCCGTGCAGGTCGCCTGCATCGCCACCGCGATCGCGCTCGTGCTCGGAACGCTCTGTGCGGCTGCCGTCAGCCAGACGAAATTCTTCGGCCGGGAAGCGATCTCGCTGCTCGTCATCCTGCCGATCGCCCTTCCCGGCATCATCACCGGCATAGCGCTGCGCTCGGCCTTCAGCCTGTTCGATATCCCCTTCTCGGTCTGGACGATCGTGCTCGGCCACGCGACCTTCTGCGTTGTCGTCGTCTATAACAACGCCGTCGCCCGCTTCCGCCGCACGCAGGGCTCGCTGATCGAGGCCTCGATGGATCTCGGTGCCGACGGCTTCCAGACCTTTCGCCATGTCGTGCTGCCGAATATCGGCACGGCGCTGCTCGCCGGCGGCATGCTCGCCTTCGCGCTGTCTTTCGACGAAGTCATCGTCACCACCTTCACCGGCGGCCAGCAATCGACACTGCCGATCTGGATGCTGGAAGAACTCATCCGCCCGCGCCAGCGCCCGGTGACCAATGTCGTTGCCATGGTCGTCGTACTCGTCACCTTCTTGCCGATCCTGGCAGCATATTACCTCACCCGCGACGGCGACCAGATCGCCGGGGCCGGAAAATAAACCAGAGTGGGATGCCCCATCCGCTCGATGAACAAAAGGGAGAACATCATGGACACCCAAATGCTGATCGGTTCGCGTTTCGAAGCGGGCACGGAGACGGAGGAGCACGTCCTCAATCCCAAGACCGGCGAGAAGGTCGTCGATCTGCCGGAAGCTTCGCTCGGCCAGATCGACAACGCCGTCGATGCCGCGGAGAAGGCTTTCAAGAGCTGGTCGCAGACGACGCCCGGCGAACGCTCTTCCTATCTCCTCAAGATCGCCGACGCGATCGAGAAGGATGCCGCGGGTTTCGCTGCCCTCGAGGCGCTGAACTGCGGCAAGCCGATCAATGCCGTCCTCAACGATGAGATCCCGGCGATCGTCGACTGCTACCGCTTCTTCGCGGGCGCCGTGCGCAACCTGCATGCCCCGGCCGCCGGTGAGTATCTGCCGGGCCACACCTCGATGATCCGCCGCGACCCGATCGGCATCGTCGGCTCGATCGCGCCCTGGAACTATCCGCTGATGATGATGGCCTGGAAGCTGGCACCGGCGATTGCCGGCGGCAATACCGTCGTCTTCAAGCCGTCGGAGCAGACGCCGCTGACGGCGCTGAAGATGGCAAAGCTGCTCTCCGAGATCCTGCCCGAGGGCGTCGTCAACGTCATCCTCGGCCGTGGCGAGAGCGTCGGCAACGCGCTGATCAACCACCCGAAGATCGGCATGGTCTCGATCACCGGCGACGTGGCAACCGGCAAGAAGGTGCTGCAGGCTGCCGCCAAGACGGTGAAGCGCACGCATTTGGAACTCGGCGGCAAGGCTCCGGTGATCGTCTTCGACGACGCCGATATCGACGCGGTCGTCGCCGGCATCAGGACCTTCGGCTATTACAACGCCGGTCAGGACTGCACCGCCGCCTGCCGCATCTATGCCGATGCCAAGGTCTATGATCGCTTCGTCGCCGACCTTTCCTCCGCGGTCTCGTCGATCAGGTTCAATCAGGCCGACGACACCGAAAACGAGATTGGCCCGCTGATCTCCAGGCGCCAGCGCGATCGTGTCGAAAGCTTCGTCGCCCGCGCCTCCGAGCATAAGCACATGGAGATCACCACGGGCGGCAAGACCTCCGGCGACAAGGGCTTCTTCTACACCCCGACCGTCATCGCCGGCGCGACGCAGGATGACGAGATCGTTCGCCGGGAAGTCTTCGGTCCCGTCGTCTCTGTCACCCGCTTCAGCGATGTCGAAGACGCCGTGACTTGGGCCAACGACAGCGACTACGGCCTTGCCTCCTCCGTCTGGACCAAGGATATCGGCCGCGGCATGAAGACGGCCGCGCGCCTTCAATATGGCTGCACCTGGATCAACACGCATTTCATGCTCACCAACGAAATGCCGCATGGTGGCCTGAAGCAATCAGGCTACGGCAAGGACATGTCCGTCTACGCGCTGGAAGACTATACGGCTGTACGCCATGTAATGATCAATCATGGCTGAATAACCCAAACGGGTTATTGAGGTAACATATTTGTGATGCTTGGCCGCCGTGAGCAACTACGGCGGTCTTTTTATTGATATATTTCAATATTGCGTTGAAAGAATATATGCTTCATATTTAGGCAAAGCCTTGGCAATGGCCGCGGGGGGCTCTGAAGGCTGATTATTTTCAATGGCATCGCAGATTAATATTTCGGAACTCGAGCGCGCCCTTGGCCGCTTGATCGATTCCGCGCTCATGCCGGACCAATGGGAGAGCACGCTTGAGGCGATCAGCCGGGCCACCGGTTCGATCGGCACGCACATCATGCCGGTGCGCGGAAAGTTCGAGGCAGGCGTCCTCACAACCCCTAATTTCTTAGAGGCTTTCGACGTCTATTTCTCTGAAGGCTGGTACAAGCGGGATTTCCGCGAGCGCGGTTTGCAGATCGGCCTGACCAAGGGCGTTGTCATCGAGCACGACATCGCTACCAGCAGCGACTTTACCCGGCAGGCCTTCTATGCCGATTTCCTGGCGCGCTTCGGCATGCGCTATTCCGCGATGGTGCTGTTCCAGGCGCGTGGCACGACGCTGAGCATCAACCTGCAGCGCGGCATCCATGACGCGCCCTTCGACCGCGATGACGAAACGCTGCTTCTCGGCATGCAATCGAGCCTCGCCTCAGCCGCCGAGCTGGTGCGAACGCTGGATGCGGCGAAGGTTGGCGGCATGGGCGAGGCTTTCGATATGACGGCTGCGGCGGCGATCTTCTTCGACCGCAAGGGCCGCATCACCCATCTCAATGCCCGGGCCGAGGGCTTGCTCGACGACGACATTCGGATCGCCGGTGGTGAGCTTTCCACCCTGAAGCAGAGCGAGGCGGCGCAGTTGCAGCGACAGGTCCTGTCTGCCGCCGACGGCGCGCTGTTCATCGAATTGCCTGCCGTTCGCATCACGCGGACAGGAAAGCCACCGCTCCTGGCCCGCGTCCAGAAGCTGCAGGGCTTTGCCGCCGATCTCTTTTCTCATTCCAGCGTCGTGGCGCTGATCACCGATCTCGGCGAGCGCGATGGCCCGAGCATCGAGCTGTTGCGCAGCACCTTCGCGCTGACGCCCCAGGAGGCGACGGTGGCTAGACTGCTGCTCGACGGATCCTCTCCGCGCGAGATCGCCACCATCTGCGGGCTCCAATACGAAACGGCGCGCGGCTATGTGAAGCGGGTGCTGTCAAAAACCGGAACCCAGCGCCAAGCGCAGCTGATTGCACTGCTCTCCGGTCTGAGATCCTAGCCAGCCGCCTGCGCGGCGTAGAGCGCCCAGACCTCCCAGCCGCCTTCCCAGATCATGTCGAGAGCGACATAGACGATGATCGCCAGACCGATCCAGCCGATCCAGCGGAAGCGGCTGAGCAGCTTCGCAACGAAATTCGAGGCAACGCCCATCAGCACGACGGAAAGGATGAGGCCGAAGATCAGCGCGGTCATGTTCGACTTTGCCGCACCGGCAACGGCCAGCACGTTGTCAAGCGACATGGAAAGATCGGCGAAGATGATCTGGCCGATCGCCTGGCGCAGCAGCTTTGGCTTGTGGGCGTGTTGCCCGGCCTCGTCGGCGCCCTCTTTCTCCTCACCCGCCTCCCGCAGCTCCTTGAACATCGTCCAGCAGATCCAGAGGAGCAGAATGCCGCCGATCAGGTTGATGCCCTTGATGACGAGCAGTTCCGCGGCAATCACCGCAAAGACGATACGAATGACGGCCGCAGCGGCGATACCCGCGACAATAGCCTTGCCGCGCAGCTCCGGCGCAAGACCCGCGGCGGCCATGCCGATGACGATCACATTATCCCCCGAGAGGATGATGTTGATCATGATGACTTCGAGATAGATGGAAATGACGGTGGGATCTAAGAAGGAGGACATCAAGGCACTTTCGTCGATGGGGCAAACCGATGAAAAATCCCCATGCCTTCAACCCGCCTGCCGCACACAAACGTGCGGCAGATCGTCATCCTTAGGAATTGGGGGCTCTTCCTGGGCAAAGTTTGAAACAGATCGAAGCCCGGTTGAAAAGCCCTGCGGCCCTGCGATGCCGGAACATTAGAAAAACGCCTGTTATTTCAATCGATTTTATTATGCGGCTGGAACAAATCGCCGTCTGCCGCGTCTTCTTCTGCGTCCAACTCAGAGGAAACTTCCATGCTTAAATGGGCTCTCATATTTTTCGTCATTTCGCTGATCGCCGGCTTCTTCGGCTTCTCTGGAATCTCCGCCGCGACCGCGACCATCGCGCGCGTTCTCTTCGGCATCGCGCTGGTGATCTTCCTGATCTTCCTCGTCCTCGCGCTGATGGCGGGACAGGCGATACTCTAGCGCTTACCGCTGCGGGCGGGCCTAAAGCAGGCTCGCCCCGACATTGATCGCCAATGCCAGGATCGTCGTGTTGAAGAGAAACGACAGGATCGCGTGTAGCAGCGCGATCTTGCGCATCGTGCGCGACGATACCGCAACATCGGCCGTCTGTGCCGCCACTCCGATCGTGAAAGAGAAATAGAGGAAGTCCCAATAGGTGGGCTCCTCTATCTTGTCCGGAAACATCAGCCCCTCTCCCCTATCCGGCCCGCCATAGAAGCGGTGGGCATAGTGGATGGTGAAGAGCGTGTGCAGGAACACCCAGGAAATCAGGATGGTGACGATCGCCGCAATCGCCCGGCCGAAGGCGACATCGGCGGGCGCGTCCTTCACCGAATGAAGCTCGAGACCGATGCCGGCAACGCTGGCAATCGCCGCAGCGATCGACAGGAAGAGCACGAAGGTGTCGGAAAAATCGAGATCCTCAGAGCGTCTGCGGATATCGGAGACGGTCGCCCGCAGCATTTTCCGCCAGCTGATGCAGATGAAGACGATCGCCGTGACGTTCCAGCCGACCAGCACATTCTTGGCGCTGATCTCGCGCGACGTCAGAAGCAGGAAGACCGCAAAGCCGGCAGCAAAGGCGATGATGAAACTGCCGTGCCTGACCGCATAGGTCATCACCGACCCGGAACGCTTTCCGCCTGCCATGAAGCTTCTCCCGTCTTGCTGTCGATATCAAACACGAAAAAGGCCCGGGCGCCATCGGCGTCCGGGCCTTTTCAAACACTTATCCGGCAGGATCAGGCAGCGGCGAGCTGAAGCTCCTTCTGGACCATGCCACGCAGCGTGCCGAGGTCCTTGGCAAAAGCGCGGATGCCTTCGGCGAGTTTTTCGGTCGCCATCGCATCTTCGTTCATCATCCAGCGGAAGGTCTTTTCATCGACACTCATCTTCGCGGCCGGCTTGACCGTCTCGGGCGAGAGCTTGCGCTCCAGCTTGCCCTGATCGTTCGACAGCTCGTCGAGTAGGTTCGGCGCAATCGTCAGGCGGTCGCAACCAGCCAGCGCTTCGATTTCACCGGCGCTGCGGAACGAGGCGCCCATGACGATGGTCTTGATGTCGTTGGCCTTGTAGTAGTTGTAGATATCGCGAACGGAGATGACGCCCGGATCTTCCTCAGGCGTGAACTCCTTGCCGGTGGACTTCTTGTACCAGTCGAGGATGCGGCCGACGAAGGGCGAGATCAGGAACACCTTTGCATCGGCGCAGGCAACGGCCTGCGCCTTGGAGAAGAGAAGCGTCAGGTTGCAGTCGATGCCTTCCTTCTGCAGTACTTCGGCAGCGCGGATGCCTTCCCAGGTCGACGCGAGCTTGATCAGGATACGGTCACGCTCAATGCCGCGCTCCTTGTAGGAGGCGATGATCGAACGGGCCTTTGCAAGCGATGCTTCGGTATCGAAGGAAAGGTCGGCATCGACTTCGGTCGAAACGCGGCCCGGAACAAGCTTCACGAGAGCGGCGCCGACGGAGATCGCCAGGCGGTCTGCAACGGCAGCCGAAACGGCTTCGGCATTGCCGCTCTGCTTCTTGCCCCAGGCAACGCCTTCTTTGATCGCATCGGCAAACATCGGCGTGCCCAATGCCTTCAGAACGATGCTCGGGTTCGTGGTGCAATCGACCGGCTTCAGACGGGCAACGGCCTCGATGTCGCCGGTATCGGCAACCACCGTGGTTATCTCGCGGAGTTGGTCAAGCTTGGATGTCATGGTCAAAATCCTTTGTGACTGAGCTGCGGACCGGCGCGATCTTCGCCCGGAAAAGAGTTGATCTACGGAATGCTGACGTTCGTGTTGCAGGCGAAAAGGCGCGGCTCCATCACGGCTATTGAGCTAACGTGAGGAACACCCGCAGTGTTCCCGGTGCGGAGGGAAAGAATGGCGCGATAATTCCGCGCAGGCAATGCCCGCGGCACCATGGCCGGTCCTGACTTTCCGCATGCCCGCACACTGTCCTCCTCGGACGGACAATAACGACTTCTGTCATCGATAATATGGCAATTCGGCTCGTCGAAAGTCAAGGACATTTGTGCATTTCAATTGACATAAGTGTCACACCCGTCAATATCGCCGGGGAACAAAGGAATACCTGCACCCCTTTCGCTTGCAGAAGCAAACTAGGGTGAAATTTTCGCGAGAGAAGATGTGGTCAAGCTGAAGCGCGGCACGCATACCGCCTATTCCGAAGCCTCCTCGCTGCGTCTGCGGGCGGCATGGCTCTATTACAACCAGGGCCTGACGCAGAAGGATGTTGCCGAACAGCTCGGTATCAGCCGAACGACCGTCATCCGCCTTCTCGACGAGGCGATGAAGCGCAGCGAAGTGCAGATCTGGATCAACGATTCCATCGGCGACTGCGTCGAACTCTCGGTGAAGCTGGAGCGCGCCTACGGCCTTGACGAGGCGATCGTCGTCCCCTCCCCTGTCACCAATGACGTCAATGCTCTGGCAAAAAGCGTCGGCCTGGCGCTTGGCCAGTTTTTGTCCGAGGCGATCCCCAACGACTATACGATCGGCGTCGGCTGGGGCCGCACGATGACGGCCTCGCTTTCAAGTTTCCGCCCGCCGCGGCGCGACAATTGCAAGGTCGTCTCCCTGCTCGGCGGCATCGTCGCCGTGCATCAGACGAACCCGATCGACTACACCTGGCGGCTGGCAAACCAGCTCGGCGCCGAATGCTACATGTTCCTGGCGCCGCTGCTCGTCGATTCCACCGAGACGAAGCGGAACCTGATCGACAAATGCGGGCTGGAAACCATCTACCGCCTCGCCGAAAACCTCGACCTTGCCATCGTCTCCTGCGGCGATATCGGCCCGCATTCGACCTCGCTATCCGAGGGCTGGATTTCGAAGGCTGAACTGCAGGAGCTCATCGACGCCGGCTGCGTCTGCGATACGATGTTCAATTTCCTCGACAAGGACGGCAACACCATCGATCACTCGATCAACAGCCGCGTCATGTCCGTCGATCTCGACACGCTGAAGAAAGCCAAGCACATCGTGCTCTCATCGGGCGGCGCCCATCGCGCCACCGCCATCCGCGCCACGATCAAGCGCATCGGCTGCAACACACTGATCACGGATGAGAGTGCCGCGAAGGCGCTGCTGGATCTGGCTGAAGGCTAGCTTTGCGGATCTGGCCCCCTCATCCGCCCTTCGGGCACCTTCTCCCCCAGGGGAGAAGGGAAAAAAGAACCGCCAATCACAACATCTGAGACAACCCGGAACGCCGCCGCAAGTGCCTTCTCCCCTCGGGGAGAAGGTGGCGGCAGCCGGATGAGGGGGCTGTTCGCTCGAAGCTGTTGAGAGCTGCTCACGAATAGCTATCAGGCGTGCGCCGACTCCCACCCAAGCATCGCGCGCTTGCGTGTCAGACCCCAGTGATATCCCGTCAGCGCGCCACTCTTACCGAGCGCGCGATGGCAAGGCACCACAAAGGAAATCGGATTGGCGCCAACCGCGGCACCAACGGCCCGCATCGCCTTCGGGTTGCCGATATCGTTGGCGATGTCGCTGTATGTAACGGCCTTGCCGAACGGGATCTTGAGCAGGCTTTCCCAGACGCGCACCTGGAAATCCGTGCCGATCAACACCACCCGCAGCGGCTGCTCCGACGACCACTTGCCCGGCTGGAAGATCCGCTCTGCGTAAGGAGCGGTCGCCTGATTGTCCTCGACATATTCCGCATTCGGCCAGCGGCAGGTCATGTCGTCGAGGCAGGCCGCCTCGTCGCCGAGGTCGCTGAAGGCAAGGCCGGCCAGACCGCGATCGGTCGCCATGACGAGAGCCACGCCGAACGGCGAATGGTGGAAGCCGTAGCGGATCGTCAGACCGCCGCCCCTCGCCTTCCACTCGCCGGGCGACATCGCCTCATGCGTCACGAAAAGGTCGTGCAAGCGGCTCGGCCCGGAGAGGCCGACCTCGAACGCGGTTTCCAGCAACGGCAAGTCTTCCTGCCGCAGAAGCCGCTTGGCGTGATCAAGTGTAATAGCCTGCAAGAATGCCTTCGGCGACAACCCGGCCCAGCGGGTAAACGTCTTCTGTAGCTGGGTCGGCGACTGGTTGAGGCGCGCGGCGATGTCGTCCAGCGAAGGCTGGTCGCGATAATCCTCGGTGATCAATTCGATGACCTGCCGGACGGTCTCGTAATCGGGACCATCGGGGGTGATGTCTCTGTTCAGATTTGCGATCATGTTCATCGTATTTCTCCTTGTAACAAGGAGATAATCAAGGGCGATCTCGCAAGCCACCCGTTTCTTGCGCTACTTTCATAACCGCTGCTTGACGGTCGCCAGCGCTCCTTTGAAGGCCTTGGCAAAGCTTTCGCGGTCATCGGGATTGAGGAAGGAGCCGATATCGGTCCGCCGCCCCTGTCCCGAGACATGCATCGACAGGATGCCGATTTCCTCATGCCGTCTGACGAGAAAGCGGGTCCAGAACGGATTGAAATGATGTTCGACCATCCTGCCGGACGGCGCGAACTTGCGGATCGCCACATCGCTGCGCGACACCGTCACTTCCTCGCGCGCCCGCCCCGATCGATAGTTCAGCCAGAAGGCGCCATAGAGCAGCGCGAAATCGAGCCCGAAGAAGAAGCCGATCGGCCAGGCGCCGGTGACAATGAAGAACATGCCGTAGAGGAAGCAGATGCCGCCTGAAATCGCCAGCAGAATGCGGAAACCCTTGCGGCCGAGAGAGCGGTAAGGGAAAAGTTCGGCTGCGAAAACAGGCTGTTCGCGTGCGCTGTCGGCGTTGCTTTCCGTCATGGCTGGCGAGTATAGATTGTCCATGGCCGAACCGAAACTCAAATCCGCTTCCCGGACTTCCGCAAACTCAAAAGTGATCGTCCGCCGCAAGAAGACGGCGGTTCGTACCGCCTATTCCGAGGCTGAACGCGAGGAAATCTTCCGCCGCTTTTCGATCCAGCGGCCGGAGCCGAAGGGAGAGCTCGAACACAGCAATCCCTTCACCCTCGTCGTCGCAGTGGCGCTCTCTGCCCAGGCGACGGATGCCGGCGTCAACAAGGCGACCCGCGCCCTCTTCAAGGCGGCAGATACGCCCGAGAAGATGCTTGCTCTCGGCGAGGAGAAGGTTCGCGACTACATCAAGACGATCGGCCTTTACCGCAACAAGGCAAAGAACGTCATAGCGCTGTCGCAGATGCTGGTCGATGAATTCGGCGGCGGCGTGCCTCAGACGCGCGAGGAGCTCGTTCGCCTGCCGGGCGTCGGCCGCAAGACCGCGAATGTCGTGCTCTCCATGGCCTTCGGCCAGGCGACGATGGCGGTCGATACCCACATCTTCCGCATCGCCAACCGCATCAGGCTTGCCCCCGGCAAGACGCCAGATGAAGTCGAAGAGCGGCTAATGAAGGTGGTGCCGAAACACTATCTCTACCACGCGCATCACTGGCTGATCCTGCATGGGCGTTATACCTGCAAGGCTAGACGCCCGGAATGCGAGCACTGTATCATCGCCGATATCTGCAAATCGGCGGAAAAAACCTGGGAAATGCCGGCGCCACTGGTCGAGCTACCGCCGCAGGTGATAGGCGAGGCCGTCGAGTAGGCTGGCAATCGCCCGCTCGTAATCCCTTCGCACGCCGCCCTGCTCGATCTCGATCGCAGCGCGGTCGAAGGCGGCCGACAACAATGCCGTCAGTGGTCCGAGCTGTGCCACCGCGGTCGGCAGCAACGCCGCCAATCCCCGCCGCAGGTTCTCCTCCGCATTCTCGCGATCGATCGCCGATGCCTCGGCGCCGAGAACCGAAGGTGCCTCCAGCAACAGAAGCCGCGTCCGCCCCTCTACCGCCATCGCATCGAAATAGGCCGAAGCACCCAAAAGCAACGCATCACGCGGCGACGGCGCCTCCGCCGAGCGGCTCTCGATCTCTTCGGCGACCCTTTCCGCCTCCTGCTCGATGACGGCGCGGAACAGCGCCCGCTTGTCTTCGAAATGATGATAAAGCGCCCCGCGCGTCACACCCGCCGCCGAGACGATGTCCGGCGTTGCGGTTTCGGCATAGCCCCTGTCGATGAAGAGGCGGCGCGCGGCCGTCATCAATGCCTGCTGTGTTTGCTCGGTTCGTTCGCGATTGGTCCTGCTCATATAGCTTCTTTACATACACACTGCATGTATGTTAAATGAAAAAACATACAGAATGTACGCAAATTGAGCAGGAGCATCCGATGAAGTCGACAAGCTACTATCCGGTGATCATGACCGATGACGTCGCGGCCACGGCAGCCTTCTACGTGACGCATTTCCGCTTTCAGGCGCTGTTTCAAAGCGACTGGTACGTCCACCTCCAGTCTGCGGAAAATGAACACGTCACCCTGGCGATCCTCGACGGCAGCCACGAGACCATTCCCGAGCAGGCACGCGGCAAGGTGTCCGGCCTGCTTCTGAATTTCGAGGTCGAGGATGTCGATACGATCTATGCCGCTTGCAAGTCGGCCGGGCTGCCGATCATGCGCGATCTGCGCGACGAGGATTTCGGCCAGCGGCATTTCATCACCGCCGATCCCAATGGCGTGCTGATCGACATCATCAAGCCGATCCCGCCGAGTGCCGAGTTCGCCGCCATGTATGACGTCTCGGCGCTGCCCGCCTGACCTAGCCTCTGAAGGCCGGATCCTTCTGCGACACCAGCTTGTGCAGGTGCACCATCATGCCGGCGGCAAAGAGCGGCGTCAGGAGATTGAGGAACGGCACGGCAAGAAAAGCAGCGATGACGAGGCCGCCCAGGAAGACCGTCGATCCGTGCTTGGCACGGAAGGCGCGGGCCTCCTCGGGCGGCCGGAAGCGCATTGCCGCGAATTCGAAAAATTCCCGCCCCAGCAGATAGCCGTTGACCACGAAGAAGGCGATCAGATTGACGCCGGGGATGAAGAGCAGGAACAGCGCGATCAGATTTCCGACGATCACTACTCCGAGGAACTTGACCGAGCTCATCAGCGCTGGTCCGAACGGCATGGCATTGCCCGGCCGGTCGCTCGGATAATCGCGTTTTTCCACAACCTCCGCCACATCGTCCAGAAACAGTCCGGCAATCAGCGCCGTGACCGGTGACAGCAGCAGCGCAAGGCCGAGCGCCAGCCCGAGACCGGCAAGGATGGCGAAGACGAAACTCAGCCATCCCGCCCATTCCGGCATCTGCGGAAAGAAGCCGGCGACCCAGGGAAAGAGCAATGTGGCAAACAGACTGCGGAGCACGAACCACAGCCCCACCAGCACCAGAAGAGTGAGTCCGAGAACCTTCCAGAAGACCGAGCGCGTCTCGGCAGCCAGAAGATTGCGGAACGACAGGCGAGCGGCGTCAAGGATCATTCGTTGGCGTCTCCATGCGTTGTCCCGGATGTAGGAATCCCGGCACAGAACGGCAAGCGGAAATAAAATTACATGCAACAATGGAAAACTTGTCTACAATTACACACTAATATATACTGCAAACTATTCGATCTAAACTTGAGTCTGAGACGCAGCTTCGGGAAATATTCGCAAGCAGTGTGTCTCACCTAACGCATCCGATATCGCGTCTCTCTGGTAACGAGGGGTATGCCGGCGTGGAAGACTTCGTCCAGAAGCTCAGGCATTACGTGAAATCCGGCACGCCAGCGGAGCGCCGGATCGCAAAGTATTTTACCGAGCACCTGAACGATCTCCCCTTTGAAACCGCCGCCTCCGTCGCCGACCGTCTGGACCTCAGCCCGATGACCGTCGGCCGGTTTCTGCGTGCCCTCGGCTATCAGGGCCTCGACAGCGTCAAGATCCATATTCGCGAAACCGCAGTCACCTCTCCGGTGCAATTGCAGACTTCGCTCAGCGAGTTGCAGACCGATGCATCCGGCGGCAAGCCGCTGGCCCTTCTCGTCACCGAGCAGATCCAGGCCCTGCATCACATCTACCATCTCACCGCTCAGCCCCAATGGGCGGAAGCTGTGGCGATGATCTCCGGCGCCCGTGAAGTCTTCATTGCCACGCACGCCCGCATGGCGGGTTTCGCCTCGCATTTCGCCCAGCGCCTGACCCGAGCCCGCGATGGTGTCCGCGCGCTCGATGGCTCCGGCAGCCGCTTCGCCGAACTGTTTGCCCGCCAGACCGGCGAAGGCGCGCTTCTCGTCATCGTCGATAGCCGCCGCTTCGCACGCGCCCGGCTGCTTGCCAGGACAGCGCGGCGATATGGCTACAAGGTCGTGCTGATCGCTGCCGAGAATAACGACTGGATGCCGGATCAATCGAACATCATGCTGACCTTGCCGCCATCGCGTCTGCCGAACGACGACAATTTGCCGCCACTGATGGCCTTGCTTGATTGCCTGTCGGAAAGTGTTATCGGCGCGACCGGCGACGAAGCATTGCAGCGCGAACGCCGCATGGCGGAATTCGGCTTGATCCTTGGCGAGGGCCGCGGCGGAAGCTAGCCGTTCTCAACGGTAGTCAGTCATTTTCAGGCTGCTTCCAGGAGACGGCTCGCGCCCACTCGTTTGCACCCTCCACAATGAGATCGAAGACCGGGTCTTTGATGTCGTAATAGAACTCTTCATCATCGGGGAAGCGCTCGGCAAGCCGCTGCTTGATCAGGCCATAGGCCTCAGCGGCGACCGCATGGCTGCGCAGAAAATCACGGCAGAGCAGCGGATAGCACTGATTGAAGCGTCCTCTCTCCCTCACATGTACGTTGATCGGTCGACCCTGTGTTCTCCGGAAAAGTATTTTCCGCAACTCGGCGTCCGCCAGCGACATCCCTGGCGGGCGGTGATCGATTGATGCGGAACTTCGCCTGAAGCCGGAGTTCGTGAATGCATCGACATCCACTAGCTCCAGGCTGTCGACGGTCAGTTGCACGTCGATTATATCCTTCGCTGCCAACCCGGGAACCGCGGTCGAGCCTATGTGATGGATCACTGTCTCTGGGGGTGCAAGTAGCAGAAGCCACGGCTTCAAAGCCTGGAACTCATCGGCCCAGGTCTGCTGCGGAGGTAAAATTTTGATAGGCATCGAGCCCTCTCGTTGCTGACTAAACGGGAGAGCCGTTAGATCCTGCACGTGAAGAACAGATGTCAGGCGCCGAAGCTTGCGCGCTAGTCCATCGCCTCAAGCTCGGCGCGGTGGCGATACATCGCCAGTAATCGGCGGTATTCCCGATCATACATCGCACGCTTTCCGGCATTCGGGCTGCGCTCGTCGCCCCCCGGATACATCGCTGTTCCGGCAGCTGCGAGATCGCGATGCAGGCCGCAGGCGACGGATGCGGCGATTGCCGTACCGAGCAGCACGGCCTCGTTCATCTTGGGCACCACCACCTTGCATCCCGTCGCATCGGAATAGAGCTCCATCAGCACCGGGTTTTTCACATGGCCACCGGCCACATGCAGCGTGTCCGGCACATAGCCATATTCCTTCATCTTCTCGAGGATATGGCGGATGCCGAGCGCGATCCCGACGGCCGTGCGCCAATAGAGCGCGCAGAGCCCATCGAAGGATGTGTCGAGCGTCAGGCCGCTGACAACGCCGACGGCATGAGGATCGGCAAGCGGCGAGCGGTTGCCGTGAAAATCCGGCAACACGAAGATGCGGGCGCCGAAGGCATCGTCGCCCTCCTCGGCGCGAAGCTGCGCAACGCGGGCGGCGATCTTCTGGTGGAGTGCGGCGGTCGGCTCGCCGCCTGCGGCATGCATCCGCACGATATGATCGAGAAGCGCGCCGGTCGCCGACTGCCCGGCTTCGACAAGCCAGGACTGCGGGAAGACCGCTTCGTAATAGGGACCCCACATGCCGTGGCTCGGCCGCCGTTCGCGCGAGAAGGAAACAATACAGCTCGATGTGCCGGCAATCAACGCCAGCTGCCTCTCAAGCGCCCGCGGATCATCGGCAAAGCCGCCGAGTGTTCCGAGCGCTCCGGCATAGGCGTCGATCATCCCCGCCGAGACGTGGCAGGCCGTCGTCAGACCAAGCGCCGACGCCGCCTCCTGGGTCAGTGTCCCGACGCTCGCGCCGACCGGTGCCGTATCATCGGGAAGATGTCCACGCTCCAGAAGATCCTCAAGTCCGATTTCTGCCAGGAAGTCCTTCCGCCAGCCGTCTTTCTCATGGGAAAGATAGTTCCACTTGGCCGTCAGCGTACAACGCGAGCGATTGAGCGATCCCGTCGCTTTCCAGGTCATGAAGTCAGCAAGGTCGAAAAAGTAGCCGGCATTCATCCAGGTGCCCGGCAGCTTCTTCTTCAGCCACATCAGCTTCGGCATTTCCATTTCGGGCGACATGAAATGCCCGGAATGCTCCAACACCGCATGCTCTGTCGCCGTGCAGAAATCGGCTTCCTGCAGTGCCCGATGGTCGAGCCAGACGATGGTGTCGAACCGTTTTTCGCCGCTGGTCGAAACGGAAATCTGCCGCCCCTCGACATCGCGCACGACGAGCGAGCAGGTGCCATCGAAGCCGATCGCGCCAATCGAAGCGGGCGCCACGCCCGACTGTTCCACGGCCTTGCGGACCGAGATGCAGACGGCCGACCAGATATTTTCGGAATCATGCTCTGCGTGGTTTTCACGCGGTCTGTTCATGATGATCGGATGCTCGGCCTTGCCCAGCAACCGGCCGGTTGCGTCGAAGACACCGGCGCGCGCACTGCCGGTGCCGACATCCACCGCAACCACGTGATCATGCATCAGGGGCGCATCCCATCCAGCTCTTGTTTCTGGATAAGGTGTATCAAATCCGGCATCACGTCAAACACCGCTTCGGGAGAAAGCCGGTCAAGTTCAGCACGATAGCCTTCGAAATTGGCGTGCGAGCCACCGGTAAAGGCGAAGACGCGCATGCCCGCCGCCTTTGCTGCCTCGATGCCTGCCGGGCTGTCTTCGATGACCACGCAATTCTCCGGCTCGACATGCATTTCCCGCGCTGCATGCAGAAAGAGATCCGGTGCCGGCTTGCCGTTTTTCACCATGCTGGCGCTGAAGATGTTTGGCAGCTTGTCGATGAGACCGGTGACCGAAAGCGAAAGCTTGATCCGCTCGACCTGGCTCGACGAGGCAACGCAGCAGGGAAGATGCAGCGCGTCGATCGTCGCGCCGATACCCTCGATCGGCTTCAGCTCATTGCGAAACCGGCTGTAGAGATCCACCCGCATCCGCTCGAGAAACTCTTCCCCTGCATGGACGTGGTAGTCGTTTCTCATCGTATCGATGACGGTTGCCAGGCTCTTGCCGAGAAAGCGGCCATAGACCTCCTCCTCGGTGATTGGAACGCCAAGATCGTTCATCGCCTTGACGAGAACGTTGACGGATATCGGCTCGCTGTCGACGAGCACGCCGTCGCAATCGAAAATGACAAGCCGTGTCTCAGTCATGAAAGACCAACCATGTTTTCGGACGCGTTGCCGTCCCGCTTGCCGGCAGGCGGGACGATGGCGGCATCATCCGCCGCCATCGCAAATGCTTACACTGCAAGCTTGCCGTCGAGATAGAGCTGCAGCGTCTCGCGGGTGCCCTTTTCCCACAGCGTTTTCAGGGCATGTGCAAAGCGCTTGCGGAAGAGTTCCGATTTCGCCACCTCGCCGAAAATGTCGTCGAAGGCGAGGAAAGCCATCGGATCGTCCTTGGCCTTCAGCGCCGCCGCATGCAGACGGTCGGCGCTGGCATCGTTGAAGACGATATCCTTGCCGCTATCGGTCTTGCCGGCGAAATAGCGGCACCAGAGCGCCGAGACCAGCGACAGACCAACGACGTCCCGGCCCTGGCTGAGATTGTCGAGCGTCGAGGGAAGGATGAATTTCGGCTGGCGGTTGGAGCCATCCTGCGCCAGGCGCGGGATGGTGTCAGCGATCTTCGGGTTGAGCAGACGCCGCTCGATCAGACCGAAATAGTCCTGCAGCGAGGTGTCAGGCACCGGCGGAACGATCGGGATGATCTCGTCCTTTTCGAGCTTGGCGAGAAAGGCGCGGATCAGCGGATCTTCCATCGAGTCATGCACGAAATGAATGTCCATCAGCGCCGCTGGGTAGGCAATCGCCGCGTGGCCACCGTTCAGGATGCGGATCTTCATATGCTCGTATGGCGTCACGTCAGGAACGAAGGTGACACCGACCTTTTCGAGAGCCGGACGGCCCGCCGTGAACTTGTCTTCCAGCACCCACTGCTTGAATTCCTCGCAGTAGACCGGCCAATTGTCCTCGATGCCGAACTGATCCTTCAGGAGATCGATCTCGCGCTGACCAGTCGCCGGCGTGATGCGATCGACCATGGCATTCGGGAAGGCGACATTGGCCTTGATCCAATCGGCAAGCGCCGGATCCGAAAGCTTCGCGGTGCCGATGACGGCATTGGCCGTGACGACGCCGTTATGCGGAATGTTATCGCAGGACATGACCGTGAACGGCACCATGCCCTTGTCCTTGCGCGCCTTCAGGCCGGCGACGATCAGGCCGAAAACGGTCTTCGGCTCCGCCGGGTTCTTGCCATCGGCGGCAATGGCCGGATGCTCCGGATTGAACTTGCCGGATGCATCGATGAAATAGCCGCCTTCGGTGATGGTCATCGAGACGATGCGGATTGCCGGATCGGAGAGCTTCGCGATGATCGCCTTGGCATCGCCAATTGGCAGAATGTCGGCCATCGGTCCGGTGACCCGGGCCGCGGTCTTGTTGTTGTCCTGTTCGACGACGGTCGTCAGAAAGTCCTGGGCCGCGAGCTTTTCGCGCATGGCCGCATCCGACGGCAGCATGCCCGCGCCGACGATCGCCCAATCGTGATCCTGCCCCTGGTTGAACAGGTCGTCGAGATAGATCGCCTGATGGGCGCGATGAAAATTGCCGACGCCGAAGTGCACGATGCCCGCCTTGAGCGACGCCCGGTCATAAGCCGGAATTGCAGCGGTTTTTGCCGCTTCGGTAAGCGTTGCCAGCGATAGTTTGCACGTCATGATCTCAGTCCTCTTGAGGTCTTCCGAAGCGTCAGCCGCTCCGGGTATCGGTGAAGCGGACACCCTGCCCGCCTCACATGGGCACCCCGGCCCGGCCGCGCTTCAGATCGCGAGACCGCCCTCGTTGAATTTGTGGATGCGCGTCTTGTCGGGCGTCACGAAAACCGTGTCTCCGGCCTTGGCCGCGAACTCGCCGCCGGCGCGGGCCGTGATCGGACCGATGCCATCGACGTCGATATGCAGGAAGGTATCGGAGCCGAGATGTTCGGCAACCGTGACACGGCCCTTCCACTCGCCGCTCTCTTTCGACAGCACCACGTGCTCCGGACGCACGCCGATCGTATGCGCGCCGAGCTGGGCGGCCGGCTGGCCCTTGACGAAGTTCATTTTCGGCGAGCCGATGAAGCCGGCGACGAAGAGATTGCGCGGATTCTTGTAGAGTTCGAGCGGCGATCCGACCTGCTCGATATTGCCACGGTTCAGCACCACGATCTTGTCCGCCATGGTCATGGCTTCCACCTGGTCGTGGGTGACGTAGATCATCGTGGTCTTCAGCTGCTGGTGCAACTCGCTGATCTCAAGGCGCATGTTGACGCGCAGCGCCGCATCGAGGTTCGACAGCGGCTCGTCGAACAGGAAGGCCGACGGCTGGCGCACGATCGCGCGGCCGATGGCGACACGCTGGCGCTGGCCACCCGACAGCTGGCGCGGCTTGCGCTCAAGATAGTCGGTGAGGTTCAGCACGCGGGCGGCATCCGCCACCTTCTTGTCGATCTCACCCTTGTCCATGCCCGCCATCTTCAGCGGAAAGGCGATGTTGTTGCGCACGCTCATATGCGGATAGAGCGCGTAGGACTGGAAGACCATCGCCAGCCGGCGCTCGGACGGCGCCTGTTCGGTCGCGTCCTTGCCGTCGATGACGATCTTGCCGCCCGAGACGTCCTCAAGCCCGGCGATCAGCCGGAGCAGCGTGGACTTGCCGCAGCCGGACGGACCGACGAAGACGACGAACTCGCCGTCCTTGATCTCGAGATCGATCGAAGGGATGACCTTGGCTTCGCCGAAGACCTTCGAGACTTTCTGAAGGGTAATGCTGCCCATGTTTCTCTCCCTGTCGTCTTATTTCACCGCGCCGAACGTCAGGCCGCGGACGAGTTGCTTTTGGCTGAACCAGCCGAGGATCAGGATCGGCGCGATCGCCATTGTCGATGCTGCCGAAAGCTTGGCGTAGAACAGGCCTTCCGGGCTGGAATAGGAAGCGATGAAGGCCGTCAGCGGTGCTGCCTTGGAGGCAGAGAGGTTGAGCGTCCAGAAAGCTTCGTTCCAGGCCAGGATGATGTTGAGCAGCAGCGTCGAGGCGATGCCGGGAATGGCCATCGGGGTCAGCACGTAGATGATTTCCTTGGCGAGCGAGGCGCCGTCCATGCGGGCGGCTTCGAGGATCTCACCGGGGATTTCCTTAAAGTAGGTGTAGAGCATCCAGACGATGATCGGCAGGTTGATGAGCGTCAGCACGATCACCAGGCCCATGCGGCTGTCGAGCAGTCCGCTGTTGCGGAACATCAAATAGATCGGAATCAGCGCACCAACCGGCGGCATCATCTTCGTCGACAGCATCCACATCAGAACATCCTTGGTCCGCTTGGTCGGCGAGAACGCCATGGCCCAGGCGGCCGGGATGGCGATGATCAGACCAAGCAGCGTCGAGCCGAAGGAGATGATCACCGAGTTCATGAAGTGGCCGAGATAGTTCGAACGGCTCTGCACTTCCGCGTAGTTCTCGGTCGTCCAGTGAAAGAACAGGAACTGCGGCGGCGAGGCGATCGCATCGGCTTCCGACTTGAAGCTGGTCAGGAAGGTCCAGAGGATCGGGAAGAAGATCAGGATCCCGAGCGTCCAGGCGATCGCGGTCATGATGACCTTGCGCTGTGTTGTGACTTTGCGAGCCATCTTACGCCTCCAGGTTCTTGCCGACGAGGCGGACAAGGAAGATCGCGACGATATTGGCGAGGATGACAGCGACGATACCGCCCGCCGATGCACCGCCGATGTCGAACTGCAGAAGCGCCTGCACGTAGACCAGATAGGTCAGGTTGGTGCTCTGCGTTCCCGGGCCGCCATTGGTGGTGACCAGGATTTCGGCGAAGACCGAGAGAAGGAAGATCGTCTGGATCAGAATGACCACGGTGATCGCACGCGCCATATGCGGCAGGACGATATAGATGAATTTCGAGACGACACCGGCGCCATCCATCTCGGCGGCTTCCTGCTGCTCTTCGTCGAGCGACTGCAGGGCCGTCAGCATGATCAGCGTTGCGAAGGGCAACCACTGCCAGGCGACAATCAGGATGATCGAGAACAGCGGCGCATTGGCGAGCCAGTCATAGGGCTGCAGCCCGAGCGCCTTGGCAAGATGTGCGAAGAGCCCGTTGACCGGGTTCATGAACATGTTCTTCCAGACCAGGGCCGCCACCGTCGGCATGACGAAGAACGGCGCGATGACCAGGATGCGAACGATACCCTGCCCGTAGATATCCTGATTGAGCAGGATCGCGAAAGCGATGCCGCCAATAACCGTGATCAGCAGGACGCCGAGCACCAGAAGCAGCGTATTCGCCAGCGCCGAGAAAAAGGCCGGATCGGTGAGGAAGTACTGATAGTTCAGGAAACCGACGAAGGTTTCCATGCCCGGGTTGAGCAGATTGTAGTTCAGCAGAGAGAAGTAGATCGTCATCGCCAGCGGGATGAGCGACCAGAGCAGCAGGAGGATGACCGAAGGCGCCATCATCATGCGCGCCGCTGAGCGGGTGTGTAACGTTGCCATGGCGATTACCGATCTTGTCTGGAGTGGCGAACGGCTGCAGGGCAGCAAAGACAAAAAGGGGCCGCCGACGCAGTTCGGGCAATTCGGCGGCCCAGTTGAGTGGAATGTCAACCATTCCAACCCGTTCTCAGGAGGTTATTACTTGATGTAACCAGCCTTGGTCATTTCGCGGGTGGTCAGCTGCTGTGCGCTCTGCAGAGCCTGATCGACCGAAAGCTGGCCGGCAAGAGCTGCGGAGAACTGCTGGCCGACGGCCGTGCCGATACCCTGGAATTCCGGGATAGCGACGAACTGGACACCGACATAGGGGACCGGCTTGACGGTCGGCTTGGTCGGGTCAGCCGAGTTGATCGAGTCGAGCGTCATCTTCGCGAAAGGCGCCGCCTTCTGGTAATCGGCATTCGCATAGAGCGAAGAACGCGTACCGGGAGGTGCATTCAGCCAGCCTTCCTTCTCGGCGACCAGTTCGGTGTAGTGCTTGCTGGTTGCCCAGGCGACGAACTTTTCAGCCGCTTCGACCTTCTGCGAGCCTGCCGGGATGGCGAGGTTCCAGGCCCAGAGCCAGTTGCCGCGCTTGCCGAGACCCTTGTCCGGAGCCAGAGCGAAGCCGACCTTGTCGGCAACCTGCGATTCCTTCGGGTTGCTGACGAAGGATGCTGCAACGGTGGCGTCGATCCACATGCCGCACTTGCCGGTCTGGAAAAGCGCCAGGTTTTCGTTGAAGCCGTTCGACGAAGCGCCAGGAGGGCCGGCTTCCTTCATCAGGTTGACGTAGAAGTTCAGCGTGTCCTTCCACTCGGGCTGATCGAACTGCGGTGCCCACTTTTCGTCAAACCAGCGGGCGCCGAAGGAGTTCGACATAGCCGTCAGGAAGGCCATGTTTTCGCCCCAGCCAGCCTTGCCACGCAGGCAGATGCCGTAGACTTCCTTGTCCTTGTTTGTGATCTTCTTCGCAGCGTCTGCGATGAAGTCCCAGGTCGGAGCGTCGGGCATCTTCAGGCCGGCAGCTTCGAACAGGTCTTTGCGGTACATGACCATCGAGCTTTCGCCGTAGAACGGCGCTGCATAAAGCTTGCCGTCGGTGGTCAGGCCGCTGCGGATTGCCGGCAGCAGGTCGTCGGCGTCGTAGTCGGCTCCGAGATTGTCGAGCGGCAGGAGCCAGCCCTGCTTTGCCCAGATCGGAACTTCGTAGGTGCCGATGGTCAGAACGTCATATTGACCGCCCTTGGTCGCGATGTCGGTGGTGACCTTCTGGCGCAGCACGTTCTCTTCGAGCGTGACCCATTCCAGATCGATGTCGGGGTTGGATTTCTTGAAATCATCCGTCAGCTTCTGCATCCGGATCATGTCGCCGTTGTTGACGGTCGCGATTGTGAGCGTTTCAGCCGAAGCCATGCCCGCAAACGCCAGTGCCGAGCAGGCGCCCAGCAGAAGAGTTCTCAATGTCATATCTTCCTCCCAGAAGATGAGTGTGAGCATTCGCTTTGCTCATGGGCAATTACTCACAGGAGGTTACAAAATGTCAATGCGCATTCGTTGCTGCGGTAGCGAAAGGATAGATCATGGCATTGATTTAAAACGAAATAATTTTCGCTCAGACCGTGAGCAAAAATTCAGCAGTCGCCTCATCGGTGATCAAAGCGTTGATTTGACGGCCGACGATGGCAGCCTTTATCGCTTTGAATTTGCGCTTGCCCTTGGCGATTCCAATGACCGTCGACGACTCACGCGGAGGGATCGGTGCAGAGGCCACGCGCTCGTTGATCGGGTTGTCCAAAAGCCTGCCGTCACCGTCGAAAATCCAGCCGCAGATTTCGCCAACAGCGCCGTTGCGCATCAGCTCCATCATCTCGTCCTTCTCCAGGAAGCCATCGACGCAGAGCGGTCCATCGATGCCGAGCTCGCCGATGCCGACGAAGGTGACATCCGACTGTGCGCTGATCTCCAACGTAGACCGCACCAGCTGCTGGCTATGCAGCATCTCGCGCTCTTCGGAAGAGGTGACGAGGACCGGCAGCGGCATCGGAAAGTGCCGCGCCTTGACGGCATCGGCCATGCTGAAGATGACGTTGTAATAGGCGGCCGAACCGTCGGGCGTGATGTTGCCGGTCAGCGAGACGATACGGTGATCAGGACATTCAAGCTGCGGCAACTGATCGACAGCGGCCTTCAGCGTACGGCCGGTTCCGACAGCAAGCACGATCGGCTCGGGCCGCTTCAGCCAACGCTCGATTTCGGCCGCCGCCGCCTCGGCAATGCCGATCGTCGTCGAGGAAGAGCCCGGATCGCTCGGCACGACCTCCACATAGCGCAGGTCAAATTTCTTGCGCAGCTGGTTGCCGAGTTCGAGACAGGCAGCGATCGGATGGTCGAGCCGTACCTTGATCAGCTTTTCGGCAACGGCGAGCGAAACGAGTCGCTGCGCCGACTGCCGCGAAATCCCCATGGTCGAGGCGATCTCATCCTGCGTCCGTCCGGCAACGTAATAGAGCCAACCCGCCCGCGCCGCGTCATCCAGCCGTCCAGGAGTATCGGTTCTCTTTGCCATCTAGTTTTTACCGCGCAAAATAAGCCGGTGCTTTACCGGGTGAAAATGACCATGAATCTCTAATGCGCCAGATCAAAACAAAAATGAGCAAATGTCGAGTGCGTTGAATAAATGCATGACAGATTTCGTTGCGTCAGCGATCAGACAAACCAGTTCGCAATGACGAAGGCCGCCGCCTTGATGATCCCGTAGATCATGCCGCCGACGATCGTCAGCGATAGAGCGGTTGCGATCACTCCGAGGATGACGAACAGCCCGTCGCGGCCGAGAATACCGAGAGAGAAGAGGCAGATCGCCAGCGCAGGCAGCATGTTTCCGAGCGGGATCGGCAGCGTCAGGATGATCGCCATGACGAGACAGAGGAAGCCCGCGACATATTCCGCCGGAGGCTCGACCAGCGCGGAAAGCCGCGGCTTCAGCATGCGCTCGGCGAAGGCCAGCCAGCGATGAATGCGCGAGATGATCGCCTCGAAATCCTCGCGCCGCATCGAACGGTCGGCGATGACCTTCGGCAGCCAGGGCTTCAGGCCGAAGGTCAGCTGTGCCGCAAGAAAAAGCAACGGTGCGCCGAGGATCGCCGAGGTTCCCGGCGGCGTCGGCACGAGATTGGGCAATGCGAAGACCAGCATCAGCGCGCCGATCGCCCGATCACCCATGGTCTCGAAAATATCCCGGATGGAGATCCGTTCGCGTGAACGGTCGTTCGCCATCTGCCTCAGTATTGCCGACAGGCGGCGCGCCCGCGGACGTGGATTACGCGGCAGGCGCCCCCGCGCCATGTCCATGCTTTCGATCGTCATAAAACCCCGGCTTCCCGATTTCGGCTTACCAATACCATTCAAATATGAAGCTTCTCTGCTGAATGTGCCGCCATCATGACGGCAGGGGTTCGCGATCGCGGCCATTGCAAGGCCATTTTTCGCCGTCACGCCTCGCTTGACCCCAGCCCGCGCTGGGCGCTACTCATCTTCCAAGGAGAAATTGCGTGCGAATTCTGCTGGTTGAAGACGACGGCATGATCGGAGAAGCGGTGCGCGACCATGTGGCCGCCGCGGGTCATGCCATCGACTGGATGCGGACGATCGGCGATGCCCATGCGGCGGAGACATCGGTCGATTACGGCCTGATCCTGCTCGACCTGCAGCTGCCCGACGGCACCGGCATCGACTTTTTGAAAACCCTCCGCGGCCGCGGCAGGATCGTGCCGGTCATCATCCTGACAGCCCGCGACCAGATTTCCGACCGTATCGAGGGTCTGAACGCGGGCGCCGACGACTATCTCGTCAAGCCGTTCAATCTCGGCGAGCTCGAGGCCCGGATCATGGCGGTTGCCCGCAGGTCGGGTGCCAACCCGCATCCGATCATCCGCATTGCCGATATCGAGATCGACCGCCCCCAGCACAGACTGGCGGTCGCCGGCGAGCCGATCGTGTTGACCAGCCGCGAATGGGCCGTGCTCGATCTCCTGGTCGCAAGGCCTGGCGCCATCGTGCCGAAAGACCGTATCGAGGAGGCGCTCTATGCCTTCGGCTCGGAGATCGAAAGCAATACGGTCGAGGTCTATGTCAGCCGCCTGCGCAAGAAGATCGGCAAGGACCGCATCCGCACCGCCCGCGGCATTGGCTACACATTGGGCGAAGCATGAGACGCGAACCGAGTATCACCCGGCCGCTTATCCTGGCGCTGACCAGCATCCTCGTGCTCTTCTGGCTGATCGCCATCGGCTTGAGCATCCGCGTCATGCAACACGAATTTTCGGAAATCTTCGACAGCGCGCAGGAAGAGACGACGCAGCGTCTGCTGGCTCTTATCGTTGACGACTTGGGCGAGCGCACCGTTACCGACCCGCGCAGCATTGCCATGCTCGACACGGCCGCCAGCCGCGAATATCTGACCTACCAGCTGCGCGACAAGACGGGGAAGGTCGTGCTTCGTTCCAACGACGCACCATCCGAACCCTTCAGTGCGCCACTCGTCCACGGCTTCCACGACACGCAGTCCCATCGCATCTATACCGAGGCCACGGCGGATGGCATGCTGTTCATGCAGGTCGCCGACCGTTTCGGCAATCGCCGCGAGGCCGTCCGCGAAAGCGCCGCCACGCTTCTCTGGCCGCTGATCGTCCTGATCCCCGCCAGTATCTTTGCCGTGTGGTTCGTGGTCGGGCGAGCGTTGAAACCGATCGAGACCTTGCGGCAGGACATCGCAACCAAGGACGGCGGCAACATGGCGCCCATCGAAGGCGGCCGTCTGCCGCGCGAGATCAAGCCGATCGCCCGCTCCGTCAATCTCCTGCTGGCCCGCCTGCGCGCAGCCCTCGAAGCTGAGCGCGAATTCACCGCCAACAGCGCTCACGAGCTGCGCACGCCGATCGCCGGTGCCTTAGCGCAGACCCAACGCCTTGCGCAGGAGCTGCCCGCAGGGCCCGTCCGGCAGCGGGCACAGCAGGTGGAAGCATCGCTTGCCAATCTCGGCCGCCTCGCCGAGAAGCTGCTCCAGCTCTCCCGCGCCGAAGCCGGCATCGGCCGCAGCGACACGCCATCCGATCTCAGGGCAATCCTCGACATGCTTATGGTCGATTACGCCCGCGACAGCCGTACGGAAGGCCGCGTTGCCTATCATCCGGAGCCCGGCGCTGCTCTGGTGCGCAATGCCGATATCGACGCCTTCGGCATCGTCATCCGCAATCTCGTCGAAAACGCGCTTTCCCATGGCAATCCGGAGCAGCCGGTGGAGGTCTCCATCGACGGCAGCACGATCCGGGTCGTCAATGACAGCCCCGTTATCGCCGCGACCGATCTTGCAGATCTGAAGCGCCGTTTCCGCCGTGGTGCGACCAACGCACCGGGCTCCGGCCTGGGTCTGGCGATCGCCGACCGTATCACGACGCAGATGGGCGGAACGCTGGAGCTGATCTGTCCCGCGAGCGGCAGCCAATCCGGCTTCGAGGCACGGGTCACGCTGCCCGCATAGGACTTGCAAATCACCGCAAACGGTGCGAGCAGACGCCAGTAATCGCGAGGCGGCAAGACATGATCATTTCCTTCGATATCGGCGGCTCAGCTATCAAGGGCGGCATTGCCCGTTCGGAAGCGGACATCACTCCCATGGGCCGTAAACCGACCCCTAAGGATGATTTCACGGCCTTCGTCGAGACCATCCGCAGCTTCATCGCCGAAAGCGGCGAACAGCCTTCGCGCGTCGCGCTATCGATTGCCGGCGTGGTCGATCCCGATACGCAACGGCTGACCTGCGCCAACATTCCCTGCATCCATGGCCGCGATCTTGCCGCCGACCTTCAGGCCGAGCTCGGCCTGCCGGTCCTGATCGCCAATGATGCGGATTGCTTTGCCATGGCCGAAGCCGAGCTCGGCGCCGGCCGCGGCCACCGTATCGTTCTTGGCGCCATCCTCGGCACCGGCGTCGGCGGCGGTCTGGTGTCCGACGGCCGCCTCATCAATGCGTCTGGCGGCTTTGCCGGCGAATGGGGCCATGGCCCGATCATTGCCTCCGAAGCTGGAAACCCGCCTGCGAAGATCCCCGCCTATCCCTGCGGTTGCGGTCAGAAAGGCTGCGTCGACACGGTCGGCGGTGCCCGCGGCCTTGAGCGGCTGCACAAGACGCTGCACGATCTGGGTTTCTCAAGCGAGGAAATCATCGCGCAATGGCAGCAGGGAGACGAGAAAGCGACGCGCACGATCGACGTCTATACCGATCTCGTCGCCTCACCGCTGGCATTGACCGTCAACATCACCGGCGCGACCATCGTCCCCGTCGGCGGCGGCCTGTCGAATGTCGAGCCGCTGCTCGCCGAGCTGGACAAGGCGGTCCGGCAGCGGATCCTGCGCAAGTTCGACCGTCCGCTGGTCGTGCGCAGCGAATGCCGCGTCGAACCCGGCCTCATCGGTGCAGCAATCCTCGGCCTCAAGGCCGAGGCCGCCTAAAACCCAAAGCGAAAACGGCGCGGCCGAGGCCGCGCCATCTTCACTCAGCAGCCATCGCCGGCGGATGATGCTCATCCGCGTCTTCCTGGTCGGCGTTGGCCTGCCCGCCAGTCGCATCCTTCGGCTCGCGGCCGAAGAATAGTGCGTAGCCTGCGGGCAGAACGAAGATCGTCAGCAGGGTGGCAACCAGAATGCCGCCCATCATCGCATAGGCAAGCGGACCCCAGAACACGCCGCGCGAGATCGGGATCAGCGCCAGCACGGCCGTCAGCGCCGTCAGCATAATCGGCCTGAAACGGCGGACGGCAGCACCGACGATCGCTTCCTGACGGTGCATCCCCGCCTTGATATCCTGGTCGATCTGGTCGACGAGGATGATCGAGTTGCGGATGATGATGCCGAGCAGCGCGATGACGCCGAGGATCGCCACGAAGCCGAAGGGAGCGCCGCTGATCAGCAGGGCGCTTGCCGCGCCGATGATGCCGAGCGGACCGGTCGCAAAGACCAGCATCGCCTTGCCGAAGTGCTGCAGCTGCGCCATCAGCAGGATCATGATGACGACAAGCATGATCGGCGCCTTGGCGGCAATCGAATCCTGGCTCTCCGCCGCATCTTCCGCGCCACCCTGGATCTGCACCTGGTAGCCGGCCGGAAGGCTATCGCGCAGGCCCTTCATGTCGGCATACATCTTCATCGCCACATCGTTCGGCTGTACGCCGTCGGGCAACGTGGCGCGCACGGTGATCGTCGGCAGACGGTCACGCCGCCACTCGACGCCCTGCTCCATGACAGGCACCACCTTGGCGATCTGCGAGACCGGCACGAAGCCGCCGAAATCCGTCGGCACGTAGACCGAGTTGACGGCAGACAGCAGCGAGCGGCTGGCATCCGGCTCACGGGCAACGATCGAAACCGTTTCTTCGCCGTCGCGGAAATCGTCCAGCGGTGCACCTGATGTCGCCGTCTGCAGCATCTGGCGGACGCGCTGCGAGGTGACGCCGAGCGAGCGGGCACGATCCTGGTCGATGACCAGCTTCATGGCCGGCACCGGCTCAAGCCAATCGTCATGGATCGCGCCAAGCTCGGGGTTCTCGGCGAACTTCGCCTTCACCTGATCGGCAATCCGCCGCACTTCCTGGCGATCCGGACCCATGACGCGCATCTGCACGGGCCAGCCGGTCGGCGGCCCCAGGAACAGGCGGTCCACCTTGCCGCGAATATCGGGGAAGTCTTCGGCCAGAATGGTGCGCAGCTTGGTGATCAGCCGCTCACGCGCCGGTTCGTCATTCGCCATGATCAGCAACTGGGCGAAGTTTGGATTGGCAAGCTGCTGGTCGAGCGGCAGGAAGAAGCGCGGCGCGCCCTCGCCGATATAGGTGGCGATAAACTTCTTGTCCGGGTCCGCGATCATCTTGGCTTCAAGCGCCTTCGCCTTGGTCTCGACATCCTTGATGCTGGTGCCCTCCGGCAGCCAGAGATCGACGAGGATTTCCGGCCGCGAGGACTGCGGGAAGAAATTCTGCGGAATGAACTGGAAGCTCCAGAGGCTGGTAACGAAGGCGCCGACGGTGATCAGGAGCACGATCGCGCGATGGCGCACCGCCCAGCCGACGCTGCCGCGCAAGCCACGATAGAAGCGCGTATCGAAAACATCGTGATGCTCGCCGACGTGGTTGCGCTGCTTCAGGATCATGTAGCCGAGCCACGGCGTGAAATAGACCGCGACGAACCACGAAACGATAAGGGCGATACCGACGACATAGAACAGCGAGCGGACATATTCGCCCGCGGTCGATGCGGCAAAGCCGACGGGAATGAAGCCCGCCGTGGTGATCAGCGTCCCCGTCAGCATCGGGAAGGCCGTCGAGGAATAGGCAAAGCTTGCCGCCTCGACCTTGACCAGTCCTTCTTCGAGCTTTCGCTCCATCATCTCGACAACGATCATGGCATCATCGACCAGCAGACCGAGCGCAATGATCAGTGCACCGAGCGAGATACGCTGCAGATCGATGCCGAGTTCGTACATGATCGCGAATGTCGCGGCGAGCACCAGCGGAATGGCGATGGCAATCACCAGACCCGACCGCCAGCCGATTGACAGGAACGAGACAATTAGAACGATGATCAGTGCTTCGCCGAGCGCATGCATGAACTCGCTGATCGCATCGGTCACGACGTCGGGCTGATTAGAAATCTGATCGACGGCCACGCCATAAGGCAGCGACTTCTCAAAGCGCTCATAGGTCGCTTCGACATCCTTGCCGACATCGGTAACCTTGAAGCCCTTGGCCATGACGACGCCGACCTGGACGCTTTCGTGGCCGTTGAAACGGTACTTGCGCTGGTAGGGATCTTCGAGGCCCGAATAGACGGTGGCGATATCGCCAAGGCGGGTGACCTGATTGCCGGAGCGCAGCCGCAGTTCGCGAATGTCGTCCAACTTGCGCACGTCACCCTCGACGGAAATCCGAACCGACCGCAGGCCGGTATCGACGGAACCTGCGGGATCGACGCTGTTCTGGCCCCTTATGGCATTCTGCAGGTCGACGACCGTCAGACCGCGCTCGGCCAGGGCCTTGGAGGAGACGTCGATATAGATCTTCTCCGGCTGATCGCCGATGATCACGGCCTTCTCGACGCCGGGCGTCGTCAGCAGCATGTCGCGCGCCTGGATCGCGAACTTCTTCAGCTCCGGATAGGAATAGCCGTCGCCGCTGAGCGAATGCAGGGTGATGAACGTATCGCCGAACTCGTCGTTGAAATACGGGCCGAGCAGGCTCTCCGGAAGCTCGCTGGAGATATCGCCGACCTTTTTTCGGACCTGGTAGAAGGCGTCAGCCACGTCGGCCGCATTGGTATCGCCTTTGACCTGCACGGTAATGATCGAGCTGCCGGCACGGGTATAGGACTTCACCCAGTCGAGATGCGGCGTTTCCTGCAGTTTGCGTTCGATCTTGTTGGTGACCTGATCTTCCATTTCCTGAATGGAAGCGCCCGGCCAGACGGCCTGCACGACCATGACGCGGAAGGTGAAATCCGGATCTTCCTTCTGGCCCATGCGCATCAACCCGAGCACGCCGGTGATCAGGATGAGGCCGAAGAGGAAGCGGGCGATGCTCGGATGGCCGATTGCCCAGCGCGACAGGTTGAAGGGGCGCTTCTCGGTGCTGCTGTTGTCCATGACCTTGATCCCTCTCATGACGCCTTACTGGACGGAGCTTGTCGCATCGGCCGAAGCGGCCTGCGATTCCGGCAGCTTGACCTTCAGATTTTCGGTCATGAACTGCGTACCGGCCGCAACCACGATATCGCCGGTCGAGAGCCCTTCCGTGACGTTGACGCCGTCACCGGTGAAGTCGGCAACCTTGATCTCCCGGGCATGAACGGTCGCCGCCTGGCGATCGACGATCCAGACGATCTTCTTGCCTTCCTTCTCGGCCAATGCGCTGAGCGGCACGGCGACGTAAGGGTTCGTATTCGTGACATTGGCTTCGACGGTCGCCGTCATGCCGAGGAGCACACGCGGATCATTCGGCAGGCTGACACGGACCGAGAAGGTGCGCGACTGCGGATCGGCAGCGCCCGAAACTTCGCGAACCTTGCCCTGGAGAACCAGCTTGTCATCGGACCAGAAGCTCGCCTTGACCTGCTTGCCCGGCTTGAATTCGGCAATGTCGTTTTCCGGCACGGCGATCTGCACCTCTTTCTCACCATCGACGGCGACGGTGACGACAGGCGTGCCGGCAGAAACAACCTGTCCCGTATCGGCATTGATCGTGGTGACGATGCCGTTCTGGTCGGCCTTCAGTTGCGAATAGCTGACCTGGTTCTTGGCCTGGTCGAGAGAGGAAAGCGCCGCATCGCGCGTCGACACCGACTGGTCATAGGTCAACGAGGCCTGTTCCAGCTGGGATTTGGACGCGACGCTCTTATCGAAGAGCTGTTCGGCACGCTTGTTGGCAAGATCGGCCGTCTGCACGCCCTTTTCGGCGGCCGCCAGACTGGCCTCGGCGCTTTTCACTGCAAGTTCGTAATCGGTGGAATCGATGGTGGCGAGAATATCGCCCGGCGTTACCCGATCGCCGATATTGACGCGGCGCTCGGTGATCTTGCCGGCAACGCGGAAGCCGAGGTTCATTTCCGTGCGCGCCTTGACGGCGCCGGAATAATCGAGGACCCGCGCATCGCCAGCCTTGGCGATCTCGACGACCTTGACCGGGCGAATGACCTCCGGCGCTTCGGCTTTCTTCTCGTCGCTGCAGGCGGCAAGCCCGAGGCCGAGCGCGCCAACGAGCGCAATGCTGAGGATGGACGGCACGCGGCGGCTTTCTTGCGAAATCATCTTCGCACTCCCAATGTTTTTGATGTTCTCAGACGGACAAGCCGCCTGTTATTTCAGTGCTTTCAGAGAGAATTCGACGAGTTCGTCGATCGTCGCCCGATTGGTCTTTGCAAGACACTGGGCCACGATCTGCGGGTGACACAGGGTCACCGTCGCCGCACCGAAACAACGCGAAGCCGCATCCGCGTCCTGTTCGGCAAACTCACCGGCAGCGATCCCCTCGCGGATCACGTCGGCAAGCAATGCATGAATGCTGTCGATATGCTTGTCGATGACGTGCCAGTCGCGCTCGATTGCGACGACGACCATCTCGTGGACCTTTTCCCGGTCGAGCATGGTATCCACGGTCATTTGATACTGATCATGAACGAAGAGCCGCAGCCGCTCGGAAGCGCTGACGGGCATATGACAGATATCGTAGGCCTGCTTGTAGCTGGCAGCCAGCATGCGGCCGCAAATCGCCTGGTGAATTTCCACCTTCGAAGCAAAGAAGCGGTAGATATTGGCCGGCGACATGCCGAGGTCGCGCGCCACGTCGGCAACCGTCGTCTTGGCATATCCGTAATGACGGAACAGCTTTTCGGCTGAGTCGAGAATGCGGGTGACATTCTCCTGCCGGGTACTGTCCATCACGTTTTCAGCGACTTCACCCATAATTTCCGACGGCCTCACTTACGACTGACGATTTTCGAATTTCGTCAGTCGTAAGATATCAGCCATCACATGTCAATCAGTTAAGTAAACGTAAAAATGCCGCGGCCGTCAGGCGCGCGGCATTGCATCAATGTTTTCAAATGGATCAGGCCAGTTTGACGTCAAGCGTGATCGGAACCGCCGACAGCGCCTTTGAGACCGGGCAACCGGCCTTGGCCTTATTGGCCAGCTCGGTGAATTTCGCCTGGTCGGCACCTGGCACCTTGCCGATGAGAGCGAGATGGATCGCGGTGATCGCAAAGCCGCCCTCGACGCTTTCGAGCGTCACTTTTGCCGTGGTTTCCATGCTTTCCGCCGTCAGCCCGGCTTCGCCGAGGATCAGCGACAGAGCCATGGTGAAGCAGCCGGCATGGGCGGCGCCGATCAGCTCTTCCGGATTGGTGCCCGGAACGCCTTCGAAGCGTGTCGCGAAGCCATAAGGCTGCTCCTTGAGCGCGCCGCTCTGCGTCGAAATCTTGCCCTTGCCGTCCTTGAGCCCGCCGGACCATTGGGCCGAAGCTGTACGATTGATCTGCATGCCGTCCTCCGTTGCGATTGAAGCCTAAGGCGGCCAACGCCGCCACCCTGGGAAGGCAAAGCCTTCCTGTGCGACCATATAAGGCTCTATCGCGTGTTGACGACGGCTATGCGAAAATCTTCAGGCCGGGTGCTGCTGCACACTGAGACCGCCATCGACGGTCAGGCAGGTGGCGTTCATGAACGGGCACTCGTCAGAGATCATGAACACTGCCGCCATGGCGATTTCCTGCGGCGTCGCGATCCGCCCGCCCGGATGCAGCTTCATCGTCTCGGCCCTCGCCGCTTCCGGATCGGCAAAGCCGTTCCAGTAGTCGATGACCTTTTGCGTCGCGACATAGCCCGGCGCCAGCGCATTCACGCGAACATTCTTCGGCGCATATTCGAGGCCGAGGGACTTGGTCATCCCGAGAAGCGCATGTTTGGCGAGCGGATAGGGAAAGGTATGCGGGATGATCGTGAAGGCATGGGTCGAAGCGATGTTCAGGATGACCCCGCCACCCTCTCCGATCAATCCCGGCAGGACGGCTTTCGAGCAGTTCCAGGCACCCTTCAGATTGATATCGAAGCAGCGATTCCATTCCTCGTCGCTGGTTTCCAGCGGCTCGGCAAAGACGTTGACGCCGGCATTGTTGACCAGCGCATTGATCCTTCCGATCTCGCGTTCGGCCTGAGCGACTGCTTCGCGGATCGCCGTCGCATCGGTGATGTCAGCCGCCATATGGCCGACCGTGGCACCTTGCGTCCGAAGCCTCTCGGCCTCAGCCGCAAGCAGTGCGCCATCCATGTCGATGAGAAAGACGGCCGCCGCCTCGCGAACGAAAGCCTCGGCGATCGCCAGCCCGATACCCTGTGCCGCACCGGTGATGAACACGCGCTTGCCTGCCAGACGTCCTACCAAAGCTCTCTCCTCAAATTCCCGCAGCCAAAAGGCTGATCGTCATTCGCCCCGCAAGGCTTTCACCGGGCGCCAGCAAAACCAGCCCGCCAAAATCCCGCATGTGATGGCCGTTCGGCAAGTGGCTCATCGGCTCGAAGCAGAAGAAGCCGGCATTGCCGGGCGTATAGATCATGTAGTTGCCGAAGATCCCGTCCATCTCGATGTCCGCACTCATACCAAGCTCCGGCCACCGAATGGAGGCAGCGCCATCCCAACCCTCGAACGCATTGTTGATCCATCGATCGGGAATCGTACGCGGGGTCGAAAAATCGAATTCATCAGGAATGGCCACCGGCGCATCCGGCAGATAGCCCTGCCGCTCCGTCCAGAAGCGTGACGCCGGGGCAAGCAGCGTGGTGTTCGGCGTCAACGGAAAGAATGGGTGAAAGCCGAGACCGAAGGGCATCGGCATGTCACCGCGATTGGTGACGGACAGGACATTATCGAGACGGCCCTCCGACACCGAAAAGCCCTGCGATGCCGAATAGCCATAGGGGGAGAGGCGGCTCGCTTCGTGTTCGTAGCTCAGCGTCAGAGACCGCTCGTCATGTGCTTCGATGCTCCAAAGCCCGAGCCAGCCGTCACCGTGCAGATAAAGCGGATCACCGGTGTTCTGCTGGAAGGAATAGTCGCGTCCGCGAACGGTGATGACATTGTAGTCGACGCGGTTGCCGAACGGGACCAGCGGGAAGCTCGCCATGCCACCATCCGGACCACCGCGCGGCTGCAGAAAGGCGCGGCCACGAAATTCTGCCCGGCGTATCGCGCCGCCCTGCCGGGACACGGAGATTTCGAGACCGCCATCGGTGATCCGGATATCGTCCATGTCCGCTATCCCGCTCACCCGCGCCGGCCCGCTGCCGAAGAGCGGAGATTGTCGAGCAGTACCGCGATCAGCAGGATCAGGCCGCGCACGACATACTGGTAAAAGGCCTGGATGTTCAGCAGGTTCATGACGTTTTCGGCAATGCCCATGATCAGCACGCCCACGATGACGCCGGTCATCGCCGCGCGCCCACCGGCGAGCGACACGCCGCCGAGAACGCAGGCCGAGATGACCGAGAGCTCGAGGCCGGTTGCCGCATTCGGCTGGCCCGACGTGATGCGCGAGGCAAGCAGGATACCGGCGATGGCGCAGACAAGCCCCTGCAACGCAAAGATCCAGATCCGCATGTTGACGACATTGACGCCGGCAAGCCGCGAGGCTTCAGGATTGCCGCCGATCGCCAGCGTGTTCTTGCCGAAGACCGTACGGTTCAAGACGAAGCCGAAGACGATGAACAGCGCAATCATGATCCAGATCGGCGTCGGCACCGTCAGGAACCGGGATAGCGCCAACTGATAGAAGGCCGGATCGTTGATGCCGACAGCGCGGCCATCGGACGCGATCAGCGCGAAGCCGCGAACGATCTGCATGGTCGCGAGCGTGGTGATCAGCGCGTTGATGCGGAACTTGGCGATGACCACGCCATTGATGACGCCGACGATGCTGCCGCAGGCAAGCGCCGCCAGCAGGCCGAGCGGAATCGAGCCCGTCGAGTTTGACACCATGACGGCGATCATACCGGAGAAGGCGACAGTCGAGCCGACCGAAAGGTCGAAGTCACGCGAGGCCAGGCAGAACATCATTGTGCAGGCGACGATGCCGATCGTCACGACGGACTGCAGCAGGCCGAGCATGTTGCGTTCGGTCAGGAAGCTGGGAACGGTCAGCGAGACGATGACGAAGGCGATCGCGAAGATCACCACGAGGCCCTGTTCGCCGAGAAGGATTTTTTTCAACGAGTTCATCACTACCGTTCCTGAATTAGAGTGTGCCGGCGGCATTCTTGTCGGGCAGAGCCGCGGTCAGAATGCTGCGTTCGTCGAAATCGGCGCGCGCCACATTGGCGGCGACGCGGCCCTGGCACATGACCATGATGCGATCGGAAATACCCATCACCTCGGGCAGCTCGCTGGAAATGACGACGATCGCCATCCCGCCTGCCGCGAGCTCGTAGAGGATCTCGTAGATCTCCGACTTGGCGCCGACATCGATACCACGCGTCGGCTCGTCGATGACGAGCACCTTGACGCCCTGCTCCGAAAGCCAGCGGCCGAGAATGACCTTCTGCTGGTTGCCGCCGGAGAGATTGATGATGTCCTGCTTGCGCGAAGGCGTGCGAACCCGGAGCTTGGCGATGAACTGGTCGGCGACCGACGCTTCCTTCTTCGGGTTTAGAATGCCCAAGGGCGAGAAGTGGCGGCGCGACGAGATCGCGATATTCTCCTCGATCGACCGACCCTGAATGATGCCGTCAAACTTGCGGTCCTCGGGGCAGAGCACCATCCCGGCATTGATCGCCGATTTCGGATTGTTGGGAGAAACGGCGACGCCGTCGATCTCGACCGTACCCTGATGGCGATGATCCGCTCCGTAAAGCAAGCGGGCCATTTCGCTACGACCGGCGCCGATCAGGCCGAAAAAACCAAGAATTTCGCCCTTGCGGACGGAGAAGCTGATCGGATTGCGCAGCTTCGAGCCGGAGAGGGTCTTGACCTCCAGCCTGACATCGCCGAGCGGTCGCTCGCGCCAGCCCCAGATATTGCTGATCTCGCGCCCGACCATCTCGGCGATGATCTGGTCTCGCGTCGTATCGGCGACCTTGGTGTGATGTGCCGCAAGCTTGCCGTCGCGAAGAACAGTGAGGCTGTCGCAAAGCCGGAAGATCTCGTCAAGGCGGTGCGAGACATAGAGAATGACGGTACCCTTGGCCTTCAGCTTCTCGATCAGCGAGAAGAGGATTTCGCTCTCCCGCGATGAGAGCGAGGACGTCGGCTCGTCGAGCGCGATGACCCGCGCATCGAGCATCACGGCCTTGGCGATCTCGACCATCTGCCGAGCGCCGATCGACAGCGCAGCAACCTTGGCCGACGGATCGACATCGATGCCGATCTCCTCGAGCTTGGTACGCACGGTTTCGATCAGCGTCTTGCTGTTGATGACGCCACCCTTACCGGGAAAACGGCCGAGCCAGAGATTTTCGGCAACTGTCAGTTCCGGCACCAGCTGCAGTTCCTGGTGAATGACGATCACGCCGGCGTTGAAGGCATCGCGGACAGAGCTGTACTTCTGCTCTTCGCCATCGATGACGATACTGCCTTCATCAGCGGACTGGTCGCCGGAGAGGACGCGGATCAGTGTCGATTTGCCAGCGCCATTCTCGCCCATCAGCCCGTGAACAGCGCCTTTTTCGACACCGAACGAGACGTTGGAGAGCGCCTGCACGCCCGGATAGCCTTTGGAAATGGTCTTGAATTCGAGGAAAGCCATCATCGCTCCATCGAGAAAGAGCCCGGCGGCAGAAATCGCGCCGCCGGGATTAAATCACCTTGGGAGGATGATTATTCGATGCCGAGGTCCTTGCGAACCTTTTCATAGTCGCCGCGGAGCGCCAGTGAGCCGGAGGTCAGCGTGAGCTTTGCCGGTTCCTTGTCGTTGGCGATCCAGTCATACATGTTCATCGCCGTTTCGTAACCGTGACGCTTCGGCGAGATGATGACCGTACCGAAGAAGCCGGTAGCCGAAGGCTTCTTGAACTCGTTGATCGCCGAATCTGCGCCGCCGATGCCGACGCCGACCATGTTGTCGGCGGCAATGCCGACCGATTCCGAAGCGCGCACGGCGCCAAGGACGGCTTCGTCGTTCAGGCCAAAGGCGACCCAGTATTTCACGTCGGCATGCTTGTTGAGAACGGTGGTCGCAGCGTTGAGAGCGGCTTCCGTATCGGTCTTTGCCTGCGGCGCATCGAAGATGTTTTCAGCCGGGAAACCGGCAGCCTTGAGAACCGAGATCGCGCCTTCGACACGGTCGACGGCAGTCGGCAGCTGATCGTAGGAAACGCGGATCGCGCCGACATTCTTCATGTCCCAACCGCGCTTCTTGATTTCGTCGACAAGCGCCTGGCCAACGGTTTCGCCGATCTTGGTGGCGGAGATGCCCATATGCGGCACGTCCTCGAGCGGCTTGCCTTCGGCATCGACGAGGCGGTCGTCGACGGTCATCAGCTTCAGCTGGTTGGCGGCCGCCTTGGCGACGATGCCGGGGCCGAGCTTGACGTCGGGCGTGCAGACGATGAAGCCCTGAGCGCCCTGGGCGCCGAGATTGTCGATTGCCGATTGAACCTTTTCGCCGTCTTCAGCGCCGATCTTGACGACCGTGAAGCCCTTTTCCTTGGCGGCCTGGTCGGCGAACTTCCATTCGTCCTGGAACCACGGCTCTTCCGGCTGCTTGACGATGAAGCCGATCTTGACGTCTTCGGCAAAGGCGGAGCCGGCGGCCAGAATGGCAAACGTGCCAGCCAGGATGGCTGCTTTGAACAAGCGCATGTCTCTCTCCCTAACTCTCAAAAATGAGCATCTGCCTCCCAGGCAGTGCGCTAGAATTAATTTAAATCATCATACCAGTCAATTGCCTTTGTATGATGATTGGAATAATAAGATAATATCAAGCGTGCCGGGAGGAGGCGTCGCAAAGGAAACCGAATTCGGTTAAGACGGTTCGGTTTGCTTCGCGGCCAGGGAAAGCGGAGAGGTCATTTTGGATTCCATCGAGCAGCAAAGTGGGGACGTGAATCCGCGTATCGGAAGCCGCCCGCGCGTCCGGAAAAACGTGACTGCTGCGATGGCGGAAGACATCTTCTCGGAGCGCTATCCGGCCGGCTCGCCGCTGCCGCGTGAGAACGATCTCTGCGAAATCTACGGCGTCAGCCGTACCGTCATTCGCGAATCCCTCAAGGTACTGGAATCGAAGGGTCTGGTGCGCGGCAAGCCGCGGATCGGCACCTCGGTCTGCGACCGTGACGACTGGAATATCCTCGATGCCGAAGTGCTCGAATGGATGGGTCCGTACATCAAGGATTTCGATCTGCTCGGCTGTATCCTCGAAGCGCGCCGCACGATCGAGCCCGCCGCTGCCGAATATGCCGCCGAACGCGCCTCCACACAGGAAATTGCCGATCTCGACAGCGCCTGGCGCCAGATGCGCGATTCCGCCGGCGACCCCGAAGCTTTTACCGATGCCGACGTGATGTTCCATGCCGTGCTGCTGAAGGCGAGCCACAATCAGGTCTTCCGCCGGCTGTTGAGCGCCATCCATGCCGCGCTGAAATATGCACTGCACGCCTCGAATATCGCAGTCGAAAGCCGCGAGGATGCCGTCGCCGTCCACGGCGAACTCGTCGAAGCGCTGCGGCTGCGCAACCGCGCCAAGGCTCGCGAATGCGCCAACCGCATGCTGGACCTTGCCGTACGCGACCTCGCGGCTGCCGAGAAGGCGATTGGCCGGACAAAGTAGACAGACAGGCGGCACCGCCGCAGACGCAACACGACAATAGCGAAAGCCCCATCCCATGAAGATCACCAAGCTCACGACCTACATCGTTCCGCCGCGCTGGCTGTTTTTGAAGATCGAAACGGATGAGGGCGTGGTCGGCTGGGGCGAGCCTGTCGTCGAGGGCCGGGCGCTGACCGTCGAGGCAGCCGTCCATGAACTCGCCGACTACCTGATCGGCAAGGACCCGTTCCTGATCGAAGACCACTGGACGGTGATGTATCGCGGCGGCTTTTACCGTGGCGGCGCGGTCCACATGTCGGCTATTTCGGGCATCGACCAGGCACTCTGGGATATCAAGGGCAAGGCGCTCGGCCAGCCAGTCCACTCGCTGCTCGGCGGCCAGGTGCGTGACCGCATCAAGGTCTATAGCTGGATCGGCGGCGATCGTCCTTCCGACGTCGCGCGCAATGCCAAGGAGGTCGTCGCCCGCGGCTTCAAGGCGATCAAACTCAACGGCTGCGAAGAAATGCAGATCGTCGATACCAACGAGAAGATCGACAAGGCCGTCGAGACCATCGCCACCATTCGCGAGGCGATCGGCCCGCATATCGGCATCGGCGTCGATTTCCACGGGCGCGTTCACAAACCGATGGCAAAAGTGCTCGCCAAGGAACTCGAGCCCTACAAGCTGATGTTCATCGAAGAGCCGGTCTTGTCCGAGCACCGCGAGACGCTGAAGGAAATCGCCAATCATTGCTCGACGCCGATCGCGCTCGGCGAGCGGCTCTATTCGCGCTGGGACTTCAAGTCGGTTCTGGCGGACGGCTATGTCGATATCATCCAGCCGGATCTCAGCCATGCCGGCGGCATCACCGAATGCCGCAAGATCGCGTCGATGGCGGAAGCCTATGACGTGGCACTCGCCCCGCATTGCCCGCTCGGCCCGATCGCACTGGCCGCCTGCCTGCAGGTCGATGCGATCAGCTACAACGCCTTCATCCAGGAACAGAGCCTCGGCATCCATTACAACAAGGCAAACGACATCCTCGACTACATCGCCAACAAGGAGGTGTTTCAGTATGCCGACGGTTTCGTCTCGATCCCGCAGGGCCCCGGCCTCGGCGTCGAGGTGGACGAGGCCTATGTCATCGAGCGCGCCAAGGAAGGTCACCGCTGGCGCAATCCGATCTGGCGCCACGAGGATGGCAGCTTCGCAGAATGGTAGGACAGGAAGGGCCGCGAAAGCGGCCCTTTTCAATAGATGCCCGGAATAAGCCGCCAGGTCCGGCTTCGATAGGCTTCATATTCGGCGCCGAACTGCGATTTCAGAAAATTTTCTTCCGCCCGGATCCGGGCGATCACCGGCCAGACTGTCGCGAGCACCAGGATCACCCCTACCATCGAACGGAAAGCCAGCGCCCAACCGAGTGATGTGACCAGCAGACCGACATAGCTCGGATGCCGGATAAACCGGTAAGGCCCTGCCGTGACCAGTTCATGCCCTGGCTGGATTGCCACAAGGCCGCTGAACCTGCGGCCAAGCACAAAGACCGGCCAGAGCCGCAGCGTACCGCCGGCGGCATAGATGACAACGCCGGCCCAACGCACGCTGTCTTGGCCGAATGTCCAGAAATTCAGCCTGTCGGTATAAGCCGGCAGATAGCCAAGCAGAAAGCCGAGGACGGCGAAGGCCAAAAGCACCCAACGGTTCGATCTGTCCTCCCGCTCGCCGCCGCTGAGATTGCCCTTGCTGAAGCCCGCCGCTACCGCAAGCACGATGGTCACCACCGTCAGCGCCACGAGCGGCGGGTGGCTGAAGAACGGCCCGAAGCCTCCGAGGCCGGTAATGGCAAGAATGAGAAAGACACAGGTTCCGAAGAGGGACAGAAGCGTCAGCGTCAATGTGGATGAGTTTTCCATGGCCTTGCTATAGAATGATGACCGATACCGAACCATTCGCCGCACCGTATTGTTCCGGACCGGAACCAAGCTCGGCTCCAGACATTGCAACTTCTCAACCCCGGGAGTTGTGGTCATGGAGCTTCAAGGACGAAACGCATTTGTCACCGGCGCCGGATCCGGCATCGGCAAGGCGGCAGCAATCAGGCTGGCAGCCGAAGGCGCCCGCGTCGCGGTGCTGAGCCGCACGGCAGAAGAGATCGAGAAGACCTGCGCAGAAATCCGCTTGGCCGGCGGTGAAGCCATCGCGCTGATCGCCGATACCAGCGATGAGGCGGCGATGCGCGATGCCGTCGATGAGCTTCTCCGCCGTTTCGGCGGCATCGACATCGTCGTCGCCAATGCCGGCATCAACGGCGTCTGGGCGCCGATCGACGATCTGAAGCCGCAGGAATGGGACAAAACCATATCCGTCAACCTGCGCGGCACCTACCTGACCCTGCATCTGACCGTGCCCCATCTGAAGGCAGCCGGCAGCGGATCGATCATCGTCGTTTCGTCGATCAACGGCACCCGCACCTTCACCACACCGGGCGCCACCGCCTATTCGGCGACCAAGGCGGCGCAGGTGGCGATGGTCCAGCAACTGGCACTGGAACTCGGCAAGCATCGCATCCGCGTCAATGCCGTCTGCCCCGGCGCGATCGACACCAGCATCAGCGACAACACAGCTAGCCGGAACAAGGAGGAGACCGAAGTTCCCGTCATCTGGCCGGAAGGGGAAATACCGGTGACCGGCGGCAAGGCGGGAAAGGCCGAGGATGTCGCCGAGACGATCGCGTTCCTCGCCAGCGATCGCTCCCGCCACATCACCGGCACGCCGATCTGGATCGATGGCGGCCAGAGCCTGTTGCGCTAGAGATCAGCGCCGAGCCGTGCCGTCTCCAGCGTGTAAAGCGCCTGCGCCCGCTTGACGCCGCGCAGCGCATAGCGGCCGATGCAGGCAAGCACATCGCGATCCGCCTGCGGAATGGTCTCGGCGAATTCCGAAGAGATCAGCACGTTGAAATCAACCGACCGGCACATCGAGGCGATGCGGCTAACTTCGTTGACCGCCGGGCCGATAACCGTGAAATCCAACCGCTCCTGGCTGCCGATATTGCCATAGAAGACATCGCCGATATGCAGGCCGAGATAGACATCGGTGGTCGGCCGTCCATCGATAAACCGTGCAGCATTGAGCGTCGCGAGCTTGGCGCGCAGCAGCCGCTCCGCCTCCAGCGCTGCGCAGCAGGCGTCCGATGGACTATCCGCCTTGAAGATCGCCAGCACGCCGTCGCCGATCAGCTTCAGCACGTTGCCACCCGCCTCGTGGATCGCCGAAATCACGACTTCGCTGTACTCGTTGAGGAAGGGCAGGATCTCCTCTGGCGAGGCATTGTCCGAGATCTTCGTGTAGTTCAGGAGGTCGGAGAACCACAGCGCCGCCGAGATCCGCTCCGATTTGCCGCGGCTGATCTTGCCTTCCATCACCTGCCGGGCCGCGTCCTCTCCGAGATAGACCTCCGCAATCGTGCGGGCGATGCGGCCAAGCCCGATGCATTTGATCGCGAGCCCAAGGACTGGCACCAGCTTGCGCAGGATGACGAGGTCGTGGTCCGAGAAGCCTTCGGGATGACGCGTCGAAAAATGCGAAAAGAAGCAATCCATCTCGCCGATGGTGCCCTGCTTCTCGAAGCGGTGGATCATCGCGACATAGTCGGTATGGCCGGATTCCGCCATCTTCTGCAGCATCTGGAAATCGGCGGGATCACCGAAACCGAGACGGCGGCGGACTTCGTTTTCCGTACCCGCCCAGAGATAGTAGAAGGCCGAGCGCTTCCAGCTTTCGAGCGCCTCGCCCTCGCCGGTCGGCCCATATTCAAATTCGGATTCGACTTCCTGCTCGCTGTCCCAGCGAAATGCGCGGCCCTCATGAACCGGGTGGAGCGTATCCATCAACGCCATGCCGCGATCGATCCGCAGCCCTTTCTCGCAGCAGGCGATGCAGAAGCCGTCGAGCAGCTCGGATTCGGTCGCGCCCTTCAGCCCCTGCTCGGTCAGCCAGGTCGCTATGGTTCCGATGTCGCTATATTCCATCCCGTCTACCTCGCTTCAGCCCACCACTACCCCGATTTCATCCTTTGCGGAAGCTTGGTGGTCCGGCATGTTGAACGGCGTGACGATCTCGACCGCCGAGAGCGGCCCCGGCCCGCCCCTGGCCGCTTTCGAGACACGGTCGAGAATGGCGCGAAACGCCGTACGCGCATCGGAGCGCAGATCATGATGAAGGACGAAATTGATCCTGCCTGCAGCAAGCAGCGACCGGTTGTCGGCATCGAGATCATGCGCGACGAAAACCCTGAGCTTGCGGCCCGCCGCCTCGAAGGCCGCCAGTACCGCGCGGTTGCCGCCGCCGATCGAATAGACGGCATTGATGGTCGCATCCGATGCCAATGCCTTTGCCGCAAGGGAACCCGTTGCCGCGTCCGTACCGTGGCCCTCGCTGATTTCGGTGATACCGATAGCCGGGCAATGTTCGCGGATCACGCGGCGAAAGCCGATCTCACGCTCCTCCTCGCCGCGGAACCGCCCGCTCGACAATGTCACCAGCACATTGCCCGGCATCCCGCCGAATATCGAGCCGATCAGATAGGCCGCCGTCTCGCCCGCAGCCCTGTTGTCCGCCCCTGCATATGCAACGCGCGGCGAGTTTGGCAGATCGGTCACCAGCGTCACGACGGGAATGCCGGCTTCATCGGCGCGTCGGACGGCAGACACCACTTCCGGCACATCAGGCGCCTTCAAGACGATCCCATGCGTGCCGCGCAGCCGGATGCGGCCAAGCAGCTGCACCAGCTCGGCGGGTTTCATCACTTCGGCGAAATGGAACCGGCAGCGGAAGACGGTCGGCAGCAGCGTTGCCACTTCCGCCTCGAAGGCCGCGCGCACTGCATCGCTGAACCGCACCGGGGTTTCCATGACGATATCGATTGCCAGCTTTCGTCCTGCCACTTCGGCACCGGCCTGCTGCTTCTCCAGCTCGGCAATCGCCGCCTTCACCCGCTGCTCCGTCTGGCGGCGCACACCGGCCCGTCCATTCAACACCCGGTCAACAGTTGCTGTGCTGAGACCGGCCTGAAAGGCGATGTCCTTGACGAGAAAGGGATGGGCCATGGCTGCCATTCTGATGGTTTTTGGATGGGTTTCTGATCTATATCAGCAAATCCTGCGTCGTATAGTTCCTTCATCACATTTTGGAGGAGCACCTGATGAAAACCGACAACCTGCAGAAAATGCGCGCCGACCGCGTCTGGCTGACCGAAGATGCCTGCGATCTCGGCGACTTCCGCGCGCTTGCCGAGAAGACAACGGCGCTGGGCGATTACCCGACCGCCGACAGCGTCGAGAAGAACGTCTTGATCTACGATAGCCGCAAGGTGGCCGACGCGATCGCCGATCCCGAGGGACGCCGCGCTGTTCTGGCAGAGATTTGCGAGGCCTTTGGCGAGGGCCCCGGCGTCGTCGTCTTCAAGCGCGCCTACGAGGACACATCGATCATCGACCGTGCCAGCCAGATCTTCGACGAGATCATCCAGGAGCAGCACCGCAGCTCGACAGGCGGCGGCGACCATTTCGCAAAGCCCGGCGCCAACGACCGCATCTGGAACTCGCTCGAGAAGCACTGCCTCGCCGATCCCGAGAATTTCGCGCTCTACTATGCCAATCCGATTGTCGCGATTGCCAGCGAGGCCTGGCTCGGCCCGAGCTATCAGATGACGGCGCAGGTCAACCGCGTCAATCCGGGCGGGGCCGCGCAATCGGCGCATCGCGATTATCACCTCGGCTTCCAGTCTTCGAAGGTGATCGAGCAGTTTCCCGCCCATGTTCACAGGCTCTCTCCGGTGCTGACGCTGCAAGGCGCCGTCGCCCATTGCGACATGCCACTCGAAAGCGGCCCGACGCTTTTCCTGCCGCATAGCCAGACCTATGTGCCCGGTTACCTCGCGCTCAGGCGCCAGGAATTCAGGGACTATTTCGATAAGCATCATGTGCAGCTGCCGCTGAAGAAGGGCGATGTCGTATTCTTCAATCCGGCCCTGTTCCATGCTGCGGGCACCAACCGCTCGACTGACATCAAGCGCGTCGCCAACCTGCTCCAGGTCTCCTCCGCCTTCGGCCGCGCCATGGAAACCGTCAACCGCGAGCGGATGAGCGCCAGGCTCTTTCCGGCGCTGAAGGTGCTGAAAGGAAAGCTTTCGGAAACGGGCATCGCCAATGCCGTCGCCTCCTGCGCCGAAGGCTACTCCTTCCCCACCAATCTCGACCGCGACCCACCGCTCGGCGGCCTGGCGCCAAAGACGCAAGCGCAGCTGATGCACGAGGCGCTGAAGGAAGGCTGGAGCGACGAGGCCTTCACCAAAGCACTCGCCGATCAGGCGGAGAAGAAGCGGACCTGAGCAACTCATAAGAACGACACCATTGAAGCCTCTCGTTTCGACGAGGGGCTTTTGCCGTGAGATCAACATTCAACACATCGGAGGAACCAATGAGTACAGATACCAGCCGCCTCGACGGCAAGATCGCCATCGTCACCGGCGGCACCCAGGGCCTGGGCGCCACCATTGCCCGGCTCTTCGCCGAGCGCGGCGCCAAGGGCATCGTCATCTGCGGCCGCAACGAGCAGAAGGGCAAGGCGAAGGCGGAGGAGCTTTCGTCAAAGACCGGCGCCAGGGTCATCTATGTCAAGGCCGATCTCGGCAAGGTCGAGGATGCGCAAAATGTCGTGCGCGCCTGCGATGAGACTTTCGGCCGCGTCGATGCGCTGGTAAATGCCGCCGCGATCACCGACCGAGGCACGATCCTCGACACCAGCCCCGAGCTCTTCGACCAGATGTTCGCCGTCAACGTGAAGGCACCGTTCTTCCTGATGCAAGAGGCCGTCAAGGTGATGCGGCGCGAGAAGATCGAGGGGACGATCGTCAATATCGGCTCGATGTCGGCGAAGGCCGGCCAGCCCTTCATCGCCGCCTACTGTGCCTCCAAGGGCGCGCTGGAAACGCTGACCAAGAACACCGCCTATGCCCTGCTGCGCAACCGCATCCGCGTCAACGGCCTCAACATCGGCTGGATGTCTTCAGAAGGCGAAGACCGCATTCAGCGGGAATATCACGGCGCTGCCGAAGACTGGCTGGCGAAAGCCGCCGCTAGCCAGCCCTTCGGCCGCCTGGTCGATCCGGAAGAGGTGGCCCGTGCCTGCGCCTATCTCTCGTCTGCCGAATCCGGCCTCATGACCGGCTCCGTCATCTGCTTCGACCAGTCGATCTGGGGTGCCTATGACGGCTCGCCGCATCCGGTCGCCGCCCTCTAAGTGACTGCCGGAGCCCGGTAATTTTCCGCGCCGGGCTCTGGCACCGTTCTCATTTTATGTTTACGAAAGACACGGCCAATCGCTTTGGGAGGAGCAAATCAGTGTCCGAGAACCCGCTCTATGATATCCGTGACGAACGCTTCCGCGGCCTGGTCGCCGGCAGCGCCCGCCTGGAGGAACTTTATAGCGGCTGCCGCTGGGCCGAAGGCCCCGTCTGGTTCTCCGATCTCAACTGCCTGCTCTGGAGCGATATTCCGAACGAGCGGATGATGCGCTGGGTTCCGGATGGAACCGTATCGGTCTTCCGGTCGGCATCGAACTACGTCAACGGCAATACCCGCGACCGCCAGGGCCGGCTGGTTTCCTGCGAACACGGCGGTCGGCGGGTGACACGCACAGAAGCCGACGGCCGCATCACGGTTCTCGCCGACAGCTATAATGGCAAACGGCTGAATTCGCCGAACGACGTCGTCGTCAAGTCGGACGGTTCGGTCTGGTTCACCGATCCGAGCTACGGCATCATGTCCGATTATGAAGGGCACAAGGCGGAGGAGGAGCAGGAGACGCGCAACGTCTACCGCATCGATCCGCAGAGCGGCAAAGTCGAACCAGTGGTGACCGATTTCATCCAGCCGAACGGCCTCGCCTTCTCGCCGGATGAAAAGCAACTCTATGTCGCCGATTCAGGCTCGTCCAACCACGAGATTCCGCGCCACATCCGCGTCTTCGACGTTATCGACGGCAAGACGCTGGCAAACAGCCGCTTCTTCTGCACGATCGACAAGGGCGTTCCCGATGGTTTCCGCTTCGATGTCAGCGGCAATCTCTGGAGCAGCGCGGCCGACGGCGTTCACTGCTTTGCGCCTGATGGCACCCTGCTCGGCAAGATCCTGATCCCGCAGACCGTCTCGAACATCTGCTTCGGCGGTTTCAAGAAAAACCGGCTGTTCATCACGGCAACGCAATCCGTCTATTCGATCTACACGACGGCCAACGGCGCGCAGTATCCTTAAGGCTCAGGAGGCGCGGCGGGCCGATTGGCGCAGGCCGCGCTGAAAGCCGTGCTTCATCTCCGCGAACCCGTCGAAGCCGAGATGCTGTGCGAACCGCACGACGCTGGTCTGCGAGACCTTGCAGCGCTCGGCGATCTTCTGGCTGCTTTCGAAGGCAAAGACATCGGGTCGTTCGGCAGCGAGACGGGCAAGTGCTGCAAGCCGCTCCGGTACGTTGCGATGCACCGCCGCCCAGAAATTCTTGCTGATCAGGAATTCGTGGACATCGCTTTCAGCCTTCAGCGAAATCAGCTGCATCGCTTCTCTCCTCGATGAATGCCGCCCGCGGAGGCCGGAGCGAGATCGCCCCAACCCCCACGGGAGGAAGCTCAGACCTTGCCGTCGGGGCGCGGATGCAGCGCTTCGGCACGATGCCAGTTTTCCAGGATCCGGCCATCCCTGTGCTTCTGCTCGGCCCAGCGGATGCCGTTGGAGATGACCTTGTGGATCGTCTTGTCGTGATAGATCGGATAGGTCTCGTGGCCCGGGCTGAAGAAGAAGATGCGCCCACGGCCGCGCTGCCAGGTGCAGCCGCTGCGGAACACTTCGCCGCCTGAGTACCAGGAGATGAAGATCAGCTCGTCCGGCTGCGGAATGTCGAAGGGCTCGCCGTACATTTCCGAGGCGTTGACTTCGAAGAAGGGCGGCAGCCCCTCGGCGATCGGATGCGAGGGATTGATGACCCAGACGCGCTCCAGATCGCCCGCCGGCGATTCGCGCCAGGAGAGATTGGCATTGGTACCCATCAGGCGGCGGAACAGCTTGGAGTGATGGCCGGAATGCAGGATGACCAGGCCCATGCCCTTCAGCACACGCTGCTGGACGCGGTCGATCAGCCCATCGCTGACCTCCTCATGCGCCATGTGGCCCCACCACAGCAGCACGTCGGTATCGTCGAGCAATGAATCCGGCAAACCTTCGTCCGGATCATCCAGCGTGCCCCGGCGGATCTCGAAGTCGGGATGCTTGATGCCGGCCGCGATCGCGCCATCGATGCGGTCAGGATAGATATCCTGAACTTCCTTGTGCACCTGCTCGTGCCGGCCCTCGTTCCAGATCGTTACCTTGATCATCATGATAGTCCTCGATGTTATGAAAGATTGGCCGAGCGGATGACCCGGCCCGACGCGTCGAAGAGATGGCAGGCAGCCGGATCGGCCGCGAGCGAAACCCGGTCCCCGGGCCTGACGGCAATATCGCCGTCGGCGCGAACGATGATCGGATCCTGGGTGGTACCGACGGTAATGTAGGTTTCGACGCCGAGCCGCTCGACGATCGCTACCTCGGCGTTGAAATTGCCCTGTCCTTCGCCGACGATCTTCAGATGCTCGGGCCGGACCCCGAGACGCACCTCGCCCTGCGGCACCGAAGCGGCATCGGGCATATCCATCCTGAGGCCGATCGGGCTCTCAAGCGCGATCCTGCCGGCGTGCCGCGTTGCCGCCGCCGGGATCACGTTCATCTTCGGCGAGCCGATGAAGGTTGCGACGAATTCGTTCTCGGGCTGATGATAGAGGCTCATCGGCGCGCCCTGCTGTGCGACCGTTCCCTTGTTTAACACGACGATCCGGTCAGCCATCGTCATCGCCTCGACCTGGTCGTGGGTGACGTAGACGACGGTCGCCTTCAGCTCGCGATGCAGCCGCTGCAGCTCGGCGCGCATCTGGACGCGGAGCGCAGAATCGAGGTTGGAGAGCGGCTCGTCGAACAGGATCAGCGACGGTTTCTTGATGATCGCGCGCCCGATCGCCACGCGCTGGCGCTGGCCACCCGAGAGAGCCGCCGGGCGGCGGTCAAGATAATCCGTCAGCTGCAGGATCTCGGCAACGCCTTCCACCTGCTTGCGGATCTCCGCCTCCGGCACCTTCTTCAGGCTGAGCGAAAAGCCGATATTCTCGGCGACCGTCATATGCGGATAGAGCGCATAGGACTGGAACACCATGGCGATGCCGCGCTTGTCCGGCGGCACGTCGTTGATGCGCTGGCCGTTGAGGATCAGATCGCCCTCGTCGATGCCTTCGAGACCGGCGATCATGCGCAGCAGCGTGGACTTGCCGCAGCCGGACGGGCCGACGAAGACGGCGAATTCACCATCCTCGACGGTGATATCCACGCCCTTGATGACTTCCAGCGCACCGTAGAATTTGCGGACGTTCTTGAGATTGATCATTCGGTTTCTCTTTCTTGTCTCAGCCCTTCACGCCGCCAGAGAATGTCTGGACGAGGAAGCGCCGCGCGAAGCCGAAGGCGATGACGGCAGGCAGGAGGTAGATGAAGGCCAGGGCCGCCAGCAGGCCGTAATCGATCTCGTTGATGCGCAGAAAGGCGCGGAAGAGACCGAGCGGCAGCGTCTGCAGCTCCGGCGATGACAGGAAGATCAGCGGCAGCAGGAAATCGCCCCAGGCCGACATGAAGGTGAAGAGACCGGCGGCAGCCAGACCCGGCAGTGCCAGCGGGATCAGCACCCGCCGGATACGCTGGATCATGGTGGCGCCATCCATGACAGCCGCCTCCTCATAATCACGCGGTAGACCGTCGAAAAAGGTCTTCATGATCCACAGCGCCAGCGGCAGCTGCATGGTGGCGAGCACCAGCATGATGCCAAGATAGCCGTCGATGAAGCCGGTCCAGCGCATGATGTCGCGCGCAAGGCTGCCGAACACCGGCCGCAGCACCGCGCCTTCGGCATTGTTCAGCGTCAGCAGGAATTTATAGAGCGGCACGACGAGCGCCGTCGGCGGCAGCACACGGATCAGCAGGATGGCGTAGAGGAAGGGCAGCTTCCACCATGCCCGGGTGCGCGACAGCGCATAGCCGCCGAGACCGGCAAGCACCATGACGATGAAGGTCGCGCCGCCAACGACAAAGAGCGAGTTGAACAGCCACTTCGCGCCATCCTCCTTCACGAAGACGCGGGCGTAATTGGCAAGGGTCCATTGCTCCGGCCAGCGCAGGAAGAGCTGCGCATCGCCATCGAAGGAAGCGAGCAGCACCCAGAAGAACGGCACGGCACAGAAGATCGAGATCAGCGACAGCGTCGCATAGGCGAGAAGGTCGGAGCGCGTCTTGTTGGCGCTTTCGCGTGGAGAGATCACGGCCATATCAGATCTCCACCTTCATCGCCCGCACATAGGCGATGCCGAGGATCAGCGAGATGACCAAGGCAACCACCGCGACGGCGGCACCGTAACCGAGCTGGAAGGCTGTGAAGGACTGGTTGTAGATGTAGATGCTGATGAGCTCGGTCGCCCCGCCCGGACCACCGCGGGTCAGCGCATAGACAAGGCCGAAGACCGCAATCGTCGAGACGGCGGAGATCAGCATGTAGAGCAGGATCGTCGGCATCATCAACGGCAGCGTGATGCGGCGGAACATCTGCGACGGGGTCGCGCCATCCATGCGGGCAGCCTCGTAGATTTCGTTGGGAATGGTGCTGAGCCCGGCGGTCAGCAGGATCATCGCCGTCGCGATGCCGCGCCAGGTATTGACGATGATAATCATCGCCAGCGGAAACGTATTCAGCCAGTCGGCCGGCGCGATGCCGAAGAAGCTGACGATGCGCGACAGCGTCGCATGCTCGCCGCCGGCCAGCATCGAGATCCACATGAAGCCGGCAACGACTTCAGGCGCCGCGTTCGGCAGCAGGATGATCGACGAGAAGACGCGCCTGAAGCGTATCTCGCGGCGGAGCGCCATGGCGGAAACGAGGCCAAGCACAAACTGGCCGATGATTGCCGAGCCCATGACGAAGATAAAGGTGACGAGCAGCGAGTTCCAGAACTTAGCATCGTTGAACAGCCGCGCGTAATTGCGGATGCCGACGAAGCGCGGGCGCGCCGCGGCAGCACCGGTCAGCGCTTCGTTGGTGAAGCTGAGATAAAGCGAATAGAGCGCGGGGTAGATGACGAACGCCAGCAGCAGCACGAGCGACGGCAGCAGGATGATGAGAAGCTGGCGCTCGGCGCGGCGTTCATGAGAGTTTCTGATCATCGAAGCTCACAACCTTAACGAATGAACCGGGAAACGCGGCAAGAGCGCCGCGTCTCCCAATCTTGGGCGGGAGAAAGTGGCCCAAGCTTACTTCACGACGTCGTCGCCGAGCGTTTCCTTGACGTAGTCCACCAGGATCTTCTGGGCGCCGGCGGCATCGGTTTCCTTGCGCAGCAGTGCTTCGGTTGCGCGGGCAACGCCCTCCGAGACGGTGCCGAAGCCAGAAGCCTGCTTCAGGAACACGCCGTTTTCAGCGGCCGCCTGGATCGGAACGAGTTCCGTCAGCTTCTGGAAGTCTGCATTCTTGGCAGCATCCTTGCTGGCAGGAATGTTGCCGATGCGGGCAGCATACGAGACCTGCGTTTCGACCGAGCCGATTTCCATCAGCGCCTTGATCGCCAGTTCGGCATTGGCCGACTTGGCATTGACCGCCCACGGAGCAGCAAGGTTGGCAAGCACGTACTGACCGCCGCTCTGGCCCGGAACCGTCCAGGTACCAACGACCTTGGTCACGTCAGGGATCGGGTTCTTGCTCTCGCGGCCCCAGTCGAAGATGTAGCACCAGGAGCCGCAGGTGGTGACTGCAAGCTTGCCCTGCGGGAACATTTCATATTTCGGCACGACCCACGGCTCTGGTCCCAGCAGCGGCTGAACCGGCATCAGGTCGTTGTCGATCAGCTGCTTGTAGACGTCGAAGACGTCCTTAACGCCCTCGCCGTTCAGATCGAACTTGCCGTCGGCATCGACAATCTGCGGCGTCTTGGAGCCGACGATCAGGTGCTGGAAGCCTTCGTCGAACGCACCGCCGCCCCAGGCGACGCCGGCCGGGAAGAGCAGACCGTAAGCGCCGGTCTTCTTCTTGATTTCGGCAGCGCGGTCGAGCAGATCCTTCCAGTCCTTAGGCTGCTCGGTCGAGATACCGGCCTTTTCGAGCACATCCTTGCGATAGTAGATTTCCTGAATGCCCAGCATGAAGGGCATGACATAGGTCTCGCCATCCGGGCTGACGGCCAGCTTCTTGGCAACGTCATAGAGACCGTTATAGCCGTCCCAGGCTTCGAATTCCTTGGTGACCGGAGCGAGGTAACCCGCCTCGACCATATCGGCAACGGCCGACGCCGTCGGGATCGAGAACAGGTCGGGCGCATTGCCTGCGCCGAGTTCGGTCAGAAGCTTGGTGAGATAATCCTTGTCCGGCGCCGGGTATTCGACGACTTCGACCGTCACGCCATATTTCTTTTCGATGCGCTCGACCGTCGACTTCATGGCGTCGATGCCCGACTGACCATGGTTGGCGATGCGGATCGTTTCGGCATGGGCCAGCGTCGAGACCGCGCTGAGCAAAATGGCGCAAAGGCCACCGATAACCGTCTTCTTCAACGGAAGTCCTCCCTCTTTAAAACATGGCGCCCTCCAGCACCTGTGGAAAATGTACACGCATTCCTATGACTGACAAGTCGATTTTCGCAGCGATCTCAATCCAAAATTTAATACTTTGATTTTCAACGGTTATTTATAACTTGCCAGCCGTTATCCCTTTGTGTAATCGTTTGCACAATGAGTTTCGGGAGGATTTTTCATGGTTGAGAAACTGCGCCTCGGCGTCATCGGCGCCGGGCTGAAAGCGGCCGAATATGCCGCCAGCTGGGCACGCATGCCCGAGATCGAATTCGTCGCTCTCGCCGATACGATCCCGGCGTCGCGCCAGCGGCTGATCGACGTCTGCACCGCGGCCGGTGCTCCGGCGCCCGAAGCCTTCGACGACTATCGCGAGATGCTGGCGACGCGCCGCGATGCGCTCGATATCATCTACATCTCCACGCCGCACGCCTTCCACGGCGAACAGGCGGTTGCCGTCGCCGAAGCTGGCCTCGATCTCTTCCTCGAAAAGCCGATGGTGACCACGGTTGCCGAGGCCGAGCGGCTGATCTCCGCGCAGAAGAAATCCGGCGTCACCATCGTCACCGCCTTCCAGGGCGGCCTCTCGCCGCTGGTCCTCGACACCCGCAAACGCGCGGCGGACGGCGAATTCGGCGATCTTATCGCCATCTCCGGCATGATCTGGGAAAGCTGGGCATCAAACTATAGCGGTCACTGGAAGCAGCAGCCGGAAGTCTCCGGCGGCGGCTTCATGTTCGATACCGGCGCGCACATGATGAACACCGTCTGCCTTCTGGCGAACTCGGATTTCGAGAGCGTCTCGGCTTACATGCACAATCACGGCCGGAAAGTGGATATCGCGACCGCCGTCTCCGCCCGGCTGAAGAACGGCGCACTGGCAACGCTGACGGCCGCAGGCGAAGGCCCTCCTGGCTGCGCCTCCTACATCACCTTCTTCTATTCCAAGGCGATCGTTCGCATAGATGCCTGGGGCGGGTGGCGCGAAATCAGCTTCGGCCGCACCAGCGAAGCCCGTGAAGAGGCTGAAATCCTCGGCAATCCGATGAAGAACTTCCTCGCAATCCGCGCCGGAAGCATGGAAAACTCCGGCTCCGTTGAAATGGGTTTGCGATTCGCTAAGCTCTGGGACGCAATCAAGGAATCGGCAGCGGCGGAGGGAGTGCCCGTCAGGATCGCCGACTAAGGCGTAACAACAAGGGATAGGCCGTTGCGCGATTTAAAGACGAGCGGAATGGGTCTGGACGGGTGGAAACAGGCATGAGCAGGAAACGCATCACCTCCAAGGAGCTGGCAAAGCTCGCCGGCGTATCCTCGGCAACGATCTCGCGCGCCTTCTCGCCGGATTCCCGCATCGGCAGCGCCACGCGCGACCGCATCCTGGCGGTCGCCCGTGAACACGGATACCAGCCGAACGCCATCGCCCGTTCGCTGAACAACCAGCGTTCACGGCTCGTGGCCCTCGTCGTCAATGCGATCGGCAACCCCTGCGAAGCGGAAGAACAGCAGCTGCTCGTCCACCGCCTGCAGGCCCGCCAGCTCCTGCCGATCATTCTCTGCTGCGCCGATCACTCGGACCGCCTGCAGCTGATGCGGCTGGCCTCGACCTATCAGGTCGATCACGTCGTCGTCTTCTCCGACATGGTCTCGATGCAGGACGCCGTCGACATCTTCCACACGACCAAGCCGATCATCGTCTCCTTCGAGCCGCTGGAAAACGAAAACGTTTCGAGCATCCGCATCGATGGCGCCGCCGGCGCCGCCGAGATCATCGACAAGATCGTCAAGGACGGGAAGAAGCGCTTCGCCTATCTCTCCGGGACCAAGTCGAGCTGGATCGACAAGCTGCGCCGCAAGTGGTTTGCCGATGCACTGGCCAAGCACGGTCTCGATTTCGAGGCCGAAGCCTTCGGCGACTATTCCTACGATTCGGGCTTCAAGGAAGCCGTCATGCTGCTGCACCGTTCGAAGGTCGATGCGATCATCTGCGGCAACGACGTGATGGCGATCGGTGCACGCGACGCAGCGCGGCGCGTGCTCGGCAAGAACACGCCCGGCGATATCGCCATCGTCGGCCAGGACGGCATCGCCATGGCCGCCTGGGATTGCAACGACCTGACGACGCTTGGGCTTGACCACGTCGCTTTCATCGATGCCGTCGTTGAGGTGATCGAACGCCACGAGCAGGATATCGAAGGCCCGCACAACATCACGCTCGCCTGCACGCCCCGCTGGGGCTCCACCGCTTAAGGCAGCGCTTTTCATTGCATCGAGGAGGAATTTCCGTGACCATCATTTCATGCGCGCGCACCTCGCGCCGAACCATTGCCCACGGCTGCAGCAAGGAAGTCTGATATGCGTTCCGTCGTTTCCTTCAACGAATCCTGGAGCTTTCACGAGGGCTTCGGCCAGCGCCTGCTGGACGCCTTCGACGGCAGCGCCTCGATCAGCCTGCCGCATACCGCCGTCGAGCTGCCGTTCAACTATTTCGACGAGAAGAGCTATCAGCGCGCCTTCACCTATCAGAAAGTCCTGCGCTGGATGCCGGAATTCGACGGCCGCGAAGTCTCCATCGTCTTCGATGGTGCCATGGCCGACAGCGTCGTCTATCTGAACGGCGAAGAGATCGTGGCGCACAAGGATGGCTACACGCCGTTCGAAGCGCGCCTGACAGGCAAGCTCGTCAAGGGCGACAATCTCATCACCGTGAAGATCGACGGCAGCGAGAACCCCGCCATCCCGCCCTTCGGCGGCCGCATCGATTACCTGACCTATGCCGGCATCTACCGTGACGTCTGGCTGAAGGTCACCGGCGCAGTATCGCTGCGCAATATCAAGATCGAGACGCAGGAAGTGCTCGCCGACGTGAAATCGGCAACGGTGCGCTGCCAGCTGTCGAACCCGCAGCATGCGACCTTCCTGGGCACGGTGGCGGGCACGATCCGTGACACCTCGGGCGTGGTGATCGCCACGGCCACCGCCGAGACCACCGGCGAAGACGTGACGCTCGCCTTTGGTGGGCTCACCGGCATCGCCCTCTGGGATATTGCCAATCCGGTGCTCTACGAACTGACAGTCGATCTGAAGACCAGCCACGGCTCGGACCGGCTCACCTCGAATTTCGGCTTCCGCACCGCCGAGTTCACGCCAGAAGGTTTTTTGCTGAACGGCCAGCCGCTGAAGCTGCGCGGCCTCAACCGTCACCAGGCCTATCCCTATGTCGGCTACGCGGCCGGCCGCTCCGCACAGGAGCTCGACGCGACGATCATGAAGACGGTGCTGAAATGCAATATCGTCCGCACCTCGCATTATCCGCAGTCGAAGTGGTTCCTCGACCAGTGCGACCGGCTCGGCCTGCTCGTCTTCGAAGAGATCCCCGGCTGGCAGCATATCGGCGATCTCGAGTGGCAGAAGGAATCGATCGAGAACGTCCGCCGCATGATCGAGCGCGACTGGAACCATCCGTCGATCATCATCTGGGGCGTGCGCATCAACGAGTCGCTCGATAGCCACGATTTCTACGCCGAGACCAACCGCCTCGCCCGCGAGCTCGACACCACCCGCCAGACCGGTGGCGTCCGCTACCTGACGGAAAGCGAGCTGCTGGAAGACGTCTACACGATGAACGACTTCATCCTCGGCAACGAGGAACTGCCCGGCGCCAACCGTCCGCGCACCGCACTGCGCCCGCAGCAGGAAAATACCGGCCTTTCCCATAAGGTGCCATACCTCATCACCGAGTATAACGGCCACATGCATCCGACGAAGATGCACGATCCCGAGCAGCGTCAGGCTGAGCACGTCCGCCGCCATCTCGAAGTGCTGAACGCCGCATATGGCGATCCTCACATTTCCGGCGCCATCGGCTGGTGCATGTTCGACTACAACACTCACAAGGACTTCGGCTCCGGCGACCGCATCTGCTATCACGGCGTCATGGACATGTTCCGCGAGCCGAAATTCGCGGCCTACGTTTATTCCAGCCAGTGCGATCCGTCCGACGAGATCATCATGAAGCCGGTGACCTTCTGGGCGCGCGGCGAGCGCAGCATCGGCGGCGTGCTGCCACTGATCATCCTCACCAACTGCGACGAGGTCGAGCTCAAGTATGGAACGCTCACGAAGCGCATCGGCCCGGACCGGGAGAACTACCCGCACCTTCCGCATCCGCCCGTCGTTCTCGATCACCGCCATTTCACGGCGGATGAGCTCGGCACCTGGGGTCTGGAATGGATCGATGGCGAATTCACCGGCTTCATAGACGGCGAGCCGGTGGCGCATCTGACGCTTGCAGCCGATCCGCTTCCGGCGAGGCTGGAGCTCGCACCCGACAGCACCGTCCTCAAAGCGCGCGAACGCGACAGCACGCGCGTCATCATCCGCGCACTCGATCAGCGCGGCCAGCGCCTGCCCTTCATGGAAGACAGCATCAGCCTGCGCGTCGAAGGACCGGCAAAGATCGTCGGCCCGACGAACGTGCCGCTGCAGGGTGGCACGGCCGGCTTCTGGCTGGAGGCGACCGGGCTGACCGGCACGATCACGGTGGAAGCGACGTCAAGCCGCTTCCCCGCAGTCAGCTTCAGCGTCACCGCCGGCTGAGGGATCAGGCGATCCGAAGCTGGCTCTGCGGATCGAAGAACACCGCCTTGTCGAGATTGAAGGCAAGGCGGGTGTTCTGCCCCGCTTCGATCTCGGCATCGGCGCCAAGACGTGCGACCACGGACTTGCCACCGAGCTTGGTGACCGCAAACGTATCCGCCCCTGCAGGCTCCACCACCTCGATCATGCAATCGCCATGCGAAATCGACTTCGCCTTGCGGTCGGCGCCATCGAGATCGGTCAGCGCTTCCGGGCGAATGCCGAAGATCACCGGCTTGCCGCTATAGCTCGTCAGGCTGTTGTTGCCCGCCGGAACCGGCAGCTTCAGCGGCTCGCCATTCGGACGGTCGAGCGAGACCTGCAGGCCACGCGAGCCGTTCTCGACGGTCGCATTCAGCAGGTTCATCGCCGGAGAGCCCATGAAATCCGCCACGAAGACATTGGCCGGGCTGTTATAGATCTCGGCAGGCGTGCCGAACTGCTGCAGCACGCCATCGCGAAGCACTGCAATCTTGGTTGCCAGCGTCATCGCCTCGATCTGGTCATGCGTCACATAGACGATCGTCGTGCCCATGCGCTGATGCAGGCGCTTGATCTCCGTGCGCATGTCGACGCGCAGCTTGGCATCGAGGTTGGAGAGCGGCTCGTCGAACAGGAAGACCTGCGGATTGCGCACCAGCGCGCGGCCCATGGCAACGCGCTGACGCTGGCCGCCGGAAAGCTGGCTCGGTTTGCGATCGAGCAGATGACCGATCTGCAGCATTTCCGAAACCTGCTTGATAGCCTTGTCGCGCTCGGTCTCCGGCACGCCGCGGATTTCCATGCCGAAGGCGATGTTTCCCGCCACCGTCATGTTCGGATAGAGCGCGTAGCTCTGGAACACCATGGCGATGTCGCGCTTCGACGGATGCAGGTCGTTGATTGCCCGGCCGTTGACGCGGATCTCGCCTTCGGTGATCGATTCCAGACCGGCGATGGTGTTGAGCAGCGTGGACTTGCCGCAGCCGGACGGACCGACGAGCACGAGGAAGCCGCCCTCTTCGAGCTCGAGATCGATCCCCTTGAGGATGTCGACGGCGCCGAAACGCTTCTTGAGACCGGAAATTTCAAGGAAGGCCATGGATTATCCTTTGACGGCGCCCGCCATGAGACCGCGCACGAAATAGCGGCCGGCGAGAATGTAAACGAAGAGCGTCGGCACGGCGGCGATCATCGCGGCAGCCATGTTGACATTGTATTCGACCACCCCGGTCGAGGTGTTGACGACATTGTTCAGCGCCACCGTCATCGGCATCGATTCACCGGTGCCTGCGTAAGCCGAGGCGAACAGGAAGTCGTTCCAGATATTGGTGAACTGGTAGATGACGGTGACGACGATGATCGGAAGCGAGTTCGGCAGCATGATACGGCGGAAGATCTGGAAGAAGCTCGCGCCATCGACCTGTGCTGCGCGCACCAGTTCCGTCGGGAAGGCTTCATAGAAATTCCGGAAGAACAGCGTCGTGAAGCCGAGACCGTAGACCACGTGCACGAAGACAAGGTTCACGGTCGGATTGCCGAAACCGAAACTCATGCCCGTCGCGTTCTGCAGCGTCATCCCGAAGCGGCCGAACATGCCAAGAATGGTTGCCATCGGCAGCAGCACCGACTGGAAGGGGATGAAGCAGGCAAACAGCATCAAGCCGAAGACCAGCGTATGGCCGGGGAAACGCCACTTGGTCAGCACGTACCCGTTCAGTGCGCCGAGCACCGTGGAGATCGCCACGGCCGGCACGACCATCTTGATCGAGTTCCAGAAATAGCCCTTGATACCGGCGCAGGTCAGGCCGACGCAGGTCTCGCCCCAGGCCTTGAACCAGGCGTCGAATGTCGGCGATTGCGGCAGGGAAAGCATGTTGCCACTCTGGATTTCGTCCATGGTCTTGAACGATGTGACCAGCATGACGAAAAGCGGCATCAGATAGAGAACCGCAAAGATGATCAGCAGGCCGTAGATGGCGGCACGGCTGACCCACCGGCTGCCATTGCCCTGCGAGACGGAGATGGTCGAGGAGGTCACGCTGTTCATCGCGCCTTCTCCTTCAGTTCGGAATAGAGATAGGGAACGATGATCGCCGAGATCGTCATCAGCATGATGATCGCGCTTGCCGAGCCGACAGCCATCTCATTTCGCTTGAACGTGTACTCGTACATGAAGTTGGACGGCAGCCAGGCAGAGCCGCCGGGGCCGCCCGAGGTCAGCGCCACGACAAGGTCGTAGGACTTGATCGCCATGTGCGCGAGAACGATGAAGGCCGAGAGAAACACCGGCCGAAGCAGCGGAATGATGATGCGGCGATAGAGCTGCAACGTCGAGGCGCCGTCGATCTGCGCTGCCTTCATGATCTCGCCGTCGATGCCGCGCAGGCCCGCCAGGAACATTGCCATGACGAAGCCGGACGCCTGCCAGACACCGGCGATGACGACGGTATAGATGACGAAATCCTTGTTCTTGATCCAGTCGAAGTGGAAGCTCGTCCAGCCGAATTGATGCAGCGTCTGCTCCAGACCGAGACCCGGATCGAGGAACCACTTCCAGGCAACGCCTGTGACGATGAAGGAGAGCGCCATCGGATAGAGGAAGATCGGGCGCAGCACGCCTTCGCCGCGGATTTTCTGATCGAGCAGGATCGCGAGAAGCAGGCCGAGGCCAAGGCAGATGCCGATATAGAGGAAGCCGAAGATCCCCATATTGGTGATCGACGTGTACCAGGACGACGGCGGGTCGCTCTCGAACGTCCAGCGCCACAGACGCTGGTAGGCACGCGGGCCGGTCAACGCGTAGGACGGGAACGTCTTGGAATTGGTGAAGGATAGATAGGCCGTCCAGACGATGAAGCCGTAGACGAAAATGATCGTGATCAGGAAGCTTGGTGCCAGCACGATCTTCGGCAGGGCATCCTGCAACCGGCCGCGAATGGACGCGCGGGTTGAAGGCTTCGTCGTCAGGACCGGATCGGTGGTCGCAACAGTGCTCATGAAATTCATCTCCCCCCTGCATCGATCTTGCAGGGCGCAAGGCCTCCCCGCAAGAGTGCGGGGAGGCCGTATGTCAAACCGCTCTTAGCGTGCGTCGTCGATCGCCTGAACGAGCTGGGTTACAGCCTCGTCGGAGGTCTTGATCTGGCCGTGAACGAACTTCGAAACGACGTCCTTGTAGGCGTTGGCGATTGCCGGAGGCGCGCCGTAACCCTGAGCGAGCGAGCCGAACAGCGTGCCGCCGTCGTTTGCCTTCTTCAGGTCGGCGATACCCTTCTTGCCGCAAGCGTCGAAGGCCGTATCCGGAACGTCGGTACGGGCCGGAACCGAACCCTTGACGACGTTAAAGGCCGACTGGAAGCTCTTCGACAGCGTTGCCGTTGCGAGAGCGACCTGGGCTGCCTTGCGGTCCTCAGGAACGTTGAACATGCCGAACATGTCGGAGTTGTAGATCACGCTGCCATCGGTGCCCGGGAAGCGGTAGCACAGGAAGTCCGTATCCGGGGTCTTCTTGGCTGCCACGAACTCGCCCTTCGCCCAGTCACCCATGACCTGAACGAGCGCGTCACCTTTGATCACCATCGCCGTTGCCAGGTTCCAGTCGCGGCCCGAGAAGTTCGGATCGACGTACTGGATCATCTTGGCGAGGTTATCGAAGGACTTCTTCATCGTGTCCGACTTCAGGGAGTCTTCGTCGAGATCGTTCATCGCCTTCTTGTAGAATTCCGGACCACCGGTCGACAGGACGATCGAGTCGAACATCGTCGCTTCCTGCCAGTTCTGACCGCCGAGAGCGAGCGGGGTGACACCGGCAGCCTTGGCCTTGTCGAGAAGCGCGATCAGATCATCGAAGGTCTTCGGCTCAGTGCCGCCGATCTTGTCCATCACGGCTTTGTTGATCCAGAGCCAGTTGACGGAGTGAACGTTGACAGGTGCAGCGACCCATTTGCCGTCATAGACTGAGAACTTCTGGAGAGCCGCCGGAACGGACTTGTCCCAGCCTTCTTTCTTCGCGGTCTCGGTCAGGTCGCCCATGACGCCTGCCTGAGCGTAGTCGAGAACGGTGTAGCCGAGCATCTGGGAAGCGGTCGGGTACGTACCGGCAGCAACCATTGCCTTCAGTGCGGTCATCGCAGCGTCACCGCCGCCGCCGGCAACCGGCACGTCTTTCCAGGCATAACCTTCCTTGGAAAGGTCACCCTTCAGCACGTTGAGAGCGGCAGCTTCACCGCCTGAGGTCCACCAGTGCAGCATCTGCACTTCCTTGACGTCGGCAGCGTGGGCGCCGAATGCAGCCATCATCACGGCAGCAGCAGCCACCGAGCCCAAAAACTTGCGCATAGTCTTCCTCCCGTTTGCAAGTCAGCAGCGAAAGCCTCCCTCCGCTACCCTCAATGCCTCCCGTCATCCCGGACGGGAAAACATGCCGAAGCCAATCCGGCTGCGGTTGACAATTTAAAACGTTATAAATTCGGCGCCGTCAAGTCTTTCTCGACTTCCGAGAAAAAAGATTATTAATGACATAAGATTATGAAATTGCTTCAATTTATTGATGTTCTCGCAAAAATCGCAAAAATTTAAAACGTTTTCATAACTTTATTGCTTGCAATGCATCTGCCGGTTATGGTGTTACCGGGGTGCAGGAAGGCCGCAATTGACCGATCCGATAAAGCCGCCGCGCGGCGAAAACCAAGACAATCTGTCAAGACGTGGCAAGCCGACATTGCGCACGATCGCCAACCTGACCGGATTGGCGGTGACGACGGTATCGCGCGCGCTCAGCGACGCCCCGCAGATTTCTCTCGAGACCCGCCAGCGCGTCCATCAGATCGCCCGCGAGATTGGCTATCTGCCGGATCGTGCGGCCCAGCGCCTCAAGACCGGCCGCACCAACGTCATCAGCATCCTGCTCGATTCCCACCAGGAGGTCGTCGGCTTCGGCACCTCGATCATGTACGGCATTGCCAAAGCTCTGAAAGAGACCTCTTACCATCTGGTGGTGGCGCCGAACTTCCTGTCGACGACCGAGCTCGAGGCCGCCGAATACATCGTCCGCAACAATTTCGCCGATGGCGTGATCTTTACGCGCACCGAACCATTCGATGCGCGGGTGCGCATGCTGATCGAAACAGGCTTCCCCTTCGTCAGTCACGGGCGGACCGAATTCTCGACGCAGCATCCCTATGTCGATTACGACAACTATGCTTTTGCCTATGAGGCAACCGCCCGCCTGATCGCCAAGGGCCGCAAGAAGGTGACCATCCTTCTGCCGCCGCGGCGGCTGACCTTCTACCAGCACCTGCTACACGGGTTCATGACCGCAGTCAGAGAAGCGGGCGCGAGCTACGAAATCCCTGAAGCAATCACCCTCGATTCCTCCGCCAGCGATATCCGCGACTATGTACGCAGCCGCGCAGCCGAACCTGACGCGCCCGACGGCTTCATCTGCCCTGGCGAAGTCTCGGCTCTCGCCACCATCACCGGCATGAGCGACGCCGGAAAGCAGCTGGCCGAAGATTACGACATCGTCGCCAAGGAACATTCGCGCCTGCTGACGCAACTGCAGCCGAAGGTCGAGACGATCTATGAGGATCTGGTCGCCGCCGGCGAAGAGCTCGGCCGCATGCTGATCCAGCGCATCAACGATCCCGAGACGGCCACCGGCATGCAGCTTATGCAGACGCCTGAGATCGCGTTCCCGCCCTTATAAGCGCTGCCGACGGCTCGATTTCCGCCAGCAGCGGCAGATGATCGGACGCCCGCCGCGCCAGAGCATCGGCTAGCACAGTCACTCGCCGGACGCCGAGCCCCTCCGAGAGAAAGACATGATCGATGCGCAGCACCGGCAGGCGCGACGGATAGGTCGGTCTCGGCTTACCGCCTGCAAGCAGCTGCACATCGCGAAACTGGCGCGCCAGCATGCGGTAGGCAGGCGACAGAGGGATGGCGTTGAGATCGCCGCAGATGATGGACGGTGCCGCCTGAAACTTTGGCGAACCGATCCAATCGCTCCCCAGCAGCGTTGCGACCTGCCTCGAGCGGTCGATGCCCCGCAGGCCTAGATGCGTGTTGAGTATATTGAATTGCAGCCCGTTTGCGATGACCTGCAGCCATATCGCACCGCGGGTCTCGCCGACCGACGGCAGAGGCTCTGCCCGCATCAGCTTGGTCGGAAGCGCCGTCAGGATCGCATCCCCATATTTCTCTTCTTCGACATGCAGCGCTGGATGAAAATGCGCCTCCATCTTCAGGAGCGTTGCGATAAGGTGCGCTTGGTCGATCCCGCCCGTCCGCCTACGGCCGACATCGAGCTCCTGCAAAGCGATGATATCCGCGCCCGATGCGGCAATGACATCGGCAATCCGTTGCGGGTCGAGCTGCCGGTCGGTGCCGATGCAGCTATGAACATTATACGTGAGAACCTTAATGAGTTTGGCGTCGTGAACAGCCGCGGGGTCGGAGAATTCGCTCATGTCGTGGGAACCCGTTTTCACATTGTTTCGTTCCATCAACGGAAACTGCATAGCAAGACGGAAAGCTCATGCCGGGCAAGCGCCTCATCATCAATGCCACCCTCATCCTCGGGCTACTCCTGGCCGCTTACCTGCTCTACAAGGTCTTCAGCCGCTATTCGCTCGACGAGGTGATGCAGTCGATCGCCGCAATCGCGGTGTCGCGGCTGGCCGCAGGGGTCGGCTTTGCCGCCCTCTCCTACCTCTGCCTCACCGGTTTCGACTGGATGGGCCTGCGCTATGCTGGCAAGCCGCTGAGCTATCCCCGAGCGGCGATCGCCTCCTTCACCGGCCTGTCGATCGGCCACAATCTCGGCGTTGCGGCACTCAGCAGCGGCGCCGTCCGCTACCGCTATTACTCGCGCTGGGGCCTCAGCACGGAAGAAGTCGCCAAGGTCATCCTCTTCTGCGGCGTCACCGTCGGTATCGGCCTTGCCGCCCTTGCCGGTATCGCGTTGCTCGTCAATCCCGAGGATGCCGCCAATCTGCTGAAGCTCAGTCCGTCGGGCCTGTTTGCTCTCGGCCTCGCCTGCCTGGCGATCCCCGCCATCTATATCCTGCTGTCGGCAACCGTCCGCGCTCCGCTCCGGCTCTGGAAATGGAGCTTCCAGATGCCGGCGCTGAACCTGGCCATCGGGCAGGTGGTGATCGGAACATTGAATTTCATCTTCGTCTCTGCCTGCCTGCATCAGATGCTGGCAGCCCAGGGCGAAGCAAGCTTCGTGCAGACGGCGACCGCTTTCGTGCTGGCCAATATCGCGATACTCGTCACCCATGTTCCTGGTGGGCTCGGCGTGCTTGAGGCAACCGTCAGCCACGTACTGCCGGGCGCGGCCTCGATCGGCGCTCTCGTTGCGTTCAGGGTGATCTATTTCCTGCTGCCGCTTTTCATCGGCCTGCCGATCCTCGGGATCAGTGAGCTGGTGCTCCGCAAGCGCAAGCCATCGTCAGAAGAACACGCTGACGAGGCGCCCGACGCGCAGGCGCAGCCGATGTAGCGGCCAGTAGGGACGGCGGGGATCCACGATCCCAGTGCCCGGAAGCGGCGTCGTCCCGCCATGGGCGATATCGACGGCAAAATGGCGCAGCCCGCGCTCGCGGATGTTCAGAGTTTCGATCGTATCCAGCAAAGACCGCTTCTCACTCTCGATCTGACGAACGTCCTGCGACGTCGCGTCCAGATGCTCGGCGATCAGCCGGTGACGCAGTGCGGTGATCGCCTGACGATGTCCCTCCGTCTCCGCCTCGATCGCCAGATCGCATTCCGTATCCAGCCCCTCGGAGCGGTTGTTGAGATTGGATGAACCGATGCGGATGAAGGTATCGTCTACGATCATCAGCTTAGAGTGAATGACGATTTCCTTCTCGCCGCCCTGGTCGTCCGGCACGACGGCATACATCACCCGCAGCCGGTCATAGCGATCGATCCGCTTCAGCCGGCGGATCAGGCGATCGCGATTATTGCCCATCGTCAGCTTCTCGATGAAGCCATGCGAGCTTTTGGTGACCAGCACGGCAATCTCGGGTCCCTCGATCTCCTTCAGCCGCTTGGCAAGCTCGCGGGCAACGCCGAAGGAGGCAAGATACTGCGTCTCGATATAGATATGCTTGCGCGCCGCGCGGATGGCATCGCGCGTCAGACGAAACGCCTCATAGTGACCACGCTTGCCGATCAGACCAGGCTCCGTGAGGGCAATCGCCGCCGTCGCATCGGTAATCTCCGCCGGGACCGCAAGCGGCCAGGCAGCGTCGCGCACCGGCGACGGCTCGATCCTCTCGCCTGTCGCCCTCTTCCAGCGGCGCCGGGCGACATCGCCGATCAGGCTTGCCGTCTGCCCTGACACCATCGATTGCATGTCGTGCACCGGCTCATAGGGCGTTCCATCCGGCGAGAGACGGACCGGATTGCGGACCCTGTGATCCGGCTCGTCCCAGCGCCGCGCGGTCAGGTCGATTCCGCCGAGAAAGCCGAGACTGTCATCGATCGACACCAGCTTCTGGTGGTGGCAGCCGCGCAATGGATGGCGGAGATCAAAACGCATGGTGATCTGCGGATGAGAGGAGAAGCCGCTCTCGCGGAAGAGCCGCAGCGACTTGCCGGAGTAAACCGGTCCCATGCCCCAGACGAGAATGCGGATCTGCAGCGCCGGATTTTCATCGGCGAGCGACAGCAGCAATTCGCCGAGCGTCTCCGAACTCTGCTTTGGCCGAAGCCGGATATCCGGATTGAAGTCCCAGCCGACGATCCAGATCGTCTGCCGCGCTTGCCGCAACGCCTGATCGAGCGCCGCAAAATAGGAAGCGCCATCGACGAGGAAGGCGACTTTCGAGGCTTTCCCGGCCCTCCAGGCGTTGCGCCCGATGCGAATGATGCCGCCCGGGATGGCCGGAACGGCAGCCTTTATCGTGCGCCGGGCCGCGCCGGCGATCAGTTCCATGGTATTCGCCGTCTTCCGGCTTGCGCCGATCGCCTGAAAATCCGTCATTCCGTGCCCGCTGCCCCACGCTTTTCCGATGCGTCCCTTAACGTGCAAGGGTTCATCGAAGTTCCGGCGCGCAATGCAAAAAATTCCCGATGTCCAAGGCCTTGCGGCAATCACGGCCTTGCCCCGGCAACAGATTTCGCCCATCCCTTGAGAAAATCGGGAGGACCACGATATGCGAAACTACTCAGCCTGCATCGAATGGCTGTTTGCCACGACGGATGACCGCTTCGAAGACCGCATCGCCCGCGCCGCTGCGGCCGGCCTCGGCTTCATCGAATTCTGGCGCTGGACCGACAAGGATCTCGATGCGATCGAGGCCGAACTGAAGCGCACCGGCCTCAAGGTATCGAGCATCGTCGCCGAACCGATGATCCCACTGACCGACATCAACAACCGCGAGACCTGGCTGGAAGGACTTACCCAATCGGTCGCCGTTGCAAAGCGTCTGGGCGCACCCGTCCTGATCGCCCAGGCCGGAGACGATCTTCCTGGCCTTTCCCGCCAAGAACAACGCGAAGCCCTGATCGGCACGCTGCGCGCCGCCGCCGACATCCTTCAAGGCACCGGCGTCCGCCTCGGCGTCGAACCGCTCAACACCCGCATCGACCATATCGGCTACTATCTCGATTCGACCCGCGAAGCGCTCGACATCATTGAAGAGGTCAACCGCCCCGAAATCGGCATCACCTACGACATATACCATTCCGCCGTGATGGACGAGAAAACCGAAGACGTCATCGCCAACCGCATCTCCCGCATCATCCACGTCCACGTCGCCGACCATCCCGGCCGCAACGATCCGGGGACCGGCGAGATCGACCTGCGCCATCGTCTGAATTGGCTGTTTAAACAGGGATATCACGGCGCCGTCGGTATGGAGTACCTGCCACTGACAGCGGATTCGGAGGCCGTGCAGACGGCTTTGCGGACACTCCGGACGTAATAGTTCGTCCATTCCAAAGCTCGCTGTACCAACTTGTCGCCACCATCCCCAAACACGAATAGCCCCTTCGCGGGGCTCTATTGGTCATTAGAATTTTGTGTCTTGGAAAGGAATTGGTTGCGGGGGCAGGATTTGAACCTGCGGCCTTCAGGTTATGAGCCTGACGAGCT
>Ga0209129_1000142_pt1 | contig 116806 bp, 105 predicted proteins | sample AraplaMF_Col_mMS_FD_184257 | JGI IMG/M metagenome (GOLD analysis project Ga0209129, IMG submission 184257) | Arabidopsis root microbial communities from the University of North Carolina, USA - plate scrape MF_Col_mMS (SPAdes) (version 3) | ecosystem: Host-associated > Plants > Roots >... | reverse complement strand
TCATCACCCAGGGCCGCAACCACGGGATGGTCACCAAGTCCAACCTGATCCTGGGCATGGGCGAAACCCGCGAAGAAATCTCCGAAGCCCTGCGTGACCTGCACGAGGCCGGCTGCGACCTGGTCACCATCACCCAGTACCTGCGCCCGAGCGAACGGCACCTGCCCGTGGACCGCTGGGTCAAACCCCAGGAATTCGTCGACCTCGCCGACGAAGCCGAAGAGATCGGCTTCCTCGGCGTCATGTCCGGGCCCCTGGTCCGCTCCTCCTACCGGGCCGGCCGGCTCTGGGCCACCGCCATGCGCAAGAAAGGCCGCGACATCCCCGCGCACTTGGAGCACATTGCCGAAGGCATCCAGGACTCCGGCACCACCCGCCAGGAAGCCCGCACACTCCTCAGCCACGGCGCGTAACATCCACCAAGCCACCGGGACCGGACGCCTTTCGACAGGCGTCCGGTCCTTTGTCATCACGTAGAATTAAGGCACTATGGCGAAATCCCCTGACTCCAGCAAATCGACCCCCTCGGCAGCCGACGCTCCGAAGCGCGGGCTGTTCTCCCGCAAGCCCAAGGAAGCCAAGGCAAAGAAGCCAAGCCAGCTCAAGCAGATCGGCGAAGTCTTCAAGATGACCCGCCGGAGCGACCCGCAGGTCGTCTGGCTGATGGTGCTTGCCTTCCTGGGCGTCGTCGCCGTCAGCCTGGTCATCGGCCTTCTTCTCCAGAACCCGATCACCGGCCTGATCATCGGCATTCCGCTGGGCCTGCTGGCCGCCGTCTTCATCCTGTCCCGCCGCGCCGAGCGCGCTGCCTTCGCGCAGATCGAAAACCAGCCCGGCGCCTCCGGCGCCGCCCTCGGCACACTGCGCCGCGGCTGGATCACCGAAGAGCAGCCCGTCGCTGTCAACCCGCGCACGCAGGATGCCGTCTTCCGCGCGATCGGCCGTCCCGGCGTCGTCCTCGTCAGCGAAGGTCCCTCGCACCGGGCCAAGCCGCTGCTGGACGCCGAACGCAAAAAACTCTCCCGCATCCTGCCGAACGTCACCATCCACGTGATCGAGAGCGGCCGCGGCGAAGGCCAGGTTCCCCTGAGCCAGATCGCCAAGACCATGAACAAGCTCAAGAACGAGCTCACCAAGGTCGAGGTCAACGCCGTCAGCAAGCGCATCTCGTCCCTGGGCAGCAACCGCCTGCCGATCCCCAAGGGCATCGATCCGTACAAGGCACGTCCCCAGCGCGGACGCTGATTTCCTGGGAATACAAAAGAACCGCCTCCCGGCATGGGGGGCGGTTCTTTTGTCAGTTCGGTGCTTTTTGTCGAGGCCGGTGCGGTGCCTACATCCTGATGAGGATCGTATTCATCGCCTTGTCGTGGAGGCCGCGCTGGTCCGGGTCGAAAACGACGGCGGGGATCACCAGGCAGAGCAACAGGGTCCGTACCAGGGCGGCCAGCGGCCCGGCCGGTCGGCCGTCAACCTTCACCACGTGGATACCGGCGACGCGGTGCCCGATGCTGTAGCCAAGGGTGCCGATCAGCAGGATCTGTTCGATGGCGAAGACAGCAAGCGTGGCCCACTGATTGCCGCCGAAGGCGAAGTTGCTGATCACCAACGCCACGCCCCAGTCGATGCAGATGCCGAGGATGCGCCGGCCGGCGCGGGCCATCGAGCCGGGGCCGGACTCGGGAAGGCCCAGCCGCGCCCCCGGGTACTTTGAAATGCCGGACGTGTCCGGACCGGTGAGCCATGAGCCGAGATCTTTACGGGAAACCACCTACCAAGTTTAACGGCAACCGCGGCGCCGCGCCGCGCCGCATCCCGGTCAACATGGACCCCGGACCCTCCGGCAAGTAGCGTTTACACAGGAGGCGGTTCTGTAACCTGCCCGAAACAAAGCTGATACTCCCGGGAAACCCCATATCCCTAAGGTTGTATAAGTTGCTAGCCACCGCACCGGGGGCACTTTTTTGTGTTCTGCCGGCTTCGGTTTTCGCTGGATCATGACGGCAAATGCCCGTTACCTGTTATGCGTTAGGAGCATAGATGTTCAAGACTGCGGAAGAAGTTCTCCAGTTCATCAAGGAAGAAGACGTCAAGTTCGTCGATATCCGCTTCACCGACCTGCCCGGCGTGCAGCAGCACTTCAACGTGCCGGCCAAGAGCGTTGACCTGGACTTCTTCGTGCACGGCCAGCTGTTCGACGGCTCCTCCATCCGCGGTTTCCAGGGCATCGCCGAATCGGACATGCAGCTGATCCCGGACGTGACCTCCGCGTTCATCGACACCTTCCGTATCGAGAAGACCCTGGCACTGAACTTCTCCATCGTGAACCCGCGCACTGGTGACCCCTACCACCGCGACCCGCGCGGCGTTGCGGAAAAGGCCGAAGCCTACCTCGCATCGACCGGCATCGCCGACACCGCGTTCTTCGCTCCCGAAGCCGAGTTCTTCGTCTTCGACAACATCCAGTACCAGTCCTCCCCGCAGGGCAGCTTCTACAAGATCGACTCCGAGGAAGCCCACTGGAACACCGGCCGCGAAGAAGAGGGCGGAAACCTCGGCTACAAGACCCCGGTCAAGGGCGGCTACTTCCCCGTCTCCCCCACCGACAAGCAGGCTGACCTGCGCGACGCCATGTGCGTCGAGCTGGACAAGGCCGGCCTCGAGGTCGAGCGCTCCCACCACGAAGTCGGCTCCGCCGGCCAGGCCGAAATCAACTACAAGTTCACCACGCTGACCGCGGCTGCCGATGACCTGCAGAAGTTCAAGTACGTCATCAAGAACACCGCCGACGCCTGGGGCAAGTCCGTCACCTTCATGCCGAAGCCGGTCTTCGGTGACAACGGCTCGGGCATGCACTGCCACCAGTCGCTGTGGAACGGCGGCGAACCGCTGTTCTACGACGAGAAGGGCTATGCCGGCCTCTCCGACACCGCACGCTGGTACATCGGCGGCCTGCTGAAGCACTCCTCCGCCGTCCTCGCCTTCACCAACCCGACGGTGAACTCCTACCGCCGCCTGGTCAAGGGCTTCGAAGCTCCGGTCAACATGGTCTACTCGCAGGGCAACCGCTCCGCCGGTATCCGTATCCCGATCACGGGTTCCAACCCGAAGGCCAAGCGCATCGAGTTCCGCGCTCCGGACCCCTCCTCGAACCCGTACCTGGCCTTCGCTGCTCAGCTGATGGCAGGCATCGACGGCATCCGCAACCGCATCGAACCGCCGGCACCGATCGACAAGGACCTCTACGAGCTCCCTGCCGAAGAGGCCAAGGACATCCCGAAGGCTCCGGGTTCCCTCGAGGAAGCACTGGAAGCACTGCGTGAGGACAACGAGTTCCTGCAGGCCGGTGGCGTCTTCACCCAGGACCTGATCGACACCTGGATCGAGTACAAGTACGAAAACGAGATCAAGCCGCTGGCCCTGCGCCCGAACCCCTTCGAGTTCGAGCTCTACTACGGCGTCTAGTCAGACCCCGCCGGAAGCCTGAGGGCTTCCTGCAACGCCAAAGGCCGGCCGCAGCGTCACGCTGCGGCCGGCCTTTTCGCGTGCCGGGGCTACTGTTTGCCGTACTTCTTATGCACGGCCTGCTTGCTCACCCCGAGGCACAGGGCAATCGCTTCCCATGACAGCCCAGCCTGCCGGGCGGCCCGTACCAGCCCGGCCTCGGCCCTGCCGACTTCCTTCTGCAGTTCCGCCACGGCGTAGAGCGCCTCAGCGGGCCCCATCCCGTCCATCGATCCCACCAGGGTCTTCATACGGTCCACCTCCATGCCGTCAACCTTAGTTGACGCGCGCGACGTCGTCAACGCAAGTTGACGGCGTCTCTTTCGTTTTGCTCCGGTTCCCGGTTGAATGGGGCCACAGGGATGTCGACTGGACGACTTTGGGGGAAGCAATGAAGAAGAAATGGCCCATCCTGCTGGTGCTGTCGGGACTGGCGTTCGCCGCCTGCGTCCTGGTCCTGCCGCGGCCGCTCGCGGCAGTTGCGGGCGGAGAAGCCGACGCCGGGACGACCCTGCTGTTTGTCCTCGGGCTGGTCCTGCTGGCAGACTCCCTCGGGCTGCTCGCCGTCGGGCTCCGCCTGCGCTCCCGCGACCTCAACACGCCCCGCAACTACGGCAACCGCGAGCCGCGCGGCACGGACGAGGACCGGAAGCCCAACCCGTACGAGCCGCCTACCGCGCTGAACCAGACACAGATGGGCCACCACACCGGGCAATAGGTCCCAGCCGCCACAACGCAACGTTGCACGGCTCCAAGGCGGAACAGTCACAATTTCCCGGCCCAGGCTCCCGCCCTGTTACGGTGGCGGCATGGCCGAACTCAGTCCCGAAAGCCGCGAGTACTTCCGCACCCTCCCCCGTCGGCGCGTTGCCGCGGGCCTCGTCATCCGCGACGGGCAGGACAGGGTCCTGGCCGTGAAACCGAACTACAAGGACGGCTGGCTTCTGCCCGGCGGCACGGTCGACGCCGGGGAGGCACCCCGCGCCGCCGCACGCCGCGAGGGCCGCGAAGAACTGGGCCTGGACATCGTGCCCGGAGCTTTGCTCATCATCGGGCACTCAGCGTTCCCGTCCCCCATCGGCGACGGGCTGAACTTCCTTTACGACGGCGGGGTCCTGTCCGGCGACGCCCGGATCATCCTGCAGGAAGAGGAACTCACCGAATGGCGGTTCGTCGCCGAGTCGGACTTCCCGGACTACTTCGGGATCCACGGCGCTTTCCATGTCGCCTCTGCCCTCACGGGGCTCCGCGAAGGCCGGGTCCTCGAACTCCAGGACCGCGAAGAAGTCGTCTAAGGCCCTGAACCACTGGCGCTACTGGCCGTAGAACTGCCGTTCGAAAACGGCGCGGGTCCGGCGGCTCATCCGCAGATAGTCCTCCTCGAAGACGGCGGCCTGGCCGGGGGCGTAGCCGCACCAGCGGGCCACTGCCTCCAGGTCCCGGCGGGAGGCCGGCAGAAGGTCGGAGGCACGGCCGGTGCAGATCACGTTGGCCGAACGGATCCGGCTTGCCAGTCGCCAGGTGTCGCGCAGCAGCTGAACGTCCTTCTTCCCGATCAGTTCCAGCTCAGAGATGGCGTCCAGAGCCTGCAGGGTGGAGGTGGTCCGCAGGGCGGGGTGCTTTCCGGCGTGCTGGAGCTGCAGGAGTTGCACGAGCCATTCGACGTCACTGAGGCCGCCGCGGCCGAGCTTCACGTGGCGGGCTGGGTCGGCCCCGCGGGGCAGCCGCTCCGATTCGACCCGGGCCTTGATCCGGCGGATTTCCCGCAACTCCGTGTCCTCAAGCGCCTCCGGGTACCGGATCGGATCGATGAGGTCGACGAAGTCGGCGGCCAGGCCGTCGTCGCCCGCCATAGGCTGGGCACGCAGGAGCGCCTGGGCCTCCCAGATGAGGGACCAGCGCCGGTAGTACTCGGCGTAGGAGTCCAGGGAGCGCACCATCGCCCCGTTCTTGCCCTCGGGCCGCAGGTCGGCGTCGACCGTGAGGACCCGCTCGGCCTTGATCGCCGGTTTCAGCGGCTGCGTCAGCAGGCTGGACACCTGGGCGACGATCGCGAGGGCCTGTTTCTGGGCTTCTTCGTCGCTCGCGCCGGGCTGGGCACGGTGGACGTACATGACGTCGGCGTCGGAGCCGTAGCCGATTTCCCGGCCGCCCTGGCGTCCCATGGCCACCACCAGCACGTGGGTCTTGAGCGGGCCGTCGTCGGAGACGATGTTCTCTGCCACATGCAGCGCACCCAGGACTGCGGCGCGATCGGTGTCTGCCAGGGCCGTGCCCACCTCGTCCTGGTCGAGCAGCCCGGAACTGTCGGCAATGGCGATCCGCAGGATTTCGCGGCGCCGGATGAGCCGGATGAGGCGCATGGCGTTCTCCGGGTCGGCGTGCCGGGACATCTTCGATTGGATTTCCTGCCACTGGCCCTCGAAGGGCACCGGCTTGAGCTCCTTGTCGTTGCCCAGCCAGGCCACTGACTCGGGCGAGACTTCCAGCAGGTCGGCGATCAGCCGGGAGTTGGAGAGGACGTGGCAGAGCCGTTCGGCCGCGGCCTGCGAATCGCGCAGCATTCCCAGGTACCAGTGGGTGGTGCCGAGGGCCTCGCTGACCCGGCGGAAGGCGAGCAGGCCGGCGTCGGGGTCCACTCCTTCGGCGAGCCAGCCCAGCAGGATCGGCAGCAGCTGCCGCTGCAGCGCCGCCCTGCGGCTCACGCCGGCGGTGAGCGCCTCGATATGCCGCATGGCGCCCTGCGGGTCGCGGTAGCCGAGCGCCGCCAGGCGCCCCTGCGCCGCTTCGGGGCTCAGCCGGGCATCCTCGCTGCTGAGGCTTGCCGCGGTGTTGAGCAGGGGGCGGTAGAAGATCCGTTCGTGCAGTTCGCGGACGGAGCGTTTGGTCTTCTGCCAAGTGCCGATCAGGGCGTCAGGGTGCGGGCGTTCCGAGGAGAACGGCCCGAGAACAGCCTTGGCCAGGAAGCGCTGGGCGTCCTCGCTGGTGGGCATCAGGTGCGTGCGGCGCAGCTGGAAGAGCTGGATCCGGTGTTCCAGGAGCCGCAGGTACCGGTAGGCGTTATCGAAGGCGGCGGCGTCGGCGCGGCCGATGTAGCCGCCGGCGGAGAGCGCGGCGATGGCCGACGTCGTGTCGCGGCTGCGCAGCGTCTCGTCCGACTTCCCGTGAACGAGCTGGAGCAGCTGGACGGTGAACTCGACGTCCCGCAGACCGCCCGGGCCGAGCTTGATCTGGCGCTGTTCCTCGGCGGGTGCGATGTTGTCGGTCACGCGGCGGCGCATCGCCTGGACGGATTCGACGAAGCCCTCGCGGCCCGACGACGCCCAGACCAGGGGCTGCACGGCCTCCTCGTAGCGGGCACCGAGTTCCCTGTCGCCGGCGATGGTGCGGGCCTTCAGGAGCGCCTGGAACTCCCAGCTGTCCGCCCACCGGGCGTAGTAGCTCAGGTGCGAGGGCAGGGTGCGCACCAACGGCCCGGACTTGCCCTCGGGGCGCAGGTTCGCATCGACTTCCCAGAGTCCCGGTTCGGGGGCGGTGGAGGAGATCGCCCGCGAGATGCCGCTCGCCAGGGCGGTGCCGATGGTGGCGGCGTGGGCATCCTCCAGTCCTTGCGCCTCGATCACGTAGATGACGTCGACGTCGGAAATGTAGTTGAGCTCGCGGGCGCCGCACTTGCCCATGCCGATCACGGTCAGCCGGACGGCGGCGACGTCCGCCGGGTCGAAGGCGGTGGCCGCCTCGGCGCGGGACACGGCGAGGGCAGCCTCAATCGCAGCGCCAGCGAGGTCGGCAAGCTCGGCCCCGACGATCGGCATGGCGTCCTGCGGGCTGGCCGCGCACAGGTCCCTGATGGCCAGCTCGGTCAGGCCGCGCCGGTAGGCCGTGCGCAGGGCCGCGTAGGCTGCGGGACCCGTGAGACCGGCCACCGGCCGCGGGGAGGCCGCGTCGGCGCGGACCGAGGCGAGCAGGCGTGCCCGGAGCACCGCCGGGTCCTGGGCCTGCGGTTCCGGGCTGACCCGTTCGTCGAACACGTCGAGGTGCTCCGGGTGCCGGATCAGGAACTCGCCCAGGGCCTCGGAGGCGCCAAGGAGCCGGTACAGGGGTTCGCTGCGGTCCGGATCCGCGGCTGCGAGCTCACGGAGGTCCGGGTGCTTCTCAATCAGCCGCACCAGGGTCTGCAAGGCAGTGTCGGGGCTGGCGCTCAGGTGCAGGCCGGCGAACAGGGTCTCCTGGTCGATGCCGTCGAGTTCGCGGGCGCCGAGGAAACGCTCCCCTTTGTCAAGGTCGCTGAAACCGGCTGAGATGAGCCGGCGTGCCAGGCTCATGCCGCCCGCCTAGAGGATGCCGAGATTGCGCTGAAGCTCGTACGGAGTGACCTGGAGCCGGTAGTCCTGCCATTCCGCCCGCTTGTTGCGCAGGAAGTGTTCAAACACCTGCTCACCGAGGATCTGGGCGACAAGTTCGGAGTCCTCCATGGCGCGGATGGCGTCGTGCAGGCTGGACGGCAGCGGAGCGTGGCCCATTGCCTTGCGCTCCGCGGACGTCAGCGACCAGACGTCGTCTTCTGCCGCCGGCGGCAGCTCGTAGCCCTCTTCGATGCCCTTCAGCCCGGCACCCAGGAGCACCGCGTAGGCGAGGTACGGGTTGGTGGCGGAGTCGATGCCGCGGTACTCGATCCGGGCGGACTGGCCCTTGCCGGGCTTGTAGAGCGGAACCCGCACCAGGGCAGAGCGGTTGTTGTGGCCCCAGCTCAGGTAGCTCGGAGCTTCACCGCCGCCCCACAGCCGCTTGTACGAGTTGACGAACTGGTTGGTCACGGCCGTGAACTCGGGGGCGTGCTTGAGGATGCCGGCGATGAACTGGCGTGCCGTCTTGGACAGCTGGAACTCCGCGCCGGCTTCGTAGAAGGCGTTCGTGTCGCCTTCGAAGAGCGAGAAATGGGTGTGCATGCCGGAGCCGGGGTGGTCCGTGAATGGCTTGGGCATGAAGGTGGCGTAGGTGCCCTGCTGCAGGGCAACCTCCTTGATGACCGTGCGGAAGGTCATGATGTTGTCTGCCGTCTGCAGGGCGTCGGCGTAACGGAGGTCGATCTCGTTCTGGCCGGGGCCGCCCTCGTGGTGGCTGAACTCCACGGAGATGCCCACGGACTCGAGCATGGTGACCGCGGTGCGGCGGAAGTCCTGGGCCACGCCGCCCGGGACGTGGTCGAAGTAGCCGCCCTCGTCCACCGGAACCGGTGCGCCGTTCGGGCCGAGCTCACTGGACTTCAGCAGGTAGAACTCGATTTCGGGGTGCGTGTAGCAGGTAAAGCCCATGTCCGCGGCCTTCGCGAGGGTGCGCTTGAGGACGTTGCGCGGGTCGGCGGCGGACGGTTCGCCATCCGGGGTGAGGATGTCGCAGAACATCCGGGAGGTCTGTTCCGTGTCGCCGCGCCAGGGCAGGATCTGGAAGGTGGCCGGGTCCGGCTGGGCGAGCATGTCCGATTCAAAGACGCGGGCGAGTCCTTCGATTGCCGATCCGTCGAAACCGAGGCCCTCTTCGAAGGCGCCCTCCACCTCGGCGGGAGCAAGCGCCACCGACTTGAGCGATCCGACGACGTCGGTAAACCACAAGCGCACGAAGCGCACGTCGCGCTCTTCGATGGTCCGCAGTACGAACTCTTGCTGGCGGTCCATGGGGCCCCTTTTCAGATTCAATGTCCACGCCGCAGGCGGAGTTTTCTCCGGGCCCGCGGCAGCTCAGCCTTCACTCTACTAAGCATTGCCCGCGAATGCCGGTGCAAGGGCTCCCCGTAACACAGCGTTTACAAATCGGGAGTGCTGTCTCGCCCGGTGGCTAGCCGGCCGGGGACCGCATACGCTCTTGTCATGGCCCCGAGCAACAATCCTGAATCGCGCACTCCCGAATCCGGCAGCACCCCCGAGACCGGCAGCAGTTCCGAAACCTCGGCACCGTACGGCTCCGGTCCGTCACCGGCAGCCGCCCCGGCCGGCGGAGTTCCAGGCGCCGCCCCGTCGGGCCGCGTGCGCATCCACCACCTGCAGCAGGCCAAGGCCAACGGCGCCCGCTTCGCCATGCTGACGGCCTACGAGCAGTACAGTGCCGAGATCTTCGACCAAGCCGGCATCGAGGTCCTGCTCATCGGCGACTCGGCGTCCAACAACGTCTTCGGAAACGAAAGCAGCCTCCCCGTCACGGTTGATGAACTGCTCCCCCTCTGCCGCGCCGTCGCCCGCGCGACCAAGCGGGCCTTCGTCGTCGCGGACCTGCCGTTCGGCAGCTACGAAGTGTCCGCCGAGCAGGCGGTGGCCACCGGAGTCCGCTTCCTCAAGGAGGGCCTGGCCCATGCAGTCAAAATCGAGGGCGGCGCCTACTACGCGCCGACCGTCCGCGCCATGGTGCAGGCCGGCATTCCGGTGATGGCCCACATCGGCTTCACGCCGCAGAGCGAGCACGCGCTGGGCGGCTACCGGGTCCAGGGCCGCGGCGACGACGCCCAGCGGTTGATCGACGACGCCGTTGCGCTCGTTGACGCAGGCGCCTTCAGCGTGCTGATGGAAATGGTCCCCGCGGAGACCGCCGCCGCCGTCGACGCCGCGATCACGGTACCGACCATCGGCATCGGAGCGGGCAACCAGACCACCGGCCAGGTGCTGGTCTGGCAGGACATGGCCGGCCTCCGCGGCGGCAAGATGGCGAAGTTCGTCAAGCAATACGCCAACCTGCGCGGCATCCTGGGAGACGCCGCCCGGACGTACGCCGACGAGGTGCGCTCGGGCAGCTTCCCCGGCCCGGAACACTCCTTCTAGCCGTCAACCAGCCACTAATTCGGGCCCTCGCGAACTAGCGACCAGTTCGCTCCCAACCTTCGCTTCGCTCAGCTCGGGGCCCTCGCGAACTAGTCTTCGTCGTCCTTTTCCCAGGCCTCGTTCCGGGCCTTGACCTTCTCAAGCGCGTGCTCGGCTTCCTCGCGGGTTTTGTACGGCCCGATCAGCTGGGTCCAGTCGGACATCGCGTCCTCCTCGATCTGGTGGGTCTTCACGTTGTACCAGTACTCCGTCACGTTGACTCCTTCCCGATAGCCGGCCGCCGCGTAACTTTTCGCGGCGGCCGTACGCGGCCTGTCGCATTGTTAGCTGCGTCTCGTTGCTCCCTTATATGATCAATCTATGCCTTCCCCCGCTTTGACTGCACCCATCGGCACGCTCACCCAAGGAACCGTCAGCCCCGAGCTGCCGGTCCCGGCGTCGATCGCACGCCCCGAGTACGTCGGCAAGCCGGCGCCGGCCAAGTTCACCGGCTCGGAAGTGAAGTCGGCGGAGACCATCGAGAAAATCCGCGTCGCGGGCCGGATTGCCGCGCAGGCCATCGTGGAGGTCGGCAAGCACATCCAGCCGGGCGTTACCACCGACCAGCTGGACCGGATCGGGCACGAGTTCCTCATGGACCACAACGCGTACCCCTCCACCCTCGGCTACCGCGGCTTCCCCAAGTCGCTGTGTTCCTCGCTCAACGAGGTCATCTGCCACGGCATCCCGGACTCCACAGTGGTCCAGGACGGCGACATCCTGAACATCGACATCACCGCGTTCATCAATGGCGTGCACGGTGATACCAACTACACCTTCCTGGTGGGCGACGTGGACGAAGAGTCCCGTCTCCTGGTGGAGCGGACACAGGAGTCCCTCAACCGGGCCATCAAGGCAGTGGCACCCGGCCGCGAAATCAACGTGATCGGCAGGGCCATCGAATCCTACGCAAAGCGTTTCGGTTACGGAGTAGTCCGTGATTTCACGGGCCACGGAGTGGGTGAAGCCTTCCACACGGGCCTGATCATTCCGCACTACGACGCCGCACCGGCCTACAACACGGTCATCCAGTCCGGCATGGTCTTCACCATCGAGCCCATGCTCACCCTCGGCACCGTCGAGTGGGACATGTGGCCGGACAACTGGACCGTCGTGACCCGGGACCGCAAGCGCACCGCGCAGTTCGAACACACCCTGCTGGTGACCGACACCGGGGCGGAAATCCTCACGCTGCCCTGACCCGGGCAGCCGAACGTCCGGCTGCCCAGTGCCCATCTGCCGCCAACCCTGCCAAGAACGGATATGCATTGACGAAGGATTCGAAAAACCACAAGCACGCCCCGCTGATCGGGATCGACATTGGCGGTACCGGCATCAAGGGCGGAATCGTGGACCTGAAAAAGGGCAAGCTCGTCGGTGAGCGCTTCCGGATCCCCACCCCGCAGCCCGCCACCCCGGAGGCCGTTGCCGACGTCGTGGCCGAGATCGTCAAGGAACTCTCGGGCCGTCCCGACGCACCGGCCGAGGGCTCGCCGGTCGGCGTCACCTTCCCGGGCATCATCCAGCACGGCGTGGTCCGCTCGGCAGCCAACGTGGACAAGTCCTGGTTGGAAACCGACGTCGACAAGCTGTTCAGCGACCGCCTGGGCCGCCCGGTCGAGGTCATCAACGACGCCGACGCCGCCGGCCTCGCCGAAGCCCGCTACGGCGCCGGCGAAGGCGTGGACGGTACCGTCCTGGTCATCACCCTCGGCACCGGCATCGGCTCGGCCTTCATCTTCAACGGCCAGCTGGTCCCCAACGCCGAGCTCGGCCACCTCGAGATCGACGGCCATGACGCCGAAACCAAGGCCTCCGCCGTCGCCCGCGAGCGTGACGGCCTGAGCTGGGACGAGTACGGGGTCAAGCTCAACTGCTACATGCAGCACGTCGAGTTCCTCTTCTCCCCCGAGCTCTTCATCATCGGCGGCGGCATTTCGAAGCGCTCCGACGAGTACTTCCCCCACCTGAAGCTGCGGACCAAGATCGTCACGGCCGAGCTGAAGAATGACGCCGGAATCGTCGGCGCCGCCCTCGAAGTCGCCGTCCACCACAAGCTCGTCAAGTAGCCGGCGTGACCGGGGCGGCCTCGGGCGTCGTCATCGTCACCGGGGCTAGCCGCGGCATCGGCGCGGCCATTGCCCGGCGGGCCGCGGCGGCCGGGTACACGGTGGCCGTCAATTACTCCTCGGACGCCACCGGCGCCCTGGAGGTGGTTGGCGGCATCCGCGCCGCCGGCTGGCGGGCCGAAGCCGTCCAGGCCGATGTGAGCCGGGCCGGCCAGGTCCGGGCCCTGTTCGACGAAGCGGCCGCGATGGGCCCGCTCACCGCCGTCGTGAACAACGCGGGAATCACGGGCAACCTGATCGGCAACCTGGTCGACGTCCCGGCGGAGACAGTGCAGCGGGTAGTCGATGTAAACGTGGCCGGCGTGGTCTTCGTCTGCCAGGAGGCCGTGCGCCGCTTGTCCACAGGAAACGGCGGCCCCGGCGGCTCCATCATCAACATTTCATCCACCGCCACAAAGGCCGGTTCGCCGGGAACCTGGGTGCATTACGCGGCCACCAAGGGCGCCGTGGACGTCCTGACCACTGGCCTCGCGGCCGAAGTTGCCGGCCAGGGCATCAGGGTCAACTGCGTCGCGCCGGGGAGCACCAACACCGGGCTCCATGCGGCTGCGGGAATGCCGGACCGGATCGAAAGGCTGAACCCGCTGATCCCGATGGGCCGTGCTGCGGAGCCGGAGGAAGTGGCTGCCGCGGTGGTCTGGCTGCTCTCCGGCGACGCCGCGTACATCACCGGGGCGGTGCTCCCGGTGTCCGGCGGCCGCTGAGCAGAAGCAAACACAGAGCAGAAGCAACCACTCCGCCGGCGGTGGTGCCGGTGGTGGCAGGGGCTTCCCCTCCGCCGCCACCACCGGAGTCTTTCACAGGGCTACTGGGAGCCCTTGGCGCCGGCCTTGCTCCGGCCGTTCTTCCCCGCGGTGTCCTGCCCGAGCCGGGCGTCTTCACGCAGCAGGGCGATGGCGGATTCGAAGTCTTCGAGGGATTCGAACGCCTGGTATACGCTGGCGAAGCGGAGGTAGGCCACCTGGTCCAGCTTCTGCAGCGGCCCAAGGATGGCGAGGCCTACCTGGTGGGCGTCGATCTCTGCCGCGCCGGAGGACCGGATGTTCTCCTCGACCTCCTGGGCGAGCATGGCGAGGTCGTCCTCGGTGACGGGACGGCCCTGGCACGCCTTGCGGACACCGTTGATGATCTTGCTGCGGCTGAACGGCTCGCCGACGCCTGAACGCTTCACGACGGACAGGCTGGTGGTTTCCACGGTGGTGAACCGGCGGCCGCATTCGGGGCACTGCCGGCGGCGGCGGATCGAGGACCCGTCTTCGGCCATGCGGCTGTCCACCACCCGGGAGTCGGGGTTGCGGCAAAACGGACAGTACACGCCGGCCTCCTTCTCCTGGTGCTGGTCCTGCATCGCGGCCGGCCAGGTTCGGCCGGATACGCAAATGGTGGCGGAAGCAATGCTTCCGCCACCATTTTACGGTCGGACACGGGCTAATGACAAGCATGTAATTACTACATGTAGTGGCGCCCACCGTATATGTAGTGCTTTAGGCCCCCGCGAAGCGGATGGTGACGGCGTCGCCGTGGCCCGGAAGGTCCTCGGCCCCGGCCAGGCTCACGATGTGCCCGCTGACCTGCTCGAGTGCCTGGCGGTTGTAGTTGATGAGCTGTACCGCACGCAGGAAGGTGGTGACGTTGAGTCCCGAAGAAAACGCCGCCGTGCCGCTCGTGGGCAGCACATGGTTGGAACCGGCGCAGTAATCGCCGAGGCTGACCGGGCTGTAGTCGCCGACAAAGATCGCCCCCGCATTGCGGATCCGCGCGGCAACCGCCGGCGCATCCGCCGTCATGATCTCAAGGTGCTCGGCCGCGTAGGCGTCGCACACCGCGATCCCCTGCTCCAGGTTGTCAACCAGCACGACGCCGGACTGCGGCCCCGAGAGGGCCGTCACCACGCGTTCGCTGTGCTTGGTCCGGGCGGCCTGGCGCTTGAGCTCGGCGTCCACGGCTGCCGCGAGCTCCGACGAGTCGGTGACGAGGACGGAGGCGGCCTTCGGATCGTGCTCGGCCTGGCTGATGAGGTCCGCGGCAACCAGTTCCGGACGGGCCGCACCGTCGGCAAGGATGGCGATCTCGGTGGTGCCGGCCTCGGAGTCAATGCCCACTACGCCCTTGACGAGGCGTTTGGCCGTCGCGACGAAGATGTTGCCGGGCCCGGTGACGACGTCCACGGGTTCGAGCGCGTCCTCGCCGTCGGCACCCGGAACACCGTAGGCGAACGCAGCCACGGCCTGGGCGCCGCCGATGGCGTAGACCTCGTCGATGCCGAGCAGCGCGGCGGCGGCCAGGATGGTGGGGTGCGGCAGGCCGCCGAATTCCTTCTGCGGCGGCGAGGCCAGCGCCACCGAGGGGACACCGGCTGCCTGGGCGGGGACCACGTTCATGATCACGGACGACGGGTACACCGCCAGGCCGCCGGGCACGTAAAGCCCGACCCGGCCCACCGGCACCCAGTTCTGGCTCACCACGGCACCGTCGCCGAGTTCGACGTCGACATCTGCCGGACGCTGGGCGACGGCGAACTGCCGGGCACGCCTGATGGACTCCTCCAGCGCCGAACGGACGGCGGGATCGAGGTTCTCAAGGGCGTCGGCGAGTGCCGCTGCCGGAACCCGCGGGTGGGACTGTTCGACGCCGTCGAACGCCAGCGCGAATTCGCCCAGCGCCGCGAAACCGCGGGAGCGCACGGCCGCGATGATGTCCAGGACCTTCTGTTCGGCGTCGGCCACCGTCTGATGCTGCGCCCGCGGCACGGCGGCACGCAGTTCCGCGAGGGAAAGCGCGCGGCCCCTCAGGTCGATGCTGCGGAACACAAGGGAGTCGGTAACAGTGGCGGCGGGGTTCTCCGGAGAAATGGTCACCCGGCCATTTTAGTGTGCCCCGTCTTAGTGTGCCTCGTCGCCGGTCCGTGTTCCGCGGCTCAGCAGGCTGATCAGGTTGTAGAGGAACGCCAGCAGCGCGACCGTGAAGGGCCAGACAAGCAAGACGACGGCGGCCCGGAGCGTGAAGCCGTCCTCGCCGGCGGGCACCGCGTGGCCCCACCATGCCGCTGCCAGCAGGCCGGCCTGCCAGGCCACGGCCGATCCTGCCAGGCCCCCGGCGGCAGCCAGGAACGTGCGCAAGCCGCGGCCCTGGTCCGGGCGGCTGGAATCGAGCAGGACGGCCGTGAAGCAGCCCGCCAGGAGAAGCAGGGCCGCGAGCACCAGGTCACGGGGAAGCCGGGTCAGGGGGGTCGACGGATCGGCGAGGGCCGGGTCCCGGGAGAGGAGGTTGGCGCCGCCCGGGGCGAGCAGCCACCAGGCGATGCCGAGCAGGATACCGGCGGCAGCGGGCACCACAAGCCAGGCCCAGGCGCGCCTGCGCCGTCGGAGGTCCCCGCGGTCGTCGGCCGGTATCCCTTTCCAGGTGGCTCCGGTGCTCTCATACGCAGGCAGGGTCATGGATGCCACATTAACATTCATTGCGTCCGCCGCCGCAACGCGGCCACGGTGGCATGCCCGGAATACCCCTGCGGGGGTTCGTGGGAATACGCTGATTCCAAGAACCGCAAACGACTTTTGAGCAGGAGCTGGCCATGGCTGCGGACACCCCGTCCTTCGTGGGAACCTTCAGGGAAATGTTCCGACGGCACGCTGCGGGCGTTGCGATCATCACCGCGGACCTGAACGGCAGGCCCTTCGGTTTCACCGCGACCTCTGTGGCGTCGCTGTCCGCAGAGCCGCCCCGCTTCACCTTCAACATGTCGCGCAGTTCCAGTTCCTGGCCGGCCGTGGCGAACTCGACCTACATCGGCCTGCACATGCTCGGCCACGAGAACGAGGCCCTGGCGGACCGCTTCGCCCGCGGCGGCGGCGAACGCTTCGAGGGTGACCATTGGGAGCCGGGCCCCTTCGAGGTGCCGCTGCTGAAGAACGTCACCGGGTGGCTCATCGGAAAGATCCAGATGCGGCTTTCCTTCGAGAACAACGCGGTGGTAGTCGTCGAAGTGATCGACGGGCAGGTCGGTGAGGACGGCAGCCCGCTGCTGTACCACTCGGGCACGTACGGCCAGCCGGTCCCGCTCGACTACGAAATCTGAGCCCGCCGGCCGGATCCCGCGGGTCCGGCCGAGTTGCTTAGGTGTCCAGGCAGGCCGGGCCGAGCAGCACCTTCAGGTCGCCGAACAGGGCCGGGTTCGGGTTCACGCGCAGGTGGATGGGCAGGGCCATGACCTCGATCTTCGTGTCCCCGTGCAGGTTCAGCCGGACCTCGGAGTTCCCTCGGTGGTTGCCGAGCACGTCCCGCAGTTCGGTGACGACCGCCTCTGTGGCCTTGTGCGTGGGCATGGTGATAACCAGCGGCCCGTTCACGCCCTCGCTCAGGTCCGGGACCGAGAGTTCCATGCAGTTCAGGGTGACCGCACCGTCGTCGCGCCTTTGGAGGCGGCCCTTGACCACCACGATCAGGTCTTCGGCGAGGACGGACGCGATAGGCCCGTAGACCTGGCCGAAGAACATGACTTCCATCGACGCACCGAGGTCTTCGATCTCGGCCCGTGCGTAGGCGTTGCCGCTGGCCTTGGCGATGCGGCGGCTCAGCGAGGTGATCATGCCCGCGATGGTGACGATGGCGCCGTCGTGCGGGCCGTCTTCGGCGATGATCGAGGAAATGGACTGCTCGGCGTGCTGGCTCAGCACCCCTTCCAGGCCTTGCAGCGGGTGGTCCGACACGTAGAGGCCCAGCATGTCACGTTCGAATGCGAGCTTGTCCTTCTTCTCCCATTCGGGCAGGTCCGGGATGTCCGTGGTGAAGGAGGGCTCCGATTTGTCGTCCTCGAAGCCGGCGAAGAGGTCGAATTGGCCGATCGCCTCGTTGCGCTTGAGAGTGATGACGGAATCGATCGCTTCTTCATGGATCATCGCCAGGGCGCGGCGGGAGTGCCCCAGGGAATCGAAGGCCCCGGCCTTGATGAGGGATTCGATGGTCCGCTTGTTGCAGACCACGGCGGGGACCTTCATGAGGAAGTCGGAGAAGGATTCGAACCGGCCCTGTTCCTGGCGGGCGGTCACCATGGAGTCGACGACGTTCGAGCCGACGTTGCGGATGGCGCCCATGCCGAAGCGGATGTCGTTGCCCACAGGGGTGAAGGTCAGCGCGGATTCGTTGACGTCCGGCGGGAGCACCGTGATGCCCATGCGCCGGCATTCGTTCAAGTAGATGGCCGACTTGTCCTTGTCGTCGCCCACCGAAGTGAGCAGAGCGGCCATGTACTCGGGCGCGTAGTGCGCCTTCAGGTACGCCGTCCAGTAGGAGATCACGCCATATGCCGCGGAGTGGGCCTTGTTGAAGGCGTAGTCGGAGAAGGGTAGCAGGATGTCCCAGAGGGTTTTGACGGCTTCCTTGGAGTAGCCGTTGTCCTGCATGCCCTGGGAGAAGCCGGCGAACTGCTTGTCCAGTTCCTCCTTCTTCTTCTTGCCCATGGCGCGGCGCAGGATGTCTGCCTGGCCGAGCGAGTATCCGGCCAGTTTCTGGGCCACGGCCATGACCTGTTCCTGGTACACGATCAAGCCGAAGGTGCCGCCGAGGATGTCTTCGAGCGGCTCAGCCAGCTCGGGGTGGATCGGGATGACGTCCTGGATTTTGTTCTTGCGCAGGGCGTAGTCGGTGTGCGCGTTGGCGCCCATCGGTCCCGGGCGGTAGAGGGCCAGCACGGCGGAGATGTCTTCGAAGTTGTCAGGCTTCATCAGCTTGAGAAGCGAACGCATGGGCCCGCCGTCGAGCTGGAACACACCCAGGGTGTCGCCGCGGGCGAGCAGTTCGTAGGACGCCGGATCGTCCAGGGCCAGGGTTTCGAGGTCCAGCTCGATGTCCCGGTTGAGTTTGATGTTCTCCAGGGCGTCCGAAATGATCGTCAGGTTCCGAAGGCCCAGGAAGTCCATCTTGATCAGGCCGAGGCCTTCACTCGTGGGGTAGTCGAACTGGGTGATGACCTGGCCGTCCTGGAAACGGCGCATGATCGGGATGACGTCGATGATCGGGTCCGAGGACATGATGACGCCGGCGGCGTGGACGCCCCATTGCCGCTTCAGGCCCTCTATGCCGAGCGCGGTCTCGAAGACTTTGGATGCCTCGGGATCGGTGGAGATCAGCTGCCGGAAATCACCGGCTTCGCCGTAGCGCTTGGCCTGCGGGTTCTGGATGTCCGCGAGCGGAATGTCCTTGGCCATGACGGCGGGAGGCAGGGCTTTGGTGAGGGTCTCGCCCATGCTGAAAGGGTAGCCGAGCACGCGTGAGGAGTCCTTGAGCGCCTGCTTGGTCTTGATGGTGCCGTAGGTGACGATCATGGCCACGCGCTCGTCGCCGTATTTCCGGGTCACGTAGTCGATGACTTCGGAGCGGCGGCGATCATCGAAGTCGACGTCGAAGTCGGGCATGGACACACGGTCCGGGTTGAGGAAGCGTTCGAAGATCAGCCCGTGCTCGAGCGGATCCAGGTCCGTGATGCGCATGGCGTAGGCGACCATGGAGCCTGCACCGGAACCACGTCCCGGACCGACCCGGATGCCGTTGTTCTTGGCCCAGTTGATGAAGTCCGCAACCACCAGGAAGTAGCCCGGGAAGCCCATGGAGGTGATGACGTCGAGTTCGTAGTCCGCCTGCTTGCGCACCTTGTCCGGGACGCCTTGCGGGTAGCGGTACTCCAGGCCCTTGGCCACTTCCTTGACCAGCCAGGAGGTCTCGTCCTCCCCCGGCGGGCAGGGGAAGCGCGGCATGTAGTTGGCGCCCGTGTTGAAGGACACCTCGCAGCGCTCGGCGATGAGGAGCGTGTTGTCGCAGGCCTCCGGGTGGTCGCGGAACAGTTCGCGCATCTCCTGCGGGGACTTGAGGTAGTAGCCGCTGCCGGAGAATGCGAAGCGCGAGCCGCCCTGGTCGTAGGTGGGTTCCAGGAGGGTGGAGCCGGACTGGATGGCCAGCAGCGCCTCGTGGGCCTTGGCGTCGTGTTCGTGCGTGTAGTGGAGGTCGTTGGTGGCCACCAGCGGGATGTTCAGGTCCTTGGCCAGGCGCAGCAGGTCGCCGGTGACGCGCCGTTCAATGTCCAGGCCGTGGTCCATCAGCTCGCAGAAGTAGTTCTCCGCGCCGAAGATGTCCCTGAATTCCGCGGCGGCCTCGAGAGCCTCGCGGTACTGGCCGAGGCGGAGCCTGGTCTGGATTTCCCCCGAGGGGCAGCCAGTGGTGGCGATGAGGCCTTCGGAGTAGGTGTTCAGCAGTTCCCGGTCCAGCCGGGGCCATTTGCCGAAGACCGAGTCGAGGGACGCGATCGAGGAAGCCCGGAAAAGGTTCCGCATGCCGGTGTTGTTGTAGCTGAGCAGCGTCATGTGGGTGTAGGCGCCACCACCGGAGACGTCGTCCTTTCGCTGGCTTTCGTCGCCCCAGCGCACGCGTTCCTTGTCGGTGCGGGCGGTGCCGGGCGTGACATAGGCCTCGACGCCGATGATCGGCTTGATGCCCTTGTCCGTGGCCTTCTTCCAGAAGTCGAAGGCGCCGAAGAGGTAGCCGTGGTCAGTCGTTGCCAGCGCCGGCATGCCCAGCCGCTCCGTCTCGTTGAACAACTCGCCAAGCCGGGCCGCGCCGTCCAGCATTGAATACTCGGTGTGGGTGTGCAGGTGGACGAACGAGGCATTGCTGGAAGTCACCACGACAGTCTACCTTCGAGGCGCCGGGCCGTCCCCGCCGTCGTCGGGTGTCCGGCGGAGCAGCTCAGCGGCGGCCGCACCTTCGGCGAGGTAGAACACGAAGGGCGGGATGTCCTTGGTGGCCGCGAGAACTGCGGCGGAGGCAGCGGATGATCCGGCCAGCACGAGGGCAGTGCGTGTTGGGCGGGGGGCCGGCATCGCGGCGAAGGCACCGGCCAGCGCAGCAAGTGCGGCGACGTGGGACCACGCGTAAGCGGTGAACGGCAGCCAAGAGCCCCTGCGGTAGGCGAATCGTTCGACGTCGCTCCCCCGGTCCGCCAGGCACCAGACGAACATCGGGGCACCTGCGAGCAGTGCGGCGGCCGCCGTTCCGGCGAAAGCCCGTGCCCTCCCGCGGGGAAACTCCCTTGCCAGGGCTGCGAAGGCCACGGGCACGGCGGCAGTCCCCATCGCGGCCACGTGCTGCCCGGCCACCCATCTTCCGCCGGAGCGTTGGAGGATCTCGAGGCGGCGTGCCGGGTCCGCGGTGGTGTAGACGCGCTGGGCCGGGGTGATGCCGGCAAACCAGAGGACCGTGCCTGCGATCACCGCCGCCGCCGGCCGGGAAAGGGTTCCATCATGGTTTGTGTGCATCCCGTGCCTCCTGCCCTGCAGGCTGGATGGGCCAATGAATGCACTCACGCTAACTCCGCGCGGGGTCGGGGTCAACGGACGCTGAGCTGGGTCCGGAAGTCGGGCCGCGGCGGCTCAGGCGTCGCCGCTGGCCAGCAGGTCCAGCGCATATTGCAGGTCCGCGGGGTACTGGCTGGTGACCTCCACCCAGTCGCCGGTGCGGGGGTGGGTGAAGCCGAGCCTGCGGGCGTGCAACCACTGCCGGGTAAGGCCGAGCGTGGCCGCAAGGCGCGGGTCGGCGCCGTACGTGAGGTCCCCGGCGCACGGGTGCCGCAGGGCCGAGAAATGGACCCTGATCTGGTGGGTGCGGCCGGTCTCCAGGTGCACTTCCACGAGGCTTGCCTTGCCGAAGGCCTCCAGGACCTCGTAGTGGGTCACCGAGGGGCGCCCGTCCTCGATGACGGCGAAGCGCCAGTCGTGGCCGGGGTGGCGGCCGATGGGGGCGTCAATGGTGCCTTCGAGGGGTTCCGGCAGGCCCTGGACCACGGCGTGGTAGACCTTGTCCACGGTCCGTTCCTTGAAGGCGCGCTTCAGTACCGTGTAGGCGTGCTCGGTTTTGGCGACCACCATCACCCCGGAGGTCCCGACGTCGAGCCGGTGCACAATGCCGGCGCGCTCGGAGGCGCCCGAAGTGGAGATCCGGTACCCGGCTCCGGCCAGGCCGCCGACGACGGTGGGACCCACCCAACCGGGCGAGGGATGCGCTGCAACTCCCACGGGCTTGTCGATGACGACAAAGTCCTCATCGTCCAGCAGGATGTTCAGGCCTTCCACTACTTCCTCCACGACTTCCAAGGGGTCCCGGCGCTCGGGAACGGTCACTGACAGAACGGAGCCAGCGGTGAGCTTAGCGGATTTCGCCAGGACCGTTTTGCCCGTCCGGACGTTGCCTTCGGCCAGCAGCAGGGCGGCGGCTGAGCGGGTGATGTCCATGAGCTTCGCCAGTCCGGCGTCGGCCCGGGTGCCGCCCAGGTCCGCTGGCACTTCGAAGGTCTCAGGCATCGCCGGACGCTTCCCGGCCGGTTTCCGGTTCATCCTGGCCGGCCCCGGCCTGCTTTGCCGCCGGCTGCTGCTTCGAACCGTCCAGCCCGATGCCGCGAAGGGTCAGGAGGCAGATCATCACGACCGCGCTGACGACGGCGGAATCGGCGATGTTGAAGATCGCGAAGTTGGGCAACTGGATGAAGTCGACGACGTGCCCCATGCCGAACGAGGGTTCGCGGAAAAGCCGGTCTGTCAGGTTGCCGAGGGCGCCGCCGAGCAGGAGCCCGAGGGCCAGGGCCCACCAGACCGAACCTAGCTTGCGCAGCTGGAAGAAGATGGCCACGGATACCCCGGCCATGACGAGTGTGAAGACCCAGGTGACGTTTTCCCCGATCGAGAAAGCCGCCCCGGAATTGCGGATGTAGTACCAATGCAGCAAGGGCGGCAGGACCGGAATGCGTTCGCCCTCCACCATGGTGCTGGTGACCCACAGTTTTGTCAGCTGGTCAAAGGAGTAGGCGAAGGCCGCGAAGCCCGCGAAGAGCCAGAGCAGGCCCGGTCGCGGGGTCCGGCGAGGAGTGCGGTCCGGTTCCGTAGTGCCGCTGTTGTTTTCGTCGCTCATAGTGCTTTCATCCGGGGGCCGTGGGGACGCTGCTCTTAACAGCGAAAACCGGTGGCCGAGGAGTCCTCAGCCACCGGCTTTCAGAATACTTGCTTAGACCTCTGCGGCAGCTTCGCCGACCTCGGGGGCGGCGACGGAACCACGGGCGTCGAGGTCGCGCAGCTGGCCTTCGATGTAGGCCTTCAGGCGGGAGCGGTAGTCGCGCTCGAAGCCGCGGAGCTGCTCTACCTTGCGCTCAAGGACGGAGCGCTGCTGCTCGAGTGCGCCGAGGATCTTGCGGGACTTGTCCTGCGCGTCGTTGACGAGGGTGGAAGCTTCGATCTGCGCCTCGGCGATGATCTTTTCCTTCTGCTGCTCGCCATCGGCGACGTGCTTGTCGTGCATCTGCTGGGCCATTGCCAGAAGACCGGCTGCGGACTCTGCAGAGGGGGAAGAAGCCGCGGGGGCGGGAGCAGCAGCGGCAGGTGCGGGGGCCTGGGCCTTCTTCTTGGCCTCGGCTTCAGCTGCCTTGGCTTCGGCTTCAGCCTTTGCTTCGGCTTCTGCCTTGGCCTTGGCTTCTGCCTCCTTGTCGGCCTTGACCGGAGCGGGGACCTTCTCAACGACCGGTGCCGGGGTGGCGTTGGCGGCGACGGCGGTTCCGGCCTCGGCGAGCTTCTTGCGGAGCTCGTCGTTCTCCTGGTTCAGGCGGCGCAATTCCACGACGATCTCGTCGAGGAAGTCATCAACCTCGTCCTGGTCGTAGCCTTCACGGAACTTAGTCGGCTGAAAGCGCTTGTTGACAACGTCTTCTGGCGTCAAAGCCATCTGGTCACCTCGTTGGTCTAGTCAGGAGGCCTTCCGGCCGTTCAAAAACTACGGTACCTAAATATCATCTGATTCCCCCAATTCAACACCCTTTGTCTTTAATCACGGGAACCGGGCCTGGACCGTCGGTGTTGCCGGGGTCCTTGTCCTACGAAGAAGCTACACCAGTGGCCAGGTGAATCCCATCGCAATGATCACCACGATGAAGACAATCAGGAATGCCAGGTCAAGGGATACTGAACCCAGCTGCAGGGGCGGCACCAGTCGGCGGATCCGTTTGATGGGCGGGTCCGTCACGGAATAGATCACGTGCGCCGTCACCAGCGCAGCCCCGCGCGGACGCCATTGCCGGGCAAACATCTGCACCAGGTCGAAGACGATCCTGATGATGAGGGAAATCTGGAACAGCAGCAATGCGATGTAAATAAGGCCAAAAACAATGCCCACGGCTTAGCTCAGTTCTCCTCGATCGCAAACGGCTGATGTTCTCTATTCCAACACAGATGCCAGGCAGTTTACCTGCCTGGCATCCGAAAAGGCTGTGGTGGCGCGTCAGCTTTGGTTGAAGAACGAGGCCTGTCCTTCGCTGGCCTTCTTGTCGTCGCCGAGGACTTCGACATACGACGGCGACAGCAGGAACACCTTGTTGGTGACCCGTTCGATGCTGCCGTGCAGGCCGAACACCAGGCCGGCGGAGAAGTCCACCAGGCGCTTGGCGTCGGCCTCGCCCATGTCGGTGACGTTCATGATCACGGGGATCCCGTCCCGGAAACTCTCTCCAATGATCTTGGCGTCATTGTAGGAGCGGGGATGGACCGTGGTGATCTGGCGGAGTCCGGAGGTGTCTTCGCGGCTCGATGCCGCACGCTTGATGGGTGTCACGGGGGCGCGGTATTCCTCTTCGGCGGCGGCGGCTTGGGGTACTTCACGGACGGCTTCCCGGACAGGTGCGGGGGCGCGGCGCTCTTCCTGCTCGGCAGCGGCGTGCTCCTCATCCCTCTGGGGCAGGTGGTGCTCAGACTCGTAGTGCTCATCGCCGTCGGCGAGCCCAAGATAAACCATTGTCTTGCGCAGTGCGCCAGCCATGCTGGACTCCAATCGTGTCTGCAGTTGGCGGGCCGCCCGTGGCTTGACATGGATGCCTTGACATGAATGCGCAGGCCCGTCGCTTCCAATACTTCGACGCTACCCCACGGGCGGACGGGAACCGAGAATATCGGAGCCGATCCTCAGGTGTGTCGCCCCGAAGCGTACGGCCGCTTCGAGGTCTTGGCTCATTCCCGCGGAGATCGCAGCGGCCCCGGGATGGGCCTCGCGCAGCGCCGCGGAAATGCCGGCGAGCTTTTCGAACGCGTCCTCCGGGCGGGCGCCGAGCGGCGCAACCGCCATCACCCCGGCGAGCCGCAGCCCGGGAGCGGAGGCGATGCTGTCCGCAAGCTGTCCGACGTCGGCCGGCGCGGCCCCGCCGCGGTGCTCCCCGGCGTCGTCGTCGAGGCTGACCTGGATGAAGCATTCCAGCCCGTCCCGGCCGTCCTCCTCCTGGGCCCGGAGCATGGCCTTCGCCAGGGCTTCGACGAGTTGGGGGCGGTCGACGGACTGCACCGAGTGCGCGTACTTCACGACGGACTTGGCCTTCTTGCTCTGCAACTGTCCGATGAAATGCCAGCGCAGCGCCAGGTCCGTGAGGCCGGCGGCCTTGGCCGAGGCTTCCTGGTCGCGGTTCTCGCCCACGTCCCGGACGCCGAGGGCGGCCAGGCGTGCGACGTCGGCGGCGGGGTGGAACTTGGTGACCACGATGAGACCGGGTTCGTCGGCGCGTCCTGCGGTCAGGGTCGCCGCGGCGACCCTGGCACGCACGGCGGCCAGGCGTTCCTGCAACTGAACTGCCCGTTCGTCCATGCCGCCTTCCCGTCCGACCGAGCCCGCCAGGCCAGGCTCAGTCATGGGTCCACACCAGCCCCGCGAAGCGGCCTGTCCGCTGCTGGCGGCGGTAGGAGAACAAGCCCGGGCTGTCTTTGGTGCATTCGCCCGTGTATTCGACCGGGACGCCAAGTTCCCCGAGCTGTGCGCGTACGCCTGCCGGCAGGTCCAGTGCCGGCGTGCCCCAGGAAGTGACGGACCAGGTGTCCGGCACCGCCGCGGCCACCTCGGCCCGGAGATCCTCGGGAACTTCGTAGCACTTCCCGCAGATCGAGGGGCCGATCCAGGCGGTGATGCCTTCGGCACCCCGATGCCGCATTTCACCGACGGTCGCGGCGACGACGCCGGACGCCACGCCGGGCCTGCCCGCATGGGCGACGCCGAGCACCGGGCCTTGGGCGCTTTCGCCCGCGAGGACCACCGGAACGCAGTCGGCCACCATCACGGCAAGGGGCTGCCCGGTGGAGACCATCGCATCCGCGGTGGGTGGTTCGGCCAGGTCCCCGACGAAGCTCACGGCGTTCCCGTGCACCTGGGACATGTACTGGAACGTCCGGTCGCCGAGCCCGGCTGCTGATTCCAGCCGGGCCCGGCGCACCAGGACGTCGTCAGGGTCGTCGCCGACGTGCAAGCCGAGATTGCCGGCGTCGGCATCGGTGAAGGCGACCCACAGTCCGGGCCGCACTTCCTTACGCCACCAAAACACTGCTGACTGGCTCCCCTGGCTTACTTCAGGAAGTCAGGGACGTCGAGGTCGTCGCTGCGGCCGCCGGACAGGTCGGGTTCAACCACGGCGGGGAGGTCGACGTCGAACCCGGAGTCGGCGGGCAGCGCCGAGGGACGCTGCTGGCCCCAGTTGCTCAGGCCCGAGCTGGCGACACCGGCCGGCACGTGCTGCGGCACCGGCTGGTAGGCCGGGGCGGCCTGGGTTGCAGGACGCTCCGGGGCCGCCGGAACCTGCTGCTGCGTTGCCGGCTGGGCGGCAGGCTGCTGGTTCATGGACGGCGAGGTGGCCTTGACGTCGTCGAAGCCTGCCGCGATGACGGTGACGCGGGCTTCATCGCCCAGGGCGTCGTCGATGACGGCGCCGAAGATGATGTTCGCTTCGGGGTGCGCCACTTCCTGGACCAGGCGGGCTGCTTCGTTGATTTCGAAGAGGCCGAGGTCCGAGCCGCCCTGGATGGACAGCAGGACGCCATGTGCGCCGTCGATCGATGCTTCGAGCAGGGGCGAGGCAATGGCGAGTTCGGCGGCCTTGACCGCACGGTCTTCGCCCCGCGCCGAACCAATGCCCATCAGCGCAGAGCCTGCGCCCTGCATGACGGACTTGACATCGGCGAAGTCGAGGTTGATCAGGCCGGGGGTGGTGATGAGGTCGGTAATGCCCTGGACACCGGAGAGCAGCACCTGGTCGGCGGAGCGGAAGGCGTCAAGGACGGAGACGTTCCGGTCGCTGATGGAAAGCAGGCGGTCGTTGGGGATGACGATGAGGGTGTCGACTTCGTCGCGCAGGGCGTCGATGCCGTTCTCGGCGGAGTTTGCGCGGCGGCGCCCCTCGAAGGTGAAGGGGCGGGTCACGACGCCGATGGTCAGGGCACCGAGGGAGCGCGCGATGCGGGCGACCACGGGGGCGCCACCGGTACCGGTGCCACCGCCTTCGCCGGCGGTCACGAAGACCATGTCCGCGCCGCGGAGGACCTCCTCGATCTCATCGGCGTGGTCTTCGGCGGCCTGGCGTCCGACGTCGGGGTTGGCACCCGCGCCGAGGCCGCGGGTGAGTTCGCGTCCGACGTCGAGCTTGACGTCGGCGTCGCTCATGAGAAGCGCCTGCGCGTCGGTGTTGATGGCGATGAACTCGACGCCGCGGAGGCCGACTTCGATCATTCGGTTGACTGCGTTCACGCCACCGCCGCCGATGCCGACGACCTTGATGACGGCCAAGTAATTCTGCGGTGCTGCCACGTTTCGTGCCCCTTGCTTGTGTCCTATAGCGAAACTGATCGAGTCCAACTTGAATCCTTGGACCTTAACCCTCTAGTTGAAGGTTATAGTTATGTCAAGTAACTCTTATGCGACGGTATGGGCTGGGAATCAGACATTCAATGACCCGCTCCGCGTGTCGTGCGAATGTCCCGAAATTAGCCGTCGCCGCCTGATTGTTACCTGTTCCGGCAGCCCGGCGAAGACTACTTCGTCAGCGGGTGCCGGGGCGCCGAAACGTCGTAGACGTTGACCGGAACCCTGGGATCGGCCGGCGCCTTCAGGAGCGCCTCGAGCACCCTGGCCTTGAGCTCCTTCTCCTCCGCGTTACCCCAGACCACGGTCTTGCCGTCGATGAGCCTGAGCTCCACAGCATCCGGGGACTTGGCGGACGCGCTGGCCATCTTCGCCAGGACATCCGCGGGAAGCGTTGCCAGCACGGCGGTGATGGCCGAGAACAGCTCGGCCCTGGCCGCGTTGCCCTCAATGAGGGGCAGCGGCACCGACGCCGGGTCCTTCGTGGAGCCAAGCTGGACACCGTCCACGTCCACCAGCAGGTAGTCGCTGTCCTTCTTGAGCAGGGCCACCGGGACCCGCTCCACCACGTGGACCAGGAGCGTCGACGGCGGCCGGGCCTCCGTGCTGACCGAGCGGACCTGGACGAGGGGCTTGAGCAGCCCTGTGATGTCGGCGTCGTCGATTTGCGGAAGGGGCGTCCCCTCCACGGGGGCCAGTGCCTTCCGGATGGCGTCCGCCTTCAGCAGCTTGGTGCCGTCGACGGTGATGGTGCGCACGGCGAGCATGGGCGAGTACACCGCAGCGGCGAGGAACCCTGCCACCAGGGCGATGACCACGGCCGCCGTGGTGAGCGCGATCCGCTTCCGCTTGCGCCCCTTGGGCTCGGGAAACGCGAGGACCTTCGCCGTAGGCTCCTTGGCTGCGGGCTGCGGCTCAGGCCCCTCAAGGGTGCGCTCCGCGCTGATCACGCCGGGGCCGGCGTCGGCCTTCGGCGTGGAGGCGGAACCCGGCTTGAAGGTGGGCTTGCGGGTGCTAGCCACGCAGCCGCTCCACGATCAGCGGGCCGTAGGCCGTGACGTCGCCGGCGCCGACGGTGAGGATGATGTCGCCCTCCCCCGCGCCGGCAACGATCTGCCCGACGGCGTCATCCGCGCCCACCAGCCGGCCGGCGCTCAAGTGCTCGGTGATCAGCGCGCTGGTGACTCCGGGGATGGGATCCTCGCGGGCCGGATAGATGTCCAGGACCAGGGCGGTGTCCGCCAGGTTCAGTGCTTCGGCAAACTCGCGGGAGAACTCGCGGGTCCGGGAGAACAGGTGCGGCTGGAAGAGGACATGGACGTTCTTGCCGGCGGCCACGGTGCGCGCTGCGGAGAGTGCCGCGCGGACCTCGGTGGGGTGGTGGGCGTAGTCGTCGTAGACCCGCACTCCCCTGCCTTCGCCCTTGAACTCGAACCTGCGGGACGCGCCGCTGAAGTGTGCCAGGGCAGCGGCGGCGGCCGCGGGTTCCACGCCGAGTTCGACGGCGGCGGCGAAGGCGGCTGCAGCGTTGAGCGCATTGTGGCGGCCCGGGACCTGCAGTTCAAGTCGCTGCTTTTCGCCGGCCACGCTGACCCAGCTGCCGTCGGTGCCCTCGTCCTCCAGGCGGACGTCGGCGTCGTCGGCCGTTCCGTACGTCATGACCCGGGTGGTCCCGGCGGCCCGGACCCGGGCGGCGAGGGCCCGGGCGCCGTCGTCGTCCGCGCAGGCGAGCAGCAGCCCGTCCTCCGGCAGCAGCGCCGCGAAGGCGTCAAAGGAGGCGAAGACCGCCTCGGGCGTACCGTAGTGGTCCAGGTGGTCGGCCTCGACGTTGGTGACGATCGAGATGAGCGGGCGGTAGTTCAGGAAGGACGCATCGGATTCGTCGGCCTCGGCCACGAAGATGTCCGAGCTGCCGCTGGCGGCGTTGACGCCGAGTGCCGGCACGTTGGCGCCGATCGCGAAAGAGGGATCCAGGCCTGCCTGCTGCAGCAGCACGGTCACCATAGAGGTGGTGGTGGACTTGCCGTGGGTGCCGGCCACACCAACCACGCGGTCCGTGCCCATGGTGGCGGCCAGGCCTTCCGAGCGGTGCAGCACCGGCACGCCTGCGGCGCGGGCGGCGAGCAGTTCGGGGTTGTCCTGCCGGATCGCGGAGCCGGCCACGACGGTCTGCGCGTCGCCCAGGTTCTCCGCGGCGTAGCCGACGGCGATCCGGGCCCCTGCCGCCGCAAGCTCGCGCATGACGGGCAGGTCCTTGGCGTCGGAGCCGCTGACCTCGACCCCGCGGGCGACCATGATCCGGGCGACGGCGGACATGCCGACGCCGCCGATCCCGATGAAGTGCACCCGGCCGAGGGAGGTGAGGTCTGTGATGGGCTGGGTCATTCGGATACCGCTTCCAGGACAAGATCAGCCATCCGCTGATCGGCGTTTCTGATGCCAAGGCTTTCGGCCTTGGCGGCCATGGTTTCGAGGCGCTGCCGGTCGCCGAGCAGCGGGATCAGTTCGCGCTCGAGCCACTCGGCAGTGAGCGCTTTGTCCTCGACGAGGAGGGCGGCGCCGTCGTTCACCAGGGCCCGGGCGTTCAGGGCCTGTTCGCCGTTGCCCACCGGGAGGGGGACGAAGACGGCGGGAACGCCGACGGCGGCCACTTCGCACACGGTCGCCGCACCGGCGCGGGCCAGCAGGACATCCGCGGCAGCGTAGACGTTTTCCATGCCGTCGACGTATTCGACCTGCCGGTAGCCGTCGGCACTGAGGAGGGCGCCGCCGTCGTCCTTGACTTCCTTGCCCCGCCCGGTGATGTGCAGGGTCTGGACCCCCGCCGTGGCCAGGGCGTCCAGCGCGCCGGAGATGGTGCGGTTGATGCTCTGGGCGCCGGAGGAGCCGCCGGTGACGATGAGGGCCGGCCGGTCTTCGGCCAGGCCGAGGGCACGGCGGGCGTCCGCCCGCGCGGAGGCCCTGTCGAGGCCGGAGATGGCCTTGCGCATCGGCATGCCCACGTGGCGGGCGTTCCGCAGCCGGGTTTCCGGGAACGCCACGGCGATGTGGCGGCTGAACAAGGCACCCACCCTGTTGGCCAGGCCGGGGCGGCTGTTGGCCTCGTGGATGACGATGGGGATGTTCCGTTTCCGGGCGGCCAGGTACATCGGCGTGCAGACGTAGCCGCCGACTCCCACGAGCACGTCCGCTCCGGCCTCGTCCAGGATGCGTCCGGCCTGCTTCACGGCTCCGGCGAAACGGGCCGGGAATTTCAGCATCGCCAGCGAGGGCCGGCGCGGGAACGGGACCCGGCCGATGGTGGCCAGCTCGTATCCTGCTGCCGGGACAAGGTGGCTCTCCATGCCTTCGGCGGTGCCCACCGCCAGGAAGGACGCGTCGGGGCGGGCAGCCCTGAGGGCGTCGGCGATGGCGAGCATCGGGCTGATGTGGCCGGCGGTTCCGCCGCCGGCGAGCACTACGGACAGTGGCTTGGACTGGGTTTCCCTTGTCTGGGTTTCCTCGGGCTGGGAATTCATGAAGTGCTATTTACGCTTTCGTACAGTTTTCGCGGATCTGCGCCACAGGCCTGGGCGCTTGCCGGGTGCGATCTGGGCGCGGGCCAAGGACAACACTACGCCCACGCCGCACAGGGACATCAACAGCGCCGAGCCGCCGTAGGAAATGAACGGCAGGGGCACACCGATGACCGGCAGGAGCTGGGTGACCACGGCCATGTTCATGCTCGCCTGGCCCAGCAGCCAGACCATGATCGAGCCGGCCAGGGTGCGCTGGAAGGGGTCGGTCTGCCGGATGACGACGCGGAAGATCGCGATGCCCAGGATCGCGAAGAGCAGCAGGACCACGATGGTGCCCAGCAGGCCCAGTTCCTCGCCGATGATCGCGAAAATGAAGTCGTTGTGGGCTTCCGGGAGCCAGTTGTATTTCTGCCGGCTCTGGCCCAGGCCAAGGCCGGTCCAGCCGCCCTGGGCGAGGCCGTACATGCCGTTGGTGGACTGGAAGTCGAAGTCGAACTGGGCCTTGCAGGTTTCCGAGGCGGTGCCGAGCCACGAGGTGATGCGGCACATGCGGTTGGCGCTGCTGACGGTGAGCACGGTAGCCGCGACAGCACCGGCGGCGCCGGCGATGGCGAGCATCTTTCCCGGCACGCCCGCGAAGAAGAGGCCTGCCGCGATGATTGCCATGACCACGATGGCGGTGCCGAGGTCGTTGCCCAGCAGGACCAGGCCGAGGATGAGGCCGGCGCCCGGGATCACCGGGATGATCACGTGCGTCCAGCGGTGGAGCAGCTTTTCCTTGCGGGCCAGCACCGTGGCGATCCAGATGCACAGGGCGAGCTTGGCGATCTCCGAGGGCTGGATGCTGACCCCGCCGACGTCGAGCCAGTTCTGGTTGCCGAGGGTCTTGCGGCCAACCGCCTGGACGAGGACGAGGAGGATCGCCACCACACCCATGGCCGGCCAGGAGAGCCGCTTCATCCAGGTCACGTTGGTCCGGGAAATGAGGTACATGGCGATGACCCCGAGCGCGCCGAAGCCGGCCTGCTTCATGGCGTCCGCGTACGGCGACCTGCCCACCGAAATGGCTTCCACGCTGGAGGCGGAGAGCACCATCATGATGCCGATCGCCGTGAGGGCGAGGGTGCAGCCAAGGATCAGGTAGTAGGTGGAACTGTTGGCTGCCGCGCCCTTGCCTTCGATGCCGTCCCAGATCCTGCGGAGCCGGTCCCGAAGCCCCGTGTTCTGCCGGGCCGCCTTCTTGGCCGGCGCCTGGCGGGTGGGCGTGGTGACCATTGCTACTCCTCGGTGGTCGGTGCCTGGCCTTCCACGAGCTCGCGAACTGCCTGGATGAATGCGTCGCCCCGGTGGGCGTAGGAAGAGAACTGGTCCATGGAGGCGGCCGCCGGAGCCAGCAGCACCGTATCGCCCGGCACGGCGATCCGTGCGGCTGCGGCAACGGCCTGTGCCATGACGGTGTCCCCGAAGATCGGCGAAAGTTCCGTGCCCGATCCATCCGTCCCGGAGGTATGCGCTTCTTCAGTTTCGCCCTTGGGCTGCCCGATCACGGGGACATCCGCTGCGTGTCGCTGAAGGGAGGCTTCCAGGGCTTCCGTGTCGGTGCCGATGAGGACCACGGCCTTGAGCCGGTGCGCCTGGTCCTTGACGAGGTCGTCGTAGTTGACTCCCTTGGACAGGCCGCCGGCAATCCACACGACGTTCTCGAAGGCCGCGAGGGCCGCGGCGGCAGCGTGCGGGTTGGTGGCCTTGGAGTCATTGATCCAGAGGATGTCGCCCTGCTTGCTAACGGGCTGGATGCGGTGCTTGCCGGGCAGGTAGTGCTTGAGGCCTTCGCGCACCGCGGAGGGCTCGACGCCGTAGGCACGGACGAGTGCCGCGGCAGCCAGGGCGTTGGCCACGAGGTGGCGGGGAGCCACCGGGCCGAGGTCCGACAGCGCGGCCAGTTCGGCGGCCGAGTCCTTGCGCTCGGCAATGAAGGCCCGGTCCACGAGCAGCCCTTCGACGACGCCGAGCATGCTGACGGCAGGCGTCACAGTGGTGAAGCCGACCGCGCGACAGCCCTCAACGACGTCGGCGTTCTCCACCATGCGTTCGGTTTCGATCTGCTCCGCGTTGTAGATGCAGGCGATCCGGGTGTTTTCGAAGACCTTGGCCTTGTCGGCGAGGTACGCCTCATAGGAGCCGTGCCAGTCCACGTGGTCCTCGGCGACGTTGAGGCAGACGCTCGCGGCCGGGGACAGCGTTTCGCTCCAGTGCAGCTGGAAGCTGGAGAGCTCGACGGCGAAGACGTCGTACTCGACCGGGTCGCGGAGGGCGTCCAGGATCGGTGTGCCCACGTTGCCGACGGCGATTGCCTTCAGGCCCGCTGCCTGCAGCATCGATTCGGTCATGCCCACCGTGGTGGTCTTGCCGTTCGTGCCCGTGATGGTGAGCCAGTCGGCCGTCTTGCGGCCGGCGCGTTCCCGCAGCCGCCAGGCGAGTTCGACGTCGCCCCACACCGGTATGTGAGCGCGCTTCGCCGCGGCGAGCAGGGCCTGGTCCGGCCGCCACCCCGGCGAGGTCACCACGAGTTCGGGCTTCGCGCCGTCGATCTCGGGGATGGTGAGCACGGCGTCCGGTCCGAGGAGGACGTCAACGGCGCCGACGATCTTCAGGGTGTCCGCCTGGGCCTCGGCCTTCGGCGTGGTGGCGGCGTCGACCACCACCACGCGTGCGCCGAGTTCGATCAGGGTGTCCGCAGCGGAGAAACCGGAAACGCCGATGCCGGTGACCACCACCCGCAGGCCACGCCAGTCCGCATCCCAGCTGGTGAGGTCCTTGAGCCGCTCGTTTCCGTGCCGGTCGTTCGTGTTCACAGCAGCACCACCCATTCAGCGTAGAAAATACCGAGCCCCGCGGCCACGAAGAGCCCGCAGAGGATCCAGAAGCGCACTACCACGGTGATCTCGGCCCAACCCTTGAGTTCGAAGTGGTGTTGCAGAGGAGCCATCTTGAAGAACCGTTTGCCCTTGGTGACCTTGAAGTAGCCCACCTGGATGATCACCGAGAGGGTGATCAGCACGAACAGTCCGCCGATGATGCCCAGCAGCAGTTCAGTACGCGAGAGGATCGCGAATCCGGCCACAGCACCGCCGATCGCCAGGGAGCCGGTGTCGCCCATGAAGATCTTCGCCGGGGAGGTGTTCCACCAGAGGAAGCCCACCAGGGCGGCGCTCAGGATGGCCGCAAGCAGGGCGAGGTCGAGGGGGTCGCGGACCAGGTAGCAGCCGCTGCCGGTTTCCCGGGGCGAGCCGCAGGCCTGGTTGTTCTGCCAGATTCCCATGAGCGTGTAGGCGCCGAAGACCATGATCGAAGCGCCGGCTGCGAGCCCGTCGAGGCCGTCGGTGAGGTTGACGCCGTTGGTGGCAGCCGTGACGATCAGGTTCGACCAGACCACGAAGAGAATGGCGCCAAGCACGGTGCCGCCGAAGGCCAGGTTCAACCACGGAATATCGCGGACCAGGGAGATCTGGAAGGACGCCGGGGTGATCCGGTCCGCATTGGGGAACTGCAAAGCCAGGATGGCGAAGGCGATCCCCACCACGCCCTGCAGGATGAGCTTGGCCTTGGCGTTCAGGCCGAGACTGCGCTGCTTGGAGATCTTGATGAAGTCATCGAGGAAGCCCACGAAGCCCATGCCCACCATCAGGAACAGCAGGAGCAGCCCGGAAGCGGAGGGTCCCGGGGAGCGCGGGTTCATCATCCACATGATGAGGTGGGTCAGCGCATAGCTGATGAGCACCGCCGCGACCACCACGGTGCCGCCCATGGTGGGGGTTCCGCGCTTGGTGTGGTGCGAGGTGGGTCCGTCGTCGCGGATGAACTGTCCATAGCCCTTGGAGACCAGGAAACGGATGAACAGCGGAGTGCCTATCAAGGCCACCAGGAGGGCGACGCCGGCGCCGATCAACAGTGCAATCACAGCAGCTCGTTCCCTTCATTGGCGGCAGCTACAGCCGCAGTGTCCACGATCGTCCCCGCCTGTGGGGCTAATGCTATCCGATCGCCCAGATGCCTCAGGCCAACGCCATTCGAGGACTTGAACAGCACCAGATCACCCGGTTCCAGCTGCCGCTGGAGGAGCTCGAAGGCCTCGTCAGCGGTTTCGGCGAAGACGCATTCATCGCCCCAGGAGCCTTCCTGGATGGCCGAAATGTACATGGCCCTGGCTTCGCGTCCCACCACCAGAAGCCGGTTGATGTTCAGCCGGACCACCTGGGTTCCGATGGCGGTGTGTTCGCGGATCGAATCCTCGCCGAGTTCAAGCATGGCGCCCAGCACAGCCCAGGTGCGGCGGCCCTGCCCGATGTCAGCCAGGGTGCGCAGGGCGGCCCGCATGGACTCGGGGTTGGCGTTGTAGGCGTCGTTGATGACGGTGACGCCGTCGGCGCGTTCGGTGCGTTCCATGCGCCAGCGGCTGGCCGCGCTCTGTTGGGAGAGCGAGGCAGCGATGTCGTCGCCGGGAATGCCCGCGGCGTGGGCGGCGGCCGCGGCAGCCAGCAGGTTCCCGAGGTGGTGCACGCCGATCAGTTTGCTGCGCACCGGACGCGGCCCGGCGCCGTCGGGCAACACGAGGTCGAAGGCAGGGTGGCCGAGGGCGTCGATGTCCGCGTTGCGGGCTTCGACGGCGGCACCGGCCGCACCGGTGGAACTCGTGCCCAGGATCGGGGCCACCGTCCGCGGCGCCATGTCGGCGACCCTCGGGTCGTCGAGGTTGATGACGGCCGTGCCGTCCGTGCCGAGGGCTTCGAGGAGTTCGCCCTTGGTCTTGGCGATGTTCTCCACTCCCCCGAACTCGCCGGCGTGGGCGGTGCCGACGACCAGTACGACGCCGATGTCCGGCTTGACCATGTCCGCGAGGTACTGGATGTGGCCGAGCCCGGTGGCGCCCATTTCGATCACGAGGTACCGGGTGCCGGCGTCTGCGGTGAAGACGGTCAGCGGGACGCCGACCTCGCCGTTGTAGGAGCCCTGGGGAGCCACGGTCTTCCCCGCCTTGGACAGGATGCCGGCCAGGAGGTCCTTGGTGGTGGTCTTGCCGGCCGAGCCCGTGATGCCGACGACGGTGAACTGCTCGCCCGCGGCGGCGCGCTCGGCGCGGATCCGGCTCACGGTTTCGGCGGCGAGGGCGCCCATGGCGAGGACCGCGTCCTCGACGATGACAGCCGGGTACGGCCGTCCCTCGGCATCGGTGACTTCGCGTTCGCACAGGGCCAGCACGGCACCGCGTTCAAAGGCCGCCCCGACGAAGCTGTGGCCGTCCGCGTGTTCTCCCGGCTTGGCCACGTAGAGCGATCCGGCGCCTGCTTCGCGGGAGTCCGTCACGACGGAGGCGGGGACGATCCCGGGATCGGCTGCGAGTGTTCCATTGGTGATGTGGGCGATTTCCGCCGCTGTCAGTGCAATCATCTCGGTCTAGGACTCTATCCGCTCGTCTGCTGGAACCCGGAATCCCCTGGCTGTCAAGGCGGCCTTCAGTTCTTCCCTGTCGTCGAGGGCAAGGTTGACGCCTTTGACTTCCTGCCAGACTTCATGGCCGCGCCCGGCCACCAGGATGGTGTCCTTCTCCGTGGCGAGTTCGACGGCCTGGCGGATGGCGGTGTCGCGCGGGAACGATTCGATGATGTCGCAGCCGAGCTGCTCGTTGTCGCGGGCGGCAATGGCGCCGGCGAGCACCTCGGCGCGGATCGCAGCGGCGTCCTCGTCGTGCGGGTCGTCGTCGCTGATGATCACGACGTCGGCCAGGCGGGCGGCGATCGCCCCCATGGTCGGGCGCTTGCCCTGGTCGCGCTGGCCGGTGGCGCCGAAGACGACGATCACGCGTGAGCCTTCGTCGCGGGAGCGCACAGCCGCCAGGGCGCGGGCGAGGGCGTCCGGATTGTGGGCGAAGTCGACCACTGACGCCGGCGCTTCGGACACCAACTGCATGCGGCCGGGGACGGCGACCGCGAAAGGGTCCTGCTCTTCGAGGGCGGCCTGGAGCGCTTCGCGGCTGACTCCGGAGGCGAGGACCATGATGGTGGCCAGGGCCGCATTGGCGATGTTGAAGTCGCCCGGAAGGGCGGTGCGTGCGCGCAGTTCGGCGCCGTCGCGGTGCCGGAGCACGAAGCCGTTGCCCAGGCCTCGCGGGGTGCTGGAGGCCAGGGTCCAGTCGGCGTCGGGCGCCTGGTCGCCGGTCCGGAGGGACAGGGTGGTGACCGGCACGCTCGCTTCCGCGGCGAGGGTCCGGCCCCACTCGTCGTCGACGATCACCACCGCGCGGCGGCAGCGGCCCGGCGTGAACAGCTCCGCCTTGGTGCGGAAGTACTCCTCCATGCTGCCGTGCAGGTCCAGGTGGTCCTGGGTGAGGTTGGTGAAGCCGGCGACATCGAACATCACCCCGTCCACGCGGCGGTAGGACACGGCGTGGGAGGAGACTTCCATGGACGCGGCGTCGAGACCCCGCTCGCGCATGAGCGCCAGCAGGGCGTGGACGTCCGGGGATTCGGGGGTGGTCAGCAGGCTCGGGATCGCCTCGGCGCCGGCCAGGATCTCAATGGTCCCGATCAGGCCCGGCGTCTTGCCGAGGGCGCGCAGCAGCGAGTTGATGAAGTAGGTGGTGGTGGTCTTGCCGTTGGTGCCGGTCACTCCGAACAGCGTGGGCGAAGCCTCCCCCGCCGGCTGGCTGCGGTAGACGAGCGCTGAGACCGGCCCGACGGCGGTGCGCGGCTCGCGGACGGACAGCACCGGAATGCCGGGCCCGCCGTCGGCCAGAAGCCGCTGCGCGCCGTCGTCGTCGCTCAGGATGGCGACCGCCCCGGCGGCTGCCGCCTGTCCGGCGAACTCGGCGCCGTGGCGGCTGGCTCCGGGCAGCGCGAGGTACAGGTCGCCCGGCTCCACCGTCCGGGAGTTGAGGGACACGCCCGTCACGGTGACGCCGGCGCTTCCTTCGGGTGCTTGGATTCCCAGCGATGCCGCGATCTCCTGCAGCGGGACCGGAGACACCCGGGCCGGGCGGAATCCGCGGCTTCCGGCGGCCGCGCTTTCCGCCGTGGCATGGTTCCCGGGCGGGCTCTGAACGGCGTCATTCTGCTCTGGCAAGGTGGGTCTCCGATGGTGCTCGTGGAACTGGCTGGCCGCTGCCGGGCCCCGACGGATCGGGGCGAACGGTTCGGACGCGGCGTGGATGGATCGGGGTAGGCGGACTCAGGGTGTGGCCGGGCAACTGCCACACAAGCTTACTCGGCGGGCATGACCTGCCCGGCGGGCCTGCTCATTTGGCGGCCTGGCTTATTTGGCAAACTGGGGGAACCGGGCCGGGGTCCCTGTGGACGGCGGAACGTTGTAGGTGCGCAGGACCTGGCCCAGCACCGAGCGCAGCACAGGCCCGTTGGTGATGCCGTAGATGTTGCCCTTGGGACGCTGCACCACCACTTCGACGATGAAGCGCGGGTTGTCCATCGGGGCCATGGCCACCATGGAGGCCGTGTAGCCGTCGAAGCCGGGGAGCCCGTCCTCGCGGGGAGCCTGGGAGGTGCCGGTCTTGGCGCCTACCCGGTAGCCGTCGACGGCGGCCTCCTTGATCTCGCCTTCGGTGACGTTGCTCTCCAGGATGTCGCGGATTTTCTTCGCTGTTTCCTTACTGACGACCCTGCGGGAATCCTTGGCGGGTACTTTCTCTTCTTTCCCGTCCGGGGTGATGTAGCTGTCGATCAGGCGGGGCTGGAGCATCACGCCGTCATTGGCGACACTCTGGTACGCCCTGACGGTCTGCAGCGTGGACTGCGAAACCCCCTGGCCGAACAGCACGGTGTACTGCTGGCGGTTGTCCCACTGGTCGGGCTTGGCAAGGATGCCCTTGGCCTCGGACGGCAGCCCGATGTCCGGGGCCTCCCCGATACCGAACTTCCTGAGCCAGTCGTAGCGCTGCTGCTTGCTCAGTCGGCTGCCGACCATCACGGTGCCCGTGTTCATCGACCAGCCCAGGATGCCGGCGAGCGTCCTCTTCTCGGTGCCGTGGTCGAAGGCATCGGTGAAGGTCTCGCCGTCGATCGTGTACGCCGGCGGGATAACGAAGGTATCCAGCGGGTTGGCCTTGCCTTCTTCGATCGCGGCAGAGGCGGTGATCATCTTCTCCACCGAGCCGGGCTCGTAGGCCGCCGTCACCGAGCGGACGCCGCGGTCCTCGGCGGCCACCCCGCCCGGGTTGTTCGGATCGGGTGCGTTGGTGTCTGCCATGACGACGATGTTGCCGGTCTTGACGTCCATCACCACGATCGATCCCCATTGCGCACTGAGGTTGTTGACCTGGGTCTGGATAGCTTGCTGCGCGAAATACTGCAGGTCCGTGTTGAGCGTCAGCTTGACGTCCTTGCCGTCGACGGCGGGCGTCAGCTCGTCAGTGGCCACCGGGATGCGCAGGCCGTCGGCGCCGATCTCGAACACGCGCTTGCCGGGGGTGCCGCGCAATACATCGTCCTGGGTCTGCTCGATGCCGGCCTGGCCGGTGGTGCCGTCCTGGAGGAAACCGATGACGCCGCCGGCCACGCTGCCGTTGGGGTAGACACGCTTGCTGATGGACTTGGACACGACCCCCGGAATGGACAGCTTGGCGATGGCATCCTCGAGGTCCGGTTTCACTTCCCGGGCGAGGACGACGTACGGCTTGTCCCCCGTGAGCGCCGTGGTCAGGGCCGCCTGGTCAATTCCCAGCGCGGAGGCAAGGTCCTTGATGCCCTGCTCCCGGCTGATGGTGTCCGCCTGCCCGGTGGCGCTGTTGTAGCGTCCGAACTCGGGGGTGTTCGTATTGACCCTCTGGTCCGCCACGATGTCATAGCGGATCACGCTGCTGGCCAGCACCGTGCCCTTGGAATCGAGGATCTTGCCGCGTTCGGCGGGAAGCTCGACAGGAGTCAGGCGCTTGTTGATGCCGGCTTCGGCCATGCCGCCCACATCCAGGCCCTGGACGAGGAAGAGCTTGCCGCCGACCACCAACAGCAAGGTCAGCATCAAGGCAAGACCTACGCGGAGCCGCAGCCTGGCCGTTGACGCCCTCTTCGTTTTCGATTTCCCGGAGTTCTGCGCCACGTCGTTTCCTTGCTGCTGACCTTGCTGTCGGTTCGGCTTGAGGCTTACTGCCCCGGCACCTTCTGCTGGGGAGCCGGCACCGAACCTCCGTTGAGGTTCACGGCCGGGGTCTTCGGTTCGGCGTGCTTGGCCGCCTGCTTGTCCTTGTCCTTTGCCTTGTCCTGGGCATTCCCGTCCTCATCTTCTGACGGGGCGTGGCTTGCCATCGGCTCCTTGACGCTGGCCGGCGGCACCACATCGAGCTGGCCGGTGATCGCCGGAGCCGCAATGACGGCCCCCGGGTTTACACCCTTCAGGGCCGGCGTCGGAGTACCGGTGATCGCCAGGGTCTGCAGGTTGATCTGGCCCTTCGTAGTGGAAGCAACCATTCCCAATTGTGCAGCCTTGGCGGCCAGATTCTGGGGAGCTTCGAACGCCTGTCGCTGCTGTGTCAGTTCCTCGTTCTGCTTGGTCAAGGTGGCGTCCTGCGCCTTCAACTGGACCAGGTTGTACTGCGCGGTGGAGACCGAGATATTGAGCACGAGGACGGTCAGCAGAGCAGCCGCGAGCACGCCGAAGCAGAAGACGAAGAACGGCACCCGCCGTTTCCCGGGGGTGGTCCGCACCACGGAGAGCGGTGTGCGGACCTTTCGGCCGACGTCGGGCGATCGCAGCGGCAGGGCGCGCGCCGTGTTGCCCACGGTGGACTGCTGTGCCTTGGCAGCGGCGGTGCTCATGCGTTTCTCCTTGCTTTGATTCGTTCAACGGCCCGCAGCCGGGCGGAGGCCGCCCTGGGGTTCTCGGCGATTTCTTCGGCGGTGGGCACCTCGGTGCCCTTGGTCAGTGTTTTCAGTTCGGGTTTGTGTTCCTCGAGCTCCACGGGGAATCCCAGCGGGGCCGAGGACTTGGAACGCTTTTGGAAGACGGACTTGACGATCTTGTCCTCGAGCGAGTGATAGGACATCACCACCACTCGCCCGCCGAGGGCAATGGAGTCGACGGCGGCGGGTACTGCCCGTTCCAGGACGTCCAGTTCCTCGTTGACCTCGATCCGCAGCGCCTGGAAGGTGCGTTTTGCCGGGTGACCACCGGACTTGGCGGCTGCGGCCGGCACCACGCTGCGGATCTGTTCGACGAGTTCCCCCGTGGTGGCGAAGGGCTTCTCCGCACGGGCCGCGACGATGCGGTTGGCGATCCGTCCAGCGAACTTCTCCTCGCCCCACTTTCGGATGATCCGGACGAGGTCCTCTTCCGAGTAGGTGTTCACGACGTCGGCCGCGGTCTGCCCGCGGCTGGTGTCCATCCGCATATCCAAGGGAGCGTCATAGGAGTACGCGAAGCCGCGTTCCCTTTCGTCCAGCTGGAGGGAGGAGACGCCCAGGTCCATGAGGATGCCGTGCACTTCGGAAAGGCCCAGGTCCTCGAGGACGTCCTCGATTTCGTCGTAGACGGCGTGGACCAGGTCGGTCCGCTTCTCGAAAGGCTTCAGCCTCGCGCCGGCGAGGGCGAGGGCTTCCTCGTCACGGTCGATCCCCACCAGGTGCAAGTCGGGGAAGCGCTGGAGCATGGCTTCGGAGTGGCCGCCCATGCCGAGGGTCGCGTCAATGACCACCGGGGTTTCGCCTCGGCTGCGGGCCGCATCGAATCCGGGTGCCAACAAATTGATGCACCGGTCTTTCAGGACCGGCACATGGCGCTCGGAGGTCGGTTTCGGCGTGTCCTGCCCGTCCATGCGGCCTCCTCGGGTTTCGTTCACTGGCTCTTAAATGCTTCTTGGGCCGGATCCCCATCCGCGCCTATCGCTGCGTCCGCCTGGCTCCGGGGAAGGTGAGCCAGGTTGGCGAAGCAATGGGCGGCTGGAGATCCCGTCCAAGAAGCGGGTCCTGCCCGGTTTCCGGCTGAATCCGCCTAGATGAATCCGGGAAGGTTGTCGTCGTCGGTTTCCGAGAAGGCGGCTTCCTTCTCGGTGAGGTACTCGTCCCAGGCTTGGGCGTCCCAGATCTCGGCACGGGTGCCGGCTCCGATGACCGCCAGTTCCCGGCCGAGTCCCGCGTAAGCCCGGAGCGCCGGCGGAATCGTCACGCGCCCCTGCTTGTCAGGTACCTCGTCAGAGGCTCCGGACAGGAAAACCCGGATGTAGTCACGCGCCTGCTTGGAGGAGATGGGGGCCTCCCGCATGGACTCGTGGATACGTTCGAATTCACGCTGGCTGAAGACGTAGATGCAGCGTTCCTGGCCCCTGGTGAGGACCAGACCGTCTGCCAGTTCCTCGCGGAACTTGGCGGGGAGAATGATCCGTCCCTTCTCGTCGAGACGCGGCGAATGCGTGCCCAGAAACACTGGCCCACCGCCCGTCCGTGAAAAGGTGCCGTACCTGCCTCACTCCGCCACTACCCTCTTACGCGCTCCACTTTACTCCACAAGTCCCCACAGTCAACGAAGCCATGGGCGTTTCGGACCCACTCGGGGCGGATATTGCCGCAGAAACCCGGGGAATCACGGTCGTGGTGGGAAGTGGAGGGAAATGTGCGCCCTGCCGCGGCCGCGGGCTATAGCGGGCGCCGGCCTTGGCGCTTAAATGGAAAAAGACCCGTCAAGCGGGTCTTTTTTCTTCAGGTGCGTTGTCTGTGGTGCGAAGTGGAGGATTCCAGGGAACCCTCCGTCCAGGCCTGACTAGTCGTCGCCGCGGCGCCGTTCGTCCCAACGTTCTTCGAGGTTGTTCATGAACGAACTCTTCGGCTTGCCTGACTTACGCGACTTGAGCTTGCGCCCGGAAATCCTGCGGAGGGTGGCGAAGTAGACGCCGGCGCCCATGACAATGAATCCAAGCACGCCCAGGAAGATGTTCTGGAGGGAGACACCAACCAACAAGAGCAGAACACCGGCGATGGTGCCAAGGACTCCCATGATGATGTGCCGCGTGGACCAAGCACGTATGGGATCCGAGCCCATGGAATTGGCAAACTTCGGATCGTCCTCATGCAGCTGCTTCTCAAGCTGTTCGAGAAGCTTCTGTTCATGCTCCGAGAGGGGCATCGCGACCTCCTTGTAGTCGGCCAGGGTCAGGAGCGGCGGCCATCGCCTCTGTATCCCTAAACGGACCGGCCTGAAAAAGGGTTCCCAGTCCTTGTCCATGGAACCAGACGCGATGAGGCACATTGTCCAGACGATCTAATTCTGTGTATTTCTAGGATAGTTTGTTGCGCACAGTTCTGAAAGACGCTCCAAGTGTGCAGAACGGGCTTTCCGTCACTATCGCGGCCCGTCCGGCCCTTTTTCCTTGCCCGGCTCGAGGAGCCTGGCCGGAAGCACCGTCTTCCCGCCGAATTTCCGGCTCACCTGGTCGAGTGCCTGTTCCGCCGAGCGCCAGTTGTCATCCCGCCTGTCCAGGCTCAGCTGTAGTGCCGTGCCTCCGGCAGATTCGAGCTGCTCCAGCCGCACCCCGATGAGGCGGACACTCATGGGCCGGGCACCGAGTGAGGCGAGCAGCTGGGAGGCCACCTGGTACACGATCTGGGCACTGTCCAGGGGCGAATGGACCGTCTTGCTCCGGGTGACCGTGGAGAAATCCGCGTAGCGCAGCTTCAGCGCAACTGTCCGCGCCAGCATTCCGCTGGCCCGCAGCCTTGTGGCCGTGCGGTGGGAGAGCCGCAGCAGTTCCCTGTGGAGAAGCTCATCGTCGAAGGTGTCGACGGCGAAGGTCTCCTCCGCCCCGATACTCTTCTCAAGCCGGACCGGGGTGACGGGGCGCGGGTCGAGTCCCATGGACAGCCGGTGGACATGTTCCCCCGATGCCCCCAGGATCTTCCTCAGGGCCGCCGGCGGAGTGGCGGCCACATCAGCGACGGTGCGGATACCGAGCCTGGCCAGCGCCTCCGCGGTCTTGGCGCCCACGCCCCACAGTGCTTTCACCGGCAGGCTGTGCAGATACTCCACCGTTCGGTCCGCCTCGATGAGCAGCAGGCCGTCCGGCTTGCAGCGTGTCGAGGCGATCTTGGCCACGAACTTGTTGGCGGCGATCCCCACGGAAGCGGTGATGCCAAGTTCCTCGGACACCCTGCGCCTGATCAGCTTGGCGATCGCAAGCGGCGGGCCGAGCCGACGGATGGCCCCGCCGACGTCGAGGAACGCTTCGTCGACGCTGAGCGGCTCCACCAGGTCCGTGATCGATTCGAAGATCCTCATCAGTTCCGCGGACACCTCGTAGTAAAGGTGGTGGCGGGGCTCGAGAATGATGGCGGTTGGGCACAGCCGCATGGCAACGGCCATGGGCATGGCGGATTTCACACCGACGCCGCGCGCCTCGTAGGACGCGGACAGCACCACCGAGCGTTCCGAAGGGAAACCGACGATGACGGGCTTGCCCCGCAGCTCCGGACGGGAGCGCAACTCGAAGGAGACGAAGAACGCATCCATGTCCACGTGCAGGATGCTGGTGCGCCGGAGCTCTTTCAGCGTTGCCGGGTCGACGGGCCCGGCGGCGCCGCCTGCGTCTCCGTCTGTACTCACATGAAAATCCTATGCCCGGCAGCCCGGCGGGTCCGAGGCACGGATCTGTCCCGCGAAATCCTGCAAGTGCCCGAAGGCTAAACTGTAGGAGCATCCGGCACCGTCCCCAGGAGGAATACCCTGTGAAGTTCTACCGAAAGCACCAACGCATAGCGATGGCTGCTTGCGCTGCCGGTGTTGCCCTGGCCGCTGCCGCGTGCGGGGGCCCTTCGATTTCAGCTTCCCCCTCCTCGGCCCCGGCGGCCCAGCCGCAGGTGGTGCCGGCGTCGGCCCCCGCGCTTGAGTCGTCGGCCGCCCCTGCAGCGGGAGCCGCGGCGGCGGTTGCGTCACTCGCGCCGGGCTTCCCGCAGAAGCTGGTCCCGCTCATGCCCAAGGCGAGCATCAAGTCCAGCAGCCTCGACAAGAACTCCTCCCCCGCTTCGGCGGCCCTGGTCGGCACCATCACCGCCCCGGCGTCGTCGGTGTTCGCGTACTACACCTCGGCGCTCTCCGCACAGGGCTTCAAGGCCGTGCCCGGGGACACCATCGGGGGCACGAAGTCGAAGGATTTCGTCCGGGCCAACGGAGAAACCGCCAACATCTCGGTCGTCGAGGAGGCGGGCGTGTCCACCTTCACGGTCGGCGCCAACGTTGCCGCAGGATCCCTGAAGTGACGGCGTCGCAGCTCGCGGCCGAACAGAGCCGCTTCATCACCGACGTCGCAGCGGGACTCAACAGCTTCCTGGCCAGGCAGGAGACGGTCATGGCCGGCATCTCCCCTGATGTCGCGCCGCTTATGGATTCGATCTCGAAGCTGGTGACCGGTGGCAAGCGCCTCCGCGCCCTCATGGCCTACTGGGGCTGGCGGGGAGCCGGCGGCGACGCAGCGCACCCGGACATCGTCAATGCCGGCTGCGCCCTGGAACTGTTCCAGGCCGCTGCCCTGATCCACGACGACATCATCGACCGCTCGGACACCCGCCGCGGCGGCCCCAGCGTGCACCGGCGCTTCAGCCAGCTCCACCAGGCCGAAGGCTGGGCCCTGGACGAGGAACGCTTCGGCCACGCCGCGGCGATCCTGACCGGGGACCTGTGCCTGTCCTTCAGCGAAGAAGCCTTTGCCGGCATCGGCCCGCGGGCGGCATCGGGAACCGCCGCACGGCGCATCTTCAATCTGATGCGCGCCGAAGTCATGGCCGGGCAGTATCTGGACATCCTGGAAGAAGTGGCCGGACCCGTGCGGGACCGCGCGGGCGCCGTGGAGCGGGCCACCTCCATCATCCGGTTCAAGTCGGCAAAGTACTCCACGGAGCACCCGCTGGGCCTTGGCGGCGCGCTGGCCGGCGCGGACGACGCCCTGCTCGCGGGCTATTCGGCGTTCGCCCTTCCGCTGGGCGAGGCCTTCCAGCTGCGCGACGACGTCCTGGGGGTCTTCGGCGATCCCGAGACAACCGGCAAGCCCGCCGGCGACGACCTGCGCGAGGGCAAGCGGACCGTCCTGGTCGGCTTCGCGATCAACCGGAGCGAGCCGGCTGTTTCCGCCTACCTTGACGCCACGCTCGGCCGGCAGGACCTGAACGAAAGCGAAGTCGGCAAGATCCGGCAGATCATGGTGGATTGCGGCGCCCTCGCCGCCACCGAGGCCATGATCGACGAGCTCAGCGGCCAGGCCTTCGAAGCCCTTGAACGGCTCCCCCTCGCGGACCTTCCGATGTCCGCCCTCCGCGGCCTCGCCGAGGCGGCCGTGAGCCGCGCCGCCTGAGCGGCAAAGAGTTCAGGCGGTCGGCCGGTTAAATCGGCCAGTTAAGCAGAAGAGGACGACGACGGCAGCTAAGCTGCCGCCGTCGACCTCTCTTTATCGCGTCCCGTCCCCTATATAAGGGGGCGGCTACCAGGCCAGGGACTGCGCCCGGCGCCGGATCTCGGTCTTGCGGCCTTCGCGCAGGGCGTCGACGGGCCGGCCGCGGAGGGACTCGTCCGGGGTGAAGAGCCAGACGATGAGTTCCTCATCGGTGTAGCCGGCATCGCCCAGCACGGCGACGGTGCCCTTCAGGCTGTCCAGCACGTGGCCGTCCTGGATGAAAAGGGCGGGTATGCTTCGGATTTTCCGCTCGCCTACCCGCACAGCCACCAATGCGCGCTCATCCAAGAGTCCATGGACCTTGGTAATGGGAACGTCCAGGATTTCGGCAACGTCGGGCAGCGGCAGCCATTCGGAAACGAGGCTTTCTACAGTACTCACGGAAACAAGGTTGCCACGCCCGGGCCGCTTCGCCTAGCCGGGACCGCAGGGCCTCCCCTTGCCGGTTAATGAGGGAATGTGCCAATGAGCAGCCGTTTTCTTGTGCCTCTGCCAAATTTGTGAGAGATTCACTTTGATCACAATTGCAACTTTTTGCACATTAGTAACATTGGTATCACTGGCAGCAGCGTTCCGCGAAGGCCGCAGCTGAGATGAGGATTTCCTATGACGACCAAACGCGCGTCCAAGAAGACAACAAGCATGCCCATGCTTGCGGCCACTACTGCAGCGTTGCCCGCCGTCGTGCTCTCATCGCTCGCTTTGGCGCAACCGGCGGCAGCCGCCGCACCTGCTTCCCAGCCGCAGCGGATCCCCGCCACGCTCGCCGCCGCCATCAAGGCCCAGGCAGCGCAGGCTTCCGGCACCGTCATCCCGGCGTCGTCCGTTGCCGCCGCCCTTCCCTCGGCCTTGCGGTCGCAGGTAGGCATGGCGGTCCCCGCCAGCTACACGGTGAAGCCGGGCGACACCATCAGCGGCATCGCCGCGCGCCATGGCTTGAACACCAACTCCGTGCTGAAGCTCAACAAGCTTTCCCCCACGTCGATCATCTACCCTGGCCAGCGGGTCAAGCTCAACGCGTCCTCCGCGGCACCTGCATCGCGCCCCGCCGCGCCGGCCGCAGCGCCCACGGGCACCTACACCGTCAAGCCGGGCGACACCCTCAGCGGCATCGCCGAACGCCACGGCGTCGGCCTGTCCAAGGTCTTCGCCTGGAACGGCCTTAACGGCGGCTCCATCATCTACCCCGGCCAGAAGATCAAGATCAGCAGCGCGTCAGCCCCGGCCAGCCCCCGTCCGGCCGCACCGGTGGCACCGGCCGCGGCCGCGTCCCCGGGTTCGTACACCATCAAGGCCGGCGACACCCTCGGCGGCATCGCGTACCGGCACAAGGTGTCCTTGTCCGAACTGCTCTCGGCCAACCGGCTCAAGGCCAGCACCATCATCTACCCCGGCCAGAAGCTGGCGATTCCGGGCGGCTCCACGCTGCAGCCGGCGTCGAGCTCCAAGCCGCTGGTCCCCAGCTCCTTCCTCGGCTACACGTACCCGGACGCCGTCGTCAGCTCCGCGAACAAGAACAAGGCGATCCTCGAAGCGTCGCCGGTTCCCACCCGCGAGCAGATGAAGAACATCGTGGCGGACACCGCACGCCGCATGGGGGTCGACCCCAGGCTGGCCATGGCCTTCGCCTACCAGGAGTCGGGCTTCAACCAGCGCGCTGTCTCCCCCGCCAACGCCATCGGCACCATGCAGGTCATCCCGTCCTCAGGCGAATGGGCATCAGAGCTGGTGGGCCGCAAGCTCAACCTGCTCGATCCGTACGACAACGCGACCGCCGGTGTGGCGATCATCCGCGCACTGGTCAGCACCAGCAAGACCCTCGACTTGGCGATCGCCGGCTACTACCAGGGCCAGTACTCCGTCAGCAAGCACGGAATGTACGCGGACACCAAGCAGTATGTGGCCTCGGTGAAGGCCTTGATGAAGCAGTTCTAGGACGCTCAACAAGCCACGCAACGGGCCCGGATCGCAAGGACGATTCGGGCCCGTTGTCTTTGCTCACTTAGGATCGTAGGGTGCAGGAACAAGTCTCGGACCATCTTCTCGGCTCCCTCGTGGACGGCCGCTACCTCGTGCGCGCCCGGCTCGCCGGCGGCGGAATGTCCACCGTGTACCTGGCCACCGACCGGCGGCTGGACCGCGATGTCGCCCTGAAAGTCCTCCACCCACACCTGGCGAACGACGCCAGTTTCCTGGAGCGTCTGCGCCGGGAGGCGCGAGCAGCGGCCAGCCTCTCCCACCCCCATGTGGTGGGCGTGCTCGATCAGGGCGAGGACGGCCACACGGCCTACCTGGTCATGGAGTACATCAAGGGCCACACGCTCCGCGACGTCCTCCGCGAAAAGGGCGCTCTCTCCCCACGCCTGGCACTGGCCCTGATCGACCCGGTGATCGAAGGCCTCGCCGCCGCCCACGCCGCCGGTCTGATCCACCGTGACGTGAAACCGGAGAACGTGTTGATTGCCGACGACGGCCGGATCAAGGTGGGCGACTTCGGCCTGGCACGTGCCGTCACCGCCACCACCAGCACCGGCTCCCTGATCGGGACCGTCGCGTACCTGGCACCGGAACTCGTCCTCGGCCAGGCTGCCGACGCCCGCAGCGACATCTACTCCGCCGGCGTCATGCTCTACGAAATGCTCACCGGCGCCCAGCCGTACTCCGGCGAAGTACCCATCCAGGTGGCGTACCAGCACGTCAACACCGAACTTCCGGCGCCGTCGGCCGCCGCGCCGGGCCTTGCCTCCGACCTCGACGAACTCGTGCAGTGGTGCACCGCCAAGGACCCCGAGGACCGCCCGGTCGACGGCAGCGCCCTCCTTTCCGAGCTGCGGCACATCCGGACCACGCTGGACGATGGCCAGCTGGACTTCGCTCCCCCGGCGGCCATTCCAAGCACGGCGGTATCCGACGCCGCGCACACCGAGCTCCTGGAGCGCGCTGCCGCGGAAGACAACGCTGAAGGCCGCACCGAAATCATTTCCTCGGGCCACCAGCCCACGTCGGTCCTCGCACAACCTGCACAGGGTTTCTCGGCACAGTCCTTCCCGACGTCGGTGCTGCCGCCGGTGGGGCCGGGCGCCGGTCCTCAGGACGACGCCCCCGCCGGGCTCACGCCGCGGGAAGAGAAACGCGCCGTGCGCCAGGCTGAGAAGGACCGCGCCCGCGCGGCCGCCACACCGTCGCGCACCCTGCGGGAGGGTAATCCCCGCCGCCGCGCCGTCGTCTGGGCGTTGGTCATTCTGCTCCTGGCTATCCTCGCCGGGACCGCCGGCTGGTTCTTCGGCATGGGCCCCGGCTCTCCGGGGACCATCCCGCCGCTCAAGAACAAGCCCGCCCAGGAAGCGCAGCAGCTCCTGCGCACGGCCGGTTTCCAGTCCAACGCCCAGGACGTCTTCGACGATGAAGTGAAGTCCGGCTACGCCGTGGGGACCGATCCCGCGGCAGGAACGGAAATCCGCAAGTTCCAGCCGGTCACGCTGTTCGTGTCCAAAGGCCCGCAGAAGTTTCCCCTGGTGGGCCTGGCCGGACTGAACCTGGACCAGGCCAAGGATGCGCTGGCCGGCGCGGAGATGGCACTCGGCCAGGTCTCGCAGAAGTACGACGAACAGGCACCGGCCGGTACGGTCATTTCGCAGGCCCCGGCCAAGGACACTCCGGTGCGCCATGGGACGGCCGTAGCCCTGGTGATTTCCAAAGGCCCCCAACCGCTTCCGGTCCCCGATGTGCGCGGCATGGACCAGGCCTCGGCCACCAAGGCCATTACCGAGGCCGGCCTGACTCCGAAAGTCGCCTCGGAGGCCGTCTTCGACAAGAAGGTTCCCGCCGGCGCGGTGCTCCGCCAGTCGCCGTCGGACGGCACCCTGAACCGTGGCGGCACGGTGACACTCACCCTGTCGAAGGGGCCCCGCATGGTCGAGGTCCCAAACTTCATCGGCAAAGGGGCGAAACAGGCCGAAAAGGAATTGAAGAAGCTCGGTTTCGACGTGGAGGTCCAGAACGTGTTCGGCGGCATCCTGGGCCTGGTCCAGGGCCAGGACCCCGTCGACACCGCGGCCCCGGAAGGCTCCACGGTCACCTTGCGCGTGGTCTAGCGTCCACCTTAACGAAGAGGGCGGTCCGGATCTCCGGACCGCCCTCTTCGTCGTTCTCTAGTGCTTTGCCAATGCGCCGGCCACAAGGAAGGCCATTTCAAGGGACTGCATGTGGTTCAGGCGCGGGTCGCAAACGGACTCGTAGCGGTCGGCGAAGGCTGCTTCGTCGATCGGGTCGGATCCGCCGAGGCACTCGGCGACGTCGTCGCCGGTCATCTCCATGTGCAGGCCGCCCGGAACGGTGCCCAGCGCCTGGTGGACCTCGAAGAAGCCGCGGACCTCATCGATGACGTCATCGAAGCGGCGGGTCTTGTAGCCGTTCTGGGAGGTGACGGTGTTGCCGTGCATGGGGTCGGTGACCCACAGCACCTGAGCGCCGGACGCAGTGACGCGTTCGACGACGGCGGGCAGCTTCTCGCGGATGTTCTTCGCGCCCATGCGGGTGATGAACGTGAGGCGGCCGGGTTCGCGGTTCGGGTCCAGCTTGTCGATGAGGCGCAGCGCGTCGTCGCCGGTGGTGCCCGGGCCGAGCTTCACGCCGATCGGGTTGCGCACGCGGGACAGGAAGTCCACGTGGGCGTGGTCGAGTTCACGGGTACGCTCGCCGATCCACAGGAAGTGGCCGGAGGTGTCATAGGGCAGGCCGGTGCGGGAGTCGATGCGGGTCAGCGCCCGCTCGTAGTCCAGCAGCAGGGCTTCGTGGCTGGCGAAGAATTCGACGCGCTTGAGTGCTTCGAAGTCGGCGCCGCAGGAGTCCATGAAGCGGATGGCGCGGTCGATGTCCCGGGCCAGGGATTCGTAGCGGGCGTGGGCCGGGTTCGAGGTGAAGCCCTTGTTCCACTGGTGGACCAGGCGCAGGTCGGCGAAGCCGCCCTGGGTGAACGCGCGGATCAGGTTCAGGGTGGAGGCCGAGGTGTGGTACGCCTTCAGCATGCGGCCGGCGTCGTGCCCGCGGGACTCCGGGGTGAAGTCGTAGCCGTTGACGATGTCGCCGCGGTACGCCGGGAGGGTGACGCCGTCGCGGGTTTCGTCGTTGGAGGAGCGCGGCTTGGCGAACTGGCCGGCCATGCGGCCCATCTTGATGACGGGCATCGCAGCACCGTAGGTCAGCACCACGGCCATCTGCAGGATGGTCCGGACGCGGGCGCTGATCTTGTCCGCGGTGGCACCCTCGAAGGTTTCGGCGCAGTCGCCGCCTTGGAGCAGGAAGGCACGGCCCTGGGCGGCGGCCGCAAGTCGTTCGCGCAGCACGTCCACCTCACCGGCGAACACCAGCGGAGGCAGCACCGAGAGTTCCTTGACGGAGGCGTCGAAGACGTCCCTGTCCGACCAAGTGGGCTGCTGCGAGATGGGCAGCTGGCGCCAGTCGTCCAGGCCCGGATAGTCAGCGGCGCCGCTTTGCGCCGTGCTGGTCATGGGGCCTGTCATGGAGGGTGCGGGAATTAGCTCAGTCACCCTACAAGAGTAGTGGGCGGCCACCTCCTTTGGGGACACCGCCGACGTAACCAGCGCGGGTGGCGCCGTCACACTTTTCCGCCGGCCCTGCCGCCGTCGTCGTGGCCGGCCAGCCGGGCTTTCACGTCCGCGGCGTACTCGTCCACGTACTCCTGACCGGAGAGCCGCATGATCTCGTACATGATGCGGTCCGTGACGGTGCGCTGGACGGCGCGGTCTTCCTCGCTGCCGTAGTGTTCGCTGAAGTCCAGCGGCTGCCCGATGATCATGCCGATGCGCCGGATGTTCGGGATCCGCTTGCCGATGGGCTGCACTTTCTCGGTGCCGATCATGGCCACGGGGATCACGGGAACGCGGGTCTGCAGCGCCAGTTTGGCCACACCGGCCTTGCCCCGGTAGAGGCGGGCGTCGGGGCTGCGGGTGCCTTCCGGGTAGATGCCCAGCAGTCCCCCGCCCAGCAGGACGTCCTTGCCTGCCTGCAGGGACACTTCGGAGGCCGCACCGCCGGAGCGGTCCATGGGCAGCTGCTTGGTGAGCTGGAAGAACAAAGCGGTGAGCCTGCCTTTGAGTCCGGTGCCGGTGAAGTATTCGGCCTTGGCCAGGAAGATCACGGGACGGTGCACCGTCAAGGGCAGGAAGATCGAGTCGGAAAAGGACAGATGGTTGGAGGCGAGGATGGCTGCGCCTTCAGCGGGAATGTTGTCCAGGCCTTTGACCCATGGACGGAACAGCAGTTTGAGGATGGGACCGATAAAGATCCGCTTCATGACCCAATAGAACACCGTGGTTCCTCCCCGGGCGGCATATGAATATGGCCGGACGCGTCGGCCCGGCGCTCAATTGCCACCCTACTCCTGTGTGAATTATGCGGAACAGTGACACGATGGACTCATGACGGAAACCAGCGTCCCGGGCGGTCCCCGGCCGTTCCGGTATGCGGGCCACGGGGACAACGCGCGCACCGGAATCGCCCTCTGCCATGGATTCACCGGCAGCCCCCTCAGCGTCCTGCCGTGGGCCGAACACCTCGCAGCCCTGGGCTTCGCTGTCAGCGTCCCGCTCCTGCCGGGGCACGGAACGGATTGGCGCGACCTGGCCCGGACCTCCTGGACGGACTGGTACGGAACCTTCGAAGACAGCTACCTGGAACTTGCCGGGAGGACCTCACGCTGCTTCGTGGCGGGCCTGTCCATGGGCGGCGCCGTGGCGCTGCGTACCGCGGCCCGGCACCCGGTGGCGGGGGTCGCCGTCGTGAATCCCGGCCTCAGTTTCTACGACCGGCGGGTCCGGTACATCGGCGCCCTCAAGCACGTCATGCGCACCACCGCACCGATCGAGGAAGAGAACCCGACGGCGGCCCGCACCGAGGATGGCGACTACTCCCGCACGCCGCTGGCGGCGGTGCACGAGCTCAAGAAATTGTTCCGCTCCACCTCCCGCTCCCTACCTGCCATCACGGCACCGGCGCTCGTGTTCAAGTCAGCGCAGGACGCGGTGGTGCCCCCGAGTTCCCTCGCGGTGATCAGCAAACGCATCGGGAGCAAGGATCTGCGCGTCGTGCCGCTGCCGCACAGCGGGCACGTGGCGACGCTGGACCTGGATGCACCGCTGATCCTCGAAGAATCCGCCGCCTTTTTCCTGCGGCATGCCGCCCACAGAGTAGCCTCGGAGTCATCATGACCACTGTTCCCGATTTCTCGCCGTTCACGAGCAACTTCACCGGCTCCGGCCCCAGCGTCGGGGTGGTCATGAGCCACGGCTTCACGGGCAGTCCGCACAGCATGCGGCCTTGGGCGCGGTACCTCGCCGAGGAGGGCTTCGCCGTCAGGCTGCCGCTGCTTCCGGGCCACGGCACCACCTGGCAGGATATGTCCACGCGGCACTGGCAGGAGTGGCACAACGCCGTGGATGCCGCTTACCTCGAACTGCAGGCCGAGTGCGACTATGTGTTCGCGGCGGGCCTCTCCATGGGTGGGGCCCTGGCGCTGCGGATCGGGGCCACCCGGCCTGTCGCCGGAACGATCGTGATCAATCCGGGCCTGGTGATCGACGATCCCCGCGCCGCGGTGGTGGGCATCCTCAAACACGTCCTGAAGACCACCCCGGCCATCGCCAACGACATCCGCAAGCCCGGCATGGATGAAGGCGCCTACCCCCGCACCCCCGTGGCCGCCGCGCATGAGCTGAAGAAGCTGTACAAGGACACCGTGGGGCTGCTCCCCCGGATTTCCGCGCCGGTCCGCGTATTCCGGTCCTCCGTTGACCACGTGGTGTCCGATGCCAGCATCCGTCAGCTGCGGCGGCTGGTGACGGCCCCCGTGGAACTGACCGTCCTGGAGAACAGCTACCACGTGGCCACCCTGGACAACGACGCGCCGGGAATCTTCCAGGCCTCCGCGGAGTTCATCCGGAAGACCGTCGCCGAACTGACCACGGAGGGTTCCGGCGCCGCGGTGGAAGACCCTGCCCTTGAGCAATCTGCTGCTTTTGAACAACTTGGACCCGAAGGAAGCCACCCATGAACAGGCCGGGGCCCGATTCCGCGGACCAGAGCGCAAACAAGGACGACGACGCCGTCTGGTTCGACCTCGTGGCCAGGCTCGAAGCCATGCCGGACGAAGTCCTGGACGACATCCCGGACGCCACTCACGACGTTCCCGGTGACGGCCCCGGCGACCTTCCCGCCAGCCGCCCGGATGGGGCCGGCCCCGGCCTGCGGCCCAGCAGGTTCAGCGATTACGACCCGTTGGGTCTCTCCCGTGCCCTCTCCGACGCAGCGGACTCCGGCGACGCCCTGCCGGGCAGCGGGCCGCGGGACTACGAGGCGGCCGACGACGGCGGGGCCTTCGTTCCGGAGGACCCGCCCAGCCTGGCCGGTACCGAGCCGCTGATGATGCTGGCTTGGGTGGGCGCCGTGGGCGGCCCCTTGGCGCTGCTGTTCACCGCCATGTTCTGGCGTTCGGCACCCCTGCCGGCCATCCTCGGGATGGTCGCAGCGTTCCTGACCTCGGTGGTCTACCTCATCATGCGGCTCCCGCGCGAGAAAGATGACTACGACGACGGCGCACGGGTCTAGGTTTACCTAGCCCTGCAGCCTGCCGCTGACCCGAGAGAGGTCGGCCGCGCCGATCATTCCCGCGCGCGGTCCGAGCTCGGCCAGCCTGATCGCCGCCGGCGGGCGGAATCCGCGGCCGGTGAGGTTCCGCGTAAACGCCTGGCGCGCCGGTCCCACCAGCAGTTCGCCGGCGTCGCACAGGCCGCCGCCGATCACGAACGTCCCGGGATCGAGTGCGGCCGCAAGGTTGGCCAGGCCCAGGCCCAGCCATTGCCCGACCTCCTCCAGCAGCTCCTTGGACGCCGGGTCGCCGGACTTCGCCAGCTGGGAAACCGTCAGCCCGGTGATGTCGTCCACCACGCCGCCGCTGGCCTTCAGCAGTTCGTGGGCCAGCGGGGACTTCCGCCGCGCGAGCTCGCGGGCTTCGCGGCCCAGCGCGTTCCCCGACGCGTATTGTTCCCAGCAGCCGCGGTTGCCGCATTCGCAGCGGTGCCCGCCTGGCACCGCTACCTGGTGGCCGAACTCACCAGCGACGCCGAAGCGCCCGCGTTCCAGCCGGCCGTCCATCACCATGGCGCCGCCGATGCCGGTGCCGAGCGTGATGCACACCAGGCGGCTCTCGCCGCGGCCGGCACCGAAGCGCCATTCTGCCCAGGCGGCGGCGTCGGCGTCGTTGGTCAAAAGGACCGGCCTGCGCAGCAGCTTTTGCAGGTTGTCCCGCAACGGTTCATTGCGCCAGGCGAGGTGCGGGCTGAACAGCACCGTGCCGCCGTCGAGATCCATCCACCCGGCGGCGCCGATGCCGAGGGAGGCAATCCGGTGATGCTCACCGAGTTCCTGCACCAGATCGACGATGACGCGCTCCACGGCACGCGGATCGCTGCCAGGCGTCGCGCGACGCCGCTCTTCGAGGACCCGACCCTCGGCGTCGACGACCCCGGCGGCCACCTTCGTGCCGCCGATGTCGATCCCGATCGCAAGGCCCCGCCGGCCCAGCCGGGAGTGCCCGGCGGAGGCGGCCACTTTGTTCTCCGCCCCGGGACCCCAAGCGACGGCCCCCTGCCGCGATGGACCTCCGTGCCAAACGGGACCACGACGGCGGACGGCGGCGGAGGCAGGCCAGGGCGCCTTCCGGGCCCGGGAGCCGGCTGGCGGCGAGGTTCTCAGCATCCCGCCATCCTATTCCCGGGACGGGGGATCCGCCCGGACCGGCGGGCGGCCAAGCAACACTGCGAAACGCCCGCGCATTGGCGGATTTCCGGGCTTCACCGTAAAGTTACTCGCCAGTAGGTGAACTCGGACACACCCCGACAACGGGCGTATTAGAGTTAGAGCAGCCCTGTTTTGGTCTGTTGATATCAAAGGAGCTATCGTGCGTGAAGTCATCGTTCCGCCCCTCGTCAATGTTGCCCCTGAAACCAACATCACGGACCTCGTGATCCGGCAGGCAAACAAGCCGTCCAACCCCGCGCTCTTCGCCAAGCTGAACGGCTCCGGCCAGTGGCAGGGCATCCACGCCCGCGAGTTCCTCGCCGATGTGTCCGCCTTGGCGAAGGGCCTGATCGCCAACGGCGTGCAGGCCGGCGACCGGGTGGGCATCATGTCCCGCACACGTTACGAATGGACCCTGGTGGACTTTGCCATCTGGTTCGCCGGCGGCATCTCCGTTCCGATCTACGAAACCTCCTCCCCCTCGCAGGTCGCCTGGAACCTCGGCGACTCCGGCGCCGTCGCGGCCTTCGCGGAAGCCGCCCACCACGAGGACATCATCCGGCAGGCCGTGGCCGGTCAGGACCTGGGCACCGTGGCGAACGTCTGGCAGCTCGAGGGCGGAGGGCTCGACCTGCTCCGCAGCGCCGGCACCGGTGTCAGCGACGAGGAACTGGAATCCCGCCGCAGCAAGGCCGTGCTCGCCGACACTGCCACCATCATCTACACCTCGGGCACCACCGGCCGGCCCAAGGGCTGCGAACTGACGCACGGCAACTTCGTGGAACTTTCCGAAAACGCGCTGGCTTCCCTCGGCGACGTGGTCAACGAGCACGCCCGGACCATCATGTTCCTGCCGCTCGCCCACGTATTCGCCCGCTTCATCTCCGTCCTGGCCGTCGCGGCCGGCGCGCAGGTGGCCCACACCCCGGACATCAAGAACCTGCTCTCGGACCTCCAGAGCTTCAAGCCGTCCTTCATCCTGGCCGTGCCGCGGGTCTTCGAGAAGGTCTACAACTCGGCGCTGAGCAAGGCCGAGGACGGCGGCAAGGGCGGCATCTTCCACAAGGCGGCGGACACCGCGATCGCCTACTCGAAGGCACGCCAGGGCGGGTCTGTCGGCCTCGGCCTGCGGCTCCGGCACGCATTGTTCGACCGCCTCGTCTACGGCAAGCTCCGGGCGGCCATGGGCGGCCAGGTCTCGCACGCGGTGTCCGGCGGCGGCCCGCTGGGCGAACGCCTGGGCCACTTCTTCCAGGGCATCGGCCTGCAGATCCTCGAAGGCTACGGACTGACCGAGACCACGGCCCCGGTTTGCGTGAACACCCCCTCGCTGATCAAGATCGGCACCGTGGGTGCTCCCCTGCCCGGCAACTCGGTCAGGATCGCGGACGACGGCGAGATCCTCACCAAGGGCGTCTGCGTCATGAAGGGCTACTACAAGCGCGACGACCTCCTCGCCGAGACTTTCGTGGACGGCTGGTTCCGCACCGGCGACATCGGCGAACTGGACGATCAGGGCTTCCTGAAGATCACGGGCCGCAAGAAGGAAATCATCGTCACTGCCGGCGGCAAGAACGTTGTCCCCGCGCTGCTCGAAGACCAGATCCGGGCAGACGCCTTGGTCTCGCAGGTCCTCGTGCTCGGCGACAACCGACCCTTCATCGGCGCCCTGGTGACGCTGGACGAGGAAGCCCTTCCCGGCTGGCTGGAACGGCACGGCCTGCCCGCCGGCACCAGCCTCCAGGAGGCCACCGGCAACCCGGTAGTGCGGGCCGCCGTTCAGGAACTGATCAGCAAGGCCAACCAATCGGTGTCCCAGGCCGAGGCCATCAAGTCCTTCCGGATCGTCGACTCGGACTTCACCGAGGCGTCCGGCCACCTGACTCCGTCCATGAAGGTCAAGCGCGCCCAGGTGATGAAGGACTTCGAGACCGTCATCGAAGAGATGTACGCGGCTCCCAAGGTTTCCTGACCCCAGGAGCCAATTCAAGGAAGCAACGCAAACAGGAGGCCCGGGCATTCGCCCGGGCCTCCTGTTTCTGTCTGGGTTGCTACCCGACCGTCTTGCTTGACGTCTACTCGACGACGATCAGCAGGTCCCCGCCCTGGACCTGTTCGATGGCGTTGATGGCCAGGCGCGAAACCTTGCCGGCCACCGGCGTCGTGATGGATGCTTCCATCTTCATCGCCTCGATCGTTGCGACCGTGTCGCCGGCGTTGACGGTGTCGCCCACCTTGGCGGTCACGGTCACGGCACCGGCGAACGGTGCGGCCACCTGGCCGGGCTGCGAAGGATCGGCCTTCTCGGCGGTCTTGACGTTGCTGACCACCGACTTGTCCCGCACCACCACGGGGCGGGACTGGCCGTTGAGCTTGCACATGACGGTGCGCATGCCCTTTTCGTCGGCTTCGGAGACCGCTTCGAGGGAGGCGATCAGGCGGACACCCTTCTCCAGCTCGATCACGTGTTCGGCGCCGCGCTGCAGGCCGTACAGGTAGTCGCGCGTATCCAGCACGGAGAGGTTGCCGTAGTTTTCGACGCTCTTGAGGTAGTCCTTGGTGGGACCGGCGAAGAGCAGCCGGTTCAGGGTGCGGCGGCGGGTGGCGGAATCGGACTTGAGGGCAGCGCTGTCCTCGGAGCTCAGTTCCACGTCGCGCACCTTGATGCTGCGGCCCTGGAGGGCCTTGGTGCGGAACGGTTCCGGCCAGCCTCCGGGAGGATCGCCCAGCTCGCCCGACAGGAAGCCGATGACGGAGTCCGGGATGTCATAGTTCTGCGGGTTCTCGTTGAAGTCCGAAGGATCGGCGTTGAGGCCCACCAGGTGCAGGGCGAGGTCGCCCACCACCTTGGAGGACGGCGTGACCTTGACCAGGCGGCCGAGGATGCGGTCCGCGGCCGTGTACATGTCCTCGATGGCTTCGAACTGCTCGCCGAGGCCCAGGGCGATGGCCTGCTGGCGCAGGTTCGACAGCTGGCCGCCCGGGATCTCGTGCTGGTAGACGCGGCCTGTCGGGCCCGGCAGGCCGGACTCGAACGGTGCGTAGACGCGGCGCACGGCCTCCCAGTACGGTTCCATCGCGCTGACCGAGGCCAGGTCCAGGCCCGTGTCCCGCGGCGTGTGGGCCAGGGCGGCCACGAGCGCGGAGGCGGAGGGCTGGCTGGTGGTTCCGGCGAGCGAGGCGGAGGCAGTGTCGACGGCGTCGACCCCTGCGTCCACAGCGGCCAGCAGGGTGGCCAGCTGGCCGCCCGCGGTGTCGTGGGTGTGCAGGTGCACCGGCAGGTCGAAACGCTCACGCAGGGCAGAGACCAGCTTGGCTGCCGCAGCGGGGCGCAGCAGGCCGGCCATGTCCTTGATGGCGAGGATGTGCGCGCCGGCGTCCACGATGCGCTGTGCCAGCTCGAGGTAGTAGTCGAGCGTGTAGAGCTTCTCTTCCGGGTCCAGCATGTCGGCGGTGTAGCAGAGGGCAACCTCGGCGACGGCGGTACCGGTGGCCCGGACGGCGCGGATGGCCGGGGCCATCTGGTTCACGTCGTTCAGGGCATCGAAGATGCGGAAGATGTCGATGCCGGTGGCTGCGGCCTCGTTGACGAAGGCCTCGGTGACTTCCTCCGGGTACGGGGTGTAACCCACCGTGTTGCGGCCGCGGAGCAGCATCTGGAGGCAGACGTTGGGCAGGGCCTTCCGCAGGGCCGCGAGGCGGTCCCAGGGGTCTTCGCCGAGGAAGCGGAGGGCAACGTCGTAGGTGGCGCCGCCCCAGGCCTCCACCGAGAGCAGCTGCGGCGTCAGGGCTGCCACCGCGGGGGCGGCGGCCACGAGGTCGCGGGTGCGGACGCGGGTGGCGAGCAGGGACTGGTGCGCGTCGCGGAACGTGGTGTCCGTGACGGCGACGGCGGCCTGCTCGCGCAGCGCTTTAGCGAAGCCTTCGGGGCCGAGTTCCAGCAGCTTCTGACGGGACCCTGCCGGGTATTCCTTGCCGTCCACGTGGGGCAGCTTGGTGGCCGGGTCCGAGTGGACCTTCAGCTCGCCATTGGGCTTGTTGACGGTGACGTCGGCCAGCCAGGTCAACAGCTTGGTGCCGCGGTCTGCGGAGCTGCGGGACTTGAGCAACTCGGGACGCTCGTCGATGAAGGACGTGGCGACGTTTCCGGCGACGAAGTCGGGGTCGTCCAGAACTGCCTGCAGGAACGGGATGTTGGTCGAGACGCCGCGGATGCGGAACTCTGCGAGGGCGCGGCGGGCCCGGGCAACCGCGGCGGGGTAGTCGCGGCCGCGGCAGGTGAGCTTGACCAGCATGGAGTCGAAGTGCGGGCTGATCTCGGCACCCGAGTAGACGGTGCCGCCGTCGAGCCGCACACCGGCGCCGCCGGCGGAACGGTAGCCGGTGATCTTTCCGACGTCGGGACGGAAGCCGTTGGCCGGGTCTTCGGTGGTGATGCGGCACTGCAGGGCGGCACCCTTGATGAAGACGGTGTCCTGGCTCAAGCCGAGGTCGGCGAGGGTTTCTCCGGATGCGATACGCATCTGGGCCTGGACGAGGTCCACGTCCGTGATTTCCTCGGTGACCGTGTGCTCCACCTGGATGCGCGGGTTCATCTCGATAAAGACGTGCTGGCCGGCGCGCTCACCGACGGTGTCAACGAGGAACTCCACCGTACCGGCGTTGACGTAGTTGAGCGCCTTGGCGAAGGCGACGGCGTCGCGGTACAGGGCCTGGCGGATGGACTCGTCCAGCTGCGGGGCCGGTGCGATCTCAATGACCTTCTGGTGGCGGCGCTGCAGCGAACAGTCGCGTTCGAAGAGGTGCATCACGTTGCCCTCGCCGTCGGCAAGGATCTGGACCTCGATGTGGCGCGGGCGCAGTACGGCCTGCTCCAGGAACATCGTGGGGTCACCGAACGCGGCGTCGGCTTCCCGCATGGCGGACTGCAGGGCTTCGGGGAGGGCCTCGCGGGTGTCGACGCGGCGCATGCCGCGCCCGCCGCCGCCAGCAACGGCCTTGGCGAAGATCGGGAAGCCGATCTCGTCCGCGGCGGCGATCAGTTCGTCGATGTCGCGGGACGGGGCACTGGACTTAAGGACCGGTACACCGGCCTTGCGGGCGGCTTCGAGGGCGGCAACCTTGTTGCCCGCGAGCTCGAGGACCTCAGCGGGCGGGCCCACGAAGGTGATGCCCGCGGCCTTGGCGGCGCGGGCAAGGTCGGGGTTCTCGGACAGGAAGCCGTAGCCCGGGTAGATGGCATCCGCCCCGGCCTCCTTGGCGACCCTGACAACCTCCGCAACGTCCAGGTAAGCGCGGACCGGGTGGCCCTCTTCACCAATAAGGTAGGCCTCGTCGGCTTTCTGCCTGTGGATCGAGTTTCGATCCTCATGGGGGAAAACCGCTACAGTCTTGGCGCCCAGCTCATAGCCGGCGCGAAAGGCACGGATCGCGATTTCGCCGCGATTGGCCACCAGAATTTTGGAAAACATACTTCTCCTGCATCATTGCGGGTGTAACCGGTCGGTGGTCACAGTGTGTAAGAACGGCCCGGACAAACACAAATCTTTGTGTCGACCATCACAATGACCGCCGTCACGTGAAGTCCAGCTTCGCGGGCAACCCGCTCCAGCATGCTATTGAACCGGCCGCGGCAGGCCCCCGGAACGGTGAAACCGTGAATCCCCCGCCGGTCAACATAGAATGTTCTGGGGCGTCAGCCAGGCCCCCGTTCCGGCGGGGCCGGGACACTCACCACAGCTACACGGCAACCGGCGTTAGGTTTTGGGTTTTCAAGTGCAAGTAGTCAGCATCAGCAGCCTCAAGGGCGGCGTGGGCAAGACCTCCGTGACGACGGGACTGGCATCGGCAGCACTGGCTGCCGGCATTCCCACTCTGGTTGTGGACCTTGATCCCCACGCGGACGCAACCACCGCACTGGGCGTCCAGCCCGCCGGGCAGCTCGACATCGGGCGGATGCTCAAGAACCCCCGCAAGGCGCGCCTGAATGAGAACGTGGCCGCCAGCGGCTGGGTCAGCCAGATCCCGACGGAAACCGGATCCCCCGCCGCCGGCAACGGCCACGCCGTGCTGGATGTCGCCGTCGGCTCCGCGTATACCGGCATCTACGACCGCCCCGACCTCGGGCGCCGCGACCTGCGCCGCCTTTCGGCGGTGCTTGCCGGTGCCGGTTCCTACCAACTCGTCCTGGTGGACTGCCCGCCGTCGTTGAACGGGCTCACCCGCATGGCCTGGAACGCGAGCAACCGCGTGGTCCTGGTGGCCGAGCCGGGCCTCTTCTCCGTGGCGGGCACGGAACGCACCATGCGCGCCATCCAGCTCTTCCGCCAGGAGTTCGCCCCGCAGCTTGCCCCAGCCGGCATCGTGGCGAACCGGGTGCGCAGCGGATCCTCCGAGCACGGTTTCCGCCTCGCCGAAATGGAATCGATGTTCGGCGAGCTGCTGCTGACCCCGCACATCCCCGAGCAAGCGAACTGGCAGCAGATCCAGGGCGCCGCGCACGCCGTGCACCACTGGCCCGGCGATTCCGCCAAGGGCACCGCGAAGCTGTACGACACGCTCCTGGAGAACCTGCTCGCCTCGAACGGCCATGCTTCGTCGAACGGCCTACGCGAACGCCGCCGCTGAGACGCCGCTACCCTGCAAACGAAGAAAGCCGCCTTCCGATGGAAGGCGGCTTTCTTGTTGTCTTTGACTGCTCCGGCTAGCCGGTGCGGCGGGCTGAGCGGCGCTTGCTGAGTTCGTCGTCGGGGAAGGTCTGCTCGGCGGCATGTTCGCTGGGGAGTTCGGCGAGGCTGCCTTCCACTTCGCGCCAGACGCGTCCGACGGCGATGCCGAAGACGCCCTGTCCGCCTTGGACGAGGTCGATCACCTCGTCGGCGGAGGTACATTCGTAGACACTTGCGCCGTCGCTCATCAGGGTGATCTGTGCGAGGTCCTCGACGCCGCGCTCACGCAGGTGTTCGACGGCGGTGCGGATCTGCTGGAGGGAGACTCCTGTGTCCAGGAGGCGCTTGACGACCTTCAGGACCAGGATGTCGCGGAAACCGTAGAGGCGCTGCGATCCGGATCCGGCGGCGCCGCGCACGGCGGGCTCGACCAGGCCGGTGCGAGCCCAGTAGTCGAGCTGGCGGTAGGTGATGCCTGCAGCCTTGCACGCGGTGGGGCCACGATAACCTGCGTCTTCGTCGAGGACGGGAAGGTCCTCGGTGAAAAGAAGACCCTGGGCACCGCTAGCGGGCGCAGCAACACCAATCGAGGCCTGCTTCAGCTCGCCTGCTTCGCCTTTGGGACTCACGTGACCCTCCTTGTCCGAAGTTCCCTTTGGGGATGGTGCATGGACAGCCGACACGAATGGAACGTCAAACGTGTAATTTCAGGTGTGTCCGCACACTCCAGTGTGAGCCACGCCTGCCGTGCATGCAACGGGAACTTGATACCTCCGACGTTAGGCGCGCGGAGGCCCAAGGTCAAAGACGCTCGGGCAATTTCACGCCGTGTCGAAACTTTCACCTTCGACTTTAACGTTAGGAAGCCGTCAGCCTTCGAAGTCTTCGGGTTCGACGTCGTCCAGGAACTCGCGGAAGCGACGCATTTCCCGTTCCTCGTCCACGCTGGGACCCGGCTCGGCCTCTTCGCCTTCGTCGTGTTCGGTGATCCGCACTCCGGCTTCTTCCATCACGGCGTCGGCGCACCAGATGCGGCATTTCGCCCGGAGTGCGAGTGCCAGCGCATCCGATGCCCGCGAGCTGACGGTGGTCCCGTCGTCGAACTGGAGCTGGCCGTAGAAGATGTTGTCCTCGACGGCGACGATGTTCACGCTGACGATCGCATGGCCGAGGGCCTCGACGACGTCGACGAGGAGGTCATGGGTCATCGGTCGCGGCGGGACGACGCCCTGCTGGGCCAAGGCGATGGCACTGGCCTCGGGCGTGCCGATCCAGATAGGCACATGCCGTTCTCCCTGGATCTCCTTGAGGAGGACCAGCGGCTGGTTGGACGGGAGCTCGATCCGCACTCCGACAATCTCGACTTCAATCATCAGGATTCCATGCGCGAGATCCGGTCCTGCACCAGGGCCCGGTGCAGGGTGAGGCAAAGTTCGCTGATTTCCCGGGCCGCTTCCGCCGCGCGGGACTGCGAGGCCGCGTCCTTGCGGGACATCAGCGGCGCTACTGCGCGTTCTACCAGCCCGAACTCGCGATCCGCCGCCGCTTGGAACGGGCGCAGGTGGCGCGGCTCCAGGCCGTGGCTTTCGAGCTGCACGCAGGCCCGGGCCACCTGCAGGGAGTGTTCGTCGAACTTCCCGTTGACGTGGCTGATCAGCCCGAAGTCCAGCAACGACTGCAGGAGAGGAACGCTGGCGCCGGACTCGGTGCGGAGCTGTTCCTCACTGAGGGCCCGCGCCCGGCCGTGGAGTTCGGCCGCGAGCTCGTCGGAGACGATCCGCGGGGAAACGGTTACGCCCGCCGGAAGGTTCTCCGGGCGTTCGCCGCGGTCGATCGCGTCGAGGTAGTCCTTGATGACCTTCAGCGGCAGGTACTGGTCGCGCTGCAGCGCCAGGACAAAGCGGAGGCGCTCCACATCGCTTTCGGCGTACTGGCGGTACCCGGCGGGGGTCCGCTTGGGGTTGATCAGTCCCTTTTCTTCAAGGAAGCGGATCTTCGACGCCGTCATCGCGGGAAAGTCGTCGCTCAGCTGGGCGAGGACCTCGCCGATGTTCAGGACCTGGGGTCCACGCCGTTCCGGCTGGGCAAGTGCCACAGGCAGGTACTCCGGATTCAGGCCCGCCCTGCAGCGCGCGCAGGGCTCAGGTAGAAGGTGAGTCGGAACTTGCCGATCTGGACCTCACTGCCGTTCTTCAGCTGCACGCTGTCCACGCGGTCGTGGTTGACGTAGGTGCCGTTGAGGCTGCCGGTGTCCACCACCTCGAAGCCGCTGGCGGTGCGGTGGAATTCGACGTGCTTGCGCGACACGGTGACGTCGTCGAGGAAGATGTCGGCATCCGGGTGACGGCCCGCCGTTGTGCTGTCTGAGTCCAGCAGGAAGCGCGCACCGGCGTTCGGACCGCTGTGCGCGATCAGGAGCGCGGAGCCCGGGGGCAGGGCGTCCACGGCCGCGCGCTCTTCGGCGAGCAGCCGCGGGGCGACACCGGGTTCGCTGGTAATGGGGGTGAGCTGGATCGAGGTGGTCTCCGACGTCGGCTGATCCAGTCCTTCGGACCGGCCCGGGACCGGGTTCTGTTCGCCGCCAACCATGGAAATCCTCCTCATCCGCCGGCACCTCCCACAGATGCCGGTTCGCTTCTGCCCGGTTCCGCCGGGCCAAACGGGTTGCTGGCCCAGCCGGTTCCCCCTTGCGGGAGAACCGGCGTGTCGGACCAGATGGTTTTAGCCTACCTGCTGTTCGTACTCGGATGCACTGAGCAGCGATTCGACGGCGTCGGCTTCCGCGAGCTTGATCTCCAGGAGCCAGCCGTCACCGTAGGGATCGGAGTTGATCAGGGCGGGATCGGTGTCCAGCGCGTCGTTGCGGGCGATGACTTCGCCGCTCACCGGGGCGTAGATGTCGCTGACGCTCTTGGTGGACTCGACCTCGCCCACCACCTCGTTGCCCGTGATGGTGGTTCCGGGTTCGGGCATCTGGACGTAGACAACGTCACCCAGGGCGTCCTGCGCGAAGTCGGTGATGCCGATGCGGACGACGCCATCGGAGTTGGGGGCAGCCACCCATTCGTGCTCGGCGGTGTAGGAGAGATCGGCAGGAATGTTGCTCATCGGTCGCCTTTCATCAGGACGTTGAGGACCACGACGGCGGAGCAGACTTCCGCACCGCCGCTGAAAGTATAGGCACATTCCTCCCGCCTCCCCACAGGTCTCTGGGATGATGGGCGCAAGAGGGTCCACCCTGCCAGAAGGTTCCTGCGGAGGAGCATCGCCATGCCTGAACTTCCAGAACTCACGGCCCTGGCCGCCTACCTCGATGCGCGCCTGGCGGGCGCCACCGTGGCAAGCGTCGGGTTCCCCATCCGCTTTGCTTTGAAGACGAAGGACCCCGATCCCGGAACGCTCGTCGGGCACACGGTCCGCCGCGTGTACCGGCGCGGGAAGTTCCTGGTGTTCCAGACGTCCGCGGCCACCGATGCAGCCGCATATGCGGACGACGGCGGGGCGTTGAGCATCGTGGTCAACTTCGCCAAAGACGGTTGGCTCCACCTGCAGGGGACACTCCCGGAGGTCCAGGAACAAGAAGAGCCCACGCCCGGCAACAAGGCTGCCACGGGACCCATTTCGGCGCGCTTCGTTTTCAGCGGCAGGGATACCAACAGCGGCGACCACGACGTAGAGCTCATGGACCACGGCAGGTGGAAGGGCCTGGCCGTCTACATCGTGCACGACCCGGAGGAGGTTTCGGGCGTTGCCGAGCTTGGACCCGACGCACTGGACCCTGAGTTCACCCTCGAGGAGTTCACACGCCTGTTCACGTCCCGGCAGCGGATCAAGGACATCATCAGGGACCAGAAGCGGATCGCCGGCATCGGCAACGGCTTCAGCGACGAGATTCTGCACGCGGCCAAATTGTCGCCGCTCGCCCCGGGAGCATCCCTGGACGCTGAGGCCGTCGGCCGGCTCTACGCGGCCATGCGCGGAGTGCTGGGAGACGCCACCGAAGCACTTGACGGGCTGGCGCCGGACAGGCTGAAGGCCGCCAAGAAGGAGTCGATGGCGGTCCACCGCCGCACCGGCGAGAGCTGCCCCGTCTGCGGCACCACGGTCCAGGAATTGGCGTACGTGGGAACAGCCTTTCAATACTGTCCGGGCTGCCAGACCGGTGGCGAGATCCTCAAGCGGCCCGCGGGACGCGGCGCCGGAGAGGAACCCGAGGACTGAGCTTTGTTCCGCGCCTGGGCTACCCAGATGTGGCGCAGCCGCGGAAAGAAGATGAAGGCGCTCCAGCGGGCCGAGAGGGACCGGCTCGAGGCAGCAAAGGAAACGGGGCCGGCGGCGGCCGGCCGGTCCGACGTCGTCGACAACACGGAGCGGAAGCAAGGCAGCGGGAAACTGCCCGGGCTGGATGTAAACCGCACGCCGCCGTAGAATATTAGTTGCATGCGCTGCATATATGGTTGCGCGCACTATCGGCAGGAGTTACGGGAACATGGGCATCAAGGACGACGCCGTCGAAGTCCGGGCGCAAGGCTGGCGGACGCTTGCCGCACTGCACGGGGCCATCGAGGCGGCGCTGGAGAAAGCACTGCAGTCGGCCGCGGGCCTGTCAGTCGTGGAATACACCGTGCTCGACGCGCTCAGCCGCCAGGACGGCTGGCACATGCGCATGCAGCAGCTGGCCCGCGCCACCGCCCTTTCCAGCAGCGCCACGACACGCCTGGTGAACCGCCTCGAGGACCGTGCGCTGCTCACCCGGATTCTCTGCGCGGACGACCGCCGCGGGATCTACACCGAACTGACCGACGCCGGGCAGAAGCTGCTGCTGGCCGCCCGGCCGGTGCATGACGAGGCCTTGGAGAAGGCCCTCGAAGAGGCCGAGGCTGTACCGGAGCTTGAGCCTCTGGTGCGGGCGCTGGGAGCCCTGCAGGCTGTCTAGGCCTTCTAGGCCTTCTTCACCACGCTCGACTTGAGCTGCATCGGGCCGAATCCGTCCACCTTGCAGTCGATGTCGTGGTCGCCGAATCCGTCCACGAGGCGGATGTTGCGGACCTTGGTGCCCACCTTGATGGGCGTAGAACTGCCCTTGACCTTCAGGTCCTTGATGATGGTGACGGTGTCGCCGTCGGCGAGCACATTGCCTACGGCGTCCTTGATGAGCTTCTCCCCCGCGTCGTCTGCTTCAGCCGCCGGCTCCCACTCGTGGCCGCATTCGGGGCAGACGAGCAGCGCGCCCATCTCGTAGGCGTATTCACTGGAACATTCGGGGCACGGCGGCAGGGATTCACTCACCATCCAAGGATACGTGGCCGCCCCGGGCATCCTTGCCACCCCCGTCTTCCCGTCCGGGCGCGGCAGCTTCGTCCCTGAGCCCGAGCATCGTGTGCAGCGGGCCGGCGAGCGCACCGCCGTCCACGGGCAGCGTGGTGCCCGTGACCCAGGCAGCGTCATCCGAGGCCAGGAAGGCGATGGCCGCGGCAACGTCCTCCGGTTCGCCCACCCTGCCGAGCGGGTACATTGGGGCCAGCTTGTCAGGGCCGCCCTGGCCGTCCCACACCCTGGTGCGGATGGTTCCGGGCGCCACGAGGTTCAGGCGCACACCGTCCGGGCCGAGCGTGACGGCGAGGTTCTTCACGAGCAGTCCCAGCCCGGCCTTGGCGGCGGAGTAGGCTTCGCCGCCGAACGCCTGGACGCCGTTGACCGAGCCCACCAGGACCACCGCTCCGCCGCTGTCCCGCAGATGGGGTACCGCCGCGCGGATCAGACGCATAGGCCCACTGAGGTTGAGGTCCAGGTCGGCGTTCCAGTCGTCGTCACTCATCCCCTCCGCGAGGCGCGGGCGCGGCTGCGCGCCGCCGGCGACATTCACCAGGACGTCCAGCTTTCCGAAACGCCCGACGACGGCGGCAACAGCCTCATCCACGGATGTGCGGTCCGTGAGGTCACAGGCGAGGACGAGGCTCCTGCCGCCGTCGGGATCCAGTTCCTCGGCCAGCCGCCCGGCGGCGTCGACGTCCAGTTCGGCGAGCGCGACGACGGCCCCTTCGGCGTGCAGGCGCCGCACGGCGGCTGCACCGATCCCGTGTCCGGCGCCCGTCACCAGGCAAACCTTGCGTTCGAAGCGGTTCATGATCCTCCTTGAGTCCGCAGGGCCGCGGTGCGGGACACAGCCCACAATATAGTTGTTTGCGCTTGTTATTTGCGTGTGCAACTATATATTCATCGGCGAAATAACCAGCGCCTGCAACTACTTTCCCAGTGTAACAGGAGACCCCTCATGCCTCTCGGGCTACTCGCACTCGCCATCGGTGCGTTCGGCATCGGCCTCACCGAATTCGTCATCATGGGCCTGCTGCCCGAGGTGGCCGCGGACTTCGCGGTGACCGAAGCCGCGGCGGGATGGCTCATTTCCGGTTATGCCCTCAGCGTCGTCGTCGGCGCCCTGCTGCTGACCGCGGCAACCACGCGGCTCCCCCGCAAGACCGTGCTGCTGAGCCTGATCGTGCTCTTCATCGCGGGCAACGCGCTCACCGCACTGGCCGGCGACTACGGCATGGCAATGATCGGCCGCATCATCGCCGCCCTCTGCCACGGCGCATTCTTCGGCATCGGCTCCGTGGTTGCGGCCAGCCTGGTTGCTCCCGCCAAGAAGGCCGGCGCCATCGCCATCATGTTCACCGGCCTCACCGCCGCGAACGTACTCGGCGTCCCCTTCGGCACCTTCATCGGCCAGCAGTTCGGCTGGCGCGCCACGTTCTGGGCCATCTCCGGCATCGGCGTCCTGGCGTTCATCGGCATCGCGGTCCTCGTTCCCGTGCTGCGCCAGTCAGGTGAACACATCAGCCTCCGCAACGAGCTGCGCGCCTTCCGCTCCGGGCAGGTGTGGCTCTCCCTGCTGGTAACGGTCCTCGCCTACGGCGGCATGTTCGGCGCCTTCACCTACATCGCCTACACGCTCACCGAAGTCAGCGGTTTCGCATCCGCTTCCGTGCCATGGCTGCTGGTGCTCTTCGGCGCCGGCCTGGTGGTGGGCAACTGGCTGGGCGGGCGCCTCGCGGACCGTTCCATCGATGGGACCCTGATCTTTTTCATCACCGCCCTGATCGTGATTCTCGGCCTGTTCGGGCTGTTCGCGGGTTCGCAGCCTGCCACCATCGTGGCCCTGTTCCTCATGGGCGGCTTCGGCTTCGGCACGGTTCCAGGCCTCCAGAGCCGCATCATGATCTACGCGGGCCAGGCCCCCACCCTCGCCTCCGGCGCCAACATCGGCGCCTTCAACGTGGGCAACGCCTTGGGCGCCTGGACCGGCGGCCTCGGCATCGCGGCCGGCTTTGGCTACACCTCCCCCATCTGGATCGGCACCGTCATCACCGCCGCCGCCCTCGTCGTCATGCTGATCGCGAAGGCGACCGCCAAGAACCTGCGTCCCGCGGAAGCCGCAGAGCCCGCCGTCGACGAGTCCGCCGTCGCTGCTTAATAACCAAACCCAACCCATGAGGAGAAAAATCATGGCTACACACCGCCTCACTGCAACGGACGCTGAACTGCTGATCACCACCGCCCGCGAGGCCGCCGCGGCCGAGGGAGTCAACGTCAGCATCAGCGTGCTCGACGCCGGCGGCCACCTGCTGGCATTCCGCCGGGACGAGCAGGCGCTGCTGATCTCGGGCGAGACGAGCACCCGCAAGGCGTACACGGCGGTGCAGCTCAACGCGGCAACGGCCGACGTCGTTGATGCGGTCAAGCCCGACGGTCCCTTCCACACCCTCGCCACCGCGCTGGACCGCCCGTTGTTGTTCATCGCCGGCGGCATCCCGGTAGAGCGGGACGGGCAACTGGTGGGCGCGATCGGCGTCGGCGGCGGCGCCCCGGAACAGGACCACTCCTTCGCGGCTGCTGCCGTGGCGAAGCTGGGCTAACTGTTCCGTTGCGGCAGGTGCTGAGGTCCCGGACGCCCTGTGGGTGTCCGGGACCTTTGCTACATACCGTCATACAACGCTATGGCTCCGGAACCGGACAGACAACGTCCTACCCTTGACACGTGACTTTGACTAAATTCCGTACCGCCGCGAGCTCCCTCGCCGCCGCTGGTCTCCTGCTTTCCCTCGCTGCCTGTTCCACGCCGGCCGCCTCCCCGTCGGCCAGCTCCTCTGCCCCGGCGTCTTCGGCTTCGCCTTCCGCGTCTTCATCCGCCGCCTCGGAGCCCTGCTCCGGCGTGAAGGTCGTCATCGACTCCACCGCCCTGAAGAACGGCCCGGCCGACCCGGCTCCCGCCTGCGTTTCCGTGGACGGCCCGACGCTCGCTTCGAAGGTGCTCGACGAAGCAAACGTGAAGACCGAAGGCACTGAGGCGTACCCCAAGGAAGTGGTGTGCCGCGTGAACGGCATCCCGGCCGCTGACTTCGACATCGCCCACAAGGGCGGCACGTACAAGGAAGAGTGCAAGAAGATGCCCGCCGCCTTCGCCTACTGGTCCGTCTGGGTCAAGCCTGCCTCGGGTGCCTGGGCCTATGCACAGGAAGGCCTCGCCACCCTGAAGGTCAGCCCGGGCCAGAGCCTGGAACTGCTCTACGCGGTGGACGGCGCACCGGCCGCTCCGAAGGCGTGACCTTTCGACCCGCGCCGCTGCGCGCAGGGACGGCTCTCGCCGTCGTATTCATCGCGGCGCGGGTCATCTACCGCATCCTCTTCAACGGGGCAGGCACCGGCAGCACGGTATGGCTCGACCTGCCGGCGATCCAGCTGCCTGCCCCGTACGCCCATGTGATCGTCCTCGGCCCGGTCACGGCAGAAGGGCTGAGGGCGGCCGTCGTGTCCGCCCTGCCGATTGCCGGCATCATCTTCGGCTTCGGCGTGCTCAACTCCCTCGTGGACGTGGCCCGAGGCTTCGTCCTCCTCGCCCGGGGCGGCCCCTTGCAGGGAATGGCCCGGATGCTTGTGGTGGCCTGGGCAGCACTCCCGGCGCTCTCCGACGCGGTTGGCTCCGTGCGCCTGGCCTTCCGTCTGCGGGGCGAACGCTTCGGAGCCCGCGCCCTCATTCCCGTGCTCGAACGCACCCTCGAACACGCCGGCCGGGTGGCTGCGGCCCTGGAGCTGCGCGGCTTCGGGAGCCGGGCAGCGCACCGGCCCGGCCGCCACACTGACGCACCCCTGCTCGTCCGGAACGCAGAGTTCCGCATCGCCGACGCACGGGTGCGCATCGCCGAACTCGCTACCCCGCCCGGCTCGGTGAACGTCATCACCGGGCCGACCGGTTCGGGCAAGTCCACCATCCTCCGCGGGCTGGCCGGCCTCCTCTCCCACGTCGACGGCGGAGCCATCTCCGGCACGGTGCGAATCGCAGGGACGGACCGCACCGCCGCCCCGCCGCGGGACACCGCCCGCCTTATCGGCGTCGTCCTGCAAAACCCACGCGCCGCCTTCGCCACCACCAGGGTCCGCGACGAAATCGGGCTCGCGCTCGAACTGCGCGGTGTGGCTTCCGGCGACGCGAAGGCCCGGGTGGCTGAGGTCGCCGGCCGCATCGGGGTATCGGCCCTGCTGGACCGGAACCTCAGCACCCTTTCGGCGGGCGAGGCGACGCTCGTGGCGATCGCCGCCGCCGTCGTCGAGCATCCGGTGCTGCTGCTGGTTGACGAGCCACTGGCCGACCTCGACACAACGGCCCGCGGACGCGTCATCGCCGTGCTCCACACCCTCGCCCGCGAGGCGGGCGTCTGCGTCATCGTGGCGGAGCACCGGGCCGAAGCGCTGGTGCCTGTTGCCGACGCGTGGTGGGCCATCGACGGCGGCGCGCTGGTTCCGGGGCTTGCGCCGGCTGTTTCGGCACCCGCCCCTGTCCGCCCCGCGCCCCTTGTGCTGCCGGCGCTGGACTCCCCCGTGCTGACCGCGACGCAGCTCTCGGTGCACCGGCGCGGCACGCCGCTGGTGCGCGACGCATCCCTGACCCTGCACCGCGGCGAAGTTGTGGCCTTGGTGGGGCCGAACGGCGCCGGAAAGTCGTCCCTGCTGGTGGCCCTCGCCCTCGGTGAGGGGACAGGCAGTGGGGGCCGGGGCGCCACCGCCCGCACCGCCCTGGTCCCGGACGCCTCCGACGACCTTTTCACGAGGGACACCGTGGCGGCTGAGCTGCGTGCGGCGGACCGCCGGGTGCAGCGGAAGCGGGGAGCTGAGCCGGCGCCCGGTGGCGCGGCTGCCCGCCTGGTGCGCCTGCGCGGCGATGCGCGGATTCCGATGGGGCGCGAGCATCCCCGTGACCTCTCGGCGGGTGAGCGCAGGATCCTTGCCATCGCGCTGCAGACCACTGACGGCCCCGACGTGCTGCTCATCGACGAGCCGACGCGCGGACTCGATCCCGCGGCCCGCGCGGCTGTTTCGGCGGCGCTGCGGGCGGCCGCGGACGACGGCGCCGCGGTCCTGATCGCCACCCACGACCGCGATTTCGCACACGGCCTCGGCGCCCGGATTCTTCCCATGCGCGACGGCGTCACCCCCTCGCCGGACCCGGTTCGGGGCCCGGACCCCGTTCCGACGCCGGAAGCGGTTGTTCCGCCCACACGCGAGACGGCTGCGGCCGCCCCGGCGTGGGTGCGAAACGGACACACAGACCTTCCCGCCAGGGCGCGGGCGCGGCACCTCCGCTTGCCTCGCGCCACTGAGTTCGCGGTCCTCGCGGCCGCCAATCTCGTGGCCCTCGCGTCCTTCTGCTGGCCGCTGCTCGCAGCAGCCCTACCAGAGGATGCCGCCGCGGCCGTCCCCTACGCGGCGTTGGCCATAGCTCCCCTGGCCGCCGTCGCCGTCGTGGTGTCGCTGGACGGCTCGGTCCGATCGGCACATACGGTCGCACTTCTCGGCGTCCTGGCCGCCGTCGGCTCCGTGGTCCGGGTGGCGAGCACCGGCGTCGGGGGCGTGGAAGCAGTCTTCATCCTGCTGATCCTGGCCGGCCGCGCCTTCGGTGCCCGCTTCGGCCTGCTCCTGGGCGCCGCGACGATCGCCCTTTCAAGTGCGCTATGGGGCGGGATCGGGCCGTGGTCGCCGTTCCAGATTTTTGCATGTGCGTGGGTGGGCGCCGGGGCGGGCCTGCTCCCCCGCCAGGTGCGCGGACGAGCCGAACTGTGGATGCTGTGCGGATACGGCATCGTCTCGTCCTATGTGTTCGGCCTGCTGACCAATCTGTGGTTCTGGCCTTTTGCAGTCGGTGCCGGCACGGGGATCTCCTATGCGCCCGGCGCGCCGCTGGGCACGAACCTCAGCAGCTTCCTGCTCTACTCGCTGCTGACCTCGACCGCCGGCTGGGACACCTTGCGCGCCGCCACTACGATCATCGGGATCAGCGTGGTGGGGCGCGCAATTCTCGCCGCGCTGCGGAGGGTGAAGCCGGTCCGGAGCGGCGCCAAGCCGGGCGTCACACCTTGAAGTACTTCGCTTCCGGGTGGTGGAACACGAAGGCGTCGGTGGACTGTTCCGGGTGCAGCATCAGCTCGTCGCTGAGGACCACGCCCATGCGTTCGGGCTTCAACAGTTCCACCACCTTGCGGCGGTCCTCCATGTCCGGGCAGGCCGGGTAGCCGAGCGAGAACCGGGCGCCGCGGTAGTCGAGCTTGAACAGCCCGGCCTTGTCCTTCGGTTCTTCGGCGGCGAAGCCCAGCTCCGAGCGGATGCGCGCGTGCCAGAACTCGGCGAGCGCCTCGGTGAGCTGCATGACCAGGCCGTTGAGCTCGTAGTAGTCGCGGTAGTGGTCCCCGGCGAAGAGCTCTGCGAGTACCTCATCGATCTTCGAGCCGGCGGTGACCAGCTGCACCGGCAGCACATCCACCTGCCCGGATTCGCGGGACCGCACAAAGTCGGCAAGGCACAGGTGCTTGTCGCGGCGCTGGCGCGGGAAGTCGAAACGCAGGCGCTCGGTGCCGATCGGACCGCCCGAGCCGCCGTCGGGGGCGAGAAGGCCCGCGGTGCCGAGTACGCCGTCGGGATCCTCTCCGTGGTGCAGCACCACCACCTGTTCCCCCTCGGACACCACTGGGAAGAACCCGTAGGCAATCGAGGCGTCGAGCATGCCCTCGCCGAGGATGCGGTCCAGCCAGTACCGCAGGCGCGGCCGACCCTCGCGTTCGACGAGGTCCTCGTAGGAAGCGCCGTCCTCGCCGCGGCCCGGCTTGAGGCCCCACTGCCCCATGAAGGTGGCGCGCTCATCAAGGAAGGCCGCGAAGTCGGCGAGCGCCACCCCGCGCACGATGCGCGTGCCCCAGAAAGGCGGCGCGGGCACGGTGTTGTCGGCGGCGACGTCGGAACGGCCGGGCATCGCCTCGGGTTCGGTCAGCGTGAGGGAACCGCCGCGCTTGTGGTGGCGCTTCTTCAGCGGCGGGAGGCCGACGTCGGCGGGGTCGGCACCGCGGGCGATCTTCACCAGGGGTTCCATGAGCGCGAGTCCTTCGAAGGCGTCCTTCGCGTAGCGGACTTCTCCATCGAACTGTCCGGCGAGGTCGCTTTCGACGTAGGCGCGGGTCAGGGCCGCGCCCCCGAGGATCACCGGCCACTTCTTGGCCAGGCCGCGTGATTGGAGTTCCTCGAGGTTCTCCTTCATCACCACGGTGGACTTCACGAGCAGCCCGGACATGCCAATGACGTCGGCGTTGTGTTCCTCGGCAGCGGCGATGATGTCGGAGATCGGCTGCTTGATGCCGATGTTGACCACCTTGTAGCCGTTGTTGGTGAGGATGATGTCCACCAGGTTCTTGCCGATGTCGTGCACGTCGCCGCGCACGGTGGCGATCACCATGGTGCCCTTGCCGGAGGAGTCAGACTTCTCCATGTGCGGTTCGAGCAGTGCGACGGCGGACTTCATCACCTCGGCGGACTGCAGCACGAACGGCAACTGCATCTCACCGGCACCGAAACGCTCACCCACCACCTTCATGCCCTCGAGCAGGTGGTCGTTGATGATGCCGAGCGCGGTCATGCCCTCGCTGCGGGCCAGGTCCAGGTCCTCTTCGAGGCCCTTGCCTTCGCCGTCGATGATGCGCCGTTGCAGGCGTTCGCCGGTGGGCAGGGCCGCGAGTTCTGCGGCGCGCTGGTCCTTGAGCGCAGCAGTGTCGACGCCGGCGAACATGTCCAGCATGATGGCCAGCGGATCGTACGTGACGTTCCCGTCGGCGTCGTACTCGCGGCGGTCCCAGACGAGGTCCAGGGCGACCTTGCGCTGCTCCTCCGGGAGCGAAGCGAGCGGGACGATTTTGGCGGCGTCGATGATGCCACTGGTCAGGCCGGCTTCGGCGGCTTCATGCAGGAAGACGGAGTTGAGGACGATGCGTGCGGCCGGGTTCAGGCCGAAGGAGACGTTGGAGACGCCGAGCGTAGTCTGGATGCCCGGGTATTTGGCGGTGATCTGACGGATGGCCTCGATGGTTTCGATGCCGTCGCGGCGGGTTTCCTCCTGGCCCGTGGCGATGGGAAAAGTGAGGGCGTCGACGATGATGTCATCGACCTTCATGCCCCACTCGCCCACCAGCGCGTCAACGAGGCGCGAGGCGATGGCCACCTTGCCGTCGGTGGTGCGGGCCTGGCCCTGTTCGTCGATGGTCAGGGCGATCACGGCGGTGCCGTGTTCCTTTACGAGCGGCATGATGCGGGCGAAGCGGCTGTCCGGGCCGTCGCCGTCCTCGTAGTTGACGGAGTTGACCACGGGGCGGCCGCCGATGAGTTCCAGGCCGGCCTGCAGCACGGGCGGCTCGGTGGAGTCGATGACGAGCGGGAGCGTGGAGGCCGAGGCGAAACGGGAGACGACCTCCTTGATGTCAGCGACGCCGTCGCGCCCCACGTAGTCGATGCAGACGTCCAGGAGGTGGGCGCCGACGCGGATCTGCTCGCGGGCGATGTCCACGCAGTCGTCCCAGCGCTCTTCAAGCATGGCCTGGCGGAATGCCTTGGAGCCGTTGGCGTTGGTGCGCTCTCCGATGGCCAGGTAGGAGGCGTCCTGGTCGAAGGAGACGTGCTGGTAGAGGGAGGCGATGCCAGGGTCGTGCTCGGTGGGGACGCGGGCCTGTTTGCCATCGTTGGCGACGCTGTTGGTGCCTTTGGCTGCGTTGCGGAAGGGATCAAGACGTTCGACGACGGCGGCCATGTGTTCCGGCGTCGTACCGCAACAGCCGCCCACCAGGCCCAGGCCGAACTCGCGGACGAACTGCTCGTGCGCGGTGGCGAGTTCGGAGGGCGAGAGCGGGTAGTGCGCGCCGTTGGCTGTGAGGACGGGCAGGCCGGCGTTGGGCATGCAGGCGATCGCTACGGTGGACTGCTTGGAGAGGTGGCGGAGGTGTTCGCTCATCTCGTCGGGGCCGGTGGCGCAGTTCAGGCCGATCGCGTCGACGCCGAGGGGCTCCAGTGCAGTGAGCGCCGCGCCGATTTCCGAGCCCATGAGCATGGTGCCAGTGGTCTCGACGGTCACCTCGACGAAGATCGGGAGGCGGACGCCGCGGTCCACGATGGCCTGCTTGCAGCCGTTGACGGCGGCCTTGGTCTGAAGGAGATCCTGGCTGGTCTCGATGAGGAAGGCGTCCGCGCCGCCGTCGATGAGGCCTTCTGCCTGGAGGGCGAACGTCTGCTTGAGGTAGTCGTAGGTGGTGTGGCCAAGGCTCGGGAGCTTGGTGCCGGGGCCCATGGAACCAAGGACCCAGCGCATCCGGCCGTCGGTCTCTTCTGCTGCTTCCGCGCGTTCGCGGGCGATCTTGGCACCCTTCCGGGCCAGTTCTTCGATGCGGTCGTCGATGCCGTAGTCGGAGAGGTTCGACCAGTTCGCGCCGAAGGTGTTGGTCTCGACCGCGTCGATGCCAACGGCGAAGTAGGCGTCGTGGATGTCAGCGATGACGTCCGGGCGCGTGTCGTTGAGTATCTCGTTGCAGCCTTCGAGGTTCTGGAAGTCCGTCTCCAGCGACAGCTCCCGGCCCTGCAGCATGGTGCCCATCGCGCCGTCGGCGATGACGACCCGCTGGTTCACGGCATCCAGCAGCGCCTGGGCGCGGGCAGGACGGGGCGCGGAATCGATATCAAGGGCGAAACGAGGCATGTGAACAAGGTTACGGCGGGGTGGCAGTTTCGGCGCGGGTTGGTTTCGGTTGGTGACGGGGTTAGGTGTGGCGCCGGGTCGGCAATGCCGGACAAATCGAACGCGTACCTGACAAACGCGGAAACAAGGCTGCATGGAAAAAGGTCGGTGGCTAGCTGCACGAGGTAATTGCCGTGGCGTCTTGGCGGAAGTACGTTTAGGCCGTGCACGTGGTCACTACGCGCCAGAACACCTCGTCACCAGGAGAGCGCGACCCGGGACGCCAATCGCCGACAGGCCACTGGTTATTTGCCCCGTCGGAAACGAAAAAACCCTGGTGGAATTTCTTCCACCAGGGTTAGACGTCGGGCTGACAGGATTTGAACCTGCGACCCCTTGACCCCCAGTCAAGTGCGCTACCAAGCTGCGCTACAGCCCGCCATGCCTGCCCGTTATCGCTGTTCGCGGCCGTTCAAGCAACGCGTATCAGCCTATACGAAAGCGGGCCGGATGAGAAATCGGGAGGCCTCCAACACGCCGTGTCGTTGACTGCAGAAAACACTGGCCGCGATCCCGTCAGCAACCCCCGGTTCAAACCCTGTTCAGCCGGCGTCGTTTCGGTTCCGGAGCACCCCGACAAACTCCGAAAGGCCATCATGGATCGCCGCCGATTCTTCACGGGGCTGACATTCCCGGCGACTACGATGCCCAGTCCGGACAGCCGTGGACCCGCCGTCGCGATCTCTATCTGCTGCACGACATGTACGCCCAGTTCGCCGTCCTGCGGCAGAAAGCCATCACCGCCGCATACCCGAACGGCTAAGGCAGTTCAGTTCTAGAATGGCGGCGGCTTGTTGGCGCCGGGAAGGTGCGTCGCGGGCATGGGCGGGTGATCCGTGTAGCGCCGGCCGGTAGGACTGGTCCATTCCAAGACCCCAGCACCGCTTTGCCGGGTGGTCCACGGTGAATGATGTTTGAGCATGTGGTGGCGCCTGCAGAGACCGGAGAGGTTGCCGGTTTCCGTTGCCCCGCCGAGGGCGGCGTCGTGCGTGTGGTCAAGGTCCAGGTCACGCGCTTTGATTACACACCCGGGGAACCGGCACCTCGTGTCCCGGGCCGCCAGAAGGCGCTTGAGGTCCTCGCCGGGCCGGTAACGATCGACGGCGAGCACGGTTCCGGTGATGGGGTCGGTGAGCACCCTATTCCACACGGTGGCCTGCCCGGCGAGGAGCCTGGCCGTCACTGGATCGATCGGGTGTTGGCCGTCCAGCTCGGCCGGGACCCGGGCGGCTGCGCCGGGAGTCTCCGGGGTCGACTCGTCTGCCGTACCCTCCCCGTCGATCAGGTTCAGGACGGGGACAGTGATGTCGACGCGGGCGGTGATGGCAGCCAGGAGTCCGTCCGGTGTGTCATGACCGACGGGAGCGCCGCGCAGCAGCAGGTCCGAAAGGAGGTCGGCGCGGAGCTGGTCTGTACTGCGGTGCCCTTCAATGCTCTGCCCCGGCGCCGCGCGACCGGATTCGGCTTCAACATGCGCTTGAGCCATCTGGGTAAGACGGTCGTGGATTCCGTACGCCACCGCCGCCGGCAGCACGGCAGCAAGTTCGGCCATGCCGTCAGGCAAGGGCGACACCCGGACGCGGCGTTCCAGCGCGGCCCGCTCATGCCGGGACCACAAAGGCTCGGGCTGGGCTTTCTCGGCTTCCCGGACCGCGAGGCGCCGCACCCGCCCGGGCGCCTGCCGCTCGGCGCACGGGACAACAACGGATTCGTACCTTCCCAAGGTATCGGGATCGTCCAGCGGGGCCCCGGCGTCCTGGATGACGCGGGCGTGGGCCAGGCTGATCCGTCCGTGCGCCAGGGCCTGGAAGGTGGCCGGGAAGCGGTCCAGGAGTTCCACCGCCTGGCCCATCTGCCGCTGTATCGAGCGGTCGTTCGCGCGCGTGGCCGTGGCGATTTCGGCCGCCACCGCACGCTGGGCGAGCTCCGCCGCCCGCGAATCCCACCCCACTACGGTGAAGCCGGCCGGTGCCCCGCTCGCCGCAGTGCCGCCGTCGTCGTTCATCGCGTCGGCCAGCCGGGACGCAATGGCGAGCGTGTATTCGCGCAATGCCTGCAGGCTCGCGATGGACTGCTCAAGGGAAGCGAGCGTGGAGACCAGCCCGTCCAGCACCGCCAAAGGATCGAGCGCCGCGTCAGCGTGCGGCGCCCTCTCGCTCAAGCTGGTGGTGATCTCCATGAATCCATCACATCATCGACCACCGACATTAAGGTGGACAGGGCCTGCCTTGCCGAGTGATTCAACGTGGGAACGATGACATCCGTTCGCCCAGAGCCAGTAGAAAGGATCCGAGAGCTCCGGCATGCGAAACCGCGGCAGCTTCCGCACCACCCCTAACGACGTTTTCACCAAACGAAAGTCCGCTAGAAGGTGTATTCGAATCCCCCAGCTTGCAGAGAATTCGTCTTCAACACCAGAATGCCGTGCGGTGCGGGCACATCAAGAACGACCTTGGCGACGACTTTCTCGGCTGGCCCCATCCCGTTAGATGGGAACGTGTCGGCATCCGGTAGGCAAGAGAACGCGGCCCAAGTTTGCAAGTTGCCGTTGAACGTAGTTCCGTTCGGGGCGATGTACTTGAAGTCATATCCACTCAGAGTGAACTTCGGGTAACTCGATTCGGCCAGCTCCGGCGTCGTCTGGATTACCATGTCAAGCGCGATGATTTGCCCGTTCTCTGGTCCTTGGTCACCAACCACGTAGGGCTTCGGAGGGCAGGTGATCCGTTTGATCGCCTTCACTTGAAACTTTACCTGCACGCTGCCGGTGCTCCTGCTTGAGATGACACCGAGCGCGCCCACCTCCATGGGGATATTGCCGCGTGCATTCGTAGAGCTGGACGGCGTAGGACTTGGTGTCGACCTGATAACCGGCTCTGCTGAGGGCGGGTCGATCGAGGGGCTCGCAGACGGCGGGTCGGTCGAGGGATTCGAAGACGGCGGCTCGCTCGTCTGTTCGGCTTGAGTCGATGCATTAGTACACCCGGTAAGGATTAGCGCAAACGAAACTGCCAACGGTCCGAGTGTCCTCCAAAGCGAGTTCATACCTGCCCCCATTCAAGGAACTACAACCAGCCTTAGTTGCTCAAATCGTAAAGAAGATGGGTGCCTTGCGCCCGAGTATTTTGTACTCGTTTCGACTGCGGAATATTCGCCTGCGCCTCGACCAGCTTGGGGCCGCCTGGCGACAATGATGCAAAGTCCCGCCAGTAATGGACCGTACCTGCGGCAGAACATGTACGTCTGCCGGCCCAAACAGCACCTACAACCCCGCAAGCACCGCCCCGGCGGCCTCGCGGTAACGCTTCCGTGCGGCGTCCTCCAGGAACACGCTCTGCACCATGTATCCCTGGACGAGCCCGACGGCGGCCGGCGCCACCCGCGCCCCCTCCGCCAGTGCTTCCTTCTCCCCCAGCCCGCGGGACTGCCGGAACCAGGCGGCGAAGTACGCTGCGAAATGCCCGCTCACCTCGGCGATCAGGCTGCGGGCCGTCTCCATGAGCTCGGGCGAATGGACCGCCTCGCCCCACACCTGCACCGCGACGTCCGGGAAGAACCCGTCGCGCGGCATCTGCGCCAGGAACTCCGGGATGGCCGCGCCGGGCGGCGGGACTTCGTCGAGCGCAAGGAAGGCGTCGAGCGCGGCAATCTTCTTGCTGAGCACCCTCCGCCCGACGTCGACGGTGAGCTGTTCCTTGCTGCGGTAGTACAGATACACCGCGCCTGCGGACAGGCCGGCTTCCGCGATGATGTCCGCCATCGACGTCGACGCGAACCCCTTGCGCGCCACGCAGCTGAGCGCGGCGTCGAGAATGCGCTCGCGCTGCCTTTCGCGGTGCTCGTCACTGACCTTCGGCATGGTGCTCCTTCACCCGAATACCCGGCGTCCTTAAAAACGAATGATCGTTCTTGACAGTCTACCCGCCTTGAGGAAAATAGAGAACGAACATTCTTTTTATTGAAGGAGCCCAGTCATGGCTACCACCCAAGCACCCCAACGGCCGCTCACCGGCTGGGCCCACGTACTCCGCACGGCGGTGCTCGCCGCCGTCGCCGTCTGCATCATCCTGCTGGCCTTCGCCTGGCCCAGCGTGACAGCCAAACCGCAGCACTTGCCCGTCGTCGTCGTCGGCTCTGCAGAACAGGTCGAGCAGCTCACGGCCAAGGCGCCGGAGGGGATGCTGGACATCCGCACCGTCGGCAACCGGGATGCGGCCGCCTTGGCCATCAAGGACCGCGAGGTCTACGGCGCTGTCGTGCTGCCCGCAGCGGCGAACGGCGCAGCGCCTGCCGCGCCGGAGATCCTGGTGGCGAGCGCGGCGAGTCCCGCCGCCAGCGCGGCGCTGAGCCAGTTGGGCATCGGGCTGCAGCAGCAGATCGACAAGCAGGCCATCGCGGCTCTGACCGACGCGATCTCGCAAATGCAGGCGAAGATTGCCGCCGCGCAGCAGGCGGCCCAGCAGGGCGCGCAAGCGCAACAAGGCGCGGCCAAACCGCCGGCGTCGTCCCAGCAGCCAACTCAGCCCGCCGGCCCCGTGGCCGTCCCCACCGTGGTGGTAACCGACGTCGTACCGTTGTCCTCCGATGATCCGCGCGGCACCGGCCTGGCAGTCGCCGGACTCCCGCTCGCCATGGGCGGCATGGTGGGTGGCATCCTGATCTCCCTGCTGGTCGCCGGGGCGTGGCGGCGGCTCGGCGCGGTCATTGCTTACGGCATCGCCGGCGGCCTGGGGCTGGTGGGCATCCTGCAGGGCTGGTTCCACGTGCTGCAGGGCGACTTCTGGATCAACAGCGCCGCGGTCGGGCTGGGCATCTCCGCAACGGCCGCCATCATCACCGGCCTGTCCGCGCTCATCGGCCGGGCCGGCATCGCGGTGGGCGCCGTGATCACCCTGTTCATCGGCAACCCAATCTCCGCGCTCACCCAGCCGCGGGAATTCCTGCCGGCTCCATGGGGCGACGTAGGCCAGTGGTTCGTGCCCGGCGCATCCGGCACGCTCCTGCGGAACCTGTCCTACTTCCCGGACGCAGCCACGATGTTCCCCTGGCTGGTCCTCGGCGCCTGGGCGGTGGCCGGGGTGGTGCTCATAGTCACCGGGCACTTCCGCGACCAAGCGGCGGTCGCGGAGGCGTAAAGTCGCCGAGGCATAACCTTGGAAACAAACAAACGGCGCGCCTCCCCGCGAAGGGGAGGCGTGCCGTCGTGCGTCAAGCGAAGAAGCTAGCGCTTCTTCCCGCGCTTCTCGCGCACGCGCATGCTGACCTCAATGGGCGTGCCCTCGAAGCCGAAGGTCTCGCGCAGGCGGCGGGTGATGAAGCGGCGGTATCCGGGGTCCAGGAAGCCCGTGGTGAACAGCACGAACTTTGGCGGACGGCTGGAGGCCTGGGTGCCGAAGAGGATGCGGGGCTGCTTGCCGCCGCGGACCGGGTGCGGGTGCGCGGCCACGAGCTCGCCCAGGAAGGCGTTGAGGCGGCCGGTGGGGATGCGCCGGTCCCAGCTCTCCAGGGCCGTGTCCAGCGCAGGCACCAGGCGGTCCTTGTGCCAGCCGGTCTTGGCGGAGATGTTGACGCGCGGCGCCCACTCCACGTGTGCCAGGTCCTGCTCGATTTCGCGTTCCAGGTAGCGGCGGCGTTCGTCGTCCAGCAGGTCCCACTTGTTGAACGCGAGCACCAGCGCGCGGCCGGATTCGATGGCCAGCTGCAGGATGCGCACGTCCTGCTCGCTCAGCACCTCGTCCACGGCCAGGAGCACGACGGCGACCTCCGCCTTTTCGAGCGCGGCCTGCGTCCGCAGGGAGGCGTAGAAGTCCGCGCCCTGGGCCATGTGCTGGCGGCGCCGGATGCCGGCGGTGTCCACGAAGCGCCAGGTGCGGTCGCCGAGTTCGATGAATTCGTCCACGGGGTCGCGGGTGGTGCCGGCAAGGTCGTCGACGACGACGCGTTCGGTGCCCGCGAGCTTGTTCAGCAGCGAGGACTTGCCCACGTTCGGGCGGCCGATCAGCGCGATGCGGCGGGGTCCGCCGGAGCGGTCGATGCTTTCCACCTGGGAGAATTCGGGCAGGGTATCGATTACCTTGTCCAGCAGGTCGGCCACGCCGCGGCCGTGCAGGGCGGACACCGGGTGCGGTTCGCCGAAGCCAAGGCCCCACAGCACGGCGGAGTCGGCTTCCTGGACGAAGTCGTCCACCTTGTTGGCCACCAGGATGACCGGCTTCTTGGACTTGCGCAGCATCTTCATGACGCCTTCGTCCGTGGCGGTGGCGCCCACGGCGGAGTCCACCACGAACAGCACGGCATCGGCCAGCTCAACGGCCATTTCAGCCTGCTCGGCCACGCGGGCGTGGATGCCCTTGGCGTCGTGCTCCCAGCCGCCGGTGTCCACCAGGGTGAAGTTCTTGCCGTTCCAGCGCGCCGAGTACATCACGCGGTCGCGGGTGACCCCGGGGACGTCCTCGACGACGGCCTCGCGGCGGCCGAGGATGCGGTTGACCAGGGTGGACTTGCCGACGTTCGGGCGGCCGATGATGGCCAGCACCGGGTCCAGCTTGAGCGGACCTTCCTCGCCTTCGTCCTCGTACAGGCCGTCAAGGAGGGCGGCGTCGTCCTCATCAAGGTCGTAATCTTCCAGACCAGCCCGGAGGGAGGCGGCGCGGAGCTCGGCCTCCTCGTCGTCCAGAGCGGCGAGGTTCTCAGCCACCTGGTCGGTGCCGGTGGGCGTGTATTCGTCGTCGCCGGCTCCGTGGAGGCCGGATTTATGAGTCGTATCGCTCATTGCACTTTCCTTAGTGGTGGTATGTGGGGCAAAGCCTGTCCTGTGATTGCCACGCTGTCCCGGATGTGTCCGGCCAGCGCGGCCTGGATCTCGGCGGCCGCCCTGTCCATTGAAACACGCCCGGACTCGCCGGTCCGGCGGCTGACGCACAGCGGAGCACCGAAGCTGACGGACAGTCGGCGGCGGAGCTTAGGGATCGAATCGCGGTGTTCCGCACCGCGGCGGGTGCCGAGGATCGCGACCGGGACCACCGTGGCGCCGGTGGCCAGCGCAAGCCAGGCGACCCCGTTGGCGATGCTTTCAGCGGAGCCGCTCCCCCGGGTTCCTTCAGGCAGGATCCCGACGCAGCGGCCGCCGTCGAGCAGTCCCTTGCCGGCCTGCAGGGCGGCGCGGTCGCCGGAGCGGTCCACCGGGATCTGTCCGGAGGCCCGCAGCACCCGGCCAAGGAACCCTGTGAACATCTCCTTCTTGACCAGGATGTGCATGGGCCGCGGGGCCGCGCCGAACATCACCGGCCCGTCCAGGAAGCTGATGTGGTTTGCGGCGAAGATCACCGGCCCGGCCTTGGGGACGTTGGAGTGCCCGCGCACGCTGGTCTTGTACAGCACGTGGTCCAGCAGGAAGCCGACCGGCCGGCTCCACAGCATGGTCCACTTCGCCGGAACGCGAGTGGGAAACTCAGTCACCGTAGATGACCTTGGCCACGATCTCCAGCGCCGTATCTACCGTCTGTTCGAAGTCCAGCTCCGAGGAGTCCAGAGTGACCACGCCGTCGGCGGCGCGGGTGAAGTTCACCACGGTGGAGTCCTTCGCGTCCCGCTGGATTACCTGGGCTGCGAGCTCTTCCTTGCTCTGCGTGCCGCCGAGCTGGATGCCGCGACGGCGGAGCCGGGCTTCTTCGCTGGCGGTCAGCAGCATGCGGATTTCGGCGTTGGGCGCGACGACGGTGGTGATGTCCCGGCCTTCGACCACCATGCGGTGGTGGTGCTGGTCGATCAGCTCGCGCTGCCGGCGGATCAGTTCGTTGCGGGCACCGAGGGTGGTGGCGACGGCACTGACCGACGAGGAGATCCGCGGTTCGCGGATGTCCTCGGTGATGTCGACGCCGCCCACCGCCACGTACTCGTGGTTGGGGCTGGTGCTCAGTTCCAGGGGCAGGTCTTCGGAAGCCTGCTCGACAGCGGCGCCGTCGTTCAGGTCCACGCCGGTCTTGAGGCAGTACCAGGTGAGGGCCCGGTACATCGCGCCGGTGTCCAGGTAGGCGAGCTTGAGGCGGCGCGCCACTTCCTTGCTCACGCTGGACTTACCGGAGCCGGAGGGGCCGTCGATGGCGACCACCAGCGGCTTTCCGGGGCGGACGACGGTTTCGGGGCCAAAGAGTTCACGTGTCACTGGAGTACCCGCCATCCACGGTCGCTGAGTGCTTCTACAAGGAGGTCATGCCTGTTGGGCAGGACGGAGATTTCCACCATGCCCACATTCTGCCCGGACGAGTGGTCCAGGCGGAGGTCTTCAAGGTTGACGCCGATCTCGCCGATCTCCGTGAGGAGCCGGGCGATCTGGCCGGGCTTGTCGTCCACCAGCACGGTCAGCCACGAATAGGCCTGCGGCGGCCCGCCATGCTTGCCCGGAATGCGGGCCTGGCCGGCGTTGCCTTCACTGATCAGCTGGGCAAGGTCCAGGCGGGCGCCCGGTGCCAACGGATCTTCCAACGTGCCGATCAGCCGGTTCAGGTCGTCCCGGACCCCGTACAGGATCTCCACGATCCGCCCGGCGTTGCCGCCCAGGATCTGCACCCAGAGGGTGGGATCGCTGGCGGCGATGCGGGTGGTGTCGCGCAGGCCGTTGCCCGCCAGGGACAGCGCGTGCAGCGGGGTTCCCTGCAGCCGGCTGGCCAGCAGCGAGGACATCACCTGAGGCAGGTGCGAGACCAGGGCCACGGCTTCGTCGTGTTCCTCGGCAGTGAACTGGGTGACGATCGCGCCCAGGTCGCTCGCCAGGGAACGCGCGGTCTGCAGGGCGTCGCCGCTGCTTTCCTCCGCGGGGCACAGCACCCACGGCATGGAGGTGAACAGCTCGCCGCGGGCGGCCACAGGGCCGGACTTTTCGCGGCCGGCCATCGGGTGGGTGCCCACGTAGCGGGACAGGTCCACCCCGCGGCGGCGCAGTTCGGCCTGGATGCCGGACTTCACGCTGGCGATGTCCACCACCACGGCGCCGGGGTACTCGCCCAAAGCGCGTTCGACGACGTCGGCCGTCACGTCCGGCGGTGCGGCCACCACCACGAGTTGGGGACCGCCGTCGGGCTCTGCTGCCAGTTCGCCCAGCGGACGGCCGGCGCCGATATCGACGGCGACAGCCTGGTTGGTGGGCGACGGGTCGGACAGGTAGACCGGCACGCCGCGGCCGCGCAGGCCCAGGCCGATGCTGGCACCGAGCAGGCCGGTGCCGAAGATGACCACCGGCCCGTCCAGGTGCCCGCGGCCGTGCGTGTGGAATGCCGACATGCCTTAGAGCCCCACCGACGCCAGGAGGTGCCCGATTTCCTGCTTGCCGAGGTTGCGGATGCTGCCCTGGCGCTGGTCGCCCAGGCCGATGGGACCGATCTTGACGCGCACCAGGCGCTGCACCGGGAAGCCCACGGCGTCGAACATGCGGCGCACGATGCGGTTCTTGCCCGAGTGCAGCACGACCTCGATCAGCACGTAGCCGGGGGTTGAATCCACCAGGCGGAAGGAGTCGACGGCGGCGATCCCGTCTTCGAGCTCCACGCCTTCCTTCAGCTTGGCGCCGACGCCGTGCGGGAACGGTGCGCGGACCTGAACGAGGTAGGTCTTAGGCACCTCGTAGGAGGGGTGGGTCAGGCGGTTGGCGAGCTCGCCGTCGTTGGTCAGCAGCAGCAGGCCCTCGGTGGCGACGTCGAGGCGTCCCACGTGGAAGAGCCGCTCACCGTGGGTCTTGCTGCTCTTGAGGAAGTCGCTGATGCAGGGACGGCCTTCGGGGTCTTCCATCGTGGAGACCACGCCCTTGGGCTTGTTGAAGACCATGTACAGCAGGTTCTCGTCCAGCTGGATGCGGATGCCGTCCACGTGGATCACGGCGGTCTTGGGGTCCACGCGCATGCCGAGCTCGGTGGTGACCTGGCCGTTGACCTCCACGCGGCCTTCGAGGATCAGTTCCTCGCACACGCGGCGGGAGGCCACGCCGGCCTGGGCCATGACCTTCTGCAGGCGCACGCCGTCGGCGTCGTGCTGCTCGGACTGCGGAACGTTGCCCCGGGGGCCGCGCGGCTTGCGGATCGGGCCGAGGTTCTGGCCGAAGCGTTCGCCGCCGAAGGCGCGGGCACCGGCCTGCTTGGCGGGCTTGGGCTTGGGCTTGAGCGCACCGGGAGTGCCGGGAGCCTTGCCGTAGCCGGGCTTGTTGGAGCCGGGCTTGCGGGGTGCCTTGCCTGCAGGGGCCTTGGCGCCGGACGCACCAGTGCCGGCGGCGTTGCGCTTGCCGAAGTCGGCGGCCGTGGTGGGGTTGTCGGGGTCGAAGGGGCGGTCCTCGCGGGGACGGGACGGCCGGGACGGGCCGCCCTGGAAGCTGCGCTTGCCGGCGCCGGCTTGGTTGCCGCCGAAGCCTGCGCCGCCGCGGCCTGCGTTGCCCCGGCTTGCGTTGCCCCGGCTGCCGCCGAAACCGCTGTTGCGTCCCGAACTGTTACGTGGTGAACCCTGGCGTCCCGCCTGTGTCATGACCCGTCCTTTTGTTATGGGCCGGCTGATCTGGCCGGCCGGGCAGATTGGCTCTGCCCACTGTGTTTAATTCTGCCTTGCGTATGTTTGGTCCCGCCAGCGCGCTTACATGCGCTCGGCGTCGAAGAATTCCTCGATGCCTTCGAGTCCCGGGAGGTGCGGCGAGACGGGCGGCAGCTCCTCAAGGGAGGCGATGCCCATCCGTTCCAGGAAGTAGGAGGTGCTCCGGTAGAGGAGTGCCCCGGATTCGGGATCGGTGCCGGCTTCCTCGACCAGGCCGCGCTGGACCAAGGTCCGCACCACCGAGTCGACGTTCACGCCGCGAATGGCCGACACCCTGGCCCTGGAGACCGGCTGCCGGTACGCGATGACCGCCATGGTTTCCAGTGCCGCCTGGGTCAGCCGCGCTGTCTGCCCGTCAAGGACGAACTTCCCCACGACGTCGGAAAACTCCGGCCGTGAGTAGATCCGCCACCCGCCGGCGACGTTCCGCAACTCAAAACCCCGGGGTGCTGTGCTGGCGCCTGCATCTGCAGGTGAACCGTCAGCATCCGTGCCCGGGGCCTTAACAGTATAGCCGTTGTAGTCCTGCTGGAGTTCCGCCAGCAGTTCGTCGACGACGGCGGTGCCCAGTCCCAGCCCCGCGGCCAGTTCCTCGGTGGTGGCGGGCTGGTCGATCACCATCAGCACGGCCTCCAGTGCGGCGCGCGCCCCGCCCGGGCGTTCGCCCAGGGCCGCAAGCCCGGCGACGGCGTCCTCGTAGTCAGTCATGGTGGTCCTCCGGGTGGTCTTCTGGCTGTTCCGGTGCTTCTGCGGCAGCCGCTGCTTCGTACTCTTCGCTCAGGTTCTCGCTGCTCCAGCCTTCGGGCCGGCCGGTCCAGCGGACCGTCAGCTCGGACAGCGGCGCGGGCTGTTCGAAGGCAATCACGCGGTCCCGGAACATTTCCAGCAGGGCCAGGAAGCGCACCACCACCACGAGGGTGGACTCGGCGTCGGCCACGAGGGCCCGGAAGGACAGCGGCCGCCCGTGCTGCAGCCGAAAGCCGAGGATCTCGGCCTGTTCCTTGATGCTGACAGGGGCCCCGTGGAGGTGGTCGACGCCGACTTCCGGCGGTGTGGTGTCCTTCGGCTCCAGGGCCTTGGCGGCGATGCCGGCGAACTGCTCCGGACTGTGCCGCCAGATGAGTTCGGGCAGCAGGGCCGCGAAGTGCGGTTCCAGCGCCACCTGCCGGGGAAAACGCCGTGCTTCGCTCTCCATGGTCTCGCCCAGGTGGGCGGCGAGCTGCTTGAAGGCCTTGTACTGCAGGAGTCGGGCGAACAGCAGGTCCCGGGCCTCGAGCAGGGCCACGTCCTCTTCGTCTTCCACCTCGCCGGCCGGCAGGAGGCGTGCGGCCTTCAGGTCCAGGAGGGTCGCCGCGATTACCAGGAACTCGCTGGCTTCGTCCAGCGCCCAGTCTTCGCCCAGTTCCTGCAGCCGGCGGATGTACTTGATGAACTCCTCCGTGACGGTGGCCAGGGCAAGTTCGGTGACGTCCAGCTTGTGCTTGGCGATCAGGCCGAGCAGCAGGTCGAACGGACCGGTGAAGTTTGCCAGCCGGACCTCAAAGCCGCCCTTGCGGACGGTGGTGCTGTTTTCGGGATCGGGACTGCCGGCGTCGGGCGCGTCCTCCGCCAGGGTGAGCGGCTCCGTCACGGTGGCTTAGGGCGCGCCGCCGCGCAGGATCAGTTCCCTGGCCAGGCTGCGGTAGGCGTCGGCACCCGTGTGGTTGCCCGCATAGCTGGTGATGGGTTCCGCGGCAACGGTCGCGTCGGCGAACTTGATGGAACGCTTGATGACGGTTTCGAAGACCTTGTCCCCGAAGGCTTCCACGAGGCGGGCGATCACTTCGCGGCTGTGCAGGGTGCGGGCATCGAACATCGTGGCCAGCACGCCGTCCACCTGCAGGCGCGGGTTGAGGCGGTCCTGGACCTTCTCGATGGTTTCCACCAGCAGCGCCACGGCGCGCAGGGCGAAGAATTCGCAGATCAGCGGGATGATGACGCCGTGCGCCGCGGTCAGCGCGTTGACGGTCAGCAGGCCGAGGGAGGGCTGGCAGTCGATGAGGACGACGTCGTAATCGTCTTCGATGCTTTTCAGAGCGCGGTCGAGGACCTGCTCGCGGGCCACTTCGTTGACCAGTTGGACTTCGGCGGCGGAGAGGTCGATGTTGGCGGGCAGCAGGTCCACGCCGTCGACGCCGGTCTGCTGGATGGCGTCGCGGATGTCCACTTTGCGGTCCATCAGGACGTTGTAGACGGTGAGGTCGAGTTCGTGCGGGTTGGCGCCGAGGCCGGCGGACAGGGCGCCCTGGGGGTCGAAGTCCACAAGCAGCACGCGGCGGCCGTATTCGGCGAGCGCGGCAGCGAGGTTGATGGTGGACGTGGTCTTGCCGACACCGCCCTTCTGATTGACCATCGCGATGACCCGCGCCGGGCCGTGGGCGTCCAGGGGCGCGGGTTCCGGGAACTCGCGGTATGGACGGCCGGTGGGTCCCATGACGGCATCTTCCAGATCGAAATCCGTGCCTTCCAGCGTAGTTGTTCCCCGTTCGCTGCTCACGTTTTTATCCACTCTCTCCACGACGGTCAATGACTGCTCCCAAGCAAGGTTACAGTCCCCGACACGGCATTCAACGGACCTTGACATTGCGCGCAATTTGAGCCTTTACCTTCTAGTTGAGGTCGAAGGTTACCTCTTTCGCCTCGCTTCCGGGGCAAATGACAAAGGCAGGCTCCCCCGTCCGGGAACCTGCCTTTGTGCTGCTGGCCTGCGGAAACGTCAGGCCGGGACGGTTTCCTTTGCCGGCGCTTCGTTCACCGCGGTCTCAGCGTGGTGGCTGATCATCGTGGTCTCGTCGAAGGGAACGGCGCCGGAGAGGACGCTGCTGACCTGCTGCCGGTCGATCTCCTTGACCCAGGTGCCGATCAGCACGGTGGCCACGGCGTTGCCGGTGAAGTTCGTCAGGGCGCGGGCCTCGGACATGAAGCGGTCGATGCCGACGATCATACCGACGCCGCCGAGCAGTTCGGGGCGGTGGGCCTGCAGGCCGGCGGCCAGGGTGGCCAGGCCGGCGCCGGTGACGCCGGCAGCGCCCTTGGAGGCGATGATCATGAAGATCAGCAGGGAAATCTGGGCGCCCAGGTCCAGCGGGGTACCCATGGCGTTGGCCACGAACAGGGAGGCCATGGTCAGGTAGATCGCGGTGCCGTCCAGGTTGAAGGAATAGCCGGTGGGAACAGTCACGCCGACGACCGGCTTGGAGACGCCCAGGTGTTCCATCTTGGCGATGAGCCTCGGCAGGGCGGCCTCGGAGGAGGAGGTGGAGAAGATGAGCAGGTATTCGCGGGCCAGGTATTTCATGAGCTGGAAGATGCTGACGCCGGCCACGATGCGCAGGAGCCCGCCGAGGATCACCACAATGAACACAGCGCAGGTGATGTAGAACGCGACCATGAGGGTGAACATGCTCAGGATCGCCTGGGCTCCGGTGGCACCGACGACAGCGGCGATCGCACCGAAGGCGCCGACGGGGGCCAGCCACATGATCATGATGAGGATGCGGAACACGAGGGCCTGGCCGTGCTGGACGGCCTTGAGGATCGGAGCACCCTGGGCACCCATCTTCTGCAGAGCGAAGCCGACGAGGATCGCAGCGAGCAGGGTGGGCAGCACGGGGATGTCACCGGGGATGATGCCCAGCAGGAAGTCCACGGTGCTGTCCACGGCGGCCTTCTTGGTGGGATCGTACGGCGTGAGCTTGAGGCCTTCACCGGGGTGGATCAGGTTGCCGACCACCAGCCCGATAGCGAGGGCGAAGGTGGACATGACCACGAAGTAGCCCAGCGCGAGACCGCCGACCTTGCCGACGGTTGCGGCCTTGGCGATCGAGCCGATGCCCAGCACGATGGTGCAGAAGATGACCGGGGCGATCATCATCTTGATGAGCTTGATGAAACCGTCGCCGAGCGGCTTCAGGGACTTGCCGACCTCCGGGAACAGCAGGCCGACCACGGCGCCGAGGACCACGGCTGCGATGACGGCGATGTACAGGTAGTGCGACTTGTCCAAGCCCTTGCGGCCGGCTTTGGCGCTGGCAATCTCTCCTCGTTGAGAGGTCATGGCATGCTCCTTTGGATACTCTGGAGGCGCTGCGGCATCTGTACTGCTTTCCCGCGCCGGTGGTGTGAGATCCATCATGGAGCCGGGGGTGACGCGGATCACCGTTGTGGTCATATTGGTCATTGGAGGTGCGCATGATCCGGCGCTGGAGCATTGCCCGCCGCTTGTTCGTGGCCAACGTGCTGTTCGTCCTGGTGCTCAGCGTGGTGCTCGGAACGGCGGCCATCATCGACGCCCGGCAGCGGACGTACGACGACGCCGGGCGCCGCATGCAGACCGTCGCGGCCGCCGTCGCCGCCAGTCCGCTGGTCCTCCAAGCAGCCGGGACCACCTCCCCTTCAACCACCCTGCAGCCGTACGCATTGAAGGTCATGGCCGGGACCGGCGTCGACTTCGTCACGATCATGGCACCGGACCGCATCCGCTGGACCCATGCCAACCCGGCGGAGATCGGCAAACCGTACATCGGCACCATCGAACCGGCACTGCGCGGCGAAACCTTCACGGAGGTCACTGCCGGGACGCTGGGCCCGTCGGTGCGGACGATCGTCCCGGTGAAGGACAGCGCCGGCACGGTCCGCGCGCTCGTTGCCGCGGGCGTGACAGTGCAGAACGTCGACATCGCGGCGTCGGGCCGCTTCGGGGCGATCATCGCGCTCTGCCTCGCACTGCTGGCCGCGGGCTCGCTGGCGTCTTGGCTGCTGGGCCGGTATCTGCGTTCGGTCACCCGCGGCTGGGGCCCCGAACAGCTGGCGCAGCTGTTCGCTTACTACGAATCGGTGCTGCATTCGGTCCGCGAAGGCGTGGTGCTGATCGACACCCGGGGCACGGTGGTCATGTACAACGACCAGGCGGCGGAGCTGCTGGGACTGGAACCGTCCGACGTCGGCCCGTCAGCAGGTGCCGCGCCGCGCCTTGCGGACCTGCCCCTGGACGCCAGCCTGCGCGCATTGTTCGAATCCGGCCGCACCGCCCACGACGAAATCCACCTCAGCGATTCCCGGATCCTCGTGGTCAACCAGGCCCCCGCCGTCGGGCCCGGCGGCCGCAAGCCGATCTTCGGGACCGTAGCGACCCTGCGCGACCGGACCGAAATCGAATCCCTCGGCACTGAACTCGAAACCATGCGGACCCTCTCCGGGGCGCTGCGGGCCCAGACCCACGAGCACGCCAACCGGCTGCACACCATCGTGTCCCTTATGGAGCTGGGCCGCACCGACGATGCCCTGGACTTCGCCACCAAGGACCTGGAACTGAGCCAGCGGCTGACGGACGACATCGTGGCCTCGGTGGACGAACCGGTGCTCAGCGCGCTCATCATGGGCAAGTCCGCGGAGGCCCACGAACGCGGGGCAGAGCTCACCGTGCACGTTTCCGGCGCCGACGGCCTGCACGGACTGGCGGTCCAGGACCTCGTGACGATCCTGGGGAACCTGCTGGACAACGCACTCGACGCCGCCGCTGCCGCTCCCCCGCCGCGCCTGGTTTCCCTCACGATCGCCACTACGCCGGATGCCGTCACCTTCACCGTGGCCGACTCCGGCCCGGGGATCGATCCGGCCATCGCCGGGGACATCCTCGAGTACGGCTTCAGCACAAAGGCGTCCGGAACGCACGACGGCGGTCCCGGCAGTGAAGTGCCCGCGCCCGGCGGCCGGGGCGTCGGCCTCGCGCTGGTGCGGCAAGCCGTGAAGCGCTTGGACGGTACGCTGTCCATCGGCAGTGCCGACGGACCTTCGGACGACTTCGGCGGAGCTGCCCTGGGCGGCGCCCTGTTCCGCGTGGTGCTGCCGGCACCGGACCCGACGAAGGAAACCCCATGAACTACATCCGTGTGCTCGTCGTCGAGGACGAGCCCATCGCCGCCGACGCCCACGCCGTCTACGTGGGAAGGCTGGAGGGTTTCACCGTCGCGGGCACCGCGCCTGATGGCCAGTCGGCACTGCGCCTGCTCAATGACTTCGCCGCGGCCGGGCAACCGGTGGACCTGGTGCTCCTGGACATGAACCTGCCGGACCTGCACGGACTGGACGTGGCGCGCCGGATGCACGGCGCCGGGCTGCTGGCGGACATCATCGCCATTACTGCGGTTCGCGAGGTCAACATCGTGCGCAGCGCTGTCTCGATCGGCGTGGTCCAGTACCTCATCAAGCCCTTCACCTTCGCCACCTTCGCGGACAAGCTGCGCAGTTACCAGGCCTTCCGGGAGCAGCTGGCCGCCTCCGCACCGGGGATCCGGACGGCTACGTCCCAGAGCGACGTCGACCAGGCCTTTGCCAGCCTCCGCGCGCCCACCGAGATACCGCTGCCGAAGGGGCTCTCCACCGGGACCCTCGAATCCGTGAAGGAGTACCTGGCCGGGCTCGGCCGGGCCGTCTCAGCGAACGAAGCCACCGAGGCGCTGGGCATGTCGCGGGTGACGGCCCGCCGCTATCTCGAATACCTTGCCGACGCCGGCGTGGTGGTCCGCAGCCCCCGTTACGGAACGCCTGGCCGGCCGGAGAACCAATACCGCTGGAGCCGGGGCTAGGGAGCGGAGACGGATCTTAGCCCACTATGTATACATAGACGGCCGGATCGGCCGACTACTAGCGGATCTCAACGGCCTGTGTATACACTGACGCCATGCGAGCCAGCGAAAAGGCCTACGTCGCCCTCCGCGAGGACATCCTCGAATGGCGCCTCGCCCCCGGAGCGGTCCTGGGCGAGGTGGAACTGTCCGAGCGCCTCGGGGTCTCGCGCACGCCGGTCCGGGAGGCACTCGGCCGGCTCACCGCGGAAGGCCTGACGACGGCGGCAGGCGGCCGCGGCGTCGTCGTCACCGCGATCTCGTTGGAGGACATCGACGAACTGTTCGAACTGCGCGAAACCCTTGAGTCGCGGGCGGCGGCATTGGCCGCCGAACGCGGCGAGCGCAGCGTGTTCGAGCAGTTGCACGCCGAACTCCTCGAGGCGCCCACGCTCCTCGAGGGCGACGATCCCGCCCGCCACGATTACTACGCCCTGGTGGCGAGACTGGACGACGCCATCGACGCCGCCATCTCCAACTCTTACTTGGCCCAGGCCATGCGGAGCCTTCGGGTGCATCTGGTGCGGGTCCGACGCCTGGCCGCCGACGACGCCGCCCGGCTGGGTGCCGCGGCGGCCGAACATGCGGCGATCGCCGAAGCTATTGCCGACGGAAACACGAAGCTAGCCGAAGCCGCCACCGTCCTGCACCTGCACCGCAGTCTCACCCATCTCAAAGCCGCCCACGCGGCCTCCTGAAGGAGCCACCTTGGTCAAGAGCCATCACGTCCGTGTCTACAAGAGCGAAGAGAACCTCCCCCGAGAGGAGCAGTTGGCGCACAAGATCGCCGTCGTCGCCGCCGATCCGGTCGAAGTGTCGCCGGAGGTCACGGAGATGATCATCAACCGGATCATCGACAACGCCTCGGTGGCCGTCGCGTCGCTGAACCGGGCCCCGATCGTCGCGGCCCGCGCGCAGGCCCTCACGCACGCCCCGAGCACCGGCGGCAAGGGCGCTGGTGTGTTCGGCATCGAAGAGAACGTCTCCCCCGAATGGGCTGCGTGGGCCAACGGCGTGGCCGTGCGTGAACTGGACTACCACGACACCTTCCTGGCCGCTGACTACTCGCACCCGGGCGACAACATCCCGCCGATCCTGGCCGTCGCCCAACACACGGGTGCCTCCGGCGCGGACCTTGTGCGGGGCATCGCCACCGGCTACGAAATCCAGGTGAACCTGGTCAAGGCCATCTGCCTGCACAAGCACAAGATCGACCACGTGGCCCACCTCGGCCCGTCCGCCGCTGCGGGCATCGGCACCCTGCTCGGCCTGGACGTGGAGACCATCTTCCAGTCCGTGGGCCAGGCCCTGCACACCACCACCGCCACCCGGCAGTCCCGCAAGGGCGAGATCTCCACCTGGAAGGCCCACGCCCCCGCGTTCGCCGGGAAGATGGCCGTGGAAGCCGCGGACCGTGCCATGCGCGGCCAGACCTCCCCCGTGCCGATCTACGAAGGAGAAGACGGCGTAATCGCCTGGATGCTGGACGGCCCGGACGCCTCCTACGAAGTGCCCCTGCCCGAGAAGGGCGAAGCCAAGCGCGCCATCCTGGACACCTACACCAAGGAACACTCCGCCGAATACCAGGCACAGGCCTGGATCGACCTGGCCCGCAAGCTGAACAAGGAACACCCCGAGACCACGGACCCGGCAAACGTGAAATCGGTGCTGATCAAAACCAGCCACCACACCCACTACGTGATCGGCTCCGGCGCCAACGATCCCCAGAAATACGATCCCACGGCCAGCCGCGAGACCCTGGACCACTCCATCCCCTACATCTTCACCGTCGCCCTGCAGGACGGCGCCTGGCACCATGTGGACTCCTACACCCCCGAGCGCGCCGGCCGGCCGGACACCGTGGAGCTGTGGCACAAGGTCTCCACCGTCGAGGACCCGGAATGGACCCGCCGCTACCACTCGCTGGACATCGCCGAGAAGGCCTTCGGCGGATCCGTGGAAATCACCCTCACGGATGGCACGGTCATCACCGACGAGATCGCCGTCGCGGACGCCCACCCGCTCGGCGCCCGGCCCTTCGCCCGGGAACAGTACGTCAACAAGTTCCGCACCCTGGCCGCCGGGCTGGTGGAGGAGGCCGAAATCGCACGGTTCCTGGCCGCCGTCGAGCGCCTCCCCGAACTGGCCGCCGGCGAACTGGACCAGCTCAACATCACTGCCGCCGCCGGCGTGATCGACCCCGCCAACGCACCCAAGGGACTGTTCTAGATGCTGTACTCCACCACCACGCCGGAGCAGAAGCGCCGCACGCTGCGGGACATGCTCGCCGCCGAGGAAATCCTGCAGTTCCCCGGCGCCTTCAACCCGCTCTCGGCCCGGCTGATCGAAGAGAAGGGCTTCCCCGGCGTCTACATCTCCGGGGCGGTCCTGGCCAACGACCTCGGCCTGCCGGACATCGGCCTGACCACGCTCACGGAAGTGGCGCAGCGGGCCGGGCAGATCGCCCGGATGACCGAACTGCCCTGCCTGGTGGACGCGGACACCGGCTTCGGCGAACCCATGAACGTGGCCCGCACCATCCAGGAACTCGAAAACGCCGGACTCGCCGGATGCCACATCGAAGACCAGTTCAACCCGAAACGCTGCGGCCACCTGGACGGCAAGAACGTGGTGGACATCGACACCGCAGCCAAGCGCATCCGCGCCGCCGCGGACGCCCGCCGCGACCCGGACTTCCTCATCATGGCCCGCACGGACATCCGCGCGGTCGAAGGCGTGGAAGCGGCGAAGGAACGCGCACAAGCCCTCGTGGAGGCCGGCGCCGACGCGATCTTCCCCGAGGCGATGGCCACCCTGGAAGAGTTCCAGGCCATCCGCGACGCCGTGGACGTGCCCATCCTGGCCAACATGACCGAGTTCGGCAAAAGCGAGCTGTTCACCGTCGACCAACTCCAGGACGTCGGGGTGAACATGGTGATCTATCCGGTCACCTTGCTCCGCATTGCGATGGGGGCTGCAGAGCGTACGCTGGAAACGATCAAGGCATCTGGGACACAGCAGGCGCAAGTGGAGAACATGCTCACCCGCGCCCGGCTCTACGAGCTGGTGGACTACGAAGCGTATAACCACTTCGACACGGGCGTTTTCAATTTCCAGGTTCCCGGCACCCGCCGGTAGCCGGATCCATGGAGGGCACGCAGGGACCGCGCAACCGCCGGTGCCCTGCCAGATGAACGAAGGAGGACGGCATGGTGGATGTTGAAATCAAGAAGGGGCTGGCCGGCGTCGTCGTGGACTACACCGCGATTTCCAAGGTCAATCCGGACACCAACTCGCTGCTCTACCGCGGGTACCCCGTGCAGGAACTCGCCGCCCGGTGCAGCTTCGAGGAAGTCGCCTACCTGCTGTGGAACGGTGAACTTCCGACGCCGGAGCAGCTCGGAGAGTTCACCGCCCGCGAGCGCGCGGGCCGCGCGCTGGACCCTGTAGTGAAGCAGGTGGTCGACACCTTGCCGCTGGAATCCCACCCAATGGATGTGTGCCGCACGGCCGCCTCCGTGATGGGCGCCCGGCACCCGCTGGCGGAGGACTCATCGCCCGAGGCCAACACGAAGAAGGCCATCGATCTCTGGGCTGCGATGCCGGCGATCGTCGCCTACGACCAGCGCCGACGCCGCGGCCAGGACCTCGTGGAACCCCGGGATGACCTGGGCTATTCGGCGAACTTCCTCTGGATGGCCTTCGGCGAAGACCCCGTGGAGGAGGTAGTGAAGGCCTTCAACGTCTCGATGATCCTGTATGCCGAGCACTCCTTCAACGCCTCCACCTTCACCGCCCGCGTGGTCACGTCCACCCTGTCGGACCTGCACTCGGCCGTTACCGCGGCCATCGGCGCCTTGAAGGGCCCGCTGCACGGCGGCGCCAACGAGGCCGTGATGCACACCTTCGACGAAATCGGCATCCGCGCCGAAGAGTCCATCGAGGACGCTGCAGCCCGGGCGAAGGCCTGGATGGAAGACGCGCTGGCGCAGAAGAAGAAGGTCATGGGCTTCGGCCACCGGGTCTACAAGCACGGCGACTCGCGCGTGCCCACCATGAAGGCCGCCCTGGACAAGATGATCGCCCACTACGGCCGGCCCGAACTGCTGGGGCTCTACAACGGGCTGGAGCAGGCCATGGATGAGGCCAAGGGCATCAAGCCCAACCTCGACTACCCGGCCGGGCCCACGTACCACCTGATGGGCTTCGACACCCCCACGTTCACGCCCCTGTTCGTGGCCAGCCGCATCACGGGCTGGACCGCCCACGTCATGGAACAGCTCACGGCCAACTCGCTGATCCGCCCGCTGAGCGAATACAACGGCATGGACGAACGTCACCTTCCGTAACGATCCCGGAAGAAACCACGACGGCGGGCCGGTCACCTGAGGGTGGCCGGCCCGCCGCGTCCGTCAGCTAGCGGTGCGTCACGTGGCTGACCGTAGTGTTGTCGTCGTTGAGGACGACGTCGATGTCCAGGATCTTGCCGCCCAGTGCCATGGGCAGCCAGTGTTCGGCGTCCTGCCACATGCGTTCCACGGGGAGGGCGTCCACGGCGAACCACTCCGGCGTGATTTCCAGGCTTTCCCGAGGCTCGCCCTCCCAGCTGGTGGTCACGAACAGCCGGGTGCGCATGTTCCATTCGGGACGCGCAGGGAACACGAACCGGACCGTTCCGGCGTCCACCAGATCCGCCTCCCTGACCGTCACCTCGGATTCCTCGAAGACCTCCCGGCAGGCGGCTTCGGCGTCGCTCTCCCCGGCCTCGACGTGCCCGCCAAGACCCACCACCTTGCCCGCACCGAATCCTGTCTTTTTCTGTCCCAGCAGGACCTCGCGGCCGCCGTCGGGCAGGTCCCGGACCAGGAAGCAAAGGGTGACGGCGGTGAATTCCATGTCCCCCACCCTATAGCCGGGCGGGGGACACGGAATGGATCTGAGCTGCCGCTATTTGCCCACCGGCTATTTGGCCACCGAGTAGTCCCGGCCCTGGATCTTCAGCGAGGTGATCATCGCCTTGACCTGCTTGTACTCCTCGCTGTTCCGGTAGGCGACAGCCTCGTCCATGGTGTTGAAGACCAGGACGCCGGCGGCCTTTGCGTCCGCATCGCTGAGGCCGGCCGTCATCTGCAGCCCGCTGGCAAACATGTAGATGGGTGATTCCTCGGGCCCATTGACCACGTTGTAGATCAGGCAGGCCTTGCCGTCGGCGCCGCCCACGGTGCTGGTCAGGCCGTAGGAGGCCAGGACCTTGCCATTGCTTTCCATGGCCCGGTAGGCGAAGCGGGGCGTGATGACGCCTTCGAAGGCCTCGTTGTAGGGCAAGGGAACCTCGGCGTAGTCAAGCACGGTGTACGGAACGTATTGCCCGCAGGAACCGCCCAGGCCACCGCCCTGGGTGCCGAACGCCAGTTCCGCGAGCTTCTTCCCGGAGGCGTCTTTCACCGCCAGGTTCACGGCACCGGGGGTGCTGCTTTCCTTCGTCTGCACGGTCCACGCGGCCGGGTAATTGAAGCTCACCCGGCCGTCCGGGCTGGTGTATGCGCCCAGGCTTTGCGGTGACCCGGTTCCGGATTCTGCCGCCGGACCATCGCCCAGCAGCTGCGGCCGGATTTCGACGGGGATGCCCTTCTGCGCGAACTCCTGGTCCATGGCCTGCTGCACCGTGAGATGCTGGCCGTTCTGCGAGACGTCGTTGTTCAGCGCCTGGAACTTCCAGCTCGAGACGCTTGCCCACGGCTGTTGGAAATCCGTGAGGAAGCGCTTGTTGTCCTGCAGCTTGGCGATGTTGTACCAGGCGTCGCCGCCGTCCCCCCCGATGACCTGGGCTCCTTCGGCGGAGAGTTCGTAGGCGAGCCAGCCTTCCGCGCACCCCAGCACCTTGTAGTACTTCTGCTGACTGGCCGGGATCGCTTCGGTCACCGGTTCCTGGGTGCTGCGGCGCAGGTCAATGTTGGCAGGCGTGCAGGCAACGCCGTTGGTACTCAGGCCGGCCGTCTGCGTCGGGCTGGGTGTTGCGGTGGGCGTCGGGCTGGCCGAAACCGAGGGCGTGCCGGTGTTCGCCGGATCCGGTGCCGGCTGCTGGACCAGGGATCCGCCGACCACGACGGCGGCCGCGACGGCTGCGGCGACTGCCAGGCCCGCCGCAGCGGCGCGCAGGGCCGTGCGCCGCGCAGGCGTGCGTCCGGCAAGGGAGACGACGTTCGGGTCGGTGGAGAACACGATCGAACGGGCCGAATCGGTTCCCGGCGTGGTGTCCGGCTCGCCGACGCGCGGCTTGGCATCCTTCATGAGTTGCTCGATGCGGTCCATGGCTAGCCTTTCCGTTCTGTCATGAGGTGGGTGGGGGCGGCTTTCGCGAAGGCCTTCCGCGCCCGGTGCAGCCGGACGGCCGCGGCGGAAGGCGTACAGTCGAGGCTTTCTGCAAGTTCGGCGGTGCTCAGTTCGTCCCAGTAGCTGAGCATGAGCACTTCGCGGTCGCGGTCGTTCAGCCGCGTGAGGACCTCGGCGACTGCGGCCCGCTGGCCGTCGTCGGACGCTTCGCCTTGGGTCCGGGCTTCCTCGGCGAGCCGTTCGACGAGCTGTTCGCGGCGGCGCCGGCCCTTGTACTCGTTGCCCAGGACGTTCCGCGCGGTGGCGATCAGCCAGCCGATGCCCGGCGGCTCCTCGAGCCGTTTTTCCCAGACAATGCGGAAGACGTCCGCGGCGAGCTCCTCGGCCCGCGCCCGGTCGTTGATGCGGTACGCGATGTAGTGGTACACGCGGGTGAAGTGCTGAGAATGCAGAGCGATGAACTCGTGCTCCCTGGCAGCCAACATCTTGCTGATTCCCCCCGGATTCGATGGCCTGATTTTAATCACTTAGTGTCCGGGGAGGCAGCGGTTATTACACCGGCTGGAAAAAACTTCTGGCGGACCCAGGCAAGGCCGTTCAGCCGAGGGCGCGGGGATGCGCCGCCGCGTAGACCTCGCGGAGGGTGTCCGCCGTGACCAGCGTGTACACCTGGGTGGTGGTCACGGAGGCGTGGCCGAGGAGTTCCTGGACCACGCGGACGTCCGCGCCGCCCTCCAGCAGGTGCGTGGCGAAGGAGTGGCGCAGTGTGTGCGGGGAAACGTCCTTGGTGATGTTGGCCTTTTCCGCCGCGGCTTTCAGGATGGTCCAGGCGCTCTGCCGGCTGATCCGGCCGCCGCGGGCGTTGAGGAACAGCGCGGGCGTGCCTTTGCCCTTGGCGGCGAGGAGCGGGCGGCCGCGCACCAGGTAGGCGCCCACGGCGCGCGCCCCGTAGGAGCCCAGCGGCACCAGGCGTTCCTTGGAGCCCTTGCCGAACAGCCGGACGATCGCGGGGCCGTCGGAGTCACTTTCAAGGGAGACGTCGTCGACGTCGAGCCCCACCGCTTCGCTGATGCGGGCGCCGGTGGAGTAGAGGAATTCGAGCAGGGCGCGGTCACGCAGCCCGGTGGGGGTGTCCGTGCCGGCGGCTTCGAGGATCCGGGTGACTTCGTCCACGCTGATCGCCTTGGGCAGCCGCTTGCCGGGCATCGGCGGGTGGACATCGCTGGCGGGGTCCGCCGTCGTGGTTCCCTCCAGGGCCCAGAACTTGTGCAGGCCCCGCACGGCAACCACGGTCCGTGCGGCAGAGCGCACGCCCAGGGCGGCCGCGCCGTCGGACCCGTCCGAGAGTGCCTGCACGAACGCGGTGACGTCATGCCGGGAGACACCGCCGGGCCTGTCGACACCTGCAGCGGCGAGGAAGTTGGCGTAGCGGGAGAGGTCGCGCCGGTAGGCGGAGAGTGTGTTGCTGGCCAGGCCGCGTTCGACGCCCAGGTGCTGCAGGTAGTCGCTGACGGCCCGGTCGACGGCGGTGGCCGCGCGGGTGCCCTCCCCCGGCTGCATGGTCAGCGCTGGCTGGGGTGGGCCGGCCAGGGGGCGTTGCCGGGCCGGAGTCCGCGGAAGCCGCCGGCCCGTGCGGCCGCGGCGGCGAGGATCCCGACGACGGCCGAGGGGTTGTGCAGCCGGCCTTCCAAAACGGCCGCGACGGCGTCGTCCAGGGAGACCCAGGCCAGTTCGATTTCGGCTTCCTCGTCCGTGCGGACGTGGCGCTCGGCCTCCGGGACATCGGAGAGGCCGCGGGCCAGGTAGATTCGGATGGCTTCGCTGGAGGAGCCCGGCGAGTTGAAGAAGTCCGCCAGGACGTTCCACTCCCCGGCCTGCAGGTCCGCTTCTTCGGCCAGTTCCCGCGCGGCACCGACCACGAAGTCCTCGCCCTCGATGTCCAGCAGGCCCGCGGGAATCTCCCAGAGGTCCATGCCCACCGGGTGCCGGTACTGCTTGAGCAGGAGGATGTCGCCGTCGTCGTTCATGGGCAGGACGGCCACGGCACCCGGGTGGTCGATGTAGTCGCGGACCAGGGTGCCGCTGTCCTCGGCGAGCTCGAAAGCGTCGCTGACAACGTCCCAGATCCGGCCCTCGTAGACCTTGCTGGACGACAAAAGACGGCGCGGGCTCGGTGTGTCCGAAAACTGCCGGGAACTGCTGGAAGATTCGGAACTGCCGGGCATCGCGCCGTCCTTTGCGGGTGCTGGATTAACTACTTTGCTGCTGCTGTTGCTTTGCTTGCCGTCTTGGCTGCCGGAACCTTGGCAGCTTCGCTGCGGCGGTCCAGGGCGGCTTTCACGAGGCCCGCGAACAGCGGGTGCGGGCGGGTCGGGCGGGAGCTGAGCTCAGGGTGCGCCTGCGTGGCCACGTAGTACGGGTGCACTTCGCGGGGCAGTTCGACGAACTCCACCAGCTTGCCGTCCGGGGAGGTACCGGAGAACACCAGGCCCTCGGCGGCGATCTGGTCGCGGTACTTGTTGTTCACCTCGTAGCGGTGGCGGTGGCGTTCGCTGACGGCAGTGGCACCGTAGGTTTCGGCAACGACGGAGCCTTCGTCGAGCTTGGCTTCATAGAGGCCCAGGCGCATGGTGCCGCCGAGATCGCCCTTGCCCTCCACGATGTCCAGCTGCTCTTCCATGGTGGCGATGACCGGGTACTTCGAATCCGGTTCGAACTCGGAGGAGGAAGCACCTTCGAGGCCGACCACGTTGCGGGCGTACTCGATCACCATGCACTGCAGGCCGAGGCACAGGCCAAGGACCGGGAGCTGGGTTTCGCGGGCGAACTTGAGGGCGCCGAGCTTGCCTTCGAGGCCGCGGATGCCGAAGCCGCCCGGAACGCAGATGGCGTCCACGCCGGCCAGGGACTTCTGGGCGCCTTCGAGGGTTTCGCACTCGTCGGAGGGGACCCAGCGGATCTTGACCTTGGCTTCGTTGGCGAAACCACCGGCACGCAGGGCTTCGGTCACGGAGAGGTAGGCGTCCGGCAGGTCGATGTACTTGCCCACCAGGGCAACCTCGACCTCGTGCTTGGGGTTGTGGACCGCTTCGAGCAGCTTGTCCCATTTGGTCCAGTCGACGTCCTTGAACGGCAGGTCCAGGGCGCGCACGATGTAGGAGTCCAGGCCCTGGGCATGCAGGGTCTTGGGGATGTCGTAGATGCTCGGGGCGTCGGCGGCGTTGATTACGGCGTCGATGTCGACGTCGCACATGCGGCCGATCTTGGCGCGCATCGCGTCCGGGACTTCGCGGTCCGAACGGATCACGATCGCCTCGGGCTGGATGCCGATGGAACGCAGGGCCGCCACGGAGTGCTGCGTGGGCTTGGTCTTCAGTTCCTGGGACGGGCCGATGTACGGGACCAGGGAAACGTGCAGGAAGAAGGCGTTGTTGCGGCCGATGTCCTGGCGGACCTGGCGGGCCGATTCCAGGAAGGGCTGGGATTCGATGTCGCCGACGGTGCCGCCGATTTCGGTGATGATGACGTCCGGAGCGTTCTTGCCTTCGGCAGGCAGGCGCATGCGGCGCTTGATTTCGTCGGTGATGTGCGGGATGACCTGGACGGTGTCGCCGAGGTATTCGCCGCGGCGTTCCTTCGCGATGACGGTCGAGTAGATCTGGCCGGTCGTGACGTTGGCCGAGCCTTCGAGGTTTTCGTCGAGGAAGCGCTCGTAGTGTCCGATGTCGAGGTCGGTCTCGGCGCCGTCGTCGGTGACGAAGACTTCGCCGTGCTGGAAGGGATTCATCGTGCCCGGATCCACATTCAGGTAGGGATCGAGCTTCTGCATAGTTACAGACAGACCGCGTGCCCGCAGCAGGTGGCCGAGGCTGGACGCCGTCAGCCCCTTTCCGAGCGAGGACGCCACACCGCCGGTGACAAAGATGTGTTTGGTCGTCTTGGACGAGCCCGGGAACCGGGAATTTACACGGGAATTAGATCGCTGCACCACGGAATTCGAGCTTATCATCAATTGCGCCTCCAAGGGTTCCGCCGCTTGTTTCCCCAAATGATCCATGCTCTCCCGCGGTAGCTCCCGCGGGCAAGAGCCTGCCCGCGGGAATTGCCGTCCGGGACGCTTCCGGGGACGCCGCGGAGGCTACGCCGGCTGCGGCAGGAGCTTGGCGTCGTCGAGCAATTCCTGCGCGTGGGCGCGGGCGGACTCGGAATCTTCCTGCCCGGCGAGCATCCTCGCCAGCTCCCGCACGCGCTCGTCCTCGTCCAGCAGCTGCACGTCGCTGGAGGTGAATCCGGTGGAGGTTTTGCCGTCCGCGCCACGCACCGAGGTTTTGGTCACACGGATGTGCTGGTTGGCGAACGCTGCCACCTGCGGCAGGTGCGTGACAACCAGGACCTGGACGTGGCGGGCCAGCATCGCGAGCCGGCGGCCGATTTCGACGGCGGCCTTGCCGCCCACGCCGGCATCGACTTCATCGAAGACGAAAGTCGGGACCGGGTCCACCGCGGCGAGGACCACCTCGATCGCGAGCATCACGCGGGACAGTTCACCGCCCGAGGCGCCCTTGCCGAGCGGGCGGGCGGGCGCCCCCGAGTGCGGCTGCAGGAGGAACGCGACGTCGTCCTGTCCGTGCGGGCCGAGCTCGCCGCTGTCCTGCACCTCGATCACCAGGGTGGCGTCGGCCATGGCAAGGGCCGTGAGTTCGGCGCTGACGCGGGTTGAAAGGCCTTTGGCGGCCTTGGCGCGGGCCTTGCTGATCCGGGTGGCCTGCTTGCGCAGTTCCGCTTCGGCGGAGGTGACGGACGCCTCCAGGGACTCGATCCGGGAAGAGTCGTCCTGCAGCTCGTCCAGCCGCACCCGTGCCGTGGCGGCCCATTCCAGGACCTCGTCGATGCTGGGCGCGTACTTGCGGATGAGCTTGGCCAGCGCGGCCCGGCGTTCCTCGATTTCGGCGAGCCGCTCCGGGCCTTCGGAATCGAGCGAGGCCTGGTAGCTGGAAAGTTCCGCGGCGATGTCGTTGAGCAGGAAGCCGACCTCGGCGAGCCTGGACGCGGCCGCACCGAGCGCCTCGTCGTGTTCGGCCACCTGTTCCAGGAGCCGCTTTGCCGAGTCGACCAGAGTGGTGGCGTCTCCGCTGTCGCCGAAGTCCTCGGCGATCAGTGCTTCGTGGGCGGCGGTCGCGGCGATCCGCAGTTCCTCCACGTTGGCCAACTTCACGGCCTCGCCCTTGAGGGCCTCATCTTCGCCGGGCTGGGGATCGACGCCGTCGATCTCCTCCAGCGCGGCCTGCAGTGACTCCGCTTCGCGCAGGCGTTCCCGCGCTTCGCTACGGAGGGCATCCAGCTCGGCCTGGTCCGACTTCCAACGGCCGTACAGTTCCTGGTAACCGCCCAGGATGCCGGCGAGATCGGACCCGGCGAATCGGTCCAGGGCGTTCCGTTGCGCCGTAACGCTCTTGAGCCGGATCTGGTCCGACTGGCCGTGAACCACCACCAGGCTCTCGCCGAGCTCAGCGAGCACCCCGACGGGGGCGGAGCGGCCGCCCACGAACGCCCGGCTCCGGCCGTCAGCACCGACGGTGCGGGCCAGCAGGAGCTGGGCGCCGCCGTCGAACTCTTCTGCCTCGCCGCCCGCTTCCAGGGCCCGCACGACGGCGGTGTGCCCGGGATCCAGGGTCAGCAGGGCTTCGGCGGAGGCGGACTTCGCCCCGGTCCGGACGGCGCCGGCGTCGGATCGCGAGCCCAGCAGCAGCCCGACGGCGGTGACCACCATGGTCTTGCCCGCGCCGGTCTCGCCGGTGACGACGCTCAGCCCAGGGCCGAGCGGCAGGGTGGCCTCGGCGATGACGCCGAGGTCGCGGATGCGCAGTTCCTCGATCAATGGATCAGCTCTCCTTCGTGCCTTCGTTGCCCTGCCCCGGGTTTTCCTCCCGCGCGGCGTCCTCCCGGACATACCCGGGATCATGGGGCCCGGGCAAGGGAGTCGGGATGGGCGTGCGGACCACCGGGACCGGGCCCGTGTGGATCTCGGACGAGCGCGGCACCGGGCCGCGCCAGCCGTGGATGGGAAGTTCGAACTTGCGGACCAGACGGGCCGAGAACGGCGTCTGGTGGGTGCGGGCCAGGCGCACCGGCCTGGTGGAACGGGTGACCTCCACCCGGGCGCCCGGGGGCAGGTCCACGGAACGCCGGCCGTCGCACCAGAGCACGCCCTTGGCGTCGGTGCGGTTAAGGATTTCCACGGCGAGCTTGGAGCGCGGGGATACCACCAGGGGCTTGGTGAACAGGGCGTGGGCGCTGATGGGCACGATCACCAGGGCTTCGACTTCGGGCCACACCACGGGTCCACCCGAGGAGAACGCATAAGCGGTCGAGCCGGTGGGGGTGGCCAGCACGACGCCGTCGCAGCCGAAGGAGGTCAGCGGGCGTTCGTCCACTTCGGTGACCACTTCGACCATGCGTTCCCGGTCGGCCTTTTCGATGGCGGCTTCGTTGAGGGCCCAGGTGTGCCAGATCTTCTGGCCGCGCACCCACACCTGGACGTCGATGGTCATGCGCTCTTCGACGGTGTACTCACGGCTGGCGATCCAGTCCACGGTCTGGGTGAGGTCCGCCCGTTCGCTTTCGGCGAGGAAGCCAACGTGTCCCAGGTTCACGCCGAGCATGGGCAGGTCAACCTCGCGGACCAGCTCTGCGGCGCGCAGGATGGTGCCGTCGCCGCCCAGGACCATGACGAGTTCCACGTCTTCGAGGCGGACGTCCTCGTGCAGGATCTCGATGGGCTTGTCCACGTGGCCGAAGAAGCGTTCGACGTCGGCCAGCTCGGATTTCTGCATGACCGGCACCAGCCCCGAAGTATGCAAGGCATCGCAGGCATCCCACGCTGCGCGGAGGGATTCTTCCCGCCCGGTGTGGGCAAGGACCAGTACGCGCCTGCTCATGGTGTTCCGTTCCGCTCGTGGCCTGTTCTCAGGTCCAGATCTTCGCCAACAGTGCGTCGACGTGCCCGTCGCGCTCTTCGATCTTAGGCAGGAGCTGCGACATCCTGCGCTTCATCCACAGGAAGTACTCCACATTTCCGTCCTGGCCAGGCAGCGGGCTCTCCGCCAGCCCGCACAAATCCAGCCCGGCATCCAGGGCCGCGCGCGCCACGCCGGCTACCGCCCGGCGTCGTTCATCGGGCGAGGACACCACCCCGGTGCGGGACAGCCGTTCCTTGCCGACTTCGAACTGCGGCTTGACCATGAGCAGCAGGTCTCCCCCGGATTCGGTGCAGGCGGCCAGCGGCTCGAGCACCAGGGTCAGGGAGATGAAGGACAGGTCCGCGACGGTCAGGGCTGCGGGTCCGCCGATCTGCGCGGGTTCCATGTAGCGGACGTTGAGGCCCTCGTGGACGACGACGCGCGGATCCTCGCGCAGCTCCGGCACCAACTGGCCGTGCCCGACGTCGACGGCCACCACCTGCGCGGCGCCCCGTTTGAGGAGGACGTCGGTGAAGCCGCCCGTGGAGGCCCCGGCATCCAGGCAGCGCTTGCCTTCGGCTGAGACCGACGGAAAGGCGTCGAGGGCACCGGCGAGCTTGTGGCCGGCGCGGCTGACGTAGGCGTCCTCCGCGTGCGCCTGGACTTCCAAGGCGGTGTCTTCGCCGCACTGCAGGGAGGCCTTGGACAGCACGGTGCCGCCGGAACTGACTTTGCCGTCGGCGATCAGCTTGGCCGCGTGGGTGCGGGACCTCGCCAGCCCGCGGCTGACGAGTTCCTGGTCAAGACGTGCCATTCTCAGCTTTCCGGTTCAGCTTTCTTCGGTGTCCAGGGCGGACAGCAGGGCGTCGTGTATCTCCGTGTACCGGGCCAAGTGTTCCTCCACAGGCGCCGCGGGAATCTCCGCCAGCCCGGCGGCGACGGCATCCACCAAGGGATCGCCGCCGTCGTCGGGCAGGTCCGGCCAGCGCGCGCCGGCGTGTCCGTTCACGTCAGTCATGCCAGCAGTCTAGTTTTCGATCCACTCCACACGCGGAGCCGTGGCTTCGGCGGCGTCGGGAGTGGCGGCCCACCACGCGGCGCAGGCCGCGCGCCAGGAGTCCAGCTCGTCCTCCGGGCCGCTGACGGTGACGGTGCCGTCATGGACGGACGCGGTCGAGTTGCCGCAGCGGAAGCGTCCGCGGTCCTCGGTGATCGCCGGGTACGGCTCGTACAGCGCGGTGAGGTCCGGGATCAGGTAGCTGGGGCGTTCCAGGCTGCGGGCGGCCAGGATCGACTCGCGGGTGTCGACGCCGGTGAGCACCGCCGCCGTCGCGAATCCCGCCCGGTTGCCGCCGAGGATGTCCGTGTCGAGGCGGTCGCCGACGACGAGCGGACGCTCGGAGCCCAGCCGCTTGGCGGCCGCGTGGAAGAGCGGCGCTTCGGGTTTGCCGGCGACGCGCGGGGTCAGGCCGGTGGCTGCCGAGACGGCGGCCACCAGGGTGCCGTTGCCGGGGGCCATGCCGCGGGCCTGGGGAATGGACATGTCCGTGTTGGTGGCCACCCAGAGGGCTCCGCCGGCTACCACGTAGGAGGCTTCGGCGAGCTGTTTCCAGCCGATTTCCGGGTTGAAGCCCTGGACCACGGCCACGGGTTCACCGCCGGCGTCGTGGACGGGGACGAGTCCCACCAGTTCGATCTCGTGGGCCAGCGCGGCGCTGCCGGTGATCAGCACGTGGGCGCCGGGCGCCAGCAGTTCGGAGAGGAGGACGGCCGCGGCCTGCGACGAGCTCACTACCTGGTGGTCCTCGGCGGGGGCGCCGAGTTCACGCAGGTGCGCGGCCACCTGCGCCGGGGTGCGGGAGGCGTTGTTGGTCACGTAGCCGAGGCCGACTCCGGCGTCCTCGAGCTTGGACAGGGACTCCACGGCGCCGGGAATGGCGTGCGGACCGGCGTACACCACACCGTCCAGGTCGGAGAGAACCGAATCGAATGCCGAAAGGAGGGAGGCCTCAGCCATTGGGCGTGCCTTCCTCGGACTCGGCATCGGCCTCGGTTTCGGCTTCGGCTTCGGTTTCGGTTTCGGCGAGGACGTCCTCTTCCACGGAGTAGGGATCCGATTCGGCGTCGTCGGACTCGAAGTAGTCGGATTCGACGTCGTCCAGGTTCACGTCAGCGCCCTCCACGGCTTCAGCGTCGCCCTCGGATGCGCCGGCGGAAGCCGGCTGCTCTTCTTCGGCGTCGGCAGCTGCTGCGGACTCGTCGCGGCGGAAGCGCGGCTTGGCCGTCTCTTCCTCGTCGTCTTCGCCGAGGTCGATGATGTCCGGTTCCTCGAACTGGCCGACGCCCAGGGCGTCTTCGGCAACGACTGCCTGGCGCTGCCAGCGGACGGCTTCCTCGGCGCGGCCGGCGGCGGTGAGCGCTTCGGCGTAGGCGCGGAACAAGCGCGGGCTGTAGGAGAAGGCGCGGTTGATGTCCAGCTGCGCGATCTCGAGCTCGGCGACGGCGGCATCCAGCTGGCCGAGGTCGGCGCGGGCGCCGGAGGCGACGATGGCCAGCTCCACCTTGCCCGGGGCGTCGAGGTCCTGGGCTTCCGGGGAGCGGACGACGTCCAGGGCGCGGTCCGGGCGGCCGAGGCCACGCTCGCAGTCGGCCATGACGGGCAGGTGCACGTTGGATCCGCTGATGCGACGGTAAGTGCGGAACTCGCGCAGCGCTTCGCCGTAGTGTCCGGCGGCGTAGGCGGTGAGGCCGACGGCTTCGCGGACGACAGCCAGGCGGCCGCCGCGGCGGCTGGCGGCGAGGGCGTGCTGGAAGGACAGTTCGGGGTCGATGTCCATGAGGCGGCCGGCCATCACCAGGTGCTTGGCGACCCAGCTCGCGTTGGTGCTTTCGAGGGTCTTGATCTGGTTCTTGGTGACGCGGTCCAGCTCCTGGCCCGTGATGTCGTCGTCGATTTCCGGGGAGCGGTCACGGTCGGGGCGGTTGGCGCTGCGCAGGTCGGCGGCGTTCGGAACGCGGGCAGGGCGGTCTTCGCGGGGACCGTCGAAGGAACGGGGGCCGCGACCCGGTCGGTCGCCGAAGCTCCGGTCGCGGTCACCAAAGCCGCGATCGCGGTCACCAAAGCCGCGATCGCGGTCACCAAAGCCGCGATCGCGGTCACCAAAGCCGCGACGCTCACCGTCGCGGGCGGGACGGTCACCAAAACTGCGACGCTCACCGTCGCGGGCGGGACGGTCACCAAAACTGCGACGCTCACCGTCGCGGGCGGGACGGTCACCGAAGCTGCGGCGCTCACCGTCGCGGGCGGGACGGTCACCGAAGCTGCGGCGCTCCTCACCCTCACGGCGCGGACGGTCACCAAACGGCTTACGGTCACGATCAAACGGCTTCCGCTCACCGAACTTCCGGTCACGGTCGCCAAAGCTGCGGCGCTCACCATCACGCGCGGGGCGCTCACCATCACGCGCGGGACGGTCACCAAAGCCGCGACGCTCCTCACCCTCACGGCGCGGACGGTCACCAAACGGCTTACGGTCACGATCAAACGGCTTCCGCTCACCGAACTTCCGGTCACGGTCGCCAAAGCTGCGGCGCTCACCATCACGCGCGGGACGGTCACCAAAGCCGCGGCGCTCTTCGCCGTCGCGGCGCGGGCCGTCGACGTTGCGCGGGCCGCGGTCGCCGAAGCTGCGGCGCTCTTCGCCGTCGCGGCGCGGACGGTCACCGAACGGCTTACGGTCACGATCGAAGGGCTTCCGCTCACCGAACTTCTTGCCGTCGCGGTCGCCGAAGGGCTTGCCGTCGCGGTGTCCGCCTGCGCCGCCTTCACGGTCGTCGCGGGAACGGAATCCGCGGGGGTCGCCGCCGGAGTTGTTGTTGGCGCGGAACGGACCGCGCTCTCCCCGGCCGCCACCGAAGTTGCCGCGGTTTCCGCCGTTGTGCTCAGCCATGCTGGATTCCTCCTGTTGTGAGCCGACCACTGGCGCATGCGCAGCCGCTCGTATCCGTATTTTGTTCTCACGCCGCCGGGATCCGGCCCGTTTGTCTCCTGCAATTCTAGGCGACGCTGCCCGGCGTCCCGTATTCCGCGGGGCGCTTTGGCGCCTTCCCGTGGGAAGCATCACAAGCGGCACGTACGACGACGGCGGCAGGTTCGTTCCGCCGTCGTCCCCCTTTGCCTCCGATACCGTCCGCTGGCCCGCCGACGCGCCTTTGACATCCCGGCCGGGACGTTCCGGCCCCGCATTGGACGAACCGTCCCGCGACGGCGCGCCGGCGCCCTGCCTAAGGTGTGCCTTGTGAGTTCCCACCGCCGGAAGGACCCCCATGGAAGAGCCGGACACATCCCTGCCGACGATGCTGCCCTTGGAAGGGATCCTGGTGGCGGACTTTTCCCGTGTCCTCGCCGGTCCCCTGGCCACGATGACCCTGGCGGATCTCGGTGCGCGCGTCATCAAGGTGGAACGGCCCGGCAGCGGCGACGACACCCGGAGCTGGGGTCCGCCGTTTTCGGCCACGGGGTCGACCTATTTCGAAAGCGTGAACCGGAACAAGGAATCCTTGTGCCTCGACCTCTCCGACGCCGCCGACCGTGCGCTGGCCCGCGAGCTGACCCTCCGCGCCGACGTCGTGGTGGAGAACTTCAAGCCCGGCGCGATGGCGAGGTCGGGGCTGGGCTACGAGGAACTGTCCGCGGAGAACCCGTCCCTCGTGTACGCCTCCATTTCCGGGTTCGGCAGCGCCGGCGGAGCGGGGCTGCCGGGCTACGACTTCGTGGTCCAGGCGGTTGGCGGTCTCATGAGCATCACCGGGTCGCCCGATGGCGAAGGGATGAAGGCTGGCGTCGCACTGGTGGACGTGCTGACCGCCAAGGACGCTATCATCGGCATCCTCGCCGCGCTGCAGGCGAGGCGTGTCCACGGCCGCGGAGCCCGGCTCGAGGTCAATCTGCTGTCCAGCCTGCAGGGTGCCCTGGCCAACCAGGTCCAGGCGTTCCTCGGCGCCGGCACGGTTCCGGAGCGGCTGGGAAACGTGCATCCCTCGATCGCGCCCTACCAGTTGCTCCGGTGTGCCGACGGTCCTTTGGCGGTGGCCTGCGGAAACGACACCCAGTTCGCCGCCCTCTGCGCAGTCCTTGGCCTGCCAGGCCTCGCCGCCGAGCCCCGTTTCGCCGGCAATCCGCAACGTGTGCAGCACCGCGCCGAGCTCGTCGCGGTGCTGGAGAAGGCCCTTTCCGCGGCACCGGCGGAGCACTGGCAGGAACTACTCACAGCGGCCGGAGTGCCTGCGGGCCGCGTGGCCGGAATCGATGAGGGGCTCGAATTCGCCGAATCCCTTGGCCTGGCGCCCACCATCGAAGTGCACGATTCCTCGGGTGCCGCCGTGGGCCGCCAGGTCCGCCACCCGGTCAGCTGGACGCCGCCGCTCGCCCCGCGCACGCAGGCACCGCCGTCGCTGGGCGAACACGACTCTTCGCTCCGGGCATGGCTGTCCGGACGGGACTAGGCCCGGCGCAGCCCCAGCCACAGGCGGGCGGCGACATCCGGATCGTCAAGGTCGGCCCCGATGGTCCTGGCCGCCGTGGCGATCCGGTGGCGCAGCGAATTGCGGTGAATTGCCAACTCCCGCGCAGCTGCTTCCCACTGGCCGCGGTGCCTGAGGTAGCTGCGCACCGTGGACACCAGATCCGCCCGCGCAAAGCCCCGCAGCGCTTCGATCCATTCCTCCACCTGTGCATCAACGGCGTGGCCGCTGCCGGGTACCGCGAGCGTCCCGGGCTCCAAGGTAACGAGGACTTCAATGAGGGCATCCCGGACTTCGGACAGCCGGTGCAGGGGCAGGATCCGGCTCAGCGCGGCACAGTGGCTTGGAGGGTCTCCGACGGCCCGCAGCTCTACCGGGACTTCGTCCGCCGGGACGGCGTCCAGAATGAAAGCGGACACGGCGCCGTCCGAGTTCCGCAAGCGGCAGCCGCGGACGGCGGCGGGAAGCCAGTGCACCGGATGTTCGGCGCGCAGGCGGCTCACGACGTCGGCGGCTTCCTCGACGGGACTCCTTTCGCCTGTCTCGGGCACGGCACCCTTGAGGAGCAGCAGCCGCACCGGGCCTTCAGGCAAGGGAACCGACAGGTCACGCGCCAGCATTCGCGCAGCGTCCGTGTGCCCGCCGAGCAGCAGTTTGGCCACCGCCGAATCCACGGCCGCACCCGCTGCGTGCGTTTCCTGCTGTTGCTGGGCCTTAAGGGAGAGCAACATGCAGACGGTCTGGATGATCTGGCGGTCCGCCTTGCCGAGCTTCCGGCCGGTACCGACCGCGAGGAAACCGGCGATGCGGCGTCCCACCAGCACCGGATGCTCGACGACGTCGCTTCCGTGGATCTGGAATGTGGCGGCCGAATGCACCGCGCCCAGGTTGAGCCGGGCGGTCTGTTCCCGTAGCTGTGGAATTAACCCGGCTGTGCTTGATGGCCAGAACGTCTCTGTGTCCGCGCCTGTGGGGACTGTCGGCAGGTACGCGGCCCAACCGCCCAAGGCCTGGGCCAGTGCCTTCACCACGGAGGCGTTGGCGTCGGGCAGAAGCGCCGCCCGGGCCAGGGCGGTCTGGGTGCCAAGGCTCGCCACAAGGTCGGACTGGCCGGCTTCGGACACCAGGTCCCAGTACGCGCGCGAGACGTTCATGAACGGGACACCGGCCGGCACCAGCAACAGGGCCAGCCCGGCGTCGCTGCACGCGTCCGCCAAAGCGGCAGGGACGGCGTCGAGCCCCGCTCCGAGGCCGAGGCCCAGGGCCGACACATCGCGCTCCACCAGTCGCTCCACATAGGAGCGGATGCGGGCGACACCGCCGGACAGGCTCCCGGCGAGTGGTATCCCGGTGGTGAGGAGCAGTTCTCCGCCTTCCAAATATGGCGTCGGGTCTTCGAGCTCGGAGATGTGCACCCCGGAGATCTGACGGCGCGGCACCGCGGCTCCGGCGGCCGGACTGAGTTCTGCACCGAGCCGGTGCTGGAGCTGGGCAAGGCTGATCATGGCTGCCTTCGCTGATGGGACAAGGGACTGGACAATCTAACCAGTATCCGCGCCGTCCCGGGCAGATCGTCCAATGCCGGGCCGCCCGCCGGCGGCTTAGCGTGGGAGGCATGACGCCCGAAAGCAATGGAGCAGACGTGCCCGAGACCGCGGACCTGCTGGAGATAGATTCCCTGTTCACGAAGGACGAACTCGCCGTGCGCGACACGGTACGCGCGTTTGTCGATGCGAGGATCCGGCCGAACATCGCGGCCTGGTACGAGGACGCCGTCTTTCCGGTGGAACTCGTCCCCGAAATGGGAGCGCTCGGGCTGCTCGGCATGCACCTGAAGGGGTACGGCTGCCCGGGACGCAGTGCCGTGGAATACGGTCTGGCCGCCCTGGAGCTTGAGGCCGGGGATTCGGGGCTGCGGACCTTTGTCAGCGTGCAGGGATCCTTGGCGATGAGCGCGATCCACAAACACGGCAGCGAAGACCAGAAGCAGCAGTGGCTCCCCCGTATGGCAGCCGGGGAGGTGGCGGGGTGCTTCGGCCTGACGGAGCCGGGCGCAGGTTCGGATCCGGGAAGCATGAAGACCTTCGCCCGGCGCGAGGGCGACGACTGGATCATCAACGGATCCAAGCGCTGGATCGGCCTCGCGTCAATCGCGCAACTCGCCATTATCTGGACCATGACCGACGACGGCGTGCGGGGCTTCATTGTTCCCACCGACAGCCCCGGGTTCCACGCGACGCCGATCGAACCCAAGTTGTCCATGCGTGCCTCGATCCAATGCGACATCGAACTAAGGGACGTCCGGCTCCCCGGCTCGGCGTTGCTCCCCGGGGCCAGGGGCCTGCGCGGCCCCTTCGAATGCCTCAACGAAGCCCGGTACGGGATCATCTGGGGTGCGATGGGAGCCGCGCGCGACAGCTACCTGGCAGCGCTCCGCTACTCGCAGCAGCGGCTCCAGTTCGACAAACCCCTTGCCGGGTACCAGCTGACGCAGGAGAAGCTGGTCAACATGGCACTCGAAATCAACAAGGGCATGCTGCTGGCCGTGCAGATCGGCCGCCTCAAGGAAGCCGGCAAGCTGCAGCCGCACCAGATCTCCGCGGGGAAGCTGAACAACTGCCGCGAAGCCATCCGGATCTGCCGGGACGCCCGGGCCATGCTCGGCGGCAACGGCATCACGCTGGATTACCCGCCCATGCGGCACGCGAACAACCTGGAATCGGTGCGGACCTATGAGGGCACCGACGAGGTCCACACCCTGGTCATCGGCAACCACATCACGGGAATCCCCGCCTTCCGCTGAGCGGCGGTTAAGGCGGCGGTTAAGCGGTTGCGCCCCGGTCGTGTGGGCCGGGGCGTTTTCGTGTCTGGGGTGTGTTGCGTGGTTGGGGTGTTGGTTAAATGCGGGAGGCCCCCGGGGGTTCCCTTTTGTGGGTTCCCTCGGGGGCCTCGACCTGAATGGTTGTCCGGCGGTGTCCTACTCTCCCACACCCTCCCGGGTGCAGTACCATCGGCGCTGTGGGTCTTAGCTTCCGGGTTCGGAATGGGACCGGGCGTTT